>Ga0247727_10000397_pt1 | contig 106329 bp, 97 predicted proteins | sample WisWelCaveWW1625_FD_202498 | JGI IMG/M metagenome (GOLD analysis project Ga0247727, IMG submission 202498) | Biofilm microbial communities from Wishing Well Cave, Virginia, United States - WW16-25 | ecosystem: Environmental > Aquatic > Deep subsurface > Groundwater > Cave microbial mat... | reverse complement strand
GACCACGCGCGCCGCGCTCGCCTGAAAGTTCCACAAATACAAGCGCTAGACGCTGACCACTTCAGGCGATCGAGGGGTCAAGATTGGACGCCGATCGGGGGTCCACATTGCGATCCGTTTGACAGGCGCCGTCCTTGCTGAACGCCCATTGCCCCTGCTCGCCGAGCACGAGGCAGTCGTGCTGCGCCAGGTCGGCCGGCCGCTGCGGGCGTCCGCGCCGGGCGACGTAGTCGGGAGAGGCCACGATAACGTGGCGGTCGGGCACCAGCCGCTTGGCGATCAGCGAGGAGTCCGACAGGGCGCCGGTGCGAATGGCGACGTCGTAGCCCTCCTCCTGGAGATTGACCTGACGGTCGCGCAGGTCGACGTGCACGTCGATCTCGGGGTAGACGCGCACGAACTCGCACAGGGCCGGCGCGAGGTAGCGCTGGCCGAGGCACGCCGGCGCCGCGATCTTGAGCCTGCCCTTCGGCTTGCTCACCTTGTCGTCGACGCTGGCGCGCGCCGCCTCGATCTCGGAGAGGATGCGCAGAACGTGGGCCAGAAACGCCGCGCCCTCTTCGGTGATGCGGATCGAGCGCGTGGTGCGATCGAACAGCCGGGCGGAGAGCTCGTCCTCGAGGGCCTGGATCCGTTTCGAGATCGTGCCGGGCGTCAGGCCGAGCTCGGCGCCCACCGCAGACAGGTTCTGCACCGCCGCGACGCGGGCAAAAATGCGCATGTCCTGAATGTCCATTCCCAGTCCCCCCGCCCCGGCCAGGTGCGCACCTTCGGCCGCGCCTCTACGGGCGGCGTGCCAGCAGCCATTCGACAGAGTCGTTTCCCGACTCTTGCGGTCATGTTTTTTCTGTTGCATGCACTGTAAGCATGAACGGGCGTTCGTTCAAACGAGAATCGAGACATCACGTCTCGGTAAGATGATCGCTCGCGGCGGGCATGCGCAGAGCCGGCGGCAAGGATGGCCGACAATAGAGCCGTGGCAGGGATGGGCGCCCGCAATCTGGACGCTAACGACGGCGCACGTCTACCCATAGCGAAAGGCCGTCATTCCCGCGAGCGGCAGCGACAGCGGGAATCCAGCCGAGAACTTAACCGTCGCGTGCGCCGCTGGATTCCCGCTCGGCGCTTCGCGCGGCGGGAATGACGGCCGGGAGATGCGCACTGTGGGAGCGGCCCGTCCATCCTTCAATCCGAAGCGGGCAATCCGAAGCGGTCCTGCTCTAGAAGCGCCGCAGCAGGCGCTCGAGGTATTCGAGCTCCAGCGGCGGCCGCGTCGGCTCGCCCAGGCGGCGGCGCAGCTCCTCGAGGATCTCCCGCGCGCGCTGGACGTCGATCTGGTCGGGCACCTTGACGCCGACGCCCGGATCGGGCCCGTCGGTACGCTGGGGCGGGCGCCCCATCGGGTCGAGCTCGCCCTGCTGGTCCGGGTTCATGCCGAAGCGCGAGGGCATCTGGCGCAGCATCTGCTGGGCCATCTCGCGCGCACCCTGCCGCAGCTGCTCGAGCGCACGCGCCTCTTCCTGGCTGGCGCCGTCGAGGTCGCCTTCGCGCAGCGCCCGCTCGGCCCGCTCCATGGCCTCGCCGGCGCCGTCGAGCTGGCCAGGCGCATTGAGGCCGAACTGGCGCATGCCGCGCTGCAGCCGCCCCAGCATGTCGCGCAGCTCGCGCTGGCGGTCGCCGAGGCCCTGCTGGTCGCCCTCGCCCTGACCTTCGCCGGGCTGGCCCTGCTGACCTTGGCCACGCTGCCCCTGCTGGCCTTGCTGACCCTGCTGGCCGCGCTGGCCTTGCTGGCCACGCTGCCCGCGCTGACCTTGCTGGCGCTGCTGCCCGAAGGTGTCGTCGAGCAGCTGCTGCTGGCGGCCGATGATATTGCCGAACTCGTCCATCATCTGCCCGAACCGCTGGCTCTGGCCCTGGTCCGCCATGCGCCCCGACTGCAGCCGATCGAGCAGGTCGCGCAGCTGGCTCAGCATCTGCTGGGCCATGTCGCGGTTGCCCGAGCGCGCCATGTTCTCGAGGTTCTTGAGCATCTGCTCGAGATCCTGCGGCGTCATCATCTGGCTATTGCGGTCCATGCCCTGCGTCGGCGGCTGGTTTTGTGCCTGCCGGTTGAGCTGCTCGAGGAATTGCGCCAGCGCCTGGCGCAGCTCCTGCATCAGTTTCTGGATCTCCTCGTCCGTGGCGCCCTGCTCCAGCGCCTTCTGCAGCCGCTCCTGGGCTGCGCGCAGCGCGCGCTCCGCATCGGTCAGGTTGCCGTCCTCGATGCGCAGGGCGACATTCCACAGCTGCGCGATCACGCTGTTGCGGGCCGAGCGCGCGGTTGCGCGCTGCAGACGCCAGTAGGCCGAGCGCAGGCCCAGGAAGACCTGCAGATCCTGGATGAACTCCTCCGGCTCCAAGGTCAGCGCCTCGATCGCCCGCGCAACCTGCAGCCGGTCGCGCGCGTCCTCGGCGAGCTTGCGCCGCTGCTCGATCACGGCGCGCGCCAGCGGCTTGCGGAAAATCCGCTCGGGCAGCACCAGCTCCACGGGCTCGCTGCGGCCGGTCTGGCCGGCGAGGTCCTTGGCCATCAGCGTCAGCTCGACCTTCATGCCGGCCCAGGGATGATCGCCGATCTCGTGGAAACTCTGGCCCTCGGCCTGCTTGGCGTAGGCGCGCGGCAATCGGAGCGCCAGCGCCGGCGGGCGCTCATGCGGCGGCCGCGCACCCTTCTTGGGGGCCTCGCGGGCCCAGGCGGTCGCCGTCCTGTCCGCTTTCGGGCGGACGCGCCGCATGCGGGTCTCGGCCGAGACGACGCCATAGTCGTCCTCGACCTTGAAGGTGAGCTTCAGCGCGCCGCGCGGCGTGCGCTCGGGCTCCTTGGTCAGCACGATCTTGGGCGGATGGTCGGGCGTGACCTGGAACGGCCAGCTCATCAGGGGAATGCCGCCGGCGTAGGCCGTGACCGTACCCGATTTCCGGACCTCGAGCTTCAGCTCCGACACGTCGGTCGCCGCCGCGGCAGCCGGCACCTCGAGCTTGTGCGTGGTGCCGTCCGCACCGGTCGCCTCGAGCGACAGCGCCCCGAGCCCGGCGCCAGTGCCGCGTACGATCAGCACGCTGCGGTCCGGCACCTCGATCAGCGCGGCCGTCTTCTCCTTCGGCCGCCCCATGACCAGGGCATTGGGCTGGCCGCCGTCGGCCAGCATGATGGGCGGCTGGCCCGTGTAGGCGGGCGGCGTGATCCAGGCATCGAGGCGGGCTTCCATGCCCTTGGCGAGCGGCCCGAAGCGGAACGCCGAGCGCAGCCGGTCGGAGGCGCTGTCGCCCACCACGACCAGCAGCACGAGCACCCCGAACAGCAGCAGGGCGCGAATGGCGAAGGGATCGTAGCGGTCGGTGCGCGGGGTCGGCCGGCCGACGCGCAGCTTCTGCAGGAGGGTGGCCAGACGCTGCCGGTGCATGCGCCACAGCGCGGCCGTGCGGGCGTCCTCCGCCCCGAGCGTGAGGGTATCCTCATACGAGGAGGCGGGGCGATGCTTGATGCCGGAGACGCCTTCGACCCGGCGCAGCGCCTGATCCCGGGAGGGCCAGCGCACGCGCATCATGGCGACGAAGGTGACCACGAACGCCAAGCCGAACAGGCCGAGCACGATCTGGTGCGGAAGCTCGGGCAGCCGCGGCCACAGCCCCGCCAGCGAAACGGCGATGAACAGGCCGATGAGCCCCAGCAGCAGCCAAGCCCGGGGCCACAGCTGCTCAAACAGCAGCGCCCATTTGCTCAGCCGAACCTTGCGCTCGAAGGCCCGCTCGAGTGCGGATGCCGGCACCCGCTCACCCGCCGATGATGGAATCTGCCGTGCTGCCATTGGTTCACTCTAACATGCGCAGCGCGTGCGCGCCCAACACATTAACGGTTTTCTTTGCAAGAGGTTGCTGGCGCAATGGGGCGGCAACGCGGCGGCCATTGCGAGGCAATCTGCCTGCTTGGTGGGCAAGCTTGGTCCGCGTGGCGGCCGGCTACTGGAGGGCATGCGGCTATACGTGTGATAGGGCGGTCGAGACATGTAAACCTCAAAACGGACGCTGCACGGTTTCAGCTGGCCTGCACAACGGGAGATCCCAATTGCGGCCCCGGCTCGCAGGCTGACCCGAGGGGGATACTCTCGTGAGCCGAGGCGACCCTATTATCGCTCCGTCCACGAGGGCGGGGATAACTTTTTTGCGGGGGGTCTCGTCCGTCACCCGGGCTTCTTCTGGAACGGCATTCTGCCGCGGCGCCGGCGCGCGATGGCGCATCCCGCCGAAGCCGGAAAAGCAGCAAAAATTTCACAGAAGACGCCATTTGACGCCGGTATTCTGCTTATCATCCGCCGATTATTGCATTTCCATAGAAAATAATTCTATATAGCGGTCAGCGCCCGCGCGCAGTCCTGGTCGGTCCCCGTCTGCCCCCAACCGCTCAGAACCGCCGCGGGTCGCTTGTTCTTCAAGTGGGAAAAGCCGGCCATGGGCTTCATCAAGGTCAACGACCCGGACGGCAACAGCCACGTGCTGGAGGCCGTCGAAGGCTGGCGGGTGATGGAGCTGATCCGCGAGCACGGGCTGCCGATCGAGGCCGTCTGCGGCGGCGCCTGTGCCTGCGCCACCTGCCACGTGCACGTCGCGCCGGGCTGGGCGGAGCGTCTGCATTCTCCCCGTGACGACGAGGAGGCCATGCTCGACCGGCTGCCCATGGTGGAGCCCACCTCGCGGCTGAGCTGCCAGCTGATCTGGGGCCGGCATCTGGACGGCCTCGAACTCACCCTGCCTGGAGCCTGACCGCCATGAAGTATTTCCCCCTCTTTGCCGATCTCGAGAACGCCGACGTCCTCGTGGTCGGCGGCGGCGAGCAGGCCGCGCAGAAAGTCCGGCTGTTGCGCAAGACTCGCGCCCGCATCACCGTCGTTGCCGAGAGTGTCACCGACGAGCTGCGCGAGCTCGAGGACGAGAACGCGATCTGGATCGTGCTGCGCGTGTTCTTGGCGCGCGACCTCGAGGGTCAGCGCCTCGTCTATGCCGCCACCGGCGATCCGCTCCTGGATGCCGCCGTGTCGCGCGCGGCCAAGGCCCGCGGCATCCCCGTCAACGTGGTCGACGCGCCGCACCTGTCCACCTTCATCATGCCGGCGATCGTCGACCGCGCGCCCGTCACGGTGGCGATCGGCACCGAAGGCGCCGCGCCGATCCTGGCGCGCGAGATCAAGACCAAGCTCGAGGCGCTGTTGCCGGCCAACTTCGGCACGCTTGCCCGCCGTGCCCAGGATCTGCGCGGGCGCGTCGCCAAGGCCGTCCCCAACGCCCGCGTGCGCCGCCGCGTCTGGGAGCGGCTGCTACAGTGCTCGTTCCGTCGCGCCGTCCTGAGCGGCGCGGAGGACGAGGCCGGCCGCATCCTCGCCGCCGAGCTCCAGGGCGAGGATGCGCCGGCCTCCATTCTTGGGCGCGAGGTGGGCCGCGTCGCGCTGATCGGCTGCGGCCCAGGCGACCCCGACCTGCTCACCTTGAAGGCCCTGCAGCGCCTGCAGGAGGCCGACGTGCTGGTGGTCGACCGGCTGGTCAACCCGCAGATCCTCGACTATGCCCGCCGCGACGCGGAACGCATCCATGTCGGCAAGACGCCGCGCGGGCCCGCCACCTCGCAGGCCGAGATCAACCGCATCCTCGTGCGCGAAGCCTTAGCCGGCAAGGTGGTGGTGCGGCTCAAGGGCGGCGATCCCTTCATCTTCGGCCGCGCGTCGGAGGAGTTGGCTGCGCTGCAGGCCGCCGGCATCGCCATCGAGGTCGTGCCCGGCGTGACCGCGGCGCATGCGTGTGCTGCGCGGATCGGCCTGCCCGTGACATTGCGCGAAAAGGTGCGCCAGTTCGCGATCGTCACCGGCACCACGGCCGACGGCGAGCCCGATCTCGACTGGCCGGCGCTGGCGCGCGCGGGCGCTGCGTTCGCCGTCTACATGGGCGTCAACAACGCGCCGCTGCTACGCCGCCACCTGCTGGCCGCCGGCGCCGATCCCGCAACCCCGGTGGTGATGGTCGAGAACGGCACGCTGCCTGGCGAGCGCGCCGTCGCCACCACGCTGGCCGACCTGACCGACGCCATCGCCCAGCTCGCCATCGCCGGTCCGGCCGTGATCTTCGTCGGGCTCGACTGGAGCGAGGCGGGCCTTGCCCGTCCCGAGAGCGTGATCGTCCACCGGCGCGCGCGCACGCCAGCCCGCGGCGAGGCCGCAACCGATGTCCTGGAGGTGACCCCATGAGCAAGACCGCCGCCTTCCAACCCGCCGTCCTGACCGCCAACCGGCTCGGCGACGGCGTCGTGGTGTTCCTCGATTTCGAGGGCGCCTGGAGCGAGGCGCTGGCCGAGGCCGTGGTCGCGCACACGCCCGACGAGGTGCGCGCGCTCGAGGATCGCGGCGCCTACGATGCCGGGCGCAACCTGGTGGTGGAGCCCTACCTGGTCGACGTGCGCGCGGCCGACGGCCGGCTCACCCCCATCCGCTACCGCGAGCGCGTGCGCGCCGTGGGGCCCAGCATGCTGGCCGACGTGCCGGGCTATGTGGCGCCCGCGACCGCACTCACGCGCGAGAGCGAGCTCGAAAAGGCCGCCTGACATGTACCGCTACGACGAGTTCGACGCCGCGTTCGTGCGCCAGCGCGTGGCCCAGTTCCGCGACCAGGTCGGCCGCCGCCTGTCCGGCGAGCTGACCGAGGACGAGTTCAAGCCGCTGCGCCTGATGAACGGGGTCTACCTGCAGCTGCACGCCTACATGCTGCGCATCGCCGTGCCCTACGGCACGCTCTCGTCGCGGCAGATGCGCAAGCTCGCCCACATCGCCCGCACCTATGATCGCGGCTACGGCCACTTCACTACGCGGCAGAATCTGCAGTTCAACTGGCCCGGCCTGAAGGATATCCCGGCCATCCTGGACGAGCTGGCCGACGTCGAGATGCACGCCATCCAGACGTCCGGCAACTGCATCCGCAACGTCACCGCCGATCACTTTGCCGGCGCCACCGCCGAGGAGGTGGCCGATCCGCGCCCCTACGCCGAGATCATCCGCCAGTGGTCGTCGCTGCACCCCGAGTTCAGCTTCCTGCCGCGCAAGTTCAAGGTCGCGGTCACGGCGGCCGAGCGTGATCGCGCCGCGATTCAAGTGCACGACATCGGCCTGCACCTGAAGCGGCTCGCGGACGGCGGGCTCGGCTTTGCCGTCTACGTCGGCGGCGGCCAGGGGCGCACGCCCATCCTCGCCAAGAAGGTCCGCGACGACCTGCCCGAGGCCGACCTGCTCAGCTACCTCGAAGCGGTGTTGCGCATCTACAATCTGCACGGCCGGCGCGACAACAAGTACAAGGCGCGCATCAAGATCCTGGTGCACGAGGTCGGCGCCGCCGCCTTCAGCGCGCAGGTCGAGGAGGAGTGGCAGCGCATCCGTGAGGGGGCGCTGAAGCTGCCCGAAGAGGAAATCCGCCGCATCGAGGCCTATTTCTCGGCCCCCGCCTTCGCACACACCCCCACCAAGATCGCGCTGCGCGCGCCCGATCGCGCCTTTGACCGCTGGGTGACGCGCAACACGCACACCCACAAGCAGCCGGGCTACGCGCTTCTCACCATCTCGCTCAAGCCCATCGGCGGCGTCCCCGGCGACGCTTCCGCCGATCAAATGGACGCCATCGCCGACCTCGCCGCGCGCTACTCCTTCGATGAAGTGCGCGTCACACATGAGCAGAATCTGGTGCTGCCGCACGTGCGCATCGAGGATTTGCGCGCCGTGCACCAGGCCCTGAAGGCGATCGGCCTCGCCGAGGCCAACGCCGGCCTCGTCACCGACATCATCGCCTGCCCCGGCCTCGACTACTGCGCGCTGGCGAATGCCCGCTCGATCCCGATCGCCCAGCGCATTTCCGAGCGCCTGGCTGCGCGCCAGGACCAGATCGGCGATCTCAAGATCAAGATCTCGGGCTGCATCAATGCGTGCGGCCACCACCACGTCGGCCACATCGGCATACTCGGCGTCGAAAAGCGCGGCGAGGAGCACTATCAGCTCCTGCTCGGCGGCTCCGGCGCGGAGGACGCGGCGCTCGCCTCCATCACCGGCCCCGGCTTCGGCCCCGACGGCATCATCGATGCGGTCGAGACGGTGGTCGACACCTACCTGAAGTTGCGCGCTGACGAACGCGAGCCCTTCCTCGCCGCCTACGGCCGCCTCGGCCCCGCCCCCTTCAAGGAGGCGCTCTATGCCGCCGCTTGAGACCGCCACTTCCCCCTCTCCCCGCCTGCCGGGAGAGGGTCGGGGTGAGGGGCAGCCCCACACCGCAGCGCGAGTTTCTGCCCCTCACCCTAGCCCTCTCCCCACGGAAGAGTGGGGAGAGGGGACACTCGACCCCGCCGGCACCATCTGGCGCGACGGCGCCTTCCACGGCGACATCTGGGCCAGGGTCGCCACCGACTCCCCGCTCCCCGACGCCCCCGTCATCGTCTCCAAGGCCCGCTTTCTCGCCGAGCGCGCCGCGCTCGCCGCCCGCACCGCCCCCCTCGCCCTGCAGCTCGAGCCCGGCGAGTCGCCCGGCGACATCTCAGCCGATCTGCCGCGCTTTGCCCTGATCGCGCTCAATTTCCCCAAGTATTCCGACGGCCGCGCCTTCTCCACCGCCCGTCTGCTGCGCGAGAAATACCGCTTCACCGGCGAGCTGCGCGCGGTCGGCAACGTGCTCAACGACCAGATCGCCTTCATGCGTCGCGTCGGCTTTGACACGCTGGAAGTGACGCACGCCCCCACCCGCCGCGCCCTGATCGAGGGCCGCATCGCGCAAGTCACCCTCCACTACCAGCCCGCCACCCTCCCCGAGCCCCCCGCCGGCACCCGGCCATGGCTGCGGCGCAGCGGCGGCTGAGGGCGCAGCCTCCGTCCTTCCCACGCAAGTCGATGTGGCCCGAGCGTTACCCTCGCGTCCGCTGCCGACCGCGCACAGGACGTGACTCGCCGATGGCAGCTGCTGCCCCTGACCCGCTGCTGACTCTTTGGGTGAAAGGCCAGTCGTATCCCGAGGCCAACGTGGGTCAGGATCCCCGGCCGTTCACCCTGTCGAGAGATGCGCGAGACCAGTGCCGAAACTACTTGGCGCGTTTGTAGGTGAGCTCAGTCTGCCCGCCGGCCGAGGAAGCCGGGTTGATGACCTTCAATTCCTCGCCCGTGATCGTAAATGGCCGTATCTGCTCGGTCTCCGTATTGTTTGGATACGAGCTGCCCTCAAAGCGCACGGTGAAGGACTTATTCGCCTCGTTGACAGTGAACGTGCCGAAGCTGGCGATGCTTCCGAGCACCGCAGCCTTGTTTTCGTCAGGCGTGCCCTGCAAGCGGTTCTTCGCCGCGAATTTTGGAACGTCGGCACGCACGATATGTGTGGAATAGCGGCCGTTGTCAGTGAAGATGAGGAGGCCCTTCGGGTTGGCACCCCATATCGGGCTGCCATCCGGATTTTTGCCCGTGCTCCCGACGAACGTCCAGGTTCCGACGAGCTGCTCTTTGAGCGTCTTTTGCTGAGCGCCGATATCGTTAGCAAGCAAAAAGGCCACCAGAAAGAGTGCCGCTAGTGCAGCTGCAATGTTCGTGCGAAGACGATTCATGGTACTCCTCCGTCGCTTCTGGCGCTTTGGTCGGACCTGTCCGCAGCTCGCCAACTTGGCATCATGCTACAGATTGGAATTGCTAGCACGGGAGCAAGAACTTCTGTGTGACAGTTATCTTGTTCAAGTCCCGCATTATTTGACATGAACACCGATCTGAACTCTGAAGGAGCGCGAAGTAAGGCGCGGGACCAACGCCGCAGATCAAGCCCCTGCCTGAGCCGCTGCCGATGCCGGTGGCGCAGCGGGCCGCGCAGGGACTCCACGCTCGCTGGCCTGTTTCAGAGCATTCAACACGTCCTGCAGCGAAACATCGGGGCTGCCCTTCAAATCTTGCGCCTTCCGCAGCAAGCCATCCATGATCTCGAACCCGAGCGCCCGATAGCTCTCCATCTGGGATTCCCCGAAGAACTGGTCGGCCGTGGACTCGTGGGGGAACGCCGGATTGGCGATGGCGTAGCTGCGGATGGCGGCCGAGCTCTCGGTGCCGTGGTAGCCCGGCTTGATGTAAAGGATTATGCCGCTCTTGACGCCGGGGCCGTCGGCTGCGGGGTAATCGATGGTGCCGATGGCGTGGTAGGGCAGCGGCTCCGAGTTGCCCTCGTTGACCGGCGGCAGGACCACCTCGCCCAGCAGCTCGCCGAGGCGGCTCGGACGGTCCCGCGGCTCTAGTCTGCTCAGCCCGCGGAAATGGATGGGCACGCCCAGATCGATCTCGATCTTGCGCACCGCGTTGCCGAGATCCTCGAAGGTGAAATCCGGATCGCAGCCGGCGTCGCTGACCACGATGAAGCGGCAACGCCTGCGCACCATCTCGTAGAGGGCGAGGTTCTCGAAATGACCGCCATCCGAGAGATAGACGTACTTGCTGGTGTCGCTGGTCATGCCGAGCAATTCGGCGAGGAACGGGACGAGCGCGTTCCTGGGACCGTCGTAGGTGTGCGTGACCTCGCCGCTCTTTCCCGGATTGCCCAGCCACCAGCCCAGCCGCACGTTGAACAGCGCCATCAGAAAGGCGAGAGGCGCCGAGGAGATGTAGCCCATGTTAGGGCTCGCGGCCGCACCCGAGACGGCTGCGGCGGTGCCGAGCGAGATGCCTCCGCCGTACGCCTCGCTGTCGCGGAAACCCGTGACGGCGCTTCCGCTATGCAGCGGGCTGACGGTGAACGAAGCCGCCTTGCGTTCCTGCCATTCGCGATGCTCGTACGAGGAGGTGACGTTGAGCGCGATGTTGACAACGTGGAATGGGCGCCAGCTTCTCGCACCAGCGGGTGATTGCTTCTCGTCGATCGCCTCGCCGTTCCAGGCATGCTGGCTCGGCCACATCTTATGCATGGCGACATTGTCTTCCCGGTCGAAGTCCGTGAATGGATTCGGCCGCCGCTTTTGATTCGACGCTCCGAGGAACATGCGGATCAATCGGTTGCGGTAGAGCGCGTGCAGCGAGAACCGATTGACATTGATGTTCGACGTCGAAATCAGCCCAACGAACAGTATGGCGATGAACGCGAGCAGGAAATTGTACCTGGCGACCGCAATAGCCTGGGCCCTGGCTTGGCCGGGGTCCGCTAGGGCTGCGTAGGTTTTCAAGTCCGCGTAGTCCGCAATCGAACGCCCCAGAACCATGTAGTCGATCAGCGCAGACACGCCAACGACCACTCCCACCAGCAGCAGCACGGCGACGATCGACAGTGTGGCGCTCGCCGTCTTGGCCTTTGCTCCCATTTCTGCGCCCCGATGAGCGGGCATTCGGCCGCTCCTGCCGACGGCCGCCGCCACGGCGCCGATGACATAGAGCAGGGCAACGATTGCCAAACATTTCCCCGGGTTCTTGTAGATGAATTCGCCGGCCCGCATCGTGATGTCCGTGCCGATGTAGGCCAGATGCATGACGACGAGCCATGCCACTCCGACCAGCAAGCTCAACCCGGCGGCGCGGCCGAGCCACTCCCGGTCCTCTTCGGAGTTGGGCTCCTCGCTCGTCAGCCCGACGAAGATCATCTCGGCCAGAAGCTGGGCCACCAGCATCAACGGCACCCCGAGGTAGATCAATGCGAGCAGGCGCCTCGGCATGCTCGCGGCCAACTTGGCTGCTGCGGGATCGAGGGTTTTGGCGGCCTCGGCGGCTGCGGTGAGATCGAGAATGGCGTCACTCAACCTCATGAATATCAACTTCTCGATGACCTCGCTCTGGTTCAGGAACAAGTAGGTGATCGCCGTCACGAGGACGCCGTAGATCGCGCCGCTCAGTGTCCAACGCCAAAAATTTCCGGCGGCCGACTTCTCGGTTTCGACACGTACATCCTTGTTGAAGAGAGCCCGAACCCTGGTCCAGGCCCTGGCCGATATCTTGGGCCACGACCTGATCCAGCTGATCGCATAGCTGAGCCCATAAATGCCGGCACCGAAAAGAGCGCCCGCCAGGTAAACGTACCAGGACGGCTCTTGCAATTTCGCTTTCAATAGCACCAGCAAAGGCTGGATCACCGGCCATAGAGCGACCAGGAAATGCTCCTTTCCCATGTCGGGGCCCTTCTCGAGGATCTGGTCGAGAAGCACGATGTTCAACGCCAGGAACAACGTAAAGGAGACGGCGGCGACGATGGACGGAACCAAGACCCATATCAGGAAGGCGGCTTCGCTCGCCTGGGTCTTCTCGTCGTACGTACGGGTCGGTCGATTGCGCAGCAGGAAGGATAGGGCACTGATCAGCAAGACCAGCCAGATCAGCAATGCCCCCACCACGGAGCGCAGCTCCCAAGGTTCCACCCACACCCTGAAAACTTCGAGCGCCATGAGCTTCATCAGGATGAGCGCCGCGCAGAGCACCGGCAGAAGCACGAGCCAATTCAAGAAGAGATTGCGCAGGACGATCGCAACGCCTGCCAAGGTGTCCCCGCTCAGGCCGAGCGTGGGCGTCAAGAAGTTGCTGTGAACGCGCAGCCATTTGAGAGGCGCTGCTTGCTCGCCCGGGTCCTGCTCGCGGCTGGGCAGGCGCACGAGATCTCGCCACACGCTCGCATAGCCGACCCGCTGCACCCAGGCCGAGAACCAGCTGCCGATGTAGCCGCCGCCTGAAACGGTCGAAAGATAGTTGAACTGGGCAAGGAGGGATTTCTCCGGGCTCGACACCGCCCCTTCACCGTCGGCAGTGCGCGTGCGCGGGTGCGTTGCCAGCGCCTGCAGCACGCCCAGGGCAAAGGATGCGCTGCGAATGCCTCCGCCGGAGAGGCAAAGGGCCGTTCGGCCGCGGGGGTCAATGCCGTTCAGCCACCGGAACACGCTGGGGCTGACATTGCTCACCTCGTCCCGACCCTGGTCTTGCTTGCTGCCCGCCTCGCCGAGCGCTTGTTCCGTCAGAGGCTGTTCCGGGCTCCGATGAAAGCTTTTGATACTTTGCAATAGACTTTCGTCCGGCTCTTTGCCGTGAATCGCCTCGACCTCTGCCAAGAGGACGCCGCTCGTGCTCAGCGGCTTGGTGTCGAAATGCTTTTCAAGGAGTTTTCGCACCACCAATATGGCAGCAAAGAGCAACAGCGCGATCCCCACGATCGCGATGCCTTGGAAGCTGACATGATCGACGAGCCATTGGCCAATGTGCGGGGGCAGGAATAGCTTCAATGCCGCTGATGACGGTAGCGGCACGTGGAAGAGAGAGAAGATGCGCGGCAGCAGCCCGATGAAAATCAGAATGAGCGAGGTGGTGATCAACCGCCTGGGCATGGCCGTGCATCCTTCACTTCTCGACCCGACCGCACGCGCATTCCTCCGATCGCCGGCATGTGACAGCTGATCTTCGGTCATTCGGTTCGGAAGAGCGTGACGAGAAGCCGTCTCCGCGCGCTTGATCCACGCGTCGAACGACAGCTATCGGATCACTTGCGCAGTCGCCCCCCCGGACAAGTCGTCGCTGTCGAGGGCCGCCTCTTGGAGGCTTTGACATCAGGGTCAGGTAGGCCCCCAATCCGCGATGCCTCATGACTTAGCTGTCCGTCGTAGGACCAACAAAGAATTTTCGTGGAACGGGCCGCCTTGTCGATTGAAAGTGGCAAAATTGCCACGATTCGATTCGGGCGTCTTCCTCGACGCGACGCAGCTCCGGGCCATGGTCACCGGTAGCACTGGCGCGGACAGCTTCCTGTTCGATGCGGCGCTCCCCGGCGACGTCGAGCGGATCACGGAGTGCGTCGTGGTCGACGACGCCATGCAGCTGGAGAACGCAGTGTTTACGGCGCTGTAGTGCATGCTACCGGAAGAGAATCTCCTTGGCAGACCGCACTTCGTATCCCCCGCTGCGCGCAATCTGGAGGGTCACTTCCGCCGCCCCCTCACCCGACAGCGATCTGGTGCTGTTCGATACCTTGTAGGAGAACCGGAAGGTCGTAACGACGGTACCTTCCCCGATCTTCGTTGCGCGCAGAGTGCCCAGCATCAGGCTATACCTGCGGCTCGGCCAGCGCTCCGCGTACTCGCTCTTCTCCTTGGCGATGAAGGTTCTGTCCACGACACCGTATTTGAAATAGTCGACGACGGCCGCATACACCTCCTGATCGCGCAGCCACACGTCGGAAACGTATTTTTCGATCTCGTCGTCGAGGTGACTGCTGCGTACGACCTGCACCTCCGGGGCCGTCCTCACGTCGACCGCGACGGGCAGCTGCTGCATCAGCCCGACCAGCTGATATGCAGGCCGCACGAACGTGATCAGATGCGCATCATCGAAGCCGCCGACCGCAACGGCCACCACCTGCCCGGACTGGTCGAATACGGGACCTCCGCTGTTGCCGCGATTGAGCGGCAGCGTCGTCTGCCATAACCCGCCGGGTCCATGCATATTGCTCAGCATGCCCTCCGCGGAAGATATGGACCCGGTTTGCGCGACCATCCTTGCCGGGAAACCGAGGGTATAGAGGCGGGCGTCCTCCTCGGTGAGACCACGCAGCTTCATCCGCAATCCCGCTGGCGCCGGGGGGGCGTCTACGAATTTGAGGAGGGCCACATCGTGCTCCTTCATCCGGCAGATGAGCTGCAATCGATGCTTCTGCTCGGATGGCGACCTCAGCGCGGCGCGATACTCGACTTTCCTGCCTGCCTCGGGCTCGGGCACGACATGCGACGCGGTGATGACATAGCCCGATGACGTGATCAGGAACCCCGTGCCGCTGACGACCCGAGGATCGTCACCTTTGAGATTGCTCGACTGGGTCTCGATGTAGGCGATGGCATCCTGCGAGGCCATGCGCACATCATTCCAGTTGACCTGCGCATAGCTGCTCGTGGCGAGCACGAGGGCCGCGCAGACCGTGACGAGAAATGCCAACCTCGTTGCCATTGGTGCCCTTCCGGCATTCAGCTAATCGACGGCATATCGGCCCGGGTCGTGAAGCCTGGCGACTCGCGAGGAGTACAGAAGCTGCTTGGGCGAGAACCAGAACGTGCGCTTGGTCGTCATATTCCCATCGAGAGCAACGCCGAACGTTCGGAACGCGCACAGCCAGACGAGCTTGGAGCAATAGAAATTCGCGTCGTCAGCCAGATCCAGGTTCCAGAAATTGTACGGCCGCCGCAGGTATTTCAGGCTCTCGCTGGCAAGCTTGCTTCTCTCCTTCTTGCTGAAGCCCTCGAGGCGGCCGTGCCAGACGATGTAGTCGCGCCGCGCCTCGAGCCAGTCCGCGTACCGACGCCTGACGACCCCCTCTCCGAGCATCGCCTCGATGACCCACGGTGTGCCCTTGTTGTCCACCTGCACCATGCCGACGTGCCCGATCGCGAAGGCAGCACCCCCGGCATAGGGACTGATCGCGCGTACATCCTGGTCCCGGGCGTACCTGGCATAGAACTCCCGATAACCGAGCTGAGCGATGTCGCGGGCAACCGCCTGCCCTTCGGGGTTGGCCTGCATGTTCGCAACGAACACGTCTCTTTCCCTCACCCAGGCCGCCTCGTCTGCGCCGCGGTCGCCCGATGAGCCGGAGCTGTAGAGCGCGAACGCCCCCGGCCTCTTGGGCCATATGAAATCGCCGCTTTCGAACGCCTTGACGTCGGGCCTGCGAGCGGACGTGTCGCCCAACGCCGGGGGCACCGATATGCAACACGTGGAAAGAAGCAATGCGAATTGCCGGCGTGTTAATGCCATGTCTGACTCTGCACAATACGAGCTCGGGCACACAGCCGAACTCTTCTGATCGCAGGCTATCCGATCGGAATTGGGGGCAGCAAGAGGGGTTCGCCCGCAGCGTTGCCGCTCGGCTGGTTGCATAGCTCGCCGCTGGCCGACCGGCGCTAACCGGAAAGCAAGATCGCACCCGCCCCGCATTGCTCTGCGACACCCGTTCTGCCAAGAGTGGCGCCGCAGACCAGGGGCTCGCCCGCCATGCCGCTCGACGTGAAATCCCTCGCAATTGCCGAGGTCAAGCTGATCACCCCGCCGATCTTCCGTGATGCGCGCGGCTTCTTCTCCGAGACCTACAATTGCCAAGCCCTGGCGGCCGCCGGCATCGGCGACGCGTTCGTGCAGGACAACCACTCGCTCTCCCGCGCCAAGGGCGTGATCCGCGGCCTGCACTTTCAGGTCGCGCCGCGCGCCCAGGGCAAGCTCGTGCGCGTCGCGCGCGGCGCCATCCTCGATGTCGCCGTCGACATCCGTCACGGCTCGCCCACGTTTGGCCGGCATGTCTCGGCCACCCTGTCCGCCGACAACTGGGCGCAGCTGTGGATTCCGGTCGGCTTCGCGCACGGCTTCTGCACGCTCGAGCCCGACACCGAGGTGATCTACAAGGTCACCGATCTCTACGCCCCCGAGTGCGACCGCGGCATCGCCTTCGATGATCCGGGCCTCGGCATCGAATGGCCGGTTGAGCCGGGCGCGGCGATCCTGTCCGACAAGGATCGGCGGCAGCCCAAGCTCGCCGATCTGCCGCCGCAGTTCACCTTTTCCCTGCCGTGATCCGTCGTACACACCAGCGTCTGCAGGACCCCGCCACCCTGGTGGCGCTGCTGATCGGCGGGCAGGTCTTCGCCTGGACGCTGGCGCCTGCCCTCACCCACAGTGCCCCGCCGCTCGATGTGGTGGAAGGCTACATGTGGGGCCGCGAGTGGGTGCTCGCCACCTACAAGCACCCAGCCCTGCCGAGCTGGGCGCTGGAGGCGAGCCGCATCGTCACGGGCGCCGTCGGCTGGCCGGCCTATCTGCTCTCTCAGCTCTGCATCGGCGCCACTTTCCTGCTCGTCTATCTGCTCGGCCGCGAGGTCATGGGACGTGAGCGCGCGGCCGCCGGCACCCTGCTGCTCACCGGCATCGCCTTCTATGCGTGGCCGACGCCCGAGTTCAATCACAACATCGCCGAGACTCCGCTGTGGGCCGCCCTGCCCTGGGCCTTGTGGCACGCGGTGGAGCGGCGGCGTCTGGTGTGGTGGGTGCTGGTCGGCGTGTTCGCCGCCGCTGGGCTCTACGCCAAGCTCTCGACCGTGCTGCTGCTGGTCACGATGGCCGGCTGGATCCTGTGGGACGTGCGCGCGCGACAATGCCTGCGTACGCCGGGCCCCTGGCTCGGGCTCGCCGCCTTTCTGCTTCTGGCCACGCCGCTCGCGCTCTGGCTCTACACCCACGAGCTCGGGCCCCTGCATTACGCAGCACAGCGGTCGATGCAGGCGCAGGGGCACGGTCTGCCGAGCTTTCTCCTGAGCGTGGCATCGAACCTCGTCGGCCTGCTGGCGATGCTCTGGATCGCCGGCCTGCTCGGCTCCTGGCGGCACGCAGATCCGCCCGCAAACAAGGCCGAGCCGCCGGCGCCGCCGATCGTCGATCGCGCCAAACACTATCTTGCCGTGCTCTCGGCGGGACCGCTGACGCTCGCCATCGTCTCCGCCCTGCTGAGCGGCTCCAGCCTCAAGTCGGCGTGGGGCAGCTCCATGTTCAATCTTGCCGGCCTGCTGGCGGTTGCGCTCACCGCGCACCGGTTCGATGGCCGGGCGCTGCAGCGCATCGCCGTCTGCGCAGCTGTGCTCCTCATCGTCGTGCCCCTGGGCTACGCGGTGGTGGTCCTGATCGGGCCGCAGCGAGACGCGATGCGCATGCGCGTGATCTGGCCGCAGGCTCAGATGTCGGAACGCCTCGCCGCCATCTGGGCGCGCGAGACCGGCAAGCCGTTGCGCATCGTCGGCGGCGACAACTGGATCGCGGGCCTGGTCGGCGTCTCGGCCAAGGACAACCCATCGATCTTCACCAACGGCGACCCGGCGTACGCGCCCTGGATCACGCCCGAGCGCCTGCAGCGGGAGGGCATGCTGATCGTGTGGGACGCGCGTACCAAGAGAATTCCGCCGGCGCTGCAGCCGCTGCTCGCAACGCACAAGACCGGGGAGGAGCGCTTCAGGTTTCAGCGGGCCAAGCCGGGCAAGGAGCTGGCGGTCGGCTATGCTGTTATTCCACCGAAGTAGGGCCACCGAAGTAGGGCTACCGAGGTAGGGCTACCGAGGTAGGGCTACCGAAGTAGACCCCGCGGCGATTGCGGGCTTGCATTTTGCGCGCGGCCGGCAATAACAGGCTGGCGAAAAATACAGCCTGGATACACCTGGACCATGGCCAAGTTCCTCTCTCTTGCGGACGCCGTGGAGGACGTCGTGCGCGACGGCGACACGGCGGCCTTCGAGGGCTTCACCCACCTGATCCCGTTTGCCGCCGGCCACGAGACCATCCGCCAGCGCCGCCGCGACCTCACGCTCGTGCGCATGACGCCGGACCTGATCTACGACCAGCTGATCGGCGTCGGCGCCGCGAGCAAGATGGTGTTCTCGTGGGGCGGCAACCCGGGCGTGGGCTCGCTGCACCGCTTCCGCGACGCCTGCGAGCAAGGCTGGCCCCGCCCCCTCGCCATCGAGGAGCACAGCCACGCCGCCATGGCCAACGCCTACGAGGCCGGCGCGGCCGGATTGCCCTTCGCCGTGTTCCGCGGCTATCGCGGCGCCGAGCTGGCGCGCGTCAATCCCAGCATCAAGTCCGTCACCTGCCCTTACACCGGAGAGGTGCTGGCGACGGTGCCCGCGATCAGGCTCGATGCCGCGGTGATCCACGCGCAGAAGGCCGACCGCGCCGGCAACGTCCTGCTGGCGGGGATCGTCGGCGTGCAGAAGGAGGCCGTGCTGGCCTCCAAACGCTCCCTCGTCACGGTGGAGGAGATCGTCGACGACCTCGGCCCCCGCTCGCTCAACGCCTGCATCCTGCCGCACTGGACCGTCACGGCCATCGCCCACGTGCCAGGCGGCGCCCACCCTTCTTATGCGCAGGGGCACTACAAGCGCGACAACGCCTTCTACGAGGCCTGGGACGAGATCGCCCGCGACCGCGACAGCTTCAAGGCCTGGATCGCCGAGCACGTGATGAGCAAGGGCCCCGACGCCTTCGCCCGCTACGCCCGCACATCCAGCGCCGGGAGGGCCGCATGAGCACGCCCGCCAAGCCGGCCTGGACGCCCACGGAGATGATGACGATCGTCGCCGCGCGCGCGCTGCGCAACGACGACGTGTGCTTCGTCGGCATCGGCGCCCCATCCGCCGCCTGCAACCTGGCGCGCCTCACGCACGCGCCCGGCATCACGCTGATCTACGAGAGCGGCACCATCGCCACCAAGCCCAACGTGCTGCCGCTCTCGATCGGCGACGGCGAGCTGTGCGAGACGGCGCTCACCACGGTTTCGGTGCCGGAGATGTTCCGCTACTGGCTGCAGGGCGGCCGCATCACCGTCGGCTTCCTCGGCGGCGCCCAGATCGACCGCTTCGCCAACCTCAACACCACCGTGGTCGGCCCCTACGCCAAGCCCAAGGTGCGGCTGCCCGGCGGCGGCGGCGCGCCCGAGATCGCCACCTCCTGCGGCGAGGTGTTCATCACCATGGCGCAGGGCAAGCGCTCGTTCGTCGACAAGCTCGATTTCGTCACCTCGCTCGGCCACGGCCAGGGCGGCGACAGCCGCGCCAAGCTCGGCGTCACCACCAAGGGCCCGACCCGCGTCATCACCGACCTGTGCCTGATGGAGCCCGATCCGGTCAGCAAGGAGCTGACCGTCGCCGCCACGCATCCGGGCGTCACGCGCGAGCAGATCGCCGACAGCACGGGCTGGAAAGTGAAATTCGCGGCCAACGTCATCGAGACGGCGGCGCCCACCGCTGAGGAGCTGTCCGTGCTGCGCGATCTGCACGCCCGCACCGAGGCCGCCATGGAGGCGAAGCAATGACCGTCGTCATACCCGCGCAGGCGGGCATCCACGCCAAGTGCTTGTGGTGCCACGCCTGCCCCACTGGCACTTGCATGGGTCCCCGCCTGCGCGGGGATGACGATCGACGCAAAGGGTCGAACCGATGAATGACATCTACTCCCGCACCGGCAACGCCGCCGACCCGCCCTCGCTGTCGCCCGACTACCGCTCCACGGTGCTGCGTGCGCCGACGCGGCCGCTCGTGCTCATCCCCCAGACGCTGTCGGAGATCACCGGGCCCATCTACGGCCACGCGGACGTGCTGCCCGGCGAGGCCGATCTCACCAAGCAGCACGCCGGCGAGCCGCAGGGCGAGCGCATCATCGTGCAGGGCCGGGTGCTCGACGAGGCCGGGCGGGCGGTGCCGAACACGCTGGTGGAGATCTGGCAGTGCAACGCCGCCGGCCGCTATATCCACGAGACGGACCAACATCCGGCACCCCTCGACCCGAACTTCACCGGCGCCGGCCGCGTCGTCACCGACGAGCGCGGCCACTACCAGTTCACCACCATCAAGCCCGGCGCCTATCCCTGGCGCAACCACCCCAACGCCTGGCGTCCGGCGCACATCCACCTCTCCCTGTTCGGGCCCTCGTTCCTGACGCGGCTCGTGACGCAGATGTACTTCCCCGGCGACCCGCTGTTCCCCTTCGACCCGATCTTCAACTCGGTGACGGACGCGCGCGCGCGCGCGCGCATGATCTGCCGCTTCGATCTGGAGACGACCAGGCCGGAGTGGGCGCTCGGCTACATCTTCGACATCGTCCTGCGCGGCCCCGCCGCGACGCCCCCCGATTCCGACTGAGACCCGACCAGGACCAGATCATGCCTCAGCGCACACCCTCCCAGACCGTCGGGCCCTATTTGCATCTCGGCCTCACGCAGGGCGCGTTTGGCGCGCCCGAGGTGTTCGGCCCCGTCGTCGCCGACGCTGGGCTCCCCGGCACCCACATCCGTATCGAGGGCCGCGTGCTCGACGGCGAGGGCGTCCCCCTGCCCGACGCGCTGATCGAGACCTGGCAGGCCGACGACAAGGGCCGCTACGCCCATCCTGCCGACGGCCGGCCGCTCGCCTCCAACTCCTTCCGGGGCTTCGGCCGCTGCCCCACGGACAAGGAGGGCATCTTCCGCTTCGCCACCATCAAGCCCGGCCCCGTGCCGGGCCCGAGAGACAGCACGCAGGCGCCGCACATCAACGTGAGCGTGCTGGCGCGCGGCGTCCTGAAGCGCCTCCCCACGCGCATCTACTTCGCCGGCGACCCCGCCAATGCCGCCGATCCGATCCTGGCGCTGGTGCCGGCCGACCGCCGCGATACGCTGATCGCCAAGCCCGATCCCGCCAAGCCCGGCCTGTTCCGCTTCGACATCCGCCTGCAGGGCAAGGACGAGACCGTGTTCTTCGACGCGTAGGCGTCCGTAGGTGTCAGACCCTCCGGGTCTGACACCATGGCACGACCGCAGAGATGGTGTCTGACCCAAAGGATCAGACACCTGCCCACGGCGTCAGGCGCGGTATCCAGCGCGGCACGTTCGCCTTGTAGGCGAGATAGCTCTCGCCGAAACGACGCGCCAATCCCCGCTCCTCCGACAGCACGAAATATGTGTGGTTCACGAGCACGAACACGGCGGCCCACGCGCCGATCAGCCACGAGCCTGCGACGAGCGCCTCGCCGATCAGCACGGTGGTTACACCGGTGATCATGGGGTTGCGCACATAGCGGTACGGGCCCACAGCCACCAGCTTGCGCGTCGGGTCCCAAGGGGCGAGCGTCCCCTGGCCAACCCGGGCAAACAGGCTCACGCACCAGATGAACATCGCCAGACCGGCGGCAAGCAGCGCGACGCCGGCCAGTCGCGGAAGCCACGCTATCAGCGAGGCTGCGTGCCATCGCGTGTCGATGGCGGCCCGTGTCGTCAGCAGCCAATACGGCACCACCGCCGCCACCATGAACGGCAGGAGCAGAATGGACAGCAGATGGCGCAACAGAACGATCATGCTTAGTCATCGATGCACAGGCCGATGCCGTGCTACAAGAGGGTTACGTGCCTCGTTTGAGGGGACAAACGCCCATGCGGTTCACTGTCGGGCTCAAGCTGAAGACAAAGGCCGACCATATCGTCGTGGACGCCGAGGACGCGCTGATCGCGGCCCTGAGGGTCAAGACCGACCACCCCGAGGCCAAGATCATGTACGTCCGCCCGGCCAATCGCCGGGGCGACGCGCGCCACCCGCCCAACAAGGTGGCCGCGGGGTAGGTATCTGACCAGGAGGGTCAGATACCTACCTTCACTTCAGCCCCTTCATGATGTCCGCGCCCGGCGCCGCATCGGCGAAGCCCTTGAAGCTGCCGGCGTCCGCGATCAGCTTGGCGGTGCGCAGAAACCCGCCCCAGGCCGCGCGCGCCAGCGCCCCGCCGACGGAGATGCGCCGCACGCCGAGCCCGGCGAGGTCGGCGACGGTGATCTCGCTCGGGCCGCCCATCAGCAGGTTGACCGGCTTGGGCGCCACCGCCTTGACGACGGCGGCGATCTGCTCCGGCGTCGAGATCCCCGGCGCGTACAGGCAATCGGCGCCGGCGGCGGCATAGGCCTGAAGCCGGTGGATGGTCTCGTCGAGGTCGGGCAGGCCGCGGATGAAGCCCTCGCTGCGCCCGGTCAGCAGCACGTCGCCGCCCTCCTTGTCGATCGCCGCGCGGGCGGCCTTGATGCGCGCCACCGCCGTGTCGAAGTCGTACAGCGCCTTGGCCTTGTCGCCCGTGTAGTCCTCGATCGACAGACCCGAGACGCCCGTGCCGCAGCACAGCCGCACGCTCTCGGCCACGCCGTCGGGCTCGTGCGCATAGCCGCCCTCGAAGTCGGCATTCATCGGCACGTCGGCGGCCGTCGACAGCTCGGCGATGTGCGCCAGCATCATGTCGCGGGGCACGCCGCCGTCACCAAAGCCGCACGACCAGGCATAGCCCGCGCTCGTGGTCGCCAGCGCCTTGAAGCCCATGCTCTGCAGATAGCGCGTGGTGCCGACGTCCCAGGGATTAGGAATGACGAAGCACCCGCTCTCGTGCAGGCGCCTGAACGCGGCGCGCTTCTCGGAAACCGTCGGCATGTGGAACCTCCCGATCTCTCTTTGCCGCTCGTGGCGAGCTGGACATGCTGGGTCGTTGGCTCAGCATCCACAATCTCCGCGGGCGAGGTCAATTCCAATTGTGCCGAGGCGTGCATCCTCCTGACAACCTCGAGGAGAACGCTCACCCGTCCAGCATGATGCCGGCGCCGCGGAAGCCGCCGTCGACGGCGACCACCTCGCCGGTCATATAGCCGGACCTGGTGCCGTCCAGCAGGAACTCGATCACGCTGGCGATCTCGTCGGGCTGGGCGTAGCGCCGCATCGGCACGTGGCGCATCCACAGCGCGCGGTCGCTCTGGCTGTGCAGCGCCTTCACCATCGGCGTCTCGACGGGGCCGGGCGCCACGGCGTTGACGCGGATCTTGTAACGCGCGAGATCATTGGCCAGCACCTGCGAGAGCACGATCACGGCGCCCTTCGATGTGCCGTAGGCGCTGCGCCCCTTGCTGCCGCGCAGGCCCGCGATCGAGGCCAGGTTGACGATGGCGCCGCCGCCCGTGTCTTTCATGCGCCGCGCCGCCGCGCGGGCGACGATGAAGGTGCCGACCACGTTGACGTCGAGGATCTTGCGCATCAGCTCGACGGGCGTGTCGAGCGCGGGGATGTCGGCGGCGATGCCGGCCGAGTTGACGACGCCGTCGAGGCCGCCGAGCGCGGCCGCCGCCTTGCCGATCACGGCTTCCGCGGCCTTTTCATCGGTGACGTCGAGCGCCGAGACGAACACCCGCCCCGAGGCGCCGAGCTGTTTCTGCGCGGCCGCGAGCGCTGTCTCGTCGCGATCGACGACCGCCACCTTCCAGCCCGACGCCAGCAGACGCTCAGCCGTCGCGAGCCCGATGCCCGAGGCGCCGCCGGTGACGAGCGCCACTCTCTCTTTCATTGTTGCCTCCCCATTTTGCCGCGTTCGCCCTGGTCTGCCGTCCCCGGCCCGTCATTCCCGCGAGCGCAGCGAAAGCGGGAATCCAACCCGGACCTCGACCTTCGTGTGCGCCGTTGGGTTCCCGCTCTGCGCTTCGCTTGGCGGGAATGACAGCCTTGCTCGGCGAGCGCCGGTCCTCACTGCGTGTTCGGCCGCGCGAACATCGCCTCCATCTCGCGCCGCACTTTCACCGCATCCGCGCCGGCGTCGAACGCCACGTCCAACCACCGCAGCGACTGGCCCTCGGCGATATCGCTCTTGAGCTTCACCTCGTGCGCCAGGCCGAGCGGCAGATAGCCCTGCTCGAGGGAGACATCGGCCGGCACCTGCTTGCCCCACACCAGGAACCCGCCCTCGCCGTCCAGCACCTCGCCCGCCTTCAAGGCGCGCTTGGCGGTCGCCACCACGTCCGAGTTGAAGCACACCGGTGCGCCCGTGGGCTCCTTGCGCAGGGCCGCCGAGGCGACCGAGACGCCGAGCTCCAGCCCAATCATGTGCGTTGGCCGGTAGAGCGCGGAATACTTTCCGCTCTTGTCGGGCAGCAGGTTGTACTCCACCGCGCACTGGCCGGCGTACGGGCTCTCGCTTTCGATCACCACATACGTGCCCATCACAAGGTTGTGCGGCACGTCCCGGCCGTCGCGGTCGAGCGAGGAGACGACCTCGGTGACGCCCGTCTTCTCCAGCCTGCCGCCCTCGCTTCTCGGCTTGCACACGTCGGCCAGCTCGAAGCGCGAGGCGGGCGGGAAAGCCAGCCCGTTGCTCTGCGGCACCAGCCCGGTGGCGTTGCACACCGCCGTCATCTCGATGCCGGACTTGGTGCCGTCGACGAACGAGTTGAACATCTTCGGGTTGATGTGGCTGCGGTCCTTGATCACCAGGTACTGGTCGAGGATGTCCCACACGGTGGCCGGCGTCGACTGGTGGTAGGTCGGGTGATAGCGCGTGCCCTTGCCGGCGGCGACCACCTTGAACCCGCAGGTGCGCGCCCAATCCACATGCTCGCAGATCAGCGCCGGCTGGTCGCCCCAGGCCAGCGAGTACACAACGCCCGCCTCGCGCGCCTTGCGCGCCAGCAGCGGCCCGGCCAGCGCGTCCGCCTCGACGTTGACCATGACGATGTGCTTGCCGTGCGCGATCGCTGCCTGGCACAGCTTGATGCCGGTGGCCGGGTCGCCGGTCGCCTCGATCACCACCTCGATCTCGGGGTGACTGATCACAGCCATGGCGTCGTCGGTGACGAAGGTCTTGCCGGTCTTCATCGCGTCGGCCATCGACTTGGCCTCGGTCTGCTCCTTCGGCCAGCTGACCTCCATCATGCGCTGCCGCGCGCGCTGCGGCATCAGGTCGGCCAGACCCATCGGGTGCATGCCGGTAGTGAGGCGCACCTGCGACAGGAACATGGTGCCGAACTTGCCGGCGCCGATCTGACCGATGCGGACCGGCCGGCCGGCCGCGGCCCGCTCGCGAAGCATGGATGAGAGGTTCATGGGGCCTCCGTGGGGTGTCAGACCCTCCGGGTCTGACACCGTTGCTCAGGTCGTGCCATGGCATCTGACCCAGAGGGTCAGACACTTTCTCAAATCAGACACCATATCGCCGACCGTCGAAAGACGTGGCGCCATGGTGTCAGACCCGGAGGGTCTGACACCTACTCCGCCGCCTGCCGGTGCGACTGGGCGTACCTGAGCAGCGCGTCGTCGGCGCAGGGTTCGATCGGGCGGAAGTCCTGGTGCGCGATCCACTCGGGCCGGGTCGGCTTGCGGATGTAGTTGGAGACGGCGTTGAGCGTCAGATACACGATCTTGCGCGAGAACGGGGTGATGTTGCCGGCCGAACCGTGCACCAGGTTGCCGTGGAACATCAGCACGCCGCCGGGCTTGCCGACCGGCACCGCCAGGCCGCCCTCGTCCACCAGCTTCTCCACCGTTGCATGGTCGAGCGTCCACAGCGGATAGCTGGTGGTCGCCTGTCATGGCCGGCAGCCAGCACGCCGTGCTTGTGGCTCTTGGGGATCAGCATCAGCGGCCCGTTGAAGGTGAACACCTCGTCCAGGAACACCGCGATGTTCATGGCGCGGGGCTCCGGCATGCCGTCGTCGCGGGCCCAGGTGCCGTAGTCCTGGTGCCACTGCCACACGTCGCCGTCGAACTTGGCTTTGGCGTTGATCTTGAACTGGTGCATGTAGAGCTTCTCGCCGAACAGCTGCTCCACCGGCTCGATCAGGCGCGGATGCCGCCCGAGCAACGCGAACGCCTCGTTGTAGGTGTGGGCCGCGAAGGCTGTGCGCGGCGCGCCGGACTTCTCGCGCCAGATCTGCGGCCGGTCGAGCTGGTAGATGTCCTCGGCGTCGCGGCGCAGGATCGCCACCTCCTCATCGGAGAAGCAATCGGGGAGAAACAGCCAGCCTTCCTCGTCGAACTGCTTGATCTGCCTGGCATCGAGCTGCATGGGGCTCCTCCTTGGTAGGTGTCAGACCCTCCGGGTCTGACACCATTGCGCCATCTTCATTTTTTGGCGCCGGCGATATGGTATCTGACCCAGAGGGTCAGATACCTCCCTATCGGGCCACCTTACACTAAGGCGAGTGCTATACTAAACGGCATGCCACGGTGTCAGACCCGGAGTGTCCGACACCCAAGCCATCGGGAGGCGCCCATGCAGGACAAGCCGGACAAAAAGACCCCGCGCACGCTGCGCCTCAATGCGCGCGACAACATCATCGTTGCCGTCGACAGCGTCGAGCGGGGCGTAACCGTGCAGGGCGTCAAGGCGGCGGCGCGGGTGATGCGCGGCCACAAGATGGCGAGCGATCGGATCGCCAAGGGCCAGCCGGTGCTGAAATTCGGCCAGATCATCGGCTTCGCCACCGAGGACATCGCGCCTGGCTCCCACATCCACACCCACAACTGCTCGTTTGCCGAGTTCGAGCGCGATTACGCGTTCGCCCAGGACGCGCGTGAGGAGACCCTGCTGCCGCCCGAAGCGCGCGCCACCTTCGAGGGCTTCCGCCGCTCCAACGGCAAGGCCGGCACGCGCAACTACATCGGCATCCTCACCAGCGTGAACTGTTCGGCCTCGGTTGCCCGCTTCATGGCGGAGGCCGTCAACCGCTCCGGCATCCTCGCCGACTACCCCAACGTCGACGGCGTCGTCTCGTTCGTGCACGGCACCGGCTGCGGCCTTGCCGGCCAGGGCGAGGGCTACGACGCACTCGAGCGCACGCAGTGGGGCTATGCCGGCCACGCCAATCTCGCCGGCGCGCTGATCGTCGGGCTGGGCTGCGAGGTGTTCCAGATCGCCCGCCTCAAGGACAAGTACGGCCTGATCGAGGGCGACAATTTCCGCACCATGACCATCCAGGACACCGGCGGCACCAGGAAGACCATCGAGGCCGGCGTCGCCCGCGTGCGGGAGATGCTGCCGCTCGCCAATCGCGTCACCCGCCAGACCATCCCCGCGAGCGAGCTCACGCTGGCCCTGCAGTGCGGCGGCTCCGACGGCTACTCCGGCATCACCGCCAATCCCGCGCTGGGCGCAGCCGTCGACCTGCTGGTGCGCCACGGCGGCACGGCTGTGCTGTCCGAGACGCCCGAGATCTACGGCGCCGAGCACCTGCTCACCCGGCGCGCGCGCTCGCGCGAGGTCGGCGAGAAGCTGGTCGAGATCATCCGCTGGTGGCAGGACTACTGCGCCAAGAACGACGGCTCGATGGACAACAACCCGAGCCCGGGCAACAAGGCCGGCGGGCTCACCACCATCCTGGAAAAGTCGCTCGGCGCCGCCGCCAAGGGCGGCACCACCACGCTCAACGAGGTCTACCGCTACGCCGAGCCGGTGACGGCCAAGGGCTTCGTCTACATGGACACGCCGGGCTACGACCCCGTGGCGGCGACGGGCCAGGTGGCGGGCGGCTGCAACGTGCTGTGCTTCACCACGGGCCGCGGCTCGGCCTACGGCTGCAAGCCCACGCCCTCCATCAAGCTCGCCACCAACCACGACATCTACCGCCGCATGCTCGACGACATGGACATCAACTGCGGCGACATCCTCGACGGCGTCTCCATCGAGGCCAAGGGCCAGGAGATCTTCGACACCATCCTGCGCGTCGCCTCCGGCGAGAAGACCAAGAGCGAGCTGCTCGGCTACGGCGACAACGAGTTCGTCCCCTGGCAGATCGGCGCCACGATGTGAACCGAGGGTGTCAGACCCTCCGGGTCTGACAGCATTGCTCCCAAGCAATCAGAGGTAGTCCAGTATTCCTCTGGGGCCGACGCAATCAGCATGCAAGGAACAGCGGACAGCTGAATGGTGGTTCTTTGTGGGGCGACTGGTGTGATCAATATACCTCCGTCTGTGTTGCTTTTTCTCGTCCTCGGGATCGGCTGCGGGCTGTTCAAGTTTTGGCTCATTTTATCTTGGACGCAACGACTTCATAATAAGCATGGGGGGAGATACCAATATTCTACAATATTTGCCACGATGTTCGGCCGGCAGCCCAACAACAACATGGACGCCGACCTCTGGCAGGATTTTGAGCCAATTCAAAGATGGAATGTCGTGAGCAATATATTAATTGCGCTTGTTGGAGCCATATACGTTATCTTACTTGGCCTGGGCAAGCGACTTGGCTGGTACTAGAGAAACGGCTCGGGCGTAGGTGTCCGACCCTCCGGGTCTGACACCGTTGCTCCATCCGTATCTTGGCGTTGGCGCTACGGCATCTGACCCGGAGGGTCGGTAGTGTCTCAGTTTGAAATTATTCGTTGTATTTGTCCTGCGTATCGCATCCGGAAGTCGCGACCTTGCAGAGGGAGCCTCTTCCGGCCGTTGGCCGGCAAGCTGTGATCGCTCGCTGCTCTGCAGTTGCCTTATCAGGTCCCGTTGCCCAGCCAAAGCCTGGTGCGGTCTGGGTCATAGCGACCGCGAAACACTCCCTCTTAAACGTCGCGACAACCCGACATCTCGCTCTGGTTTTGGCTGTCCCGACATCAGTGGTTTGGCATTCTTTCAGTGCTTCGGCGGTCGCTTTCTCGCGCGTCGTCCTATCAAAGGCGTAGCCAACTGCTGATCCCTCGCTGAGATCGCTGGTGACCCCGACCGCCAGTGCTCCTTCTGCCATCGCGTTGCCCGATGCGAGCGCATGGGCTGTCATAACTAGCAGGCCGCCAATAATGAGCCTTCCAAGCGTTCCCATCGGCCTTCCCCTTCCCAAAAGTGCCCTAGCGCGCTAAGCTTAGCGCTAAGCACACCTAGGAACAAGCATGCCCAAGGGACCTAAAGGCCAGAAACGCCCCGCTGACGTGATCGGCAACGCCGTCAAGGTCATGCGCATCTTGACCGGGGAGGAGCAAGAAGACTTCGGCGCCGACGACGGCAAGGACAAGGCCGCGCAGAGCCTGGGGCGGCGCGGCGGGAAGGCGCGCGCGGCCGCGCTAAGCAAGAAGCGACGGGCTGAAATTGCGAAGAACGCCGCAACCAAGCGATGGGCGAAAGCGCGCTAGTTGGGGTTCGTCGCCGGGGTGCCGTTCGTAGGTCCGCGCTCGACCCTAATGGACCCAAGCTTTATCACGCCTGCCCCTCCGACGGCGCGCACGCGGACGCGGCCTCGCTCTTTCAGCGTAAGCGGGGCTAGGATGACGTTGAAACCGAACTCCCGAAAGGTGTCTCCCACTGCGGACGCGGGGTCGTTTTCAACTATCATTTTCGACACTGGAATTACCGCCTGGACTGAGGGCTCCCTTTCGCCGTCACCCGGGAGAAATATGTTCACGCTGACGTCGCCTAAGCGTGCGTCATCGAAGTCAACTCGATAATGAATCGCCAAGCCAAATTTTGGCAACGTTACGGGAAAATCGCTATGGACGAACATGATGCCTCTGTAAACACCCATAAAGCTAAACTTGCCGCCGACTTCCGGTCGGATGTCGTCGCAAAAAATGGTCCAGCCATGCGGATCAACGGGCATCGCGCTCAAGCCGCCAAGCGTGTGAGGTATGGTTCCACTTCGACTTTGATCGGGTCCTTGTCTGCGCCAGGGTCGATTGTGGGCACGACCCACTCATCCCTCCTAGCCGCATGGTCAGTCGAGGTTTGACTAGAGATGTTACTCACTGCGCCATTGCCGACGCTCATCGTACTCATGGACATGTAGGCACTGACCGCAAGCGGGTATTTCGTGGTGTAGCCCGCCTCTGCGCCAGAAATTGCAAACAACAGGTCGCTCATGGTGTCGAGCGTCCAATTGCCAGGTGAGCCGAGCCACCTGCAAACAATATCCGTTCCCTTGCCCAACCGACGAGCCAAGTCAGCCTGGGTCAGACCACTGCGCTTGAATTCTTGAATAACAAGAGAGTACGCGCGGTGTTTGTTGCGCGAGCGAAAATAGCCAAGTGTCCCTTCGGAGACCCGGTCTGCGCCCTTAGGTTCAGACAATGTAGTTCGTGAGATACGCATCTAAACTATCTCCGCTGTAAGGTGTCAGTTCACCGAAGAGTTCTCGCCACCTAGCCCTGCACCGCTCTACCAGTCCGTCGAACTGTCCGGGTTCGAAGTTCTCCCGGTAGTCGCAAATCAGTGCTACGAAAGCATCGCAACCAACGAAACCTCCGAGGCATCGCATGCCTTGCGGTGGCTGGATGGTTCGAATGTCCCAGAATTCCAGCTCGACCGGATGAACGCGCGCTAGGAACGTGTCGCGATCCTTTGCAAATGGGTTCTCCGAAACGCTGATCATTTCCCAGTTAGTGAAGGCGTCGAGTGAGCCGCGGAATTCGGAATGCCTGTAGTCGACCCAGTTCCCATCCTGCACTGGATCGACGGTATCGAGGACTTCGAGCGTGACCCATACCGCTCGGTTAGGATCGGGCTCGGGCGCGATGGGAGCAAGTTGCCACAGATGTCTTCCTTCTAGCTCCGCAAGCTTTGCCGCCAATGTTTCAGGTGTTGACATATAAGTCAATGCCTATCATAAGCCAGGAAGCGCGACAACCTGACTCAGGTTAACGAACGTTTTACCTTGACGCTAAGCATGAAAGTTCATACAGTGGGCAGCATGAACAAACTGCCCGTCCATAAGCGCGTCCAAATCTTATCGATGTTGTGCGAAGGCGTCAGCATGCGGTCGACCAACCGCGTCTGCGACGTGAGCATCAACACCGTCAGCAAGATGCTGATCGACGCTGGCACGGTCTGCGCGGCCTTCCATGACGCCAAGGTGCGGGGCGTGAAGTCCAAGCGCGTGCAGGTTGACGAGGTTTGGACCTTCACGGCGGCCAAGGCGAAGAACGTCCCCAGCATGAAGCGTCCCGTTGACGGCGCTGGCGATACCTGGACCTGGACCGCGCTCGATGCCGACAACAAGCTGATCGTGCAATGGTTTGTCGGTGGCCGAGACAGCTACAGCGCCAAGTTGTTCATTGACGACCTGGCCTCACGTCTCGCCAATCGGGTGCAACTCACCAGCGACGGTCTGCGCGCCTATCTGGATGCCGTTGAAGACGCATTCGGCGCCGACATCGACTATGCGCAGCTCGTGAAGCTGTACGGCGAGAGCCCGGAAGCAGAGAAGCGCTACAGCCCCGCAGAGTGCATCGGTTGCCGCAAGACGCGTATCGAGGGCAGCCCCGATCCGGCGCACATCTCAACCTCGTTCGTGGAGCGCCAGAACCTGACGATGCGGATGCACATGCGCAGGTTCACAAGGCTCACGAACGCGTTCTCCAAGAAGTTCGAGAACCACGTCCACATGGTTGCGCTCTATGCGGTTTGGTACAACTGGGTGCGCATCCACAAGACGCTCAGGGTGACGCCTGCCATGGCCGCTGGCCTGACGGACAAGCTCATGGGGTTCGAGGATATCGTGGCGCTGATGGATGCTGTCGCGGCCAAGCCGGATCGGCCCAAGCTCTACAAGAAACGCGCGCCACAAATTTCAAACTGAGACACTACCGGAGGGTCAGACACCTTTACCAGCCGAGCTTGGCGTAGAAGTCGCTTGTCGCAGAGTCTGTGCCAGCCCTCATGAAATCGCGGTAACTCGCCAAGTGATCGCGTGGGCCGAATAGGTCCAGGACGTAGTTGATCGTGAGCCAAGCAGGCGGCCCAACCGAGCCGAGATAGGCTGCTGCGCTGGACCATCGCCAAGCTCCCGGCATCGGCGTCATGCCAGCAGCGACCGGATTGAGGTGAATGTAGCGGACCGCTTGAACGAGGTGAGAGTCGGATTCGATTCCGACGGATGCGTACCGGCCTCGGAAGAGCGGACCATCGCGAGTGACGCGCACGTTGATCATCCTCGTGAAGCGGCCTGCCAGATACTGCATGCCTTCGGCAAGGCGCCCATCTTCACTGCGCAGCAGCAGATGGAAGTGATTGCTCATCAGGCAGTACGCATGCACCTCCAGAGCTGCGCGCTCGACAGCTTCGGCGAGAGAATCCAAGAACGTCTCTCGATCTGCATCGTGCTCGAAAATGTCTCGATGGTCCGCGCCACGATTCGTGACGTGGTGCCAGGCGCCGGGGAAGTCGCGTCGCGGCGGGCGGGGCATAGGGTGTCTGACCCTCTGGGTCAGACACCTTAGCGCAACGCGGGATAGGTAGCGAAATGGTGTCAGACCCGGAGGGTCTGACACCTGCGCGGACACCTACGCAAAATACCCCTCGATGAAGCGCCGGTAGATCGCGGTCAGCGCCACGAGGTCCGCGACCGGAACGCGCTCGTCCACCTGGTGGGCGGTGGCGTTGCGCAGGCCGGCTTCGACCACCGGGCACAGCTCCTTGATGAAGCGCGCGTCCGAGGTGCCGCCGGTGGTGGTCAGCGCCGGCTTGCGGCCCGTCACCGCCTCGACCGCGGCGCTCATCGTCGCCACCAGTGGGCCCGGCTCAGTCAGGAACACGTTGCCGGTGCCCTCAAACGACAGCGAGAACCGCGCGTCGACCTCCTTGGCCGCCTGCTCGCACTGCGCCCGCACCCACGCCTCGATGCCGGCCCGCGTGTGCAGGTCGTTGTAGCGAATGTTGAAGTTGGCGAACGCGGAGCCCGGGATCACGTTGGTCGCGGACGTCGGCACCGAGACGATGGTCGCCTGCAGGCTGGACGCCTGGAAATGCGTCGTTCCCGTATCGAGCGGGGTCGTCGACAGGCGGTCGATGATGCGCGCGAGCTTCGGGATCGGGTTCTCGGCGCGCTCGCCGTAGGCCGAATGGCCCTGCTTGCCGTGCACGACCACCTTGGCATTCACATAGCCGCGCCGGCCGATCTTGATCTCGTCGCCCACGGCTTTGGAGCTCGCCGGCTCCCCGACCAGGCAGGCATCCAGCGTCTCGCCGCGCGCCTGCAGCCAGGCCAGCAGCTTGGGCGTGCCGTTGACGGCGACCGACTCTTCATCCCCGGTGATCAGGAACGACAGGGAGCCGCGCGGCAGGCCGCCGTTCGCCTGCACGAAGTCGAGGGCCGCGGCGAGGAAGCAGGCGACGCCGCCCTTCATGTCGGCCGCACCGCGCCCATACAGCACGCCGTCGGCGATCTCGCCGCCGAACGGCGGATGCGACCAGGCGCTCTCGTCGCCCGCCGGCACCACGTCGGTATGGCCGGCGAAGCAGAGGTGCGGCGAGCTGGAGCCCAGCCGCGCGTAAAGGTTCTCCACGTCCGGCGTGCCGGCTTCGCGCATGGTCATGCGGTGACAGGTGAAGCCGGCCGGCTCCAGCAGGCCCTGCAGAAAGGTGAGCGCGCCGCCTTCCGCCGGCGTCACGCTGCGGCAGCGGATCAGCGCCTGCGCCAGCTGGAGGGGGTCGTTGCGCTTGGCGGACATCTGCTTCCTTTCAAGAGAGGCAGTAGGCAATGGGCAGTTGGCAGTAGTGACCACTATTGCCTACTGCCTACTGCCTACTGCCTACTGCCTACTGCCTACTGCCTACTGCCTACTGCCTATTGCCTACTGCCTACTGCCTATTGCTTGCTGTCTCCGGCGCCGTCGCCTCCAGGATCATGATCTTCTGCCAGATCTTCTGCGACAGGCCGGCGGCGATGCGCTCGAGGTCGCTGACCACTTCCGTAACAATGGGATCGGGCAGCCCTTGCGCGAACAGCACGGCGACCTTGGCGGTCAGCGACAGCATCTCCGAGCAGTAGTCGAGATAGCGCGCCACCTCGAAACGCGTCAGCGCGCGCGCCGGCGACGACACCGTCTTGCCGCCGATGCTCACGCCTGCGCTCGGGTCCTTGGTCAGCTGGTGCATGTCGATGACGTGGATTATCGAGCGCAGCTCGTGCAGCGCCTTGAGCGCGCCCGCCCGCTTGACCCGCTCCTCGATGCGGGTGAGGAAGAACACCGCCGCGCCGATCAGCACAATCAGGTTGGCGGCGGCCTCGAGACCCTGCAGAGCCGTAAACACGTTGTCGGCGGCCGCGGACACGGAGCGGAACTGCAGCACGATCCACGCCAGCCCGGCCGCACCCGCGACCAGCAGCAGCAACACAGCAAAGCGCAGCGGCAGATTGCGCCGCGAGACGCCTTCGGCCCGGGCGGAGTTCTCCTTGGCGATCACCAGCAGCTCGGCGCAGACGCTGCCGAGCCCCGCGCCGGGGAATCGCTCCACGATGCGCTTTTCCAGTGCCGCGATGGTGTCGATGACCTTGTCGGGATCGAGCGCACGGTACGTCTTCATGCGCGAGTCCCTTGTGCACGATGCTCTTGTACGCCAACCTGGGGCGCTAATCGCGCAACAGCTCGTTGATGCTGGTCTTGGCGCGCGTCTTCTCGTCCACCGTCTTGACGATCACGGCGCAGTAGAGGCTAGGCCCTGGCTCGTTGTTGGGGAACGGCTTGCCCGGCAGGTTGCCGGAGACCACCACGGAATAGGGCGGGACCTTGCCGATGTGGATCTTGCCCGTGGCGCGATCGACGACCTTGGTCGAGGCGCTGATGAAGGTGCCCATCGCCAGCACGGAGCCCTCGCCGACCACAACACCCTCCACCACCTCCGAGCGCGCGCCGATGAAGCAGTTGTCCTCGATGATGGTCGGATTGGCCTGCAGCGGCTCGAGCACACCGCCGATGCCGACGCCGCCCGAGAGGTGCACGTTCTTGCCGATCTGGGCGCACGACCCCACGGTTGCCCAGGTATCGACCATGGTGCCTTTATCCACATAGGCGCCGAGATTGACGAACGAGGGCATCAAAACCACACCTGGCGCGATATAGGCCGACCGTCTGACCACGGCGCCGGGCACCGCCCGAAAGCCGGCCTTGCGGAAGTCCTCGGCCGTCATGCCGGCGAGCTTCGACGGCACTTTGTCCCACCAGCTGGCACCGCCCGGCGCCCCGGCGATCAGGCCCATGTCGTTGAGCCGGAAGGACAGCAGAACAGCCTTCTTAAGCCATTGATTTACGACCCATTCCTTGCCGATCTTGGCTGCCGCGCGGGCCTCGCCGCGGTCCAGCAGGTCGAGCGCGGTCTCGACCGCCTCCCGAACCGCGCCGCGCGTGTCCGCGCTGATCGCCTCGCGGTTGTCCCAGGCGGCTTCGATTGTCGATTGCAGGTCAGCGTTTGTCATGGGAAGCGTTCTGACGCGAGCCAAGCGCACCTGTCAATGAAACTCATCCATCCACATGGGAATCCACATGGGCGTTACCTTTGTTTCGCAGGCTGCTTTACCTCTGACCACCCGTGGCCTAAGAATTGGGCGTGAGTGGAAGGGGCTGCGGGCTTGAACTACCTCCGTGTGTTTCCTTGGGCTCTAGCGGGCGTCGTTGCCTGCATGCCCATTTCGGCCGTGCCGCAGGAGCTGGCTCTTGCCGGCGTGCCTATCATTGCTCTCCCGCCTGCACCCCCGAGTCTGTCGCCCGACTGCAATTCCAAGCGCATCGCCGGCGAGCGCTTCCGCCGGCCGCTGCTGAGCATGCGCAGGGCCGCCCGCAGCAAGAGCTCGATCAAGGTGCTGGCGATCGGCTCCTCGTCGACGGTGGGCGTGGGCGCCTCGTCCCCGACCGCAACCTACGTTGCCAATCTCGAGCGGTCCCTTGAAGGCGCGGTCAAGGGCATGGACTTCGATGTCATCGGCCGCGGCCTCTCCGGTGAGGTGGCGCAAGGCGCCGCCGATCGCATGAAGCAGGAGGTTGCGGAAGCGAAGCCCGACCTGGTCGTTTGGCAGGTCGGCACCAACGACGCGATCCGTCACGTCAGCATCGACAAGTTCAAGACCTGCCTGCGCACGACGCTGGCGTGGCTCGCCGAGAACAAGATCGACGTGGTGCTGATCGACCCGCAGTACGGCGATGCGCTGACCAAGGACGAGTACTATGAGAAGGTGGTGGCTGCCACCGCCGAGGTGGCGCGCGAGGCTCGCGTGCTGCTGGTCGACCGCTTCGAGGCCATGCGCGAGCTGCAGCGCGAGCGCGGCGACATGTTCTACCTGACCTCCGACAATCTGCACATGAACGACCGCGGCCATCGCTGCATGGCCGAGCAGCTCGCCCGCGCCATCGTCGGCGGCCTCCTGCAGGCGGATGCCGAGCAGAGCCAGCCCGTATTCTATCCCTGACGACCGGCGACCGACGGACCGAAGGCACGGGCGCACCTGCCTGCGCGCGCCCGCACCCGACTACCAGCCTCACCGACCGCGCCAGGCCTCGTCGTAGGGCCGCACGCGCTGGCAACCCTTGCCGAACACGAACGATTCGATCTCGCTCGGGTTGATGCCGATATCACGCAGCGTGCGGGCATCGAGCGAATAGAGGATCTGCACCGTCGCCTGCTTGGCCCGCCAGCTCCAGTAGGCCTGCCATGCTCTGCGGGCGAAGCCAGCCGCCCGGGTCGCCAGCGTCGACGAAGCCGCTTCGGCGGTCGACGAAATCCGTGTATGCATCATGAGCCTCTCCTGTCGTGTTTGGCCGCGGGTACCAATTTCGGGCCCTGAAATGCCGGCCCCGGCCATGCCTCGCGGACGCGCTGATCGCGCTGACACGACTATGCGGGAAGCCTCCTGACAGCCTGCTGTCAGGAGCCCTGACACACTCCTGACAAGGCGTGTCAGGAGGGTTAGGCTAGAACCTCCGCACAGGCAGCCATCCCACAGGTGAGCACGTGCGCCGCGCCGACCGACTGTTCGAGATCATCCAGTTCATGCGCCGCAAGGAGCTGGTGCGCGCGCGCGACCTGAGCGAGGCGCTGGAGGTGTCCGAGCGCACCATCTACCGCGACATCCAGGACCTGATCACCAGCGGGGTGCCGATCGAGGGTGAGGCGGGCGTCGGCTATGTCCTCAAGGCCGGCTTCGACCTGCCGCCGCTGATGTTCAACGAGCAGGAGATCGAGGCCCTCGTGCTCGGCGCGCGCATCGTCGAGTCGTGGGCCGACGCGCAGCTCGCCACCGCCGCCAGCAACGTCATCGCCAAGATCGAGGCGGTGATCCCCGAGCGCCTGCGCGGCTACATGGCCAACACCGCGCTGGTGGCGCCGCCGCATCACTACATGGAGCCGATCAGCTTCGACCTGGCCGAGCTGCGCCGGGCGCTGCGCAGCCAGCTCAAGGTGCACTTCCGCTACCGCAATGCGCTGGCCGAGGGCTCCGAGCGCACCGTGCGGCCGCTCTGCCTCGCCTACTTCGGGCCGGTGTGGCTGCTCTCGGCCTGGTGCGAGCTGCGCGAGGACTTCCGCACCTTCCGCATCGACCGCATCGACGACTTTGCGGTGCAGGCGGACCGCTTCCGCCTGGAAGCCGGCAAGACCCTGCACGATTTCCTCAAACGCGATCAGACCTGGACGCGCGGGGCGAAGACGGCCTTCCCGTCCAACGGCGAAGAGCGCACGTGAGCGGCGCGGCCCGCGAAGGTCGGCTGTGCGCAGGCTTGGCTATGCCGCCTTGGGCGTCGAGGCGGCGGGGTAGAACGTCTCGCCGGTCTCCGCCATCCGCTGCAGCAGGGCGTTGGGCGCAAAGCGCGATCCGTAGGCCTGCGCCAGGCGATGGCACTCGCGTACGAACGCCGCTGGCCCCACGGTGTCGATCAGCGACAGCGGGCCGCCGCTCCACGGCGCAAAGCCCCAGCCCAGAATGGCGCCGACGTCGGCATCCTCGGGCGCCGTGACCACCTTCTCCTCGGTGCAGCACGCCGCCTCGAGTGCCTGGATGTAGAGGAAGCGCGTCTCGAGCTCCTCGACGGAGGGCTGCTCGGCTGCCCGCGGCGCCAGCTCGGCGAGACCGGGCCACAGGTGCTTCCGGCCGTCGGCGGGGTAGTCGTAGAAGCCCTTGCCGGCCTTCTTGCCGAGGCGGCCGAGCTCCATCACCAGCGTCTCGATCAGGTCGTCGGCCTTGGAGCGCTGATAGGCGGCGCCCATGTCGTTCTGCGTCTGCTTGCCGATTTTGTAGATCAGGTCGAGCGCCACCTCGTCGGACAGCGCCAGCGGCGGCATCGGCATGCCGGTCATCTTGCCGGCGTTCTCGATCAGCGCCGGGTTGATGCCCTCGGTGAGCATCAGCATGCCCTCGCGCGTGTAGGTGGCAAACACACGGCTGGTGTAGAAGCCGCGCGAGTCGTTGACGACGATCGGCGTCTTCCTGATGCGCTTGACGTAATCCATCGCCACCGCGAGCGTGGCGTCCGACGTCTTCTTGCCGCGGATGATCTCGACCAGCTGCATCTTGTCGACCGGCGAGAAGAAGTGCACGCCGATGAACGTCGCCGCATCGCGCCATGCCTCGGCGAGGCCGGTGATCGGCAAGGTCGAGGTGTTGGAGGCGAACGGCGCGTGCGGCGGGAGCAGGGCGGCCGCCTTCTTCGTCACGTCGGCCTTGATGCCGCGGTCCTCGAACACGGCCTCGATGACGAGGTCGGCATCTTTCAGGCCGTCGTAGCCGGCGGCAGGCGCTATGCGCGCGAGGGCGGCATCGGCCGCCTCCTGCTGCATGCGGCCGCGCTCGACCTGCTTGCCCAGCAGCTTGGCCGAATAGCCCTTGCCCTTCTCGGCCTCCTCGACCGAGCGGTCGATCAGCGCCACGTTCAGGCCGGCGAGCGCGGACACATAGGCGATGCCGGCACCCATCATGCCGGCGCCGAGAATGCCGATCTTGTCGAGCTTGGCCGGCGGCGCCTTGGGCCGGCGCTCCAGCTTGTTGGCCTTCTGCATATTGATGAACAGCGAGCGGATCATGTTGCGCGAGGCCGGGTGCATCATGACCTTGGTCATGTAGCGCGCCTCGATCCGCAACGCCGCGTCGATCGGCACCAGCAGGCCCTCGTAGACCGCCGACATGATGGCCTCGGGGGCTGGATAGTTGCCCATGGTCTTGGCATGCAGCATGGCGTTGCCGGCAACGAACACCTGGGAGCCGGCGGGGCTGTAGGGGTCGCCGCCGGGAATCTTGAAACCCTTCTCGTCCCAGGGCTGCACCGCCTTGCCGCCGGCCTTGATGTAGGCCTTCGCCTCCGCGATCAGGTCGGCGGCGGGGACCACCTTGTGCACCAGCCCGCCCTTGATGGCGGCAGCGGGGCCGATGCTGCGGCCCTCCAGCATCAAGGGGAGCGCGGCCATCGCGCCCATCAGACGCGGCATGCGCTGCGTGCCGCCGGCGCCCGGCATCAGGCCCACCTTGGCCTCCACCAGGCCCAGCTGGATGCGGGGATCGTCGGCGACGACGCGGTGATGGCAGGCGAGGCAGACCTCCAATCCCCCGCCCATCGCCAGGCCGTTGATCGCGGCGACGAACGGCTTGCCGCCCTTCTCGATCCTGCGCAGCGCCAGGTTGAATTGCATGAGGTTGTCGAAGATCGCCTTTGCGGTCTGCTCCGGCGACGCCGCCGTCTTCGCTGCCTCGCCCGTCTGCTTTTGCAGCATCGAGAGGTCGGCGCCGGCAATGAATGCAGCCTTGCCCGACGTCACCACCACGCCCTTGACGGCGGGATCGGCGATCGCCTTGTCGGCGGCGGCGACGTACTCGCCGATGCTGTCCTCGGACAGCACGTTCATCGAGCGGTCCGGCATGTCCCAGGTCAGCGTGACGATGCCGTCGGCGTCCGTCTCGACGCGAATGTTGGTCATGACCTGCAACTCCGAATGAAATTTCTCAGACGCGCTCGATGATGGTGGCGGTGCCCATGCCGGCGCCGACGCACAGGGTGGCAAGCCCCGTCTCGAGATCGCGCCGCTCCAGCTCGTCGAGCAAAGTGCCGAGGATCATGGCGCCGGTGGCGCCCAGGGGGTGTCCCATGGCGATGGCGCCGCCGTTGACGTTGAGCTTGTCATGCGGGATGTCCAGCAGCTTCATGAACAGCATCACCACCGAGGCGAAGGCCTCGTTCAGCTCGTAGAGGTCGATGTCGCTGGCCTTCATGCCGGCGCGGGCCAGCACCTTGCGCGTCACCTTCTCGGGCCCGGTCAGCATGATGGAGGGCTCCGAGCCGATCGAGGTGAAGGCACGGATGCGCGCGCGCGGCTTGAGGCCCGCCTTTTGGCCCGCTTCCTTGGAGCCGATCAGGATGGCGGCAGCGCCGTCGACGATGCCCGACGAGTTGCCGGCGTGGTGCACGTGGTTGATGCGCTCGACCTCCGGATAGCGCTGCAGGACGACCGCATCGAAGCCGGCCTCGTCGCCGAGCTTGACGAACGATGCATTCAGGCTCGCCAGCGACTGCATGGTGGTTTCGGGCCGCATGTGCTCGTCGTGATCGAGCAGGGTGAGGCCGATCTGGTCCTTGACCGGCACCACCGATTTCTTGAAGCGGCCGTCCCTCCAGGCGGCCGCGGCGCGCTTCTGGCTCTCGACCGCGAATCCGTCGACGTCGGCGCGCGAAAAACCCCACTTGGTGGCGATCAGGTCGGCGCCGATGCCCTGCGGCGCGAAATAGCTCTTGAAGGCGATGGTGGGGTCGGTGGCCCAGGCGCCACCGTCGGAGCCCATCGCCACCCGCGACATGCTCTCGACCCCGCCGCCGATGGCGAAATCGGACTGGCCGGCCATCACCTGGGCGGCCGCCATGTTGGTGGCTTCAAGGCCCGAGGCACAGAAGCGGTTGACCTGCACGCCCGCGACCGTCTCGGCGTAGTCGGCACTGATGGCGGCCAGGCGGGCAATGTCGGAGCCCTGCTCCTTGACGGGGGACACGACGCCGAGCACGACGTCGTCGACCAGCGACGTGTCGAGCCGGTTGCGGTCGCGCACGGCCTTCAGCACGGTGGTGGCCAGATGCAGCGCAGTCGCCTCGTGCAGCGCGCCATCGGGCTTGCCCTTGCCGCGCGGCGTGCGCACCGCGTCGTAGATGTAAGCCTCGGCCATGGGTCGTTCTCCTTCGCTCGCGGGAACCGGCGCGGGTGCCGTTCAGCTCTCGGGAAACAGGTAACGCCTTCGTATCGTGGGCGGCAAGTGGGCTCGGTCTGGCGGACCGAAGGGCTCAGCGGGCTCGCTCTTTGGATCGCGAGGCAATCGCGACATTCAGCTGCTTGCCCAGCGCCGCAAACGCCAGCTCCATCTTGGGGAGCGCCGTGCCGTGGTTGAGATCGAGCATGCGGTCGACCTCCTGCCGGGGGATGCTCATGCGGCGGGCGAGCTCGGACTTCCGCACGCCCTCGGCCTGCATGACCTGATACAGCAATATCTTGACCACCGCCTGCGTCGGCAGCCGCACCATGAGCTTGCCGGCCGACGGCTGTGGCAGCGGTTCCCGATCGTGCATGCGCGCCTCGATCGCTTCCAACAGCGCGCCACGCGCCCGCTCCAGGGAGCCCTCTACCGTTTCCCCAAAGCTCGTGAGCTCGGGGAAGTCCGTAGAGGTAACCAAGAACGTGCCGTTGTCGTCGGGAGTTAACGTGACCGGATACGCGATCACTTGAGGCTCAAGTCCTTCTTGATCTTCTCGACCAGACCCTTTCCCAGGTCCCGGCCTTTGCCGTGAGCGGGAAGCTGGGTCTTCCTGCTACCGAGACGCACCGTGATATGGCCACTGCCACCCTTGTGCGTCTCGAATGTGCACCCTTGTTCCCTCAGCCACTTACGCAGTTCGGCATAGCGCATGTAGGGCGCCCGCTCAAAAATGTCAACAAAAATGCTGCGTTTTCTGCAATGTGATGCTGCCTATGCCAGCCACTCCGGCAGGCCGTCCTGGCCGATCAGGTCGTCGTAGCTCTGGCGCGGGCGCACGACGGCGTAGGCGTCGTCCTTCACCAGCACCTCGGGCACCAGCAGCCGGGTGTTGTAGGTCGAGGACATGGCGGAGCCGTAGGCGCCGGCCGTCATGAAGGCCACGAGGTCGTCCGCCGGCAGCGGCGGCAGCTTGCGGTCGAGCGCCAGGTAGTCGCCGGTCTCGCAGATCGGCCCGACAACGTCCTGCACGATCGGCTCCTGCCGCCCCCGCTCCGCCATGACCGGCCAGATGTCGTGATGCGCCTCGTACAGCGTCGGCCGGATCAGGTCGTTCATGGCGGCGTCGACCACGGTAAAGGTCTTGTCGCGGCCGCGCTTGGCGTAGATCACGCGCGCCACCAGGATGCCGGCGTTGGCGACGATCATGCGGCCGGGCTCGAGCACGATCTTCAGACCGAGGCTGCCCACGGTCTCGCGCACGACCTGGGCGTATTCCTGCGGCGAGGGCGGGATGTCGTTGCCGCCGCGGTAGGGCACGCCGAGGCCGCCGCCCAGGTCGAGATGGCGGATCGGGTGCCCCGCGGCGCGCAGGGCCACCGCCAGCTCGCGCATCAGCGCGAAGGCGTTGCGGAAGGGCTGCAGATCGGTGATCTGGCTGCCGATGTGCATGTGGATGCCGGCAATGGCGATGCCGGGCAGCCGGGCCGCCTTGGCATAGAGGCGCGGCGCGTCCTCGAAGGGGACGCCGAACTTGTTCTCGGCCTTGCCGGTCGAGATCTTGGCATGCGTCTTGGCATCGACGTCCGGGTTTACACGCACGGCAATCGCGGCAGTGCGGCCGAGGCCCGCGGCTACCTCGCTCAGCGCGTCCAGCTCCGGCTCCGATTCCACATTGAAGCCCAGAATCCCTTCGCCCAGCGCGTAAGCCATCTCGTCGCGGGTCTTGCCGACGCCGGCGAAGATGATGCGGTCGGCGGGCACGCCGGCAGCCCGCGCGCGCCGCAGCTCGCCCTCGGACACGACGTCCATGCCGGCGCCGAGGACGGCGAGCGTCTTGATCACGGCCTGGTTGGAGTTGGCCTTGATGGCGTAATAGATCAGCGTGTCGAGGCCGGCGAACGCTTCACGCAGCACACGATAGTGCCGCTCCAAGGTGGCGGTGGAATAGCAATAGAACGGCGTGCCGATCTCGGCCGCGATGCGCGGGAGGCTCACGCCCTCCGCGTGGAGGACGCCGCCGACGTAGCTGAAGTGGTGCATGAGCCGGTCAGCGGATCAACGGGTCGAGGATGGACGGTTTATGGGGGGTGATCCCCGGCGTCCCGGGCGTACCCGGGGTGGCGCTGCCGGTCTCGGTATTCGCCGACGGCGGAGCCTCGAGCGAGCCGCGCACGCCGCAGCCGCCAAGCGCCAGCGCGCCACCAACGAGGAGCGCGATCACGACGCCAAACTGCAGGCGGTTCTGCATCTGCCTTGTTTGAACCCTGTTCACAGTCCCCAGCAGACAACGGCCTCGAAAAACAGTCCGAGTTTCAAGGCCCATGACCCGAGTTCTAGCCCCTTCCTCGCGGCTTTTCCAACCGCTTTATCCAGGCTCGCGCCATTTTGCGCACGTTCTGTGGCGCGGTTCCCCCATAGCTGGTGCGGCTTTTCACGGAGTTCTGCACAGACAGCACGGAGAAGACGTCGGCCGTGATGCGCGAGTTGACCGCCTGCAGCTCGGCAAGCGGCAGCTTCTCGAGTGGTACGCCCCTGGCCTCGGCCGCGGCCACGATGCGGCCCGTGATGTGATGCGCCTCGCGGAAAGGCATGCCGAGCGTGCGCACGATCCAGTCGGCGAGGTCGGTCGCCGTGGCGTAGCCGCTGCCGGCGGCCTTGGCCATGACTTCGCCGTTGGGCTCCAGATCGCCGACCATGCCGGTCATCGCCGCGATGGCGAGCCGCAGCGCGTTGAGCGCGTCGAACGTGACCTCCTTGTCCTCCTGCATGTCCTTGGAATAGGTGAGCGGCAGCCCCTTCATGACGATCAGCAGCGACTGGAAGGCGCCGGCGATGCGGCCGACCTTGGCGCGCACCAGCTCGGCAGCGTCGGGATTGCGCTTCTGCGGCATGATCGAGGAGCCGGTGGTGAAGCGGTCGGAGAGCCGCACGAAGCCGAACTGCGGCGTCATCCAGATCACGATCTCCTCGGCGAAGCGCGAGAGGTGCATGGCCGTGATGGCGGCGGCCGCCAGCGTCTCCAGCGCGAAGTCGCGATCGGCCACCGCATCGAGCGAATTGGCGGCGGGCCGGTCGAAATCGAGCGCCTCGGCGGTCATGTGCCGGTCGATCGGAAACGAGGTGCCGGCGAGCGCTGCGGCACCGAGTGGGCACTCGTTCAGCCGCGCGCGGGCATCGGCGAGCCGGCCGCGGTCGCGGGCGAGCATCTCGACGTAGGCCAGCAGATGATGGCCGAAGGTGACGGGCTGGGCCGGCTGCAGATGCGTGAAGCCCGGCATGACGAGGTCGAAGTGGGTTTCCGCCTTGCGTGCGAGCGCGAGCTGGAGCGCGGCCAGCGCCGGATCGGCCTGGTCGATCCAGGCGCGCACGTAGAGCTTGAAATCGGTCGCCACCTGGTCGTTGCGCGAGCGGGCCGTGTGCAGGCGGCCGGCCGGCGCGCCGATCAGCTCGGCGAGCCTGCTCTCGACGTTCATGTGCACGTCCTCGAGCGCGCGCGAGAACGAAAAGTCGCCGGCCTCGATCTCGGCCAGCACGCGGTCGAGGCCCGCGACGATCTTCTTGGCGTCGTCCTTGGTGATGATGCCCTGCGCCGCCAGCATGCCGGCATGGACCTTGGACGCGGCGATGTCGTAGGGCGCCAGAGCCTTGTCGAAGCCGATGGAGGCGTTTATCTCCTCCATGATCTCGGCGGGTGACATGGCGAAGCGGCCACCCCACATCTTGTTGGCGGAATCTTCGGTCACGGGCAGCCTTCCGGGCGTTGACGCGGCGTGAGCAGAGGCAAGATGCTTCCTGACAGTGCGAAATCGACCGCCCTCTGGGCCGCGACCTTTGCCGCACTCGGCGGATTTGCAGCGGTATACGTGACGCTCGGCCGTCCTGACAACGCCCCTCCCCCGGCACGCATGCCAGCGGTCGCACAGACCCCGCAGGCCGCGGCGCCGCTCCCCGCGGGCCCTGGCGCCAATGCGCTGAGCCAGGGCCAGATGGCGACTTTCGTATTTCGCAAGGAGCCGGAGGTGCTGCCGGAGGTGAAATTCCAGGATGCGGCGGGCAGAGAGCGCACGCTTGCGGATTTCCGCGGCAAGGTGGTGCTGCTGAACCTGTGGGCGACCTGGTGCGCGCCCTGCCGCAAGGAGATGCCGGCCCTCGACCGGCTGCAGGCGCAGATGGGCTCCGACAAGTTCCAGGTGGTGGCGATCAGCGTCGACCGCACCGGGCTGCCGGGCGCCCGGAAGTTCCTCGACGAGGCCAAGGTCGCAAAGCTGGCGCTCTATGCCGACGCTACCGCTCGCATGGGGGTGGCGCTGCGCGCGGCCGGCCTGCCGGCGACGTTGCTGCTCGACCGCCAGGGCCGCGAGATCGGCCGCCTGCTCGGCCCCGCCGAGTGGGACGGCGAGGACGCCAGGCGCCTGATCCAAGCCGCGCTCAGGTGAGCATGCCACCCATCATCTCGGTCTCGAAGCTTTCCAAGACCTACACCTCGGGGTTCCACGCCCTGAAGGACATCAACCTCGACATTCGCAAGGGCGAGATCTTCGCGCTGCTGGGCCCCAACGGCGCCGGCAAGACCACGTTGATCAGCATCGTCTGCGGCATCGTCAACCCATCCAAGGGCACCGTGACGGTCGACGGCCACGACATCGCCAGGGACTACCGCGCCGCCCGGGCGATGATCGGCCTGGTGCCGCAGGAGCTGACCACCGACGCGTTCGAATCGGCGTGGGCGACCGTCAGCTTCAGCCGCGGCCTGTGGGGCAAGCCCGCCGCTCCCGAGCACATCGCCAAGGTGCTGAAGGCGCTGTCCCTGTGGGACAAGAAGGACGACAAGATCATGACCTTGTCCGGCGGCATGAAACGCCGGGTGATGATCGCCAAGGCGTTGTCGCACGAGCCGCAGATCCTGTTCCTCGACGAGCCCACCGCCGGCGTCGACGTCGAGCTGCGCAAGGACATGTGGGCTGTGGTGCGGTCGCTGCGCGACTCAGGGGTAACCATCATCCTCACCACCCACTACATCGAGGAGGCCCAGATGATGGCCGACCGCATCGGCATCATCTCCAAGGGCGAGCTGATCCTGGTCGAGGACAAGGCCGAGCTGATGCGCAAGCTCGGCCGCAAGCAATTGACGCTGCACCTGCACGCCGAGCTCGCCGCCGTCCCACCTGTTCTGGCCGCGCACCGCCTGGCGTTGGCCAACGGCGGCAGCGAGCTCGTCTACACCTACGACACGCAGGGCGAGCGCACCGGCATCACGGCATTGCTCAAGGACCTCAACGAGGCCGGCATCCGCTTCCGCGACCTGCACACGACGCAAAGCTCGCTGGAGGACATCTTCGTCGACCTGGTGAGGCGCGGGCAATGAATTGGCGGGCGGTGTGGGCGATCTACGCATTCGAGATGGCCCGCACGGGGCGCACGCTGATGCAAAGCATCCTCTCGCCGGTGATCTCCACCTCGCTCTACTTCGTGGTGTTCGGCGCCGCCATCGGCTCGCGCATCACCGAGATCGACGGCGTCGCCTACGGCGCCTTCATCGTGCCGGGGCTCATCATGCTGATGCTGCTGACGCAGAGCATCGCCAACGCCTCGTTCGGCATCTACTTCCCCAAGTTCGTCGGCACCATCTATGAGCTGCTGTCGGCGCCGATTTCCGCCATCGAGATCGTGCTGGGCTACGTCGGCGCGGCGGCCACCAAATCGATCATCCTGGGGCTCATCATCCTGGTCACCGCCGGGCTGTTCGTGCCGATCAGGATCGACCATCCGCTGTGGATGCTGGCGTTCCTGGTGCTCACGGCCGTCACCTTCAGCCTGTTCGGCTTCATCATCGGCATCTGGGCCGACGGCTTCGAGAAGCTGCAGGTCATCCCCCTGCTCGTCATCACGCCGCTGACCTTCCTGGGCGGCAGCTTCTACTCCATCAGCGTGCTGCCGCCGGTGTGGCAGACCATCAGCCTGTTCAATCCCGTCGTCTATCTGGTCAGCGGCTTCCGCTGGGCGTTCTACGGCATCTCCGACGTGAGCGTAGGCATCAGTCTGGGCATGACCCTGCTGTTCCTGGCCGCGTGTCTCACCACCGTGTGGTGGATCTTCCGCACGGGCTATCGGCTGAAGAACTAGGCGCATTGCAACGCTCGCCCTTTGCGGGAGCTGCCCACCATCCGGTCAAATTTGCATGCAATCGATGCCCCCGACCAGGCGTTGGTGCACGCAAGTGCCGTGACAAGGCACGGTGCGCACTGGTCCAAGCCTATCGACGTTGCGGGGAGGAGACTTCTTTCGTGACACCGAGGAGGCCATAGACATGTCCCGCACACAAATCGACATCAGGAACTGGCTCGCAGTTGCCGTCATTGCCGCAGGCTGTCTGGTCCGCTCTGTCGCCGGCGAGGCCGCGGAGATCAAGGTCTTGAGCGCGTCGGCGGTGAAGCCGGTGCTCCCCGAGCTGGCCGAGGCCTTTCGGCGCGAGACCGGGCATTCCGTGGCGCTCACGTTCGCGACGGCGGGGGAGGTGGAAAAGCGGGTGGTGGGCGGGGAAGCCGTCGACGTCGTGGTGGTGACCGACATCGCGGGGGAGAAGCTGGCCGGACAAGGGCTGGTGGCGCCTGACGCGCGCAGCATCATTGCGCGGGTCGGCGTGGGCATCGGCATTCGGGAGGGCGCGGCGAAACCCGATATCGGCAACTCGGAGGCCCTCAAGCAGACGCTGCTGAAGGCGAAGTCCGTGACCTACCCCGATCCAGCGCGCGGGGGCGCGAGCGGCATCCACTTCGCGAGCGTCATCGAGCGCTTGGGCATTGCCCAGCCGATCAGAGAGAAGTCGGTGCTGGGCGCCAATCCGGATTTCGTGTGCGTCGCCGTGGCGAAGGGCGAGGTCGAGCTGTGCGTGCACCAGATCAGCGAGATCATGCCGGTCAAGGGCGTGACGCTCCTCGGCCCGTTGCCCAAGGATGTGCAGCGGACCACGACGTTTGCCATGGCCGTCGCCGCGCGAGCGAGCCAAGCCGAGGCGGCGAAGGCGTTCCTCGCGTTCGTGAGCCGGCCGTCGTTCAAGGCGCGGTTTGCCGAGGCGGGGCTGGACTATCGGCTGGACTAGGCACGCGACACTGGCGAGCGGGGGGTGGGCGGGGCTCGAGGTTTGCACGGCAACCCGGCCCCGATCGGCGTGTTAGTGTCGGCACCGGCCGCCGGTTGCGGTCGCGTCGGTTCAGTCGAGAGTTGCGTTCCATGTCCTTGCGTCGGCCTGCCAGTCAAAGTGCGCCTGGGGGGCTGATCCCCAATCGCGTCCTGCTCGGCGATTGCCTGGCCGAGCTGGCCAAGCTCCCCGACGCCAGCGTCGATCTGGTGTTCGCCGACCCCCCCTACAATCTCCAGCTCGAGCGGCAGCTGCTGCGACCCAACAACACCGTGGTCGACGGCGTCGACGACGCCTGGGACAAGTTCTCCTCCTTCGCCGACTACGACCGCTTCTCGAGGCGCTGGCTCGCCGAGTGCCGCCGCATCCTCAAGCCCGACGGCGCCATCTGGGTGATCGGCTCCTACCACAACATCTTCCGCCTCGGCGTGGCGCTGCAGGACCTGGGCTTCTGGATCCAGAACGACATCGTCTGGCGCAAGGTGAACCCGATGCCCAATTTCCGCGGCAAGCGCTTTACGAATGCGCACGAGACGCTGATCTGGGCGGGTCGCGATGCCAAGGCGCGCGTCACCTTCAACTACGAGGCCATGAAGGCGCTGAACGACGACCTCCAGATGCGCTCCGACTGGCTGTTCCCGATCTGCTCGGGGCCGGAGCGGCTGAAAGACGGCGAGGGCCGCAAGGCGCACCCCACCCAGAAGCCTGAAGCCCTGCTACATCGCCTGCTGCTGGCTTCGACCGATGTGGGCGACCTCGTGCTCGATCCCTTCTTCGGCACCGGCACCACCGGCGCGGTGGCCAAGCGGCTCGGCCGGCGCTGGCTCGGCATCGAGCGCGACGCCGACTACGCCCGCGCCGCAACCGAGCGCATCGCCAAGGTGCGCCCGCTTTCCCCATCGTCGCTCGAGATCGCCAGGTCCAAGCGCACCGAGCCGCGCGTGCCGTTCGGCACCATCATCGAGCTCGGCATCCTGGAGCCCGGCCACACGCTGACCGACGAGCGCGGCAGGTTCCGCGCCGAGGTGCGCGCCGATGGCACTCTCGCGATTGCCGGGCGACAGGGCTCGATCCATCGCCTCGGCGCGGAAATCCAAGGCAAAGCCGCCTGCAACGGCTGGACCTTCTGGCACTTCGAGGCGGAGGGACGGCGCAAACCGATCGATGCCCTGCGCGAGCAGGCGCGCCGCCAGCTCGGTCTGTCAGGAAGCTTCGGCGCCCTGGTAGCCGCGGAGTAGCTCGTTCAGCGCCGGATCGTAGAGTGCGATCAGATCCTGCTCCAGGTCGCGGCGGATGGCTTCCTCCTCGACGCGCAGGATCAGCAGGGCATCGAAGGCGTGGCCGACGAAGTGCCCGAGCCGCTCATGCTCCGCATCCTGGCTCGCCATGTTGCCGGTGCGGCCGACATAGCCGATGGCAAAGCCGGCCCCGGCTGCGTCGCGGCCGGTCGCGGACGGCTCCTCCGCCGTGACCTGGCGCGCGTAGCCGTAGACGGCGCCGACCTCCCACAACGACGCTGCCGCCTCGCGCCGGTAGACCTCGAACGAATAGGCCCGCTTGGAAGCCCCGCGCAGCACCGTCTGCCCCAACTTGGCCTTGCCCAACCTGGCCTTGGAGGCAGCGAATAGACCACGGCGGCCGAACGGCTTGAGCTGCCCGAGCAGACCACCCACCACAGATGCCATTGCCGATCCCCATCCATCCGGGCCATTGATGCGCCACGAGGCTCCGGCTCTAGGCCGATTCATCAACGGAGCAGAAACGTGCCGCCCACCTCATCAACAGCTTTCGCGGAGTCGGCTAGCTGACCCCCGACGTCGGACACAGCCGGCGCGCGAGCCTCGTCGAGGCGCTCACGGTCTATACGCGCCCGCGCGTGCTGATCGTGCTGCTGCTGGGTTTCTCCGCCGGGCTGCCGCTGGCGCTGTCGGGCGAGACCTTGCGGGTGTGGATGGCCGACCGCGGCGTCGACCTCGCCACCATCGGCCTGCTCTCACTTGCCGGCCTGCCCTACACCATCAAGTTCTTCTGGGCGCCCGTGGTCGACGCGCTGCCCGTTCCGTGGCTGTCGGCGCGGCTGGGGCGGCGGCGCGGCTGGCTGGTCGCCACGCAGCTGCTTTTGATGGCGACGATCGTGCTGCTCGGCACGCGCGACCCGCTGGCATCGCCGCTGGTCGTCGGCCTGTGCGCGCTGCTGGTGGCCTTCGCCTCCGCCACGCAGGACATCGTCATCGACGCCTACCGCGTGGAGAGCCTGCCGACCGAGGAGCAGGCGGCCGGCATGGCGAGCTACGTTGCCGCCTACCGCGTCGGCATGCTGGCGTCCGGCGCCGGCGTGATCGGGCTGGCCGCCTGGCTGGAGTCGCACGGGCTCGACACGGGCGCGGTGTGGGCGCTCGCCTATGTGATCGCCGCGGCGCTGGTGGCGGTGGGTCTCATTGCCGTACTGATCGCGCGCGAGCCGGCGCGGCGCGGCATCGACGCAGTCGCGGATCAGGGCTCGGATGCGCTGGCGCGGGTGTGGCGCGCGGCCGACGGCGCCTTCCGCGAGTTCCTCTCGCGCGATGCGGCGCTTGCCGTGCTGGCCTTCGTCCTGCTCTACAAGCTGTGCGATGCGCTGGCCGGCGCCATGACCGCACCCTTCGTGCTCTCCCTCGGCTACGACAAGGCGATGTATGCGGGCATCGTCAAGGGCCTGGGGCTGGCGGCGCTGCTGGTCGGCGGCTTCGTTGGCGGCATGGTCGCGCGCGTGCTGCCGCTGGGACGCGCGCTGTGGCTCGGCGCGATCCTGCAGATGGTGTCCAATTTCGCCTTCGTGTGGCTCGGCTGGCAGGAGGCGAACGCCTGGGCGCTGTCGGCTGCCATCATCGTCGAGAACTTCACCGGCGCCATCGGCACCGTGATCTTCGTCGCCTACATCTCGGCGCTGTGCGGCAACCCGCTGCACACGGCGACGCAGTACGCGCTGCTCACGGCGATCGCCTCGACGGGGCGCACGCTGCTCTCCTCCGGCTCGGGCTTCGTCGTCGACGCCATCGGCTGGCCGGCGTTCTTCATCGCGACGGCACTGGCAGCGCTGCCGGCGTTAGTGCTGCTCGCGTGGCTGCAGCGACGCGGACGTTTCGTGCAGTTGGGGGTGGAGCGGATTGATGCGGCGTAGGGTTGTCATACCGAGGCTCGTCCCAGGTATCCAGCCATCGACGCGCTCCATGCGGTTCGGAGTTTGCGGCCCGATGGATCCCGGGAATAAATCCCGGGATGACAAGGGTGGGTCTTCGCTTCGCTTGACCTACTGTTCCGCCAATCCGTGCGCGATGATCTTGCGCATGACGGTGGGCAGGGCCGCGCGGTCGAGGTCGCGGCGGGCGACCCAGCGGCAGCGCTGCGGGTCGGACCAGAAGGTGAGCGACGCATCCGCCGGCACGATCGCGCGATAGACCATCAGTTCGAGCCGGAAGTGCGTGAACGTGTGCACGACGGTCCCCGGCACGGCCCACCAGTCGGCCCGCACCGGCGCCGCTCGCAGCGCCTCCGATACCTGCGGCATGGTCTCGGCCCAGTCGGTGCAAGGCACCTCCAGCATGCCGCCCAGCAGGCCGGCGTCCGGACGACGACGCAGCAGCACGTGGGCATCCTCGCGCAGGGCGAGGAAGGCCAGGCCCACCCGCACCGGCCGCTCGGCCTTGGCGGCGCGCGCCGGCAGCACGTTTTCCAGTCCCTGAGCATGGGCGGCGCAGTCGCGCACGAGCGGACACATGAGGCACGAGGGGCGCCTTGGCGTGCAAATCCGGGCGCCGAGATCCATCATGGCTTGTGCGAAGTCGCCCGCGCGCCTGGCCGGCGTCAGCGTGCGCGCGAGCCGGCGGACCTGCGGTTTGGCTGCCGGCAGCGGCTGCAGCACGGCGAACAGGCGCGCCACCACCCGCTCGATGTTGCCGTCGACCGGCGCCGCCGCCGCGCCGAAGGCGATGGCCGCGACCGCCGCTGCGGTGTAGGGGCCGATGCCCGGCAGCTCGAGCAGCTCGGCCTCCGTTTCCGGGAAGCGGCCACCGCGGTCCTCCGCGACAATCTTCGCGCACTTGTGCAGGTTGCGGGCGCGGCTGTAATAGCCGAGCCCCGCCCATGCCGCGAGCACGTCATCGAGGCTCGCCGCGGCCAGGGCCTCGACCGTCGGCCAGCGCGCCAAGAATCGCTCGTAATAGGCGATCACGGCGCCGACCGTGGTCTGCTGCAGCATGATCTCGGACAGCCAAACCTGGTACGGGTCCGCCCGCTCGCCGCGGCCGGCCCGCCACGGCAGGTCGCGCCGCTCGCGGTCGTACCAGTCGAGCAGGGCATCGGCCGTATCGGCGCCGGCGATGCGGAAGCTTAGTTGTTTTTTTGCCACAGCCGGCATGCGTGTGTTCCCCGACCGGCACGAATCATCTCATGCATGGTAGGCGTCGGCCGATCCTCTGGATACCGGCTCTAAGGATTTGCCTGTGACCACCCCGCCTGCCCGCCACCCGCAACCGAGCCCGCCCCGCCCGCGCGAGGCCGTGAGCCTCGGGCAGCGTCGCCCGCAGCCCCTGTACGGTGTCAAGACGGTCGGCAGCTTCGTCCCCGGCCTGACCCGCAAGGCCTTTGAAAAGTACGGGTTTTCCACAGCCAGCCTGGTCACCGACTGGGCCGCGATCGCCGGCATCGAGCTAGCCGCCTACACCGTGCCTGAACGGCTCAAATGGCCGCGCCGGCCCGACCAGGAGGCAGACGCCACGGCGCCGGCCCCCAAGGGCCGCAGCGGCGCCACGCTGGTGCTCAGGGTCGATGGCGCACGCGGCCTCGACGTGCAGTACAACGCCCGCCAGATCATCGAGCGCATCAACGCCTATTTCGGCTACGCCGCCGTGGCAGAGCTGCGCATCGTGCAGGCACCCGTCGCCGTAGCCCAGGCAGAGCGGCGCGAGCGGCGCCCGCCCATGGCGCCGCTGACGCAGGACGTGGCGGGGATCGGCGATCCGGGGCTGCGCGATGCACTTGCCCGGCTCGGCGCCGGCGTCAGGCAGAGCAGGTCGTTGTAGGGCCTTAGGTTTGTCATACCGGGGCTCGTCCCCGGTATCCAGCCCACAGCGAGCGCCGGAGCCAGCGTCACAATGGATCCCGGTGACAAGCACCGGGATGACATCTCGTTCACGCCAATTTGCCTTATTCCCGGCAAATCCTATGTTATCTGCCTGAGCCCCCCTGATCGCGCCTATGTGCGTGACGGGCGAGCCACGCAGCCAACCACGAGGCCAAGGACGAACGAATGAACCTGGTGCGCGATCCATCTCCCCTTCCTGCGGGACATCGGCCGCTCCTGCGCCGCGATGTCTTGAGGCTGACAGCGGGCGCCGCCGCCCTGGCCGTTGCCGCGGCCTGGGGGCTCTCCCTGCCGGCGCTGGCCCAGCGCAAGAAGGCCACCCCGGCCGAAGTATCCCTCGAGGATCTGATGAAGCCCGGGCCGCTGCCCGAGCTCACCCTCGGCAAGGCCGACGCGCCGATCACGGTGGTCGAATACGCCTCCATGACCTGCGGCCATTGCGCCATCTTCCACAACAAGATTTTTCCCCTGATCAAGGAAAAGTACATCGACACCGGCAAGGTGCACTTCATCATGCGCGAGTTCCCGCTCGACAACCTCGCGGCGGCCGCCTCGATGCTGGCGCGCTGCGCCGGCGGGGACAAGACCTACCCGTTCATCACTGTGCTGTTTGCCAAACAGGATGAGTGGGCGTTCGTGCGCGGCGATCCCAAGCCCGAGCTCTTCAAGTTCGCCAAGCAGGCAGGCTTCACGCAGGAGAGCTTCGACAAGTGCCTGACGGACCAGAAGCTCCTGGACGACATCACGGCCATCCGCACGCGTGGCGCCGACACGTTCGGCGTCAGCTCGACGCCCACGTTCTTCATCAACGGCAAGAAACTGGCAGGGGGCTCGTTCGAGGACTTCGAGAAGGCCTTCGCCCCCATCCTGAAGAGCTGAGGGCCGATTGCGCACAGCCCTAACGGCCCTGATCCTCGCTCTCGCTCTCGCGCTCGCTGGCTGCTCGGGTGACATGCCGGCGATCGGCGCGGCCGCCACCACCGAGACGGCGACCGCGTCCCTGCAAGGCGAGACTGCCACGCCGGACGCCCCGGCGTTCAACCCCTTCAGCGATCAGGCGGCGTCCGCGGTCGGCCGGCGCGAGGTGATGGCGAACCCCTCGATCGCCGACATCATGGCGCCGGGGCCGCTGCCCGAGATGGCGCTGGGGCGCAAGGAGGCGCCCGTCACCATCGTGCAGTACGCCTCGATGACCTGCCCACACTGCCGCAAGTTCCAGCTCGAGGCGTTTCCGGCGCTCAAGAAGGAGTACATCGACACCGGCAGGGTGCGCTACGTGCTGCGGGCCGAGTTTCCGATCGGCAAGCAGTCGGGGCTCGCCACCATCGCGCTCCGGTGCGCGGCCCCGGACAAGTATTTCGCGCTCTACGACAAACTGATGCGCGAGCAGCCGTCCTGGGTGAGCCAGGAGGTGCGGCCCGATCCCATCTTCAAGGTCGCCGCGCAGGTGGGGATGACGCGGGCACAGTTTGACAGCTGCCGCGAGAATCGCGGCATGATCGCCCAGCTCAACGGCATCAAGGAGCGCGGGCGCACGCTCGGCATCATCGGCACGCCCAACTTCTTCGTGCAGGGCAAGCTCGTGAAGTCCACGGTCGGCATCAAGGAAATCCGCGCGATGGTGGACCCCATCCTGGCGGGCCGGGTCGCCGCATCGGACGCCACCACGAAGGCTCGTTGAGTCGGCCTGTTTTGCGTTCCGTAGGTTGGGTCGAGCGTCAGCGATGACCCAACGCATCGTGTCATACCGGGGCTCGTCCCCGGTATCCAGCGATCCACACGCTCCTGCGGCCGGCAGTTTGCGGCTCGCTGGATCCCGGGAATGAATCCCGGGATGACGACTTACGGGTTCGAGGGACGCGCATCCCATGCATATCAACCGCCTGCGCCTGCTCGGCTTCAAGTCCTTCGTGGAGCCGACCGAGCTCGTGGTCGAGGCGGGGCTGACCGGCGTCGTCGGCCCGAACGGCTGCGGCAAATCCAACCTGCTCGAAGCGCTGCGCTGGGTGATGGGCGAGACCTCGCACAAGTCCATGCGCGCCGCCGCCATGGACGACGTGATCTTCTCGGGCACGCAGACGCGGCCCGCGCGCAACACGGCCGAGGTGACGATCTTCATCGACAACGGCGACCGCCGCGCGCCCTCCGAGTTCAACGAGGCCGACACGCTGGAGGTGACGCGGCGCATCGAGCGCGAGGCGGGCTCGGCCTTTCGCATCAACGGGCGGGACGTGCGCGCCCGCGACGTGCGCATCCTGTTCGAGGACGCGGCGACGGGCGCCCGCTCTCCGGCGCTCGTGCGGCAGGGGCAGATCGGCGAGCTGGTCAACGCCAAGCCCGAGCAGCGCCGCCGCATCCTGGAGGACGCCGCCGGCATCGCCGGGTTGCACAGCCGGCGCCACGAGGCCGAATTGCGCCTGCGCGCGGCGGACAGCAACCTGGCCCGCCTCAGCGACATCCTGGGCCAGCTCAACTCGCAGATCGAAAGCCTCAAGCGCCAAGCCCGGCAGGCGCGGCGCTACAAGGAGGTGTCGGCCGAGATCCGCAAGATCGAGGCCCTCGTGCTGCACCTCGCCTGGACCCAGGCGCAGGCCCACGTCGATGCCGAGGAGGCCGGTCTCGCCGCCGCGCTCGAGAAGGTCGCGAGCGCCACCGAGGCAGAGTCCAGGGCACTGCGGGCGGAGGCCGACACGGCAGCCGGCATCCAGCCGCTGCGCGATGCCGAGGCGGTCAAGGGCGCCGTCCTCGCCCGCTTCCGCATCGAGCAGGACAACCTGGAGCGCGAGGCCCAGCGCACGGCCGACCGGCACAAGGAGCTGGAGGCCCGCGTCGAGCAACTCACCCGCGACATGGCGCGCGAGCAGTCGCTGATCGCCGAGGCCAAGGAGACCCTGGCGCGCCTCGACGCCGAGCAGGTGTCGCTGGGCAATACCGCCCGCCTCGCCGCCGACTTCGAGCAGAAAGCCCTCGTTGCGTTCGACGAGGCCGAGACGACCCTCGAGGCCGCCGAGGCCCGCCTGAGCGAGCTGACAACGGCGGCCGCCGAAGCCCGCGCCCACCGCCAGACCCTGGAAAAGCAGAAAGCCGAGCGCACCGAGCAGATCGCCAAGCTGCAGCGGCAATTGACTGCGCTCGACGCGCAGACGCGCGAGATCGTCAGCCGCGCCCCGGATGCCTCCAAGCTCAAGGCCGCCGCCGAACTCGGCCAGCAGCTGATCGCCGGCATCGCCGAGATCGAAGCACAGACGCTCGCCATCGAGGAGGCGGTGCACGCCACCGCCGGCGAGGCGAAGGATAAGAGCGAGCAGGCGGCCGAGGCCAGCCTGGCCGCCGGCCAGCTCAAGACCGAAGTCGAGACGCTGGCGAAGGTGCTCAAACCCACCGACGACAGCGGCCTGCCGCCGGTCCTCGACCAGATCAAGGTGGAGGCGGGCTACGAGATGGCGCTGGCCGCCGCGCTGGGCGACGACCTCGACGCGCCGGTTGCCGATACGGCACCGGTGCACTGGCGCCTGAACGCCGCCCGGGACGCCGACCCCGCGCTGCCGTCCGGCGCCGAGCCGCTCGCCGAGCGCGTCACCGGGCCGGCCGAGCTGACCCGCCGCCTGCGCCAGATCGGCATCGTCGCCGAGGCCGAGGGCGCCCTGCTGCAGACCGTGCTGAAGGCCGGCCAGCGGCTGGTCTCGCGCGAAGGCCATCTGTGGCGCTGGGACGGCTATGTCGCCGCCTCCCACGTCTCGACCGCGGCTGCCGTGCGGCTGGCCGAGCGCAGCCGGCTCGGCGCGCTCGCCAGCGAGGAGACCAAGCTCCGCCAGACCGCCGAGAGCGCCCGCGCCGCATCCGAGGAGGCCGCCGAGCGCCTGCGCACAGCCCAGGGCGAGGAGCGGCGCCTGCGCCAGCTGTGGCGCGAGGCCCAGGGCAAGCTCGCCCAGACGCGGGACGTGCTGACCGCCATGGAGCGCCAGGCGCGCGAGACCGAAGCCAAGATCGCGGCCGTATCCGACGCCAAGGGCCGCACCCAGGAGGCCTTGCTCGAGGCGCACGAGCGGATCGCCGAGACCGAGGCTGCCCTGCAGGCTCTCAGCGGCACGGAGACGCTGGAAGCCGACCTGGCTGCCGCGCAGGCGACGGCGGTCGAGCTGCGCGCCCGCGTCAGCGAGAGCCGCACCGAGCTGATCGCGCTGGAGCGCGAGCATCGCGCCCGCACCGAGCGGGAGACGGCGATCGGCCTCGAACGCGAGCGCTGGCAGACGCGCTCGGCCGGCGCCGACCAGCAGATCGCCACCCTGCAGGAGCGCGCGACGGAGGCCGAGAGCGAGGTCACCAGACTGGCCGGGCTGCCCGCCATGGTCGCCCAGCAGCGCCAGACCCTCATGAGCGAGCTCAGCGAGGCGGAGCAGCAGCGCCGGACGGCGGCTGACGCGCTGGCCGCCGCCGACAACACGCATCGGTTGGCGACGCAGGAGCTGCGCGCCGCGCAGGCCGCCGTCGCCGACGAACGCGAGGCCCGCGCCCGCATCGAGGCCCGCCTGGAAAACGCCCGCGACCGGCGCGCCGAGGAGGCGCGGCGCATCCGCGATCAGCTCGGCTGCACGCCGGACGGCTGCCTGACGCTGGCCGAGGTGGCGGAGGGCGCGAAGCTGCCGAGCCTCGAGGACGCGGACGGCCAGCTCACGCGCCTCAAGGCCGATCGCGAGCGGCTCGGCGGCGTCAACCTGCAGGCGGACGAGGACCTGACCGGCCTCACCCAGCAGTTCGAGAGCATGGACAAGGAGAAGAGCGACGTCGAGGCGGCGATCGCCAAGCTGCGCTCCGGCATCGCCCAGATCAACAACGAGGGCCGCAACCGGCTGCAGGCCGCGTTCGACACGGTCAACACCCACTTCCAAAAACTGTTCACGACGCTGTTCGCCGGCGGCGAGGCACGCCTCGAGATGATCGAGGCCGAGGACCCGCTGGAGGGCGGGCTGGAGATCATCGCCAAGCCGCCGGGCAAGAAGCCGGCCACGCTCTCCCTGCTCTCGGGCGGCGAGCAGTCGCTCACCGCCATGGCGCTGATCTTCGCCGTGTTCCTCACCAATCCTTCGCCGATCTGCGTGCTGGACGAGGTGGATGCCCCGCTCGATGACGCCAACGTCGACCGCTTCTGCAGCCTGATGGAGAGGATGGCGGCCGACACGTCGACGCGCTTCCTCGTCATCACCCATCACCCCATGACCATGTCGCGCATGAACCGGCTGTTCGGCGTCACCATGGGCGAGAAGGGCGTGAGCCAGCTCGTTTCGGTGGACCTCGAGACGGCGCAGAAGTTCACCGTGGCGGCGTAGCGAAGAGGAGTTCCCTCTCCCCGCTCTACCGTGGGAAGAGGGTTAGGGTGAGGGGCAGCCACAGTCGCCGGAGCGAGCATCCGCCCCTCACCCCGACCCTCTCCCCATTGAGACGAACAATGGGGAGAGGGAGAATGAGCCCATGGACGTCCTCGTCGATCTCGATGGCACGCTGGTCGATCCCAAGCCGGGGCTGATCGGCTCCATTCAATATGCGCTGGGCAAGCTGGGGCATCCGGTGGCGACGGCAGACGAGCTGCTGTGGATGATCGGCCCGCCGTTCCGGGTCTCGTTTCCCAAGCTGCTCGGCTCGGCGGAGCGCACGGAAGAAGCCATCGCCCACTACCGCGAGAGCTATTTCAGCGGCGGCATGTACGACGCGATCGTCTATGCGGGCATACCCGATGCGCTCGACGCCCTGCGCGCGGCCGGCGCCCGGCTGTTCGTCGCCACCTCCAAGCCGCACTATTACGCGCGGCCGATCCTGGAGCGCTTCGATCTCGCCCACCGCTTTGCCGGCATCTTCGGACCCGAGCTCGACGGCACGCGCGACCACAAGCACGACCTGATTGCCCACATCATCGCCAGCGAGGGCGTGCGGCCCAAAGACGCCATCATGATCGGCGACCGCGAGTTCGACGTCATCGCCGCGGCCCGCAACGGCATCCGCACCATTGGCGTCACCTGGGGCTACGGCAGTGTCGCGGAGCTGGAAAAGGCGGGGGCAGCGACCCTATGCCGGTCGCCGGCGGGGTTGGCTTCAACCGTCCTCTCGCTGCGCCCGTGAATGTCGTCCAAACCATAGACGCCTTTGTACCGCACCGCTTCGATCTGGCGACCAGCGATCAGGTTTGAGGAGACTGACGCTCGCTGCGGCCTTGCTCGAACACCTCTGTCAGAAACATGCGGGGCCGGAGCAGATCGATGCGCCACGCATCGAAATGTTGCTCGGAACAGCCCGGATACCGTTCGCGACACCAGTTCACATAGGTCGACACCCACTCGCCAAGACTCGAGGTGATCAGCGTGGGGCCTCCGTCCCACGCCGCGTGCACTCTGTCGGCGATGAATCTGAGCTGAAGCTGATAGTCCTTGGGGTCGCGCATGTCGAAAGCGTTCTCCGGCCCCACTCCCAACGGCAAGGCAGCCATTCGCTCCGGCTCGCCAGCGCGGATAATGGGGATGTACTGCATCACTCCGGCATTGGCGTAGAACATGCCGAGTTGCCATTCCTCGAGCACGAAGCTCTGCGCCGCGCCGTCTCTTCGCTCGTATTCCCCATAGCCCAGGCGATCGATATATGAGGGCGTGAGAATGGGCACGAATGCGTGGCAAACGAGGCTGCAGATGGTCGAGACCTCCGCCAAAAAGGGAACGAAGAGCGGGTCTGCCTTGGTATGTGGGCGAAAGAGCTCGCGAAGATGGCCGTCGTAGATGGGCTCGACGTTGTGCCGCGCCAGGTCTTGGACGAACGTCTCGACCCACGCACGATGCGCGTCGTTCAGCTGACCGCTGTTCTCGTGCGCTTCATGTTCAATGTGCCGGTACGAGATGAACGCCTTGGGTCGTGCAGGTCCGACCATCGCAACCCCCATCGCTCCACCGTGGCGCTCTGCAGGACGCCACCTTGCCGGATCGCCTGGGCTTGAGAAAGGTGTTATCCCATGCCTCGCCCCGCACGGCCGCGCTGGTCCAATTGTCGCATGGCGGATCGACTTTGGTTTTTGTCATCTGGGGTAAGTGCTTGGCGGGCCCGTGCATTCCTTGACACCCTTGGACCCCGTCCCTATGGTCCGGCCCGCAATTCGATGGGCCCCGGGGGAGTCGGGCCGCTCCCGAGGACGTGAGTTCATGCCTGAACCAGCCGACAATCGAGGTCCTGGCCAGCGCCAGATGAGCCCCGAGGAGAAGGCTGCGTTCGAAGGCAGGATTTCCGACCTGGGGCAACTGCTCGACAAGGTCAAGGCGGAGCGCAAGGCGGACGCGGACGCCGATCTCGACGCCGAGATGCGCGGACGCGGCATGGCCTACGGCATGCGCATGGCCGCGGAGCTTGTCGCCGCGGTGATCGTCGGCGGCGCCATCGGCTACGGCCTGGACCGGTGGCTCGGCACCACCCCCTGGCTGTTTTTGCTTTTCTTCGTGCTGGGATTTGCCGCCGGCGTGCTCAACGTGGTGCGGGCCTACGAGAAGATGCAGAAGGAGTTCACGGCCAGGGCCGGCGGCCGGGTCGGCCACAGGGTGCCGGACGACGACTGATGCGACGATGACTGAGACATCGATGACGAAGACGGGGCCGGACAAGGGGATCTGACGTGGCAGCGCCGGGGGCAGAGAATGCGGGAGGGATGCCCGATCCCATCCACCAGTTCGAGATCCATGCAATCGTGCCGATCAAGATCTTCGGCTGGGATGCGTCGTTCACCAATTCATCGCTGTTCATGCTGGTCGCGGTCGTTCTGACCGCCGGCTTCTTCATCGTCTCGATGCAGTCGCGCTCGCTGGTGCCGACGCGGCTGCAGTCGATCTCGGAGGTCGCTTACGAATTCGTGCGCAACATGCTGCGCGAGAGCACCGGCGAAGCGGGCATGAAGTATTTCCCGCTGGTGTTCACGCTCTTCATCTTCATCTTCGTCGCCAACATGCTGGGCATGATCCCCGGCGCCTTCACGGTGACGAGCCACATCGTCGTTACCGCCGCGCTGGCGGGGATCGTCTTCTTCACCGTGCTGGTCGTCGGCTTCGCCAAGAACGGCCTGCGCTTCCTGAAGCTGTTCGTGCCCTCGGGTGTGCCGATCTACGTGCTGCCGCTGGTGACGCTGATCGAGATCATCTCATTTCTGGCGCGGCCGATCAGCCACTCGGTGCGCCTGTTCGCCAACATGCTGGCTGGCCACATCACACTCAAGGTGTTCGGCGGCTTCGTCGTCATGCTGCTGGGCGCCGGCGGCTTTGCCGCACTGGCGCCGCTGCCGCTGCTGATGGCGGTGGCGCTGACCGCGCTGGAGGTGCTGGTGGCCTTCCTGCAGGCCTACGTCTTCACCATGCTCACCTGCATGTACCTCAACGACGCGCTGCATCCGGGACACTAGAGCCGAAGAGCCGAGCGCGACCAACTTTCACGCAACCACTGAACGGAGAAATATCCATGGATCCCGCAGCAGCCAAGCTCATCGGCGCCGGTCTCGCCGCCATCGGCACGGGCGCCGCCGCCATCGGCGTCGGCAACCTGTTCGGCCAGTTCCTGCAGGGCGCATTGCGCAATCCGTCAGCCGCCGACGGCCAGTTCGGCCGCTTGATCTTCGGCTTCGCCGTGACGGAAGCGCTCGGCATCTTCGCCCTGCTGATCGCCTTCCTGCTGCTGTTCACCTGAGCGGCGCACACCTCGCCAACCGGAACGATACGCGATGGCTGAGAAAGCTACGGCCGGCACCACCAAGGACGCGGGACAGCATGCCAAGCTGTTTCCCCCGCTCGATCCCGGCACCTTCGCACCGCAGCTGATCTGGCTGGCGCTCACCTTCGGGCTGCTCTACCTGATCCTGAAGAAGGTCGCCCTGCCGCGCATCGGCGAGGTGATCGAGGAGCGCGGCGACCGCGTGCGCCGCGACCTGGAGCAGGCGGAGAAGCTCAGAGCCGACACCGAGCAGGCGCTCGCCCACTACGAGCAGGCGCTCGCCGAGGCGCGGACCAAGGCCGGCGCCATCGCCAAGGGCGTGCGCGACACGCTCAACGCCGAGGTCGAGAAGGAGCGCGTGAAGGCCGAGGAGCAGATCGCGCGCCAGCTGGCCGACGCGGAGCGGCGCATCGCTGAGACCAAGGCGAAGGCGCTGGCGAGCGTCGGCGAGATCGCCGCCGACGTGGCCGGCGCGATCGTGACGCGGCTCATCGGCACCGAGGTGAGCAAGGACGAGGTGCGCAAGGCGCTGACCATGCGCGCTGCCGAGTAGGGCGCGAGGAGCCGCAATGACGAGAATGGCCGAGTTCTGGGTCGCCGTGGCGTTCGTCGCGTTCCTGGTGATCCTGCTCTACTACAAGGTGCCGAAGCTGATCGCCAAGGCGCTCGACGACCGGGCCGACGCGATCCGCAAGGAGCTCGACCAGGCGCGGCGGCTGCGCCAGGAGGCACAGGACCTGCTCGCCGACTACCAGAACAAGCACCGCAACGTCGGCCAGGAAGCCGACGGCATCGTCGAGCAGGCGCGGCGCGAGGCGGAGGCGTTCGCGCACGAGACGCGGGCCGCCCTCAAGGACTCACTCGAGCGGCGCACCAAAATCGCCGAGGAGAAGATCGCCCGCGCGGAAGCCCAGGCGATCGACGAGGTGCGTGCGACCGCGGTCGAGGTGGCGCTGGCAGCGGCCGAGAAGATCCTGCGCGAGAAAGTGGCCGGCAGCAGCGGCGCCGCCCTGCTCGACCAGTCCATCCGCGACCTCAAGGGGCGGTTGAACTGACCGCCGCGTGGGTTGTCATCCCGGTGCTCGTCACCGGGATCCAGCGCGGGGCACACACCTTCGTCAGTTGGAGAGCGCGGCACCGTGGATCCCGTGGACAAGCCACGGGATGACATGAAGTCAAATCAGCTTGGCCAGCCGGGCGATGCCGTCGGCGATCTCGGCGTCGCCGGGGAGCGAATAGCTCAGGCGCATGGTGTTGCGGCCGCGGCCGTCGAAGAAGAAGGCGGCGCCCGGCACGAAGGCGACGCTCTCCTCGCAGACGGCCCGCTCGAGCAGTTTGGCTGCGTCCACACCCTCCGGCAGGCGCGCCCACACGAACAGGCCGCCCTTCGGCCGGGTCCAACTCACGCCCTTCGGCATGTGCGTTTCCAGCGCCGCCAGCAGCCAATCGCGGCGGCAGCGGTAGTGCGCGCGCGCGGCCTTCACCTGGGCGTCGAACGCACCCTCGGCCAGGCGGTGCATCACCATCTGGTTGATGGTGGAGTTGTTGAGGTCGGAGGCCTGCTTGATCAGCACCAGGCGGCGGACCATCTGCTTCGGCGCCACGATCCAGCCCACCCGCAGGCCCGGCGAGAGCACCTTCGAGAACGTGCCGCAATAGATGGCGCGCGCCTGGTCGATGCTGCCGCGGCGCGCGACTTCCAGCGCCGTGATCGCGGGCAGCGCCTTGCCCTCGAAGCGCAGCGCCACGTAGGCCGTGTCCTCAATGATCGGAATGTCGAGCTCGCCGGCCAGGTCGAGCAGCCGCTCGCGCGCGGCAAGCGACATGGTCTCGCCGGTCGGGTTGGCGAAGTCCGGCACGACGTAGGCGAACTTCACCCGCCCGCCGGCCGCTGCTGCCGCGTCGGCGTAGGACTGCGGCGTGTGGTTGCCCCGCTCCGGGCTCAGCTCGTCGTAGCGCGGCTCGTAGGCCGAGAAGGCCTGGAGCGCACCCAGATAGGTCGGCGCCTCCACCAGCGCCGTGTCGCCGGGCGACAGCAGCAGCCGGCCCAGGAACTCGAGCGCCTGCTGCGAGCCCGACGTGATGACGATGTTGTCCTCGTCGCAGGGGATGCCGAGGCTTCCCATGTGGCGCACGATCCACTGCCGCAGCGGCAGATAGCCCTCGCTCACCGAATACTGCAGGGCGGACCGCGCCAGCCCAGCGTCGGTGAGCACCGCCGTATAGGCTGCCTGCGCCTGCCTGGCCGGGAACAGCGCCGGATCGGGAATGCCGCCGGCGAACGAGATGATGCCGGGCCGATCCAGCAGCTTGAGCAGCTCGCGGATCTCGGAGGCCCGCATACGCTCGGCGCGCGCCGCATAGCGGGGCTCCCATTCGGCCTGTTGGGCGGCCAGCTGGGCGCGATTGGTCACGATTTCGGCTCCATGTTGCCCCGGAGCCGATTATGTCAGCATTGCTGACCTATATGCAAGTCAGCACACCTAACCCTTTGAACTATTTTGTCTTCGTCTTTGGTCTCGTCTTCTTGCGCGGCGGCTTGAACACCATGCCTTCGAGCTTCAGGCCGTCGGGGTCGAGGAAGAACACGGCATAGTAACCCTCACCGTAGTCGGGATAGTCGGCGGGCGGATCGACCACTGGCACGCGATGCTTCTGCAGCAGGGCGTAGAGGTCGTCGACGTCCTTCCGCGTCCCCAGCTCGAAGGCGTAGTGGTGGAAGCCGATGTTGCCGATGCGGTGCGGGTGCTTCTTGCCCTCGGCGTCGGCCTCGCCGATCCAGAACAGCGTCTTGCCGTTGCTCCAGCCGGCGGTCTTGTCGAAATTGTATTTGCGCTTGAAGCCGAGGCAGCCCAGCACCGCGTCGTAGAATGTCTTCGAGCGCTCGAAGTCCTTCACGCGGATGACGAGATGATCGATGCCGACGACGCGCACCATGGCGGTGCTACCTTCTGTCCGCAGGCAAATTGTGTTCCGCGCGGAGGTTACTCTAAGTCTGTTGTGTCGACGATCTTGACAGGGACTCAATACCCGCAGCGCCAAAATACCGCTGGGAGTCTCGGCGAGGCTGAATCAGCCCATTTTGAATTGAAGCTGGCTCGCATCTGTATCCGCGCTGATGGAGCTTGATCAGCTGCCGCGGCATGAAGGCTACATGGCAGGGATGTTGAGCGCGAGCGCCGCGATCAAAAAATACTATCGCAAGGACCATATCATCGTGAAGGATCGATAGTTTGCCGATGTAACCGTAGACGTCTTTGTCAGTCTTCTCGTCGGTAGGATATTTCCCTTTCACCTGAACCGGCCGCACAACCGCCTTGCCATCAATCTCCTTCACCGCAATGAAATCGAAGCCCTTGTCGCGTCGCGGAAAGTAAATGTTCCACTCTGCGTCAGCCAAGAGGCCGGCAACGTACATTTCGGCAAAGTAGTCCCTCGTTGTCGGACCGTCTGATAGTGGGGTGGTCAAATCCTCCATGACTGCCTCCTCCCGTTTCTCCTCAGAACAACACTACTCCGCGGCCTCCTTGCGCGGGGCGGGCGGCGTCCACCGCAGCCGCGGCTCGCGCGCGGCCTTGGTCTCGTCGAGGCGGCGGCGGGGGGCGAAGCGGGGCGCGTCCTTGAAGCGGGCCGCATCGCCGGCCTTGGCGGCCAAGGCGAGCGCGCGCAGGGTGGCGATGAACTGGTCGAGGCTCTGCTTGGATTCCGATTCCGTCGGCTCGATCAGCATGGCGCCGTGCACGACCAGCGGGAAATACACCGTCATCGGGTGGTAGCCCTCGTCGATCATGGCCTTGGCGAAGTCGAGCGTGGTGACGCCGGTGTCGTCGAGCCAATGGTCGTCGAACAGCACCTCGTGCATGCAGGGGCGATCGCCGAAGGGCAGCGACATCAGGTCGGACAGCCCGGCGCGGACGTAGTTGGCGTTGAGCACCGCATCCTCGCTCGCCTGCCGCATGCCGTCGGCCCCGTGCGAGAGCATGTAGGCGAGCGCGCGCACGTACATGCCCATCTGGCCGTGGAACGCGCACATGCGGCCGAGGGCTTCCCCTCCCCCTTGCGGGGAGGGTGGCGCGTCGTGCCGGAGGCACGCCTCCGGCGTGACGCGCCGGGTGGGGGGATCATCGCCATCGTGGCTACCCCCACCCCTAACCCCTCCCCGCAAGGGGGAGGGGGACTGGTCGGCGGATGGGGCACTGGCATGCTCGACATAGCGGATGCCGTTACTGTCGGAGTTTGTGTACGGCACCGGCATGAAGGGGGCCAGCGCGGCCGAGAGCGCCACCGGGCCGGCGCCGGGGCCGCCGCCGCCGTGCGGGGTGGAGAAGGTCTTGTGCAGGTTGATGTGCATGGCGTCGACGCCGAGGTCGCCCGGGCGCACCTTGCCGACGATGGCGTTGAAGTTGGCGCCGTCGGCGTAGAAGTAGGCGCCGGCCGCGTGCACCGCCTCGGCGATGGCGACCACGTCGCGCTCGAATAGGCCGCACGTGTTGGGGTTGGTCAGCATGATGGCGGCGACCTGGGGCGAGAGCTTCTTCTCCACCTCCGCGGGATCGACCGTGCCGTCCGCGCGCACCGGCACGGACTCGACGCGGTAGCCGAGCAGCGCCGCCGTCGCCGGGTTGGTGCCGTGCGCCGAATCCGGCACCAGCACGACCGAGCGCTGGTCGCCGCGCGCTTGCAGCGCCGCCTTGATCGCCATCATCCCGCACAGCTCGCCGTGGGCGCCGGCCTTGGGCGTCATGGCGACGGCCGGCATGCCGGTGAGCGCGGAGAGCCAGCGCGACAGCTCGGCGATCAGGCCGATTGCGCCCGGCACGGTGGAGAGGGGCTGCAGCGGATGGATGTCGCCGAAGCCCGGCAGCCGCGCCATGCGCTCGTTGAGGCGCGGGTTGTGCTTCATGGTGCAGGAGCCGAGCGGGAACAGCCCCGTGTCGATGCCGTAGTTCTTCTGGCTGAGGCGCACGTAGTGGCGCATGGCCTCGGGCTCGCTGAGCCCAGGCAGCCCGATTCCACCCGTGCGCTCAAGCGCGCCCAACCTGGGCGTAAACTTCGCCGGCTCGTCGAGATCGACGCCGGTGGTATCCGTGCGCCCGATCTCGAAGATCAGCCCCTCCTCGATCGCCAGCGCGCGATTGCCGCTGAAGGTTTCGTGCTTCAGCATGTGGAAGCCTCCTGCCAGCGGTGCGCGCCGTAGAGTGCAATAGGCGTCAGCATTGCGCCGATCCGCGCCCAAACGGCGCAATACGCTTCGCTATTGCGCCCTACGAAGCCATACATCACAGCACCTCCTTCAGCGCCTTGGCGTAGGCGGCGCGGTCGTCGTCGGTGTTGATCTCGGTGGAGGCGACGACGATCAGGGCCGCCAGATCCGGCCGTCCGGGCCCCAGGCGCGAGGCCGGCACGCCGCCCAGCACGCCCTTCGCGGCCAGCTTCTCGATCACGTCCGCCGCGTCGCCCGGTACGCGGATGGTGAACTCGTTGAAGAACGTGTCATTGAGCACCTTCACGCCCTTGATCCTGCCCAGCACCTTGGCCAGCGCCACGGCGTTGGCGTGGTTGATGCGGGCGAGGCGCCGCAGCCCCGCCTCGCCGAGCAGGCTCATGTGGACGGTGAAGGCCAGCACGCATAGGCCCGAATTGGTGCAGATGTTGGAGGTCGCCTTCTCGCGGCGGATGTGCTGCTCGCGCGTCGACAGCGTCAGCACGAAGCCGCGCCGGCCCTCCTTGTCGACGGTCTCGCCGCACAGGCGGCCGGGCATCTGCCGCACGTATTTCTGGCGCGTGGCAAACAAGCCGACATAGGGGCCGCCGAAGGAGAGCGCGTTGCCGATCGACTGGCCCTCGCCAACGACGATGTCGGCGCCCATCTCGCCGGGTGGTTTAACAAGGCCCAGTGACACAACCTCGGTCACCACCGCGATCAGCAGCGCGCCGGCCGCGTGGGCTTTCTCGGCAATGGCGGTCAGGTCGTGCAGATGGCCGTAAAAGTCGGGCGTTTGCACCACCACGCAGGAGACCTTGTCGTCGATCGCGGTTGCCAGGTCCTGCTTGCCTTCGGGCGCAGCCGGCAGGGCGACGATCTCGTCGCCGGCCATGCGCGACACGGTCTCGATGGTCTCGCGGTAGTGCGGGTGCAGGTTGCCGGCGAGCACCGCCTTGCGACGCTTGGTGATGCGGTGCGCCATCAGCACGGCTTCGGCCGCTGCCGTCGAGCCGTCGTACATGGAGGCGTTCGCCACCTCCATGCCCGTCAGCATGGCGACCTGGGTCTGGAACTCGAACAGGTATTGCAGGGTGCCCTGGGCGATCTCGGGCTGATAGGGCGTGTAGGAGGTGAGGAACTCCGAGCGCTGGATCAGGTGATCGACGCTGGCCGGCACGTGATGCTTGTAGGCGCCGGCGCCGACGAAGAAGGGCACCGCGCCCGCCGGCGTGTTCTGCCCGGCGAGCTTGCCGAGTGTGCGCTCGACCTCCAGCTCGCCCTTGGCTTTCGGCAGGTCGACGAGCTTCGCCAGCCGCTTGTCCTTCGGGATGTCGGCAAACAACGCATCGATATCGGCGACGCCGACCTTGGCCAGCATGGCGCGGCGGTCAGCGTCCGTGAGAGGCAGATAGCGCATCTAATGGCTTTCCTTGATGAAGGCGTCGTAGGCGGTGCGGTCCATCATGCCGGCGAGCTCGGCCTCGTTGGCGATCTTGATCTTGAAGAACCAGGCCTCACCCTCGGCGTCCTCGTTGACCAGCGCCGGCTGGCCGGTCAGCTCGCCGTTGACCTCGACCACCTCGCCGGACACGGGCGTGAAGACGTCGCTCGCCGCCTTGACGCTCTCGACCACGGCGACCGCCTCGCCCGCCGCCGCCTTGCGGCCGGCCTCGGGCAGCTCGACGAACACCACGTCGCCGAGCTGGCCCTGCGCATGATCGGTGATGCCGACGGTGCCGATGCCGCCGTCGACGCGGATCCACTCGTGGTCCTTGGTGAAGCGCAGGGTCGCCATGAAATCTCCTTTTGGGTGTCCGACCCTCCGGGTCAGACACCATGGTTCGACGGTGGTGTTATGGTGTCAGACCCGGAGGGTCGGACACCTGTTTGCGCGTGTAGCGATGCGGAACGAACGGCAGGGCGGAGACCGCCGCGCTCAGCGCTTTGCCGCGCACCATCAGATTGACCGACGTGCCGGGCGCGGCACGGCCGGCCGGCACATAGCCCATGGCGACCGGACCATTGACGCTCGGCCCGAAGCCGCCCGACGTGATGATGCCGAGGCGATCGCCCAGCAGCGCGACGATCTCCGTGCCTTCGCGCGCCGGGGCCCGGCCATCGGGCTTGATGCCGACGCGGCGGCGCCTGGGGCCGTTCGCCAGCTCGTCCTGGATGCGCCTGGCGCCCGGGAAGCCGCCACCCGTCCGGCGGCGCTTCTGGATCGACCATTCGAGAGCGGCCTCGATCGGGCTCGTCGTCTCGTCGATGTCGTGGCCGTACAGGCACAAGCCCGCCTCCAGCCTGAGCGAGTCGCGCGCGCCGAGGCCGATCGGCTGCACGCCGTCCTGCGCCAGCAGCAGCTTCGCCAGATCCGTCGCCTTGCCGGCGGCGACAGAAATTTCAAAGCCGTCCTCGCCGGTGTAGCCCGAGCGGGAGATATGGCAGTCGAAACCGCCGACGCGGCCGCCGGACGCCGACATGAACCCGAGGCCGGCAGCGACATCCGACAGCCGCGCCATCACGTCCTTGGCGGCTGGGCCCTGCAGGGCAATCAGCGCGCGCTCGGGCATCGGCTCCAGCTCGACCCCGGCGGGGAGACGGCTGGCGATGTGGGCGTAGTCGACGTCCTTGCGGGAGGCGTTCACCACCAGGAACAGCCGGCCGTCGTCGCTTGCCGAAACGGAGCGTGTCACCATTAGATCGTCGATGATGCCGCCGTTGTCGTTGAGCAGTTGGCTGTAGCGCTGCTTGCCGAGTGCGAGATTGAGGATGTCTGCCGGGATAAGCGCTTCCAGCGCGGCTGCCGTGGTCGCGTGGTCCGGCCCGACCAGAAAGGCCTGACCCATGTGCGAGACGTCGAACAGCCCGGCGGATGCACGCGTGTGCAGGTGCTCCTTGAGGATGCCGAGGGCGTAGTTGACCGGCATCGCGTAGCCGGCGAACGGCACCATCTTGGCGCCGAGCGCCACGTGCAGGTCGTAGAGCGGCGTGCGCTGGAGAAGTCCGGAGCCGGGGTCGGCGCTCATGAGGTCTTTGGTCCCATACGGCTTGCGCCTCGCGCCGGATGGCACGAGTCGAAGCCCCTCTGTCACGGGACCTGAGAGATTTCAGCGGAGCCCGAGAGCTCAGCCTTACCCCTTCGGTGAGCCGGCCTCGCGGCCGGCTGCTTTCCAGAGCGCCATCAACCTGCGGTCCTTTTGCCTGAGAGGTTCCGGGGCGGTTGCTCCTTCGGCGCCAGCCAACTTCTCGTGAAAACCGGCCGGTCTCTTCCGCAGATATCAAATGGACAGCGCAGCGATGATACGCGCGCGGGGGCGCAAGTCAACGAAGGGTGGCGGGCGTGGGGAAAAGCAGGTTTGGCCTAGCCGGCGCCCGGCGCGGTGCGGTCGAAGCCGACGTGGACCTCGTACTCGCCGGGGCGCGAGCCTTCAGGAACGGAGAAGGTCACGCTCCTGACCACGGAGAAATAGCCGATCGGCTTGTCGACCACGACGTCGACGTCGATCTTCAGCTTGTCGGTCGACACCTTCTCGCGCTTGGCGTCGGTTACGAACACGTTGAGCGGCAATGTCACGCGGCCGCTGCGACCCTTGGGTCCGAGCAGCACGCGGCCCGAGAACCCGTACTTGACGGTAACGCGGCCCGATTCGATCTGGCACTCACGCGCCGTCTGCGTGATCTCGCCGCGGTGCATGACGGCGAGCCCGTCGCCCACCCGGCCCGGCTCGTAGATGGTCACGTAGCCTTCGCGCGACCACACCTGGAAGCGCGGACAGCCGTGCGCGACCTCGCCGAGGCTGCTGGTGGCGCCGCCGGTATCGGTTTTGGCGGCGGCGAGCAACTGATCCTGGTTCACGCCCGTGCTCTCGGCGACCTTGGTCTTGTCCTGGCCGCCGAACCAGCCGCCCCCGAGCCCCGAGGTCAGCGAGGACATTCCGCACCCGCCGAGCGCGCCGACAGCCAAGGCCGCGGCGGCGATGCGCGCGAGAGCGCCTGTCGATCTAAGTCCCAATTGCGTCACGACGCCCCTGTCCGGCCACTTGCCCGGTCTCTTGCGGACCGGTATTCCCTACGCCTCGAGCCCGTTGCCGCTCTAAGGTCACTGCGTGGCGACTCGAAGTGTAGCATTCGGCAGACCCCGCGGCCAAGCCACGCCGCAAGGCTTCATCGAGCACCCAACCGCTACCCGTACAATGGCTCCGTCCGATCCCGCTCCGCCCCTTGCCAAGGAGGGCCGCCCCGCCCTCAAGATCCTGCTGGCGGCCCCGCGCGGCTTTTGCGCCGGCGTGGATCGGGCGATCAAGATCGTCGAGCTGGCGCTGCAGAAGTTCGGGGCGCCGGTGTATGTGCGTCACGAGATCGTCCACAACCGCCACGTGGTGGACTCGCTGAAGGCCAAAGGCGCCATTTTTGTGGAGGAGCTCGACGAAATCCCGGAAACCGACGCACCTGTGATCTTTTCAGCACACGGGGTGCCCCAGGCGGTTCCGACCGCCGCCAAGGCCCGCAACCTGTTCTACCTGGACGCCATCTGCCCGCTGGTTTCCAAGGTGCACGCCGAGGCCCGCGCCCACCACGAGAACGGCCTGGAGATCGTACTGATCGGCCATGCCGGCCATCCCGAGGTGGTGGGCACGCTGGGCCAGCTGCCGCCGGGCGCCGCCACCCTGGTCGAGACCGCCGAGGACGCCCGGCGCTTCATCCCGCGCGACGCGAAACGCCTCGCCTATGCGACCCAGACCACGCTGTCGGTCGACGACACGGCGGCCATCGTCGCCATCCTGAAGGAGCGCTTTGCCGACATCGTGGGGCCGCGCAAGGAAGACATCTGCTATGCCACCACCAACCGGCAGGCGGCGGTGAAGGCGATCGCCAGTCGCTGCGATGCGCTGATCGTGGTCGGGGCGCCGAACAGCTCCAACTCGCTGCGGCTGGTCGAGGTGGCCGAGCGCGCCGGCTGCCCGAAGGCGCTGCTGGTGCAGCAGGCCGGCGATATCCCCTGGGAGCAGTTCGAAGGCATCGCCACACTCGGCATCACCGCGGGCGCCTCGGCGCCCGAGCGGCTGGTCACCGACATGGTCGACGCCTTCCGCGCCCGCTTCGACGTCACCGTCGAGAGCGTCGTCACGCGCGAGGAGCGGATCGCCTTCAACGTGCCGCGCGAACTGCGCGAGGCAGGCGCGGCACAGAGCGAGATCGTTTCAGGTGGAAGCGCTTCGCTTCCGCCTGAAACGTGAACCTCGCTCTAAACAATAGAGCAGAGCAGGACTCACGCTTCGGCCGATACGTGTCTTGTGGAACTGGCGTGATGCAATCCGAAGCGATCCTGCTCTAGGCGCCGAGCCTCGGGACACCACCATGGCCGTTTACACCGAAGTCCCCGACGACGAACTGGCGGCGTTCATCGCCAGCTACGGGCTGGGCGCGCTGCTGTCCTACAAGGGCATCGCCGAGGGCGTGGAGAACACCAACTATCTCGTGCACACCGGGAAGGGCCCCTTCTTTCTCACGCTGTACGAGAAGCGCGTGGCGCCGCAGGACCTGCCGTTCTTCCTCGGCCTGATGGAGCACCTGGCAAACGCGGGGCTCAACTGCCCGACGCCCGTGCGCGATATGCAGGGACGCCTGCTGCGCGAGCTGTCTGGCCGGCCCGCCGCGCTGGTCACCTTCCTCGAAGGCGTGTGGATCCGGCGCCCGCAGCCGCGCCACTGCGGCGCGCTGGGCCAGGCGATGGCCTCGCTGCATCTCGCGGGGCGGGGCTTCGCGCTGACGCGGGCCAACGCGCTCGGCGTCGCCGGCTGGCGCCCGCTCTATCGCCGCTTCCAGGCGCGCGCCGACGAGATCGCCCCGGGGCTGGCCGCCACCATCGAGCAGGAGCTGGACCACTTGGAGCGCCATTGGCCGGTCGACCTGCCGCAGGGCATCATCCACGCCGATCTGTTTCCCGACAACGCCTTCTTCCTCGGCGACCGGCTGTCGGGGCTGATCGACTTCTACTTCGCCTGCAACGAGGCGTTGGCCTACGACGTCGCGATTGCGCTGAGCGCGTGGTGCTTCGAGAGCGACCACAGCTTCAACGTCACCAAGGGCCAGGCGCTGCTCAAGGGCTACCAGGGTGCGCGCACGCTGACCGCGCCTGAGCGTGCGGCCCTGCCGCTGCTGGCGCGCGGGGCGGCGCTGCGCTTCCTGCTCACGCGTGCCTACGACTGGCTGCATACCGCGAGCGACGCACTCGTCAGCCGCAAGGACCCGCTCGAATACCTGCGCCGGCTCAAGTTCCATCGCAGCGTCACGTCGGCCAGCGCGTACGGCCTCGAGGAGGGGCCCTGATGGCCGACAAAGGGGCCGGCAAGCCCGCGGTGGTGATCTACACGGACGGCGCCTGCTCGGGCAACCCGGGGCCGGGCGGCTGGGGCGCCATTCTGATCGCGGGCGGCCACCGCAAGGAGCTGTCGGGCGGGGAGCCTGCGACCACCAACAACCGCATGGAGCTGATGGCGGCGATCGCGGCGCTGGAGGCGCTCAAGGCGCCGTCGCGGGTCGATATGCACACGGACTCGCAGTACGTGCGCAACGGCATCCGGCAATGGATTCACGCCTGGAAGCAGCGCGGCTGGAAGACCGCCGACAGGAAGCCGGTGAAGAACGTGGATCTGTGGCAGCGCCTGGATGCCGCGCGCAACCGCCATGAAGTGGAATGGCACTGGGTCAAGGGCCACGCCGGCAACGCCGAGAACGAGCGCGCCGACGAGCTGGCGCGCGAGGGGATGGGGCCCTTCCTGCGAGGCGGGCGAGGTGGGGCGTAGGGGTGTATGCCAACCGGATCACCGAACCTATTGACGGTGGGTCGAGTGACCTGACATTCGTGGTACTGACGGAGGCAGCTCGGAGGTTGGCATGCGCTACGTGTGTCTCGGCATCGCGGCACTCGCGATGCATGTGTCGTCGAGCCACGGCGCGCTTGCCGATTGGCAAACGTGCATCGCTCAAGGAGATGCAGAGCGCAGGATTGCCGCCTGCACCAAGGTCATTCAAAAAAACCCGGGCCATATGCCGGCCTACAGCATGCGCGGCAATGTCTACATGGCGCAGGGGAAGCTCGATCTGGCCCAACAAGACTATCGCAAGATGTTGCAGCTGCCTGTGACCGAAGATGCCCAGCGCAAATTGCAGGATCATGCCAGCGCCATGCTCAATAAAATTGCCCAAACCAAGTGGATATCGCCCAAGCTCACGAACCCCGATCCAGACCCGGCGCTCAATGAGGCGGTCGTCAAGTTGCCGCTTGCCGTGACGTTGCCGAGCGGCGCGACTCACAAGGGCGAATTCGTATTGACGATCTTCAAACCCAATGGGCCTGGGCCATTCCCCACGGTCATCGTCAGTCATGGCCACGACGGGCTATTTCGCACGCAGATGGGGCGAAACCGAATGCTCGGGCCTGACCTGCAGCGAATGGGGTTCGCGGTCCTGGCGCCGACGCGTATCGGCCATGGCGTCAGTGCGATTCCGGAAGACCCGGAACGCGCGCGCGGCACGCGCGGTTGCGATGGGCAAGATCATCGGCCAGCCGCGGAGGCCGGTTCCGCCCACATCCGCGCGACGATTGCGTATGCGACCACGCAACCTTGGAGCGACAAGGACAACTTTATCCTTCTGGGTCAGTCAGCGGGCGGCCTTCAATCTCTGGTAGCTGTCGGGACTCGGCAAAAGGGCGTGAAGGCCGTCGTCAACTTCGTGGGTGGGGCCGGCGGGCAGCCCACGCGCGCAGGCCAGCCGTGCAGTCCCAACAACGTTGCGGCCCTGTTGTCGGCTGCGGGTAAGAACAATCCAATTCCGACGATCTGGTTCTACTCGGAAAACGATCGACTTTGGGGTCCGAAATTGCCGCGTGACTGGCATGCTGCCTATGTCAAGGCTGGGGGTCGGGCGGAGTTCCACATGCTTCCGCCTCTGGGCACAGACGGGCATCAGCTTGTTGGTACGGGAAGAAGCCATTGGATGCCGCTGCTCGATCGCTTCCTGGCGGCGAACGGCCTCAAGCCGAGGTAGTGCGAAGCAGAGCAGGAGATGGGCCGAATCTCGAGCTTGGCCTTGAGCACACACAGGCGCTTGCCACTGCAATGGGCGATTGATAGCCTGCCATCGGGTCATGAGAATTCTGCGGTCGATGGATTGGATTGTCCGTTAAGGCTCGGCAGTGCGTGTGGGGGGCGATATGCGCAAGAGAGCTTCTGAGTCGGCTCGATTTCCGCGCGGCGTGAAGGCCCACGCAGGTGACGGTAGAGCGGCATGGCCCGCTCCTGCCCCCGTGAGACATGGTCCACCATCAAATCGGTCCACAGCACGCTGCGCCTGACTGAATGCAGGGGAGCAAGTCGGCCTGCGACCGCAAACGTTTACAGAAGGTGATGACGCACCAGCACTCCGTTGCAACAGCCGCGTACTGAGTTGCGGCAATCATTGGGGGGACCATGCCCGTCGCAACGACAACCGTCAGGGTCGATTTCGTCTCCGAGTCGGCCGGCTATCGCAACACGTTCGGTTGGTACAACAGGGTCACCGGCGAAGGCGGCATCCTGTTCGCCGGCATCGAGGCGCAAGGGTCCCACCCAACGGTCGTTCCGGGGAGCTCCTACGCCGAATTCGACGTGGCGACGGCGGACCTCGGCGACATCCAGTTCTTCCTCATCCCCAACGGCGATGGCATCAGCAAGAACAGCAACGCGGAGCTGAGCGGTCCAATCAAGGTCATCCAGCTCGCCAACGGCTCGTGGGCGGTGGCAACCGTCGATGAAGACGGCGACGTCGAGACGGACCATCACGGCCGACCCAACATCCTCTACGGCGAGGATGCCAATGCGCTCTTCACGGAAACGTCGAAGAATGCCGGTGGGGTCGACTACGCCTCCTCGACAGTCGGTCCGAACCAGACGGCCGCGACTCTTGCCGGCGACACCGCCGATGGCCTGACCGGCCTGCTCGCCTGGGAAGACCTCGCAGCCAAACGCAAGCACCACGGCACCTACACCAAGCCCGGCGATGCCGACTACAACGACGCGGTATTCCAGATCAGCACGGTTGCGAACAACCAGGCGCCAGTCGCGGTTGCGGACACGAACGCGGGCGACCCGGTGGTGGAGGCGGGTGTCGATCCGGGCAACACCCCGTTTGCCGGTGATCCGTCGGCGACGGGCAACGTGGGCACCAACGATTCCGATCCCGACGGCGATCCCCTGACCGTCACCGGCATCGCGGCCGGCAACGTCGCGGGCCCCGTGAGCGGCAATGTCGGCGCATCCGTGGCCGGGATCTACGGAGCCCTGACGCTCGCGGCCAACGGCACATGGACTTATTCGCTCGCGAACGCCGATGCCGACACCAATGCGCTGGCCAGGGGCGAGACCGCGGCCGACGTCTTCACCTACACCATCTCGGACGGCCAGGGCGGCACCGCGACCGCCACGCTGACCGTGAATCTCACCGGCACCAACGATGGGCCGGTGATCACCGGCGGCGACACGACCGGCGCCGTGCAGGAGGACGGCACGCTTTCCGCCGGCGGCACGTTGTCGGCGAACGACGTCGACGACGGTGCCACGGCCACCTGGTCGGTGAGCGGCGGGGTCAGCGTGGTCCCGTCGGACTATGCGATTGGCCTAGATCAATTGAAGATTACCAAAGGCGGCGTCGTCGTATTCGAAGACAATTTCGGCGACGGTGCCCCGCCGCCTTCCGTGTTCAATGACGCGGGCACTCCGTTCGCGTCCACGTACAGTGTCCAAGGGTCCGTTGTAGAGGCGGGTGGACGGGCGATCTTCGACTACGACCTGGGTCTCCCCACCGACTTTTTCGGCACCGCCGATCCCGGCGTGTTTACCGGCGCCGGGCTGCTGAGCAACAACAATCCTGCCGACCCCGTCAGCGGTCTCAAGCTCGCAACCGACTTCCAAGTGGAGGCGCGGTTCGACCTGGCGATTCCGGACAACCGCGAGTCCTACGGCATCCGACTCGCCGATCGACAGCTCGGCGGAGGTGGCAATCCGCCCGACCAGATAGGCGACGATGTCGTCGATCTCCTCGTGCGGCGCGATGGCGCGGGCGTCGTCACGCTGACGCTGCGCGAGATCGACTTCGCTACGGAAACGAGCACGATCATCGAGACCATCCCGTTCACGCCGCCGCCGGGCGCCGATCAGATCGTGCTGCGCCTGATACACGTCGCAAATGCGCAGACTGTCCAGGCCGCTTTCGACTATCTGTCCGCCGGCGTGGTCGTCGGGACGCAAAGCTTCACCAGTTCGGCGTCGATCTTCAGCAACGAGATTTGGACGCGCGCGCAAATTGTCACCAGTGCGCCCGAGCAGGTCACGTCGGTTCTCGACACCGACTACGGCACGCCCACGATCGATCAGTCCGGCAACTGGACCTACACCCTGGCCAACGACCGCACCAACGTGCAGGCGCTGGCGGAAGGCCAGACGGCGATCGACACATTCATGGTCGAGGTGACGGACGAGCACGGGGCATCCGCCAGCCAGGAGGTCAGCGTCACGGTCACCGGCGACAACGATGCACCCGTCTTCCAGTCGGGGTCGCCGACCCAGCCGACCAGCCGGTTCATCACCGAGATTGCCGACAATGCGCCGGGCGAGAACACGACCGTGCGCAACGCCACGGGCCTTATCTCGTTCCTCGACCGTGACCTGATCGACGTGCACAGCGCCGCAGCGACCGAACTCGGCGCAGGCTATCGCGGCGTCATGACGGCGTCGGTGATGACCGACACGACCGGGGGCCACGGGGGATACGTGTCCTGGGACTACGCCGTCGACGACAGCGCGCTCGACGACCTCGCGCAAGGTCAGACGCTGGTGCAGAACTACAGCATCACCGTCGACGATGGCCATGGCGGCACGGCCACCCGTACGGTGCGCATTAATCTCACCGGCACCAACGACGCGCCGCTGATCACGGCCGAGCCTGGTTCGGCCACCGACGTTCTGGGCGCGTGGGCGTTCGGCGGTACAGCCATCGACGTCTCTGGCCACGGCCACAATCTGGCTCTCAGTGGTGCAGCCGGCTTCGGCACCGGCCTGTTCGGCCAGGCCCTACTGCTCGATGGAACGCAAGGGAGCTATGCCCAAGAGCCGGGCAACAACACCGCGTTCGACTTCGGCTCCAGCAACTTCGCAATTCAGATTTGGGTGAAGTTCGATGATAACGGCACGGGCTTCATCGACCGGGAACAGACGCTAATCGAAAAATTCTCCGGCAATAGTGGCGGCCCAGGTCTAGGCTGGACATTGACGGCTGCCCGGGACGGAAGTGACCAATTCATCCAATTCTACGCGGACGCGAATTTTTCAAACCCGGCAGAGGTCGATTTGCGCTCGCCGGTGATGCAGATCTCGACCGATCAATGGCATCAAGTCCTCGTCACCCGCAGTGGCGACACGTACACCCTGTACTGGAACGGCGATGAGGTGGGCACGACGACGAGTTCAGGCCCGCTGCCTGCCTCACCCAATCCGCTGCTGATCGGCGCGCGCGATGCCGCTGACGGTCGGAACTTCACCGTCGACGGCGTCATCGACAATACCGTCATCTGGAGCCGCGCACTATCGCCGGTCGAAATCGCGCAGAGCTGGAATGGCGGCGTCGGCGTCGAGCAAAGTTTCGGCGACAGCGCGGGCACAACCCTGGCAGAGACGGATGCGGGTCTAACCGCTTCTGGGACATTGACCGCGAGCGATGTCGACGTCTCCGATATTGTCACAGTTTCCGTCTTGAACGCCGCGCACACGGGGCCAACCGGTGGTTTGAGCGACGCACAGCTCTTGAGCTACTTCGGAGTCACGGCCGGTCCCATCGACACGTCCACGACGACGTCCGGCCAGTTCACCTGGGACTTCAATTCGGGCGGTCAGGCCTTCGACTTCCTGGCGGTCGGCGAGACCTTGACGCTGCACTACACCATCAGGCCAGATGACGGGCACCTGCAAACAGGGATCGGCGACGGCGTCGTCACCATCACCATCACGGGCACCGACGACGCGCCCACGGTCAGCGCCAGCGCGCCGAGCGCAACCCTGGTAGAGGCAGGCATCACGGCAGGCTGGCAGTTCGCAACCCTGGCTGCTCCCTACGCCAACCCGCAAGCCTTCGGCATCAACGATGCCGGCGAGATCGTCGGCAGCGCCAACAATGGGACCAGCGGCTTCCTCTACAGCGGCGGCGTCTACACCACACTCAACAATCCCGCGGCCACCGTCGCCACCATCGCCGACGACATCAACAGCTCGGGCGACATCGTCGGGTACTACTATAGCGGCGGCCCCAACAACCACGCCTTCCTCTATAGCGGCGGCGTCTACACCACCATCGACGACCCGCTCGGCATCAGCAGCGTGGCTACCGGCATCAATGACGCCGACGAGGTGGTGGGGTTCTACAACAGTGGCGGCGTGAACCACGGCTTCCTCTACAGCGCCGGCATCTACACCACGCTCGATCATCCCCTCGGCATGGGCGGCACCTTCGCGCAAGACGTCAACGATCTCGGCCAGATTGTCGGAAATTATCAGGACGCCGGCGGCAACAACCACGGCTTCCTCTACAGCGGGGGCGTCTTCACTTCGATCGACGACCCGCTGGCCGGCGCTGGGCCGAGCGGCAACGGCTCGTTCGCGCAGGGCATCAACGACGCCGGGGAGATCGTTGGATACTACTGGGATGCCGTAGGTACACACGGCTTCCTCTACAGCGGCGGCGTCTTCACCACGCTCGATGATCCGCTGGTCGTCTACAGCGGCTTCGGCGGGACCTTCGCCAATGGCATCAACAACAGCGACGAGATCGTCGGCAGGTTCGACAGCGATGCGACCTACAGTTTCATCGCTACGCAGGACAGTGCTGGCGTGTCGACCTCGGTGGTCACCCTGACCAAGGGCGACGTGGACGGGATTGCGTCTTACGACACCACCGGGTGGACGCAATTGACGCCGACGACCTTCAGGATGGACGGCACCTACGGGTTTGCTGTTCTCGACACGGCGGCCGATACGCTGACCTATACGCTCGACAATGCGCGCCCGGCGACCGACGGCCTGTTCCAAGGCCAGCCCGCGACGGACGGGTTCAACATCGTGGTGCAGGGGCTGCCCGGCGGCCTGACGGCTTTGACACCGGTGACGTTCTCCATCACCGGCACCAATGATGCGCCCGTGATCACCAGCGGCCCCGGCACGGGGGCGGTCACGGAGGATCTCGTCCCCATTGCGAGCGGCACGATGGCGGCGTTCGACCCCGACAACGGTGCGCAGGAGTTCTGGACGGTCATCGGTGGAACGGCTGCGGAGGCTGCCGATTACCACTTCGTGATGGATAACTTCAAGGTCACCAAGAACCCCGGTCCGATGAACCCAGCCGGTTCTTTCTTCGAGGACCCCTTCTCGGACGGCCTGGCGCCGCCCAACTCGCCGCCCTTTGCCAACCTCACTCCCCACAGCTACTTCGTCAACGGCAGCTTCGAGGAGACAGCCGGCAAGCTCATTCTCGACAGCGATAACGCTGCTCCCGCCATCAGCGTCGGTACGCCCGATCCCTTTATCGGGACCTTTGCGCTGGTGCTCAGCAATATCAATCCGGCAGAGCTCGACAGGGGGCTGAAGAACGACGACAACTTCACGGTCGAGGGATTGTTCGACCTCATCATTCCTGACGATTTCCGTGAGGTCTACGGCATCCGCCTCAACGACCGCCACGTCGGCGGCAACGGCACGCCACCCGACCAGCTCGGCGACGACCTGATCGAGCTCGTCGTGCGCAAGGGCCAGGACGGCGTCGTGCGCGTGCAGCTGCGCGAGCTCGACATCGTCAACGACCAAACCATCAACATCGGCGGTGTCGTGCTGGCTCCGCCGCCCGGTGCCGATCAGATCATGCTGCGCCTGACGCATTCAACGAGCAATGTCGGCGCGCTCGTTGCCTCGTTCGACTATTTGGCTGGGGGCACGGTCATCGGCTCGACGACGCTTTCTGCGATCGGCCGCATCTTCGGGACCGAGACGCCAGGCTTCACGGGCGACGACGAGAACTGGACGCGGGCCCAGATCATTGCCTACGCCCCAGCGCTCAAGGACACCACGCTTGCGGGCGCCTACGGCTCTTTGACGATCAGCCAGGGCGGAGGCTGGACCTACGCGCTGGCCAACGGCTTGACCAGCGTGCAGAACCTGGCCGAGGGCCAGACTGCAATCGACACCTTCACGATTCAGGTGACGGACGAGCATGGCGCGAGCGACACCGAGATCATCAACATCACTGTGACGGGCAGCAATGATGCACCCGTGGTCGTCACCGGGCCGGTAGGGCGGACGCTGGCGGAGGACAGTGCCGCGACCCTGACTGCGACAGGTGATGCGTTCTTCTTCGATATCGATCTCAACGACACACACACGATCGTACCTTCGCTGGTCTCGGCGACCCTCTCGGACGGCTCCGGTGTTCCAGGCGACGTGCTTGCCGCCGCGGCCGGCGCGCTCTCCACCACGATGCTGGATCCGGCAACCGGCGACACCGACGGGCAGTATGAATGGGACTTCGCGCTCGACAACGGCGCGGTCGACTTCCTCGCGTCGGGCGAGACGCTGACGCTGGTATACGACGTGGCGGCGACCGACGATCATGGCGTCAGCGACACGCAGACGGTGACGATCACGATCACCGGCGTCGATGACGCGCCGCTTGCACCAGTCCAGTTCGGGCCCAGGGTCAGCTACACAATTGGTGGCCACCATGCATCGGTTGCCATCGGGGATCTGAACGGCGACAACGACCCCGATCTCGTCGTTACGAATGCCTTCTTGGGTTCGGTTTCGGTGCTCATGGGCAATGGTGACGGCACATTCCAGCCGCAGGGAGATTACGCCACCGGCGACCGGCCATTGTCCGTTGCTATCACCGATCTCGACGGCGACGGCGGCGTCGATCTCGTGGTCGCGAACGCGGATTCGGATACGGTCTCGATACTGCTTGGCAACGGGGACGGAACCTTCCAAAGCCAAGCTACCTATGGAACGGGGCAAACCCCGGCTTCGGTCGTCATTGGCGACTTTAACGGCGACAACGAATACGACCTTGCCGTTGCAAACCAGGAGAACGGCAACTCCGTTTCGATTTTGCTGGGCAACGGGGACGGCACGTTCCAGACACAGACCGCCTATGCCACTGGGCTCAGCCCGAATTGGGTCGCCTCGAGCGACCTGAACGGTGACAACGTGTTGGACCTAGTCACGGCCAATGGGGACGCGAGTGGCGTTTCCGTGCTGCTCGGAAATGGGGACGGCACATTTGCCAATCAGGTGGCCTACGCAGCGGGAAGCAGCCAATCTTCGGTTGCCATCGGCGACTTCGATGGTGACGGCAATTCTGATTTGGTGGCAACAAACTACCTCGCGGGCACTGTCTCGACGCTTCTCGGCAACGGCGATGGCACGTTCCAAGGGCCGACGGCTTATGCTGTAGGTGAATTGCCGCTATCCGTTGCGGTCGGTGATCTCAATCTCGATGGGACGCTCGATTTCGTTGTGGCGAACTCAAATTCAGACACCGTCTCGGTGCTGCTCGGCCGTGGCGACGGCACATTTGAAAGCCAAGCGACATGGGATTCCGGGCTTACCCCCTACACCGTCGCGATAGGAGATTTGAACGGCGACTACAGTTCCGATCTCGCGATCGCGAGCTATCACTACACGGCCGCGGTTTCGATATTGTTGAACGCGGCGGGAGCCCAGACCGCACCCATCGAGCGCGTGTCGGTCGGACTGAGCGGTGAAGCGAACGGCGCGAGCGGAGCGCTCGGCAGCGGCCTGCCGATCATGTTTGGCGACAACCGCTATGTCGCCTTCTACAGCGACGCGACAAACCTTGTTGCCGACGATACCAACGGCAAGGGCGACTTCTTCGTCTATGATCGCGCCTTGCAGACGACCGAGCGCATACCGGCAGGCATCAACGGCGCGTCCGACGGCGCCATTCTGTCCGTCAGCGCCGACGGTCGGTACTTTGCGTTCAACAGCCTCAGCTCGAGCCTGGTGGTGGGTGACAGCAACGCAACGAGCGACATTTTCATCTACGATCGCCAGACACAGTCGTATGAACGGATCGAAGGTTCGTCCGGCGCGGGCAATGGCTACAGCTCCGGCGCGCGCATCAGCGGAGACGGCAATGTCGTCGCATTCCACAGCGCTGCCTCCAATCTCGTGGCCGGCGACACCAACGGAAACCCCGACTGTTTCATCTATGATCGCGGCACGGCCACGATCGAGCGTGTGCTCGGGGTTGGCGGGGCTCAAGACAATAGCGGCGCCGCACCCACCTCGATCAGCTATGACGGCCGGTACGTTGCCTTCTACAGCGCTGGCACGAATCTGGTTGCTGGTGACACGAACGGTGTGAGCGATACGTTCATCTACGACCGCGTATCAGGTTCATTCGAGCGCATTTCGGTCGCCTCCAACGGAGATCAAGCAAACGGCAACAGCGACTATGCTTCAATATCGCCGGACGGACGTTTTGTAGCGTTTGCCAGCGAGGCATCGAACCTCGTTGCGGGAGACACGAACGGCGTGCGCGATATTTTTGTGCATGATCGCCTGACCCACACGACGGAGCGCGTCTCCGTCACCAGCAGCGGAACCCAGCTGAACGGCGCGAGCAACATTCCAACGATCAGTGACGATGGGAGCATCGTTGCGTTTCACAGTACAGCCACAAACGGTGGGAGCGACCCGAATGGAACGGAGGATGTGTTCGTATTCGATCTCCAGACGGATACACTGATGAAGCTCTCGACGACGAGCGCGGGCTTAGCCGGCAATGGCCAGAGCGCGATGGCTACGGTCAGCAACGACGGCCAATATGTTGCGTTCGACAGCTTTGCTTCGGATCTCGTTGTGGGTGACAACAACGGCGTGCCGGACGTCTTCCTGGCCAACTTGGCTTTGTCCGGATGGGTCGTGGCATGAGTTCTTTTGTTGATGCGGTGGCTGCGGGCGCGCGCATGCTGCTCGGCAGCGAGAGCAGGATCGCTTCGGATTGGATCACGCCAGGCCACGATACACGTCGCGGCCGAAGCGTGAATCCTGCTCTGCTGTATTGCTTAGAGCGAGATTCACGTTTCAGGGGGAGGCGGCGCGCCTCCACCTGATACGATCTCGCTTTAGCGCACGAAGCCCAGCGTGCGCGGCACGAACAGCGCCAGCTCCGGAATGAAGGCCACCAGCAGCAGCATCGCCACGATCGCCGCCAGGAACGGCAGGAGCGGCTTGACCAGCTTGTCCATGGGCAAGCCGCTGATCGCCATTCCCACGAACAGGCATAGCCCCACGGGCGGCGTGATGTGGCCGACAGCCGAAGCCACCACGCAGACGATGCCGAAGTGGATGGGGTGAACGCCGGCGGCCTGGGCGACGGGAAGCAGCACGGGCACGGTGACGAGGATGATCTCGGATGGCGTGAGGAAGGTGCCGAGTATCAGGTAGAGCACCATGATCAGGATCAGGAACAGCCACCACTCGGGCGCGATCACCGCGATGGCCTCGGCCACCTTGAAGGGGAATTTCGAGTAGCTGAGCACCCAGCCGAAGGCACCGACAAAGCCGATGATCAGGCCGATCACGCCCGAGAGGCGCGCGGAGTCGGCAAAGATCTTCGGCAGCTCCCGCCACGCCGGCTCGCGATAGAATAGCGGCGGCACCGCCAGGGCGTAGACCACGGCGACGGCTGCCGCCTCCGTCGGCGTGAACCAGCCAAACAGAATGCCGCCCATGATGATCACCGGGATCATCAGCGCCGGCAAGGCATTGCGAAGGACGCGCATGAACTCGGGAAACGTCGGCGGCGCCTCCCTCGGATAATTCCGCTTCTTGGCGATGACGAACACCGGCACCGCCATGCCGAGCCCCACCAGGATGCCCGGAATGACGCCGGCGGCGAACATGGCGGCCACGGATTCCTCCGCCATCCACGCGTAGATCACGGCGATGATCGAGGGCGGGATGATCGGCGCGACCACCGCCGTGGAGACGGTGAGCGCGGTCGCAAAATCGAGGTCGTAGCCCTTGCGCACCATCTGCGGGATGAGGAACGTCCCCAGCGCCGAGACGTCGGCCACCGCCGAGCCCGAGATGCCGCCAAAGAACATGCTGTCGACGACGTTGACGTAGGCAAGCCCGCCCCGGAAGCGCCCGACCAGCGCTGTGGCCAGGTCGATGATCACCCGCGCGACGCCGCCGCGCGCCGCGATGTTGCCGGCCAGGATGAACAGGGGCGCCGACAGCAGCAGATAGGAATCCGACAGCAGGCCGACGAAGCGGGTCGGGATGATGATCGGGTTCAGCACCGGGAAGAACATGGCGGCGCCCAGCGCGCCGACACCCATCGCAATGCTGATCGGCATGCCGAGCAGGATGAAGGCGATGAAGATGATCAGGAGGGTTTCTGCCATAGGCTTTTCAGGGCTCGATAGAGATTGCGGAGCATCGGCAGGATGATGAGGGCGGAGCCTACCGGTATGGCGGCGAACACGTAGCCGAGGGGAAGCTCGAGCCCGGCGCTGGTCTGGAGCTGCGCGTTGGGGACCAGCACGAAGCTCAGCTGGATCATGTAGGCGAAGAGCGCGATGCCAACGGCATTCGTCAGGGCGAGCACCAGCGCGCGGGCGCGCGGCGCGAGCAGGTTGATGAAGTAGTCGAGCACCGTATGCTCGCCGCGCTGCATGGCCGCCGCGGCGCCGATCATGACCAGCCACACGAACAGATAGCGCGGCACCTCCTCGAGCCCGTCGATCCCGGTCCGCCCGAGGAAGCGCAGGATCACCTGGAGAAACACCGCACCCGCCATGATGGCGAGGATGAACCCGCCGACATGGCCGAGCGCATCATAGGCGCGTCGCCAGGTCTCCGCGGCGCGCCCATAGGCCGCGGAGCCCTCCTTGCCATCGTTCGCCATGCGGCTACTTGATGCTCAGGATGAAGTCGACCATCTTCTTTGCGTCTTTTCCGGCCGGCGTGGCGTAGAACTCCTCGTACACGCTTTGCGTGGCCTGCCGGAACGGCGTGGCGTCGGGCTTGGTGATGGTCACACCTTTGGCCCGCACCTGGTCCTGGATCGACTTGTCCTCCTCGAGGATGAACTTGCGGTTGAACACCCTGGCGTGGGCCCAGGCATCCATGATGGCCTTCTGGCCCGCCGCGTCCTGCTTGGCCCAGGAGGCCTTGGACATGATCAGGGCAATGGCCTGGTGGGTATGGCGCACATCGGCGACGTACTTCACGATGTCGTAGAATTTGTTGTGATAGTAGGTGTTGACGCCGCCCTCGGCGAAGTCGATCACCCCCGTCTGCAGCGCCGTTGCCACCTCCGGGAAGGCGATCGGCGTCGAGATCATGCCGAGCGCCTTGAAGGTCGCGACCAGGATCTTGTCCTCCTGCACGCGCACCTTCTTGCCCTTGACGTCGGCGAGCGAGTTGATGGCGCCATGGCCGTAGATGCCGCGGTAGCCGGCGGCGATGAAGCCGATCAGCTTGAGGCCCTTCTTGTCGAGCACGGCCTCGTAGTACTTGGCGAGGGTGTCGCTGCCGTCGAGCGCCTTGAAGACGTGGTCGTAGTCGCGGAAGATGTAGGGCAGCTGGAAGACCGACATCTCCGGAATCAGCGTCGACAGCGGGGCCGTGGTGATTGGACCGAAATCCACCGCGCCGAGCTGGATCTGCTGGGCGACCTCGCGCTCGCCGCCGAGCGCGCCTGAATGATGGTGGGCGACCTTGGTCTTGCCGGCGGTCAGCTCGCTCAGCTTGTCGGCGAATTGCTGGGCTGTCTGCGACGTGCCGTGCTTGGGCGGGTTGACGTTGCCCATGCTCAGGTCCTTGTCCTGGGCCCAGGCCATGCCCCAGACCGCCAGCATCGTCATGACGACGGCGGCGGGTACGCCAATCAGGCGCTGCAAACGATTGGATACCATCATAAACCTCCCCATGCGCCGCGGTCGGATTTGCGAAGCCGGCCGCAACCGCGTGTACCGCACCGTCCCTTGCCGGCCGCGATTGCTGTAACAGCAGACCACGGCCCTGCATCCTGGGTGATCGGATCAATCGCGGTCAAGCGCGATCTCGCGCGTGCCCAAGTGCTGGGCAGTGCACAATGCGTCTCGCGCGCCGCCTCCCGGCCTTTGCGAACGCACCGGGCTGTGTTTCAATTCCCTCGCGCCCGGCCTGAACGAGGTGCATCGGAGGAGCTCAATGCCGATCGAGGTCAAGCAGCTGCACCCCCTGTTCGTCGTCGAGGCGCGTGGCATCGATTTGCGGCAAGCTCTGAGCGGCGCCACGGTCGCGGAGCTGACGGCGGCGATCGACCGCGATGCCGTGCTGGTGTTTCGCGGCGAGCGGCTCACCGAGGAGCAGCAGCTCGCCTTCAGCACGTGTTTCGGCTCCATCGCCGGCCAGAACGGCGTGCTGCAGACCGGCATCAAACGTCGCGTGAGCGAGCAGCTGGTGGACATTTCCAACCTCGACGAGAACAACCGCGTGCTCGGCGCCACCGACCGCCGCCGCATGTTCGCGCTCGGCAACCAGCTCTGGCACACCGACAGCTCGTTCAAGCGCATCCCGGCGAAATACTCCCTCCTGCACGCGCATGCGGTGACGCCCGAGGGCGGGGAGACGCAGCTCGCCGACATGCGCGCGGCCTATGACGCCCTGCCGGCGCAGATGAAGGCCAGGCTCGACGGGCTGCTTGCCGAGCACTCGATCTTCTACTCCCGCTCCAAGCTCGGCTTCACCGAGTTCTCGGCCGAGGAACGCGCGGCGCTGCCGCCCGTGCAGCACCCGGTCGTGCGCGTGCACCCGGGCTCGAAGCGCCAGTCGCTGTACCTCGCCTCGCACGCCTCCCACATCGTCGGCTGGCCGGTGCCGGACGGGCGCATGCTGATCGGCGACCTGATCGAGCACGCGACCCAGCCCCGGTTCGTCTACACGCACGTGTGGACGCCCGGCGACCTGGTGATGTGGGACAACCGCTGCACCATGCACCGCGGCCGTCCCTACGACGAGGCAGCCCACCGCCGCGATCTGCGCCGCGCCACCATCGACGATTCAGCGGCCGCCGCGCGCGTCGCCTGATCATCGAGGCCCCGTCGAATCGAGGATGCCTCGAGCCGGATGCCCCGCCGCATGAACGCTGCGAGCCCAACCATCATCGTCGTCGGCAGCGGGGCGGCCGGGCTCGCCGCCGCGCTGGCAGCGGCCGAAACGGCGCGGGGGCAAACGCCCGCCTGCCGCATCATGCTGATCGATCGGGCGCCGCAGGGCCAGCACGGCGGCAACACGCGCTGGAGCCCCTCCTACATGCGCATGGCGGCTCCCGATCGGGTTGCGCCGAGCTTCGAGGAGGAGCTGTGCGAGGTCTCGGGCGGGCGCGCGGACCGTGACTATGTCCGGCGCCTGGCGCGTGAGGCGCCGGCGACGATCGCCTGGCTCATGGGACATGGGATCGCCTTCGACACGCCGGTCTACTACCTCAGTGCCGGTCAGCCCCGCATCCAGCCCGTCGGCGGCGGCATCGCGGTCCTGCGCGAGCTGGAGCGCGCCGCGCTGGAGGCGGGTGTGGCCATCAGCTACGAGCGCACCGCGCAACGGCTGGCGGTCGGCCGGGATGGCGCCATCGAGGGCCTGGAGGTGCGCCATGCCGACGGCACACGCGAGCTGGTCGGAGCCGGCGCCGTCGTGCTCGCTGCGGGCGGCTTTGCCGGCAACCCGGAGATGCTCGCACGGCATCTTGGACCTGGGGCGGAGACTCTGAGGCTGATCTCACCCGGCACGCGGTTCAATGCCGGCGACGGCATCGAGATGGCGCTCGCCGTGGGCGCGCGGCCGGCGGGCGACTGGAGCGGCATGCACGCCGAGCCGATCGATGCGCGCAGCAAGGGCTCCGCGCCGGTGGTTCTCGTCTATCCCTACGGCATGGTCGTCGATCGCACGGGGCGCCGCTTCTTCGATGAGGGCGCGGGGCTGGTGCACGAGACCTGGGAGAGGTTTGCACGCGCCATCCACTTCGCGACGCCCGGCGGAATCGCCTATGCGATCCTCGATGCCAAGCTCTTCGACATCGCCGGCTACGAGCGCGCGGTCCGCTCAGAGGTGCCACCGCACACGGCCGGGTCGATCGCCGGGCTGGCGTCCCTCATCGGCGTTCCGGCAGACGCCCTGCAGCGAACCGTCGCGGACTACAACACGGCCGCCACGGGCGATCCGGCCGGCTTCGATGCGACGCGAGCCGACGGTCTCGCCGCCGCCGGTCTTTCACCGCCGAAGTCGAACTGGTGCCGCGCCCTCGATCGCCCGCCCTTTCTCGCCTATCCGCTCGTCGGCGCCATCGCCTACACCTTCGGCGGGGTTGCCACCAATGCCGCGGCGGAGGTGTTGGGCCGCGGCGGCCCGATCCCCGGGCTCTTCGCCGCCGGCGAGATCACCGGGCACTTCCATGGCACCGCGCCCAACGCGGTTGCCATGCTGAGGGCGCTGGTATTCGGACGCATCGCCGGAGGTGGGGCCGTGGCCTACTGCCAGCGCCGGCAGCATTCGTAGGTTGGGTCAAGCGGCAGCGCAGACCCAACACCACGTGTCATACCGGGGCTTGTCCCCGGTATCCAGCGATCGGCATGCTCCGATCGGTTGGGAGTGTGCAGCGCGCTGGATCCCGGGAATAAATCCCGGGATGACGAAACATGCGTTGGGTCATCCGTCAGACTTGCCGTGCGCCCCGTGACGCGCCACAAACGCATAACAAAACGCCTCTGGGGGAAGCCATGAAAGTCTCCTTGTTCTACCTGCCGACGCTCGGCAGCAAGGCCGATATCGAGGCCGGCATGGCAGGCATGCGCGGCGACCTCTACCAGCAGATGCTGCGCGAAGTGTCCGAGCAGTGCCGGCTCGCGGACGATCTGGGCTACGACTCCGTGAGCTTTACCGAGCACCACTTCCACGTCGAAGGCTTCGAGGTCTCCAACAATCCCGTCCTGCTCGACCTCTACATCGCCATGCAGACCAAGCGCATCCGGGTCGGCCAGCTCGGCATCGTGCTGCCGGCCTCGAACCCGATCCGCGTCGCCGAAGACATCGCCATGCTGGACCACATGACGGGCGGGCGGGCCTGCGCCGGCTTTGCGCGCGGCTATCAGCGCCGCTGGGTCGACATCATGGCGCAGCAAATGCACGGCATCCACGGCGCCCTGCCGCACCAGCACGACGAGATCGACGCCGCCAACCGCGCCGCCTTCGAGGAAAGCTTCCAGATCATCAAGAAGTGCTGGACCGAGGAGATGCTCTCCTTCCAGGGCAAGTTCTGGAAGATCCCGGCCGGCGATACGCCGTGGCCGCTCGAGACCACGGCCAAGTGGGGCAAGGGCGTCGAGAACGGGATATTGAAGGCCGTGGGTGTGGTGCCGAAACCCCTGCAAAAGCCGCATCCGCCGATCTTCCAGCCGTTCGCCTCCTCGGAGAACTCGATCCGCTGGTGCGCCAAGAACGACGTCACGGCGATCCTGCCGCCCATGCACGAGAGCCTGGAGCGCAACCTGTTCGAGGTTTACGCCTCCGTATCCGGCCGTGCGCCCGGCGACGGCATGGGCCTGCTGCGCGACATCATCATCGCCGACACGGACGAGGAAGCGCGGCAGCTGTGGATCAACTCGGCGACATTCGCGGGCGAGGCCTGGTTCGTGCCGTTCGGCTTTCGCCGCGGCATGCTCGATCCCAAGACCGGCGAGGCGCCGACCCCTGACGAGGCGATCGCCAAGGGCTATGCGCTGGTCGGCACCGTCGACACGGTGACGCGCAGCCTGGAGGCGCTCAAAAAGAAGCTTCCGGTCAATTGGCTGTTCGGGTGGACGCACAACACCCTGGTGCCGCACGCCAAGTTGATGCGCTCGATCGAGCTGTTCCAGACCAAGGTGCTGCCGCGGGTCGGCTGAGCCCCCACCGTCATCGCCATGCGTTGTCATCCCGGTGCTTGTCACCGGGATCCAGCTATTCGCAAACGCCGGAGCAAGCTGAGGGATGGATCCCGGCAACAAGTGCCGGGATGACCGCATCAGGGCCCCACGGCGAGCTTGCTCGCCATCACGGCGATGGTGCGCTGATAGACCTCGGCCCTGTTCCAGTCCTTGATGACCGCGTAGTTGGCCGTGCCGGGGTCCCAGCCCTGGCCGGCCTGCCAGCCGTGGCCCTTGAGGAAGCTGGCGGTGGAGGCCAGCAGGTCGGGGATGGAGGAGACGAGATCGCGCCGCCCATCGCCGTCGAAATCGACCGCGTACTTGACGTAGCCGGAAGGCAGGAATTGTGTCTGCCCGATCTCGCCGGCCCAGCCGCCGCGCAGCTGCGCCGGCGTCATGTCGCCGCGCTCGACGATGCGCAGGGCATCGAGCAGGTGGCCCGTGAAGAAGGGCGAGCGGCGGCAATCGTAAGCCAGCGTCGCCAGCGAGCGCAGGATGGAGAAGCGGCCGCTGGTGTCGGCGCCGTAGTTGGTCTCCAGCCCCCAGATGGCGATGATGATCGGGGCCGGCACGCCGAAGCGCTGCTCGACGCGGTCGAGCGTGGCGCGATGCGTGCGCATCAGGGCCTGGCCGCGCCGCAACAGCGCCGGACCGACGCGCCGGGCGTAGAATTCCTCGAAGCTCAGCTTGAAGGAGCGCTGCGAGCGGTCGAGGCGGATCACGGTCGGGTCGTAGGATACGCCGGCGAGCGCGGAGGATATCGTTGCGCTCGAGATGCGCTGGGCCGCGGCCTTCGCCTTGAAGCGCCCGAGCCATGCCTCGAAGCCGCCGGCATCGTTGCCGCAGTCGGCAGCGACCTGCGTGGGGGCCAGGGCCAACAGCAAGGCAAAAATGACCGCGAGGCGCGCCGGCATGCTTCGGGGCTCCGTTCTTTTCTCTACAGCGGCGTGCGCCGCTCCAGCGTGGTATGGCATATCGATGCGGGATGGAAGCACTGCATTCGGGCGCAGCGCGGACAAGATGAAAGAACCATCGATGCAGACAGATCGACGCAGATACCGGCTGGCGGCCTTCACCAAGAACAAGACGAACCCGGCCTACACCGGCGCGCGGCTCGGCGCCGACCGGATGGCGGCCCGCCACGGGTGCACGCTGACGCACCATGTACCCGACAAGCCCGACGACGTGGACGAGCAGCGCGCGCTGATCGAGGCCGTGCTGGCCGAGCGGCCGGACGCCATCCTGATCGCGCCGGCGCACGCGACCGCGCTGAATGATACGTTGCGGCGGGTCTTGGCCGCGGGCATCCCGCTGCTGTGCTTCGTCAGCCGCCCCGATGACATCGCCTGCACGGCCTATGTGGGCTCGGATGACCGCGCGCTTGCCAGGGGGATCGCCGGCCACCTGTTCGCCAGCCTGCCCAAGGGCGGCGACGTCGCCGTGCTGGAGGGCCATCCGAATGCCATCACCACGGCGCCGCGCACCGCAGGCTTCCGCGACGCCGCCGAGGCGCGCCCCGGCATCCACATCAAGCACACCCGCATCGGCTACTTCCAGCGCGCCGAGGGGCGCACGGCCATGGCCGAGCTGCTGGCGACCGATCCGCGCATCGACGGCGTGCTGGCGGCCAATGACGCCATGGCGCTCGGCGCGCTCGATGCCATGCGCGAGAGCGGGCGAAAGATCCCGCTCGTCGGCGTCAACGCGACGCCGGAAGGCGTGCAGGCGATCAAGGCCGGCGACATGCTGGGCACGGCGGCGTTCGACGCGATGAAGATGACGTGCCTGTCGGTCGAGGCGGCCGTGCGGGTGCTGTCGGGCCAGCGCGTGCCGGGCGAGATCATGCTGCCGGTCGAGATCGTGGATCGCCGCAACTGCGCGGCCTGGGACCGCCCCTACAGCGACCGACCGCTCCCGGAATGGGGCGCCTACGTGACGGGGTAGCTCCCTCTCCCCATGAAGTATGGGGAGAGGGGATAGGCGCGGCTCCCGTCAGCGCTCCTCCGACGGATCGAACAGCACGCCGGCGGCGGCGAACCCGCCATCGACGTTGAGCACGTGGCCGGTGATATGGCTCGCATCGGGCGAGGCGAGGAACGCGGCCGCCGCGGCGATGTCGGACGGCGTGGCGTACTTCTGCAGCGCCATGCGCGAGAGGAACGCCGCACGCTGCTTGGGGCCGTGGACGAGGCGGCTGACCTGGGTCGGCCCCGGCGCGATGGCGTTGACGGTGATGCCGTGCGGCGCCAGCTCCATGGCCATGGTCTGGGTGAGGCTGATGATGCCGGCCTTCGACGCGCCGTAGGCCACCCGGCCGGTGCCGCCCTGCTGCCCCGAGATCGAGGAGATGTTGATGATGCGGCCGCTGCCGGCCTTGGCCATCGCCCGCGCCGACGCCTGGCCGCAGATGAACGCCCCCGTCAGGTTGACGCCGAGCACGGTGTTCCACGCGTCGAGCCTGTAATCGAGAAACGGTGCACGGTTGACGACGCCGGCGTTGTTGACGTGGATGTCGAGCCGGCCGAAGCGCTGCAGGGTGGTCTCGACCGCGGCGCTCGCGGCGGCCTTGTCGGTCACGTTCAGCAGCTGAAAAACAGTTTTGCCGCCAGCCTCGCCAATCGCCTTAACGGTCTCGGCCCCGGCCTGCGCGTTGACGTCGGCAATGACGACGCTGGCACCTTCGGCGGCGAAGCGCTCGGCGATCCCGCGGCCGATGCCGCTGGCTGCGCCGGTCACGAACGCGACCTGGTTTGCGAACCTCTGCTCGCCTGGCATGTCTGCTCTCTTCATCTGGTGCGTCAGTCCGGCTTGATCACGAACAGCAGCTGGTCGAACTCGACGGCCGCGCCGTCCTCGGCCACGATGGCTTCGATCAGGCCGCCGGCCGCTGCCTCGATGGTCGTGAACAGCTTCATCACCTCGATCAGGCACAGCGGGTCGCCTTTTTTGACCCGCTGCCCGAGGGACACAAACGAGTCCTCCTGCGGGGAGGGCCGGCGATAGAAGCTCCCCACCATCGGTGCGCGCACGCCAATTCGCCCCTCCGCCACGGTGACTTCGCTGCGCGTGCGACTAGGCGCGCCCGGTGCGGCCGGGCCCGGCGACGCGACAGGCGGCGCGTCCTGGCCGCCACCCCAGCCGCGGCGGCGGACCACCAGGCGCAGACCCTCCAACTCGATCACCACCTCCTCGGCCTGCGAGGCGTCGATCATCTTCAGGATCTCGGCGACTTCCTTGAACGTCAAAGCCATGCGCGCGAAGCCCCCGCGATACCCTGTTGCGTCCGCGAGCCGGAGCATGACAGCCTTGAGCCCGGATCACCACCATGCAAGCCTCTGCCCCGCAAAGCAATTGCTCGCCGGACGGGATAGCGGCTTCGGCCGACCAGGGACCAGCATGGGACGCACGATCGGCCTGATCGACGTGACGCTGCGCGATGCGCACCAGTGCCTGTGGGCAACGCGCATGACGACGGCGATGATGCGCGACCTGGCGCCCCGCCTCGACCGCGCCGGCTTCGAAGCCATAGATCTGGTCGGCAGCGCGGTGTTCGACGTGTGCGTGCGCTACCTGCGCGAGGACCCGTGGGAGCGCATGCGGCTGGTTTCCTCGTGGGTGACGGACACGCCGCTGGTCATCCACACCCGCGGCCAGAGCCTGTTCACATTCGAGTTCTTCGCCGACGACGTGGTGGAGCTGGCGGCCGAGCGCTTCGTCGCCAACGGCATGCGCTATCACACGCCCTATGACGCCCTCAACGACATGCGCAACCTGGAGATCCCGATCCGTGCGGGCAAGCGCAACGGGCTCACCGTCGCCGGCGGGCTCGTCTACACCCACAGCCCCGTGCACACCGATGCTTACTACGTGCGCAAGGCCCAGGATCTGCTCAGGCACGGCGTCGATGCGGTGTTTCTGAAGGACGCCAGCGGCCTGCTGACGCCCGAGCGCGTCGCCACGCTCGTCCCGGCGCTCAAGGCCGTGCTTGGGAAGCGGCCGCTGCAGATCCACACGCACTGCAATTCGGGGCTCGCCCCCTACGTCGTGCTGCAAGCCGTCGGGCACGGCGTCGACGTCGTGCACACGGCGACCTCGACGCTCGCCAACGGCGTGTCGCATTCCCCGACCGAGCGGGTGACCGACAACCTGCGCCGCCGCGGGCACGACGTGCCGATCGATCTGGCGCCCGTACGCGAGGTGGCCGAGAGGCTGGCCTACATCGCCGAACGGGAAGGCAAGCCGGTCGGCACCCCGAACGAGTACGACGAGTTCCACTTTCAGCATCAATGCCCCGGCGGCATGGTGTCCAACTTGGCTTACCAGTTGCAGGGCATGGGCCTCGCGGGGCGGCTCGAGGAGATCCTCGAGGAGGCGTGGCACGTGCGCGAGGACCTGGGCTATCCGATCGTGGTGAGCCCGTTCGCGCAATACATCGTCACGCAAGCGGTGCTGAACGTGGTCGGCCGCGACCAGGGCCGGGCGCGCTACGACACGGTGCCCGACGAGGTGCGCCTCTACGTGCGCGGCGGCTACGGCGAGATTGCCGGCCCGATCGATCCCAGCCTCTACGACAGAATCGCGCGCGGGGGCGAACCGATCACGGAGCGCCCCGGCTCGCTGGTGCCGCAGGCGCTCGATCGCATTCGCAAGGCGCGGGGGCCATTCGCATCGGACGACGATTTGCTGCTTGCGGCCTTCTATGACGACACGCACTGCCGGGCTCTGAAGCAAGCCGGGCCGATCGGCACCGAATATCCGCTGCTGGAAACGCCGCTGCTGACGCTCGTCAAGGAGCTGACGGCCCGCCCGGCGATCAAGAGCTTCCAGCTGCGGCAGGCGTGACGGCCTACTTGCCGTACATCAGCGTGGGCAGCCAGAGCGCGATTTGCGGGAAGATGACAATGAGGATCAGGCCGAACACCTGCAGCACCATGAACTGCAGCATGCCCTTGTAGATGTCGGACAGCTCCCACTGCGGCACCACGCCCTTGAGGAAGTAGGCAGCAAGCGCCACCGGCGGCGACAGCCACGCCGTCTGCAGATTGACGGCCACCAGGATGCCGAACCAGGTCATGTCCCAGCCCATCTTCTGCACCAGCGGCAGCAGGAACGGCACGACGATCAAGACGATCGGCACCCACTCGAGCGGCCAGCCGAGCACGAAGATCAGCGCCATGATCACGGCGAGGATTGCGTAGGGTGGCAGATCGAGGCCGAGCAGGTACTCGGTCAACATGGTCGGCGTGCCGAGCTTGGCGAACACGGCGCCGAAGAAGTTGGAGGCCGCCACCAGGAACAGGATCAAGACGGAGATCTCGAGCGTCTTCAGCATTGCGTCCTTGAGCTTTGCCATCGTCAGCTTGCGATAGGCGAGCGTCAGCAGCAGTGCACCGAAAGCGCCGCAACCCGCTCCTTCAGTGGGCGTGGCGAGCCCGAAGAAGATGCTTCCCAATGCGGCCAGCACCAGCGCCGAGGGCGGCACCAGCCCGGAGAAGAAATCGGCCCACACCTCCGCCATGCTGGTCGGCTGCAGATCTTGCGGCAGCGGGGGCCCCAGCGAGGGGTCGATCCAACAGCGGATCATGGCGTAAAGCGTGAAAAGCAGCGCCAGCATGAGACCGGGCAGCACGGCGGCGGCGAACAGTTGCGGCACCGGCACCTCGATGGTGGGGCCCATCACCACCAGCATGACGCTGGGCGGGATCAGGATGCCGAGCGTGCCGCCGGCCGCGATCAAGCCCGACGACAGCTTTACATCATAGCCGGAACGGATCATCGGCTTGCCGGCCATGATGCCAAGGATCGTCACCGAAGCTCCGACGATGCCGGTGGCGGCAGCGAAGATGGTGGCGACGAACATCACGGCCAGATAGAGCGAACCGCGTACTCGTGAGAGCAGTTTCTGGACCGAGTCGAACAGGCGATCCATCAGCTGTGCCTGTTCCATCATGATGCCCATGAAGACGAACAACGGCACGGCGGCCAGTGTCTGCTCGCTCATGGTCTCGTTGAATTTCAGGGTCAGCAGATAGAAGACGAGCTCGCCAAAACCCCAGTAGCCGAACACGAGCCCGAGAAAAATCAGCGTGAAGGAGATCGGGAAGCCTACGAAGATCGCCAGGATCATGACGGCGATCATCACGAGGCCGATGGCTTCGTTGCTCATTGGTGCGGCCACCTTCCCGTGCGCATCGCATAGAAGCACTTGAGGAGCTCGGAAACTCCCTGGAGCAGCAGAAAGGCGATGCCGATCGGAATGGTGGACCTGATCGGTCCGAGGTAAGGCATCCAGGCCGAGTCCATGCCGCGCTCCCAGCGGGTGACCGCCACGAGCGCGTACTCGCTGGCAACCCACAGGAAGATCGCCATGGAGGGAAAATAGAAGAGCAGATAGAGGAACGCGTCGGTGCGCGCCTGCCGCTTCACGGACCAGTCGCGGTAGAGAAAGTCGGAGCGGATATGCACGCCCTTGGAGAGCGCGTAGGCGGCGCCAAGCATGAAATGCGCGCCGTATATCATCCGGCTCATGTCGTAGGCCCAGATGGTCGGCGACAGGAAATAGTAGCGGGCCACGATCTCGAACACCATGGAGAAGGTCAGCGGCAGGATCAGCCAGCACACCAGCTTGCCCGTCCACAGGCTGATGGTGTCGATGGCCGTGATGGTGTGCGCCATCCAGCGCGGCATGTCGGCGGGCAGCTGCCCCGGCGATCCAGTCCGCCGCTCGGCAAGGGCTGGATCAACGAGTTCGGGTGCTCCGGTCACGCTCCCTCCCCAAGCGCAGTGCTCGACGCTCGGAAAAAGAGCGGGCCTGGGCCCGCTCTGTCCTGCGCCGGCGCTCGCCGTGCCGATCGTCCTATTTCTTCAGCGACCTGACGTACTCTTCGGCCAGGTTGGCATTGGTGCGCTGCGCCTGGGCCCAGAACGGAACCGCTGACTCGGCGAATTCCTTCATGGAATCCCACACCTTCTTGAAGAACGGGCTCTCTGCCTTGTACTTCTCCATGACCTTGTTCGTCGCCTTCTGATACTCGACGAAATAGTCCTTCGGCGTGTCGTGCAGAATCACGCCGTGCTTCTCGACGAGCTCCTTGAGCGCCTTGCCGTTCTCGGCAATCCGGTAGGCGACCGTCTGCATCAGGGAGGCATCCGCGGCGACCTCGATGGCCTTCTTCTGCGTCGGCGAGAGGCCGTCCCAGACCTTCTTGTTGAGGTACATGTCGGCGTTGACGACCACCTGATGCAGGCCCTGCATGTAGTAGTGCTTGAGCACCTTGTGGAAGCCGAAGGTCATGTCCGGCTTCGGGCAGCACCATTCCGCCGCGTCGAGCGCGCCCTTCTCGAGCGCCGGCAGGATATCGCCGCCGCCCATGGCCACGGCCGCGACGCCCATCTCCCGGTAGCTCTCGGCCGGGATGCCGGGCGGCGTGCGGAAGCGCATCTTGCGGAAGTCGTCCATGTTGGCGATCGGCGTCTTGAACCAGCCGAGCGCCTCGGGGCCCACAGGCTGCAGGATGAAGCCCTTCACGTTGACCTTCATCTCGACCCACAGCTGGTCGTAGAGCTGCTTGCCGCCGCCGTTCAGATACCAGGCGACCCAGGCGAAGTTGTCGAGGCCGAGACCCGCTCCGGCGATCGGCGACCCGAACAGCATGGCGGCGGGGTGTTTGCCGGACCAATAATGCGTCCAGGCGAAACCGCCCTCGATCAGCCCCTTGTCGACGGCATCGAGCGTCTCGTTGACGCCGACGACGGCGCCGGCTGGCAGCACCTCGAAGGTGACCGTGCCGTTGGTCAGCGCCTTCACGTTCTCGGCGAAGATCTCGAGCATGCGGACTTCGTCCGCGGTCTTGGGGATCACCGACTGGATGCGGATCTTGACCGTCTTGTCCTGAGCGAGCGCCGGCGCGACGGCGCCCGCGGTACCGAGCGCGAGCGCGACAGCGCCCCCGATGAGCCACTTGACGATGGGCATGAGCGTTCCTCCGATGCTGCGGACAGCACTCTTGGTGTTGTGGTAACGCAGCCTCTCACTTTGCGCGCGCATGATCAAGGCGCCCGCAGGCGGCTGGTGCGGAAAGCCCCGCCGGAATAACAATTGTGCACAATGGCTGGCGCGGGGGCTGGAGCGGGGACGCCCGTTGACCGACTGGATCTCGATAGGGGGCACACTGCTGGCCCTTGCGACCGTGGCTGCGGGAGCGGCGGCCCAGGCGGCGATCGGCATGGGCCTCAACCTCTTTGCAGTCCCGATCCTCGCGCTGATCGATCCGGTATTCGTGCCCGGGCCGGTGCTGTTTCACTCCTTCCTGCTGTCGGTGGTGGCGAGCTATCGCCTGCGCGCGGACATCGAGGTGGGCGAGCTCGCCATATCGGTCGGCGGCCTCCTGATCGGCACCGTCGTCGCCGCCGTGGTGCTGGCGCATATCGATACCCAGCACCTGCCCCGCCTGTTCGGCGCACTGGTGCTTGCAGCGGTCGCCATCACGGCGGCGGGCGTGCGGGTTCCGCTCACCACGCATGGCATCGTGGCAGCCAGCACCGTGGCCGGCGCCATGGGTACGATTGCCGGCGTGCACGGGCCGCCGATCGCGCTCCTCTACCAGCGCGAGAGCCCCGCCCGCATCCGCAGCGCCCTGCTGCCGTTCTTCATTTTCGCCAACGGACTTTCGCTCGCCGCGCTGGTCGTGATCGGCATGTTCGGATGGCGGGAGCTCGTTGCCAGCGTCATACTCCTGCCGGGCCTCGTCGCGGGGTACGTGGCCTCGCCGTGGCTCATTTCGCTGATGAGTCCGGGTGCAATACGCGCGTGCATCCTCGGCATATCGGCGATCAGCGGCGTCGCGCTCACGCTCAAGGGCTGAAAAGGTTGCACCGATGGCCATCGAATATCTCAAGAAGGCGGCCAAGACACCGGAGAGCGAGACGGAGACGGCACGCAAGGTGGCCGGCGACATGCTCGCCGACATCGAGCGGCGGGGCGAGCCGGCCGTGCGCGACTACGCCCTGAAGCTCGACAAGTGGGCCGGAGACATCATCGTCACGCCGGCCGAGATCGAGCGGCGCACGCGCGACATTCCGGCCGCGATCAAGCGGGATATCGAGTGGGCGACCACGCAGGTGCGCACGTTCGCCCTCGCCCAGCGCAACAGCATCAGCGATTTCCAGGTCGAGCTGGCGCCGGGCGTGACCGCCGGGCAGAAGCTCGTGGCCTGCAATGTCGCCGGCTGCTACGTGCCGACCGGACGCTACGCGCACATCGCCTCCGCCTACATGGCCGTGACGACCGCCAAGGCGGCGGGCGTGAAGACGGTGATCGCCTGCTCCACGCCGTTCCAGGGCGAAGGCATCCACCCCCACGTGCTCTACGCCATGCAGGTTGCGGGCGCCGACGTCATCATGACGCTCGGCGGCGTGCAGGCCATCGCCGCCATGGCGTTCGGCCTTTTCACAGGCAAGCCCGCGGACATCATCGTCGGCCCCGGCAACAAGTTCGTCGCCGAGGCCAAGCGCATGCTGTTCGGCAAGGTCGGCATCGATGTCTTTGCCGGGCCCACCGAGATCGCCATCATCGCCGATGAGACGGCCGACCCCCACATCGTCGCCGTCGACCTCGTCGGCCAGGCCGAGCACGGTCCCGAGAGCCCGGCATGGCTGTTCACGACCTCGCGTGAGCTGGCGCAGCGCGTCGCCCAGTCGGTGCCCGCGCTGATCGAGGCGCTGCCGCCGGCAGCGCGCGAGGCGGCAGGCGCGGCGTGGCGCGACTACGGCGAGGTGGTGCTGTGCCAGAGCCGAGAGGAAATCGTCGCGATCTCCGACCGCCACGCGGCGGAGCACCTCGAGGTGCACGCGCGCGACCTCGACTGGTGGCTGCAGAATCTCTCCAACTACGGCTCGCTGTTCCTCGGCGAGGAGACCACCGTGGCGTTCGGCGACAAGACCTCGGGCCCCAACCACATCCTGCCGACCAAGGGCGCGGCCAGGTATTCGGCGGGCCTGTCCGTGCACAAGTTCCTAAAGCCGCTCACCTGGCAGCGCATGACGCGGGAGGCGAACCGACAGGTCGCACAGGTGACGGCGCGCATCTCGCGGCTGGAGGGCATGGAAGCGCACGCGCGCACGGCCGACGCCCGCCTCGACAAGTATTTCCCGGCGGAGACCTTCGCCACCGGCAAGGCGCCTGCTTCGGACGCCTGACTCGAGAGATCACTGCAAACAAGAGCAACGAGAGGGAGCGGACGCAGCCATGACCTATGACTTCATCATCGTCGGTGGCGGCTCCGCGGGGTCGGTGCTGGCCAACCGGCTCTCGGCCAGGAGCGCGACGCAGGTCCTGCTGCTGGAGGCGGGACAGGACACGCCGCACGGCAAGATCCCTCCCGAGGTGCTCGACAGCTACCCCGGCACGGCCTATTTCGACCCGCGCTTCCACTGGACGGAGCTCAAGGTCCGCACCGAGGTGGTCTCCCACAACAACCCGGACGACAACCCGCCGCCGCTGCGCAAATACGAGCAGGCGCGCATTCTGGGCGGCGGCTCCTCCATCAACGGCCAGCTCGCCAACCGCGGCTCACCCGCCGACTACGAGGAATGGGTGGCGCGCGGCGCGCGCGGCTGGGGCTGGAAGGACGTGCTCCCCTACTACAAGAAGGTCGAGCGCGACATGGACTTCGACGGCCCCTTGCACGGCAAGGAAGGGCGCATCCCGGTCCGGCGCATCTTCCCCGATCTGTGGACGGGCCATGCCAAGGCCGCAGGTGCGGCGTTCAAGGCGGCGGGCTTTGCCTACCTGCCCGATCAGAACGGCGAGTGGAAGGATGGCTACTACCCGATCACGATCTCGAACGCTTACGAGCGGCGCGTGTCGGCGGCCATCGGCTACCTCGATCCGGCCACCCGCCAGCGCGCCAACTTGACGATCTCGACCGACACGCAGGTGAGCGAGCTGCTGTTCGAGGGCAAACGGTGCGTGGGCGTGGTCGCGCAGGTGAAGGGCGCGCGCACCGAGTTCAAGGCCCGCGAGGTGATCCTCTCCTGCGGCGCCATCCATTCGCCGGCCCACCTCCTCCGCGCCGGCATCGGGCCCGCGGGGCACCTGAAGGACCTGGGGCTGGAGGTGCGTGCGGCGCTCGCCGGGGTCGGCCAGGGCCTGATGGACCACCCCTCGATCTCGGTGTCGGCCTACGTCAAGCCGCATGCGCGCGTCAACGAGCACACCCGCCGCCACATCCACGTCGGCCTGCGCTATTCCTCCAAGCTGCCCGGCATGCACGAGGGCGATATGTTCGCCGTCGCCATCACCAAGTCGGCCTGGCACGCGGTCGGCGAGCGCATTGCCTCGTTCCTGATCGCCGTCTACCACACGTGCTCGGAGCGCGGCCAGGTGAAGCTCGCCTCGCGCGACTGGCGCGAGGAGCCGCTGGTCGAGTTCAACCTGCTCTCCGACCGGCGCGACCTCGAGCGGCTCATGCAGTCCTTCCGCATGATGGGCAAGCTCTATGCCGATCCGGCGATGCAGGCGGCAACCTCCGACCCGTTCCCCGCCACCTACTCCGACCGCGTGCGCAAGGTCGGCGTGGTCAACGCCAGGAACAAATTTCTGACCGCGATCGCGGGCCCGCTGCTGGATGGCCCGCAAGCGCTCAGAAGCTACCTCATCCGCAACGTCATCACCGAAGGTTTCGACTTCGCGGACGTGATGACGAACGACGACGCGCTCGAGGCATTCGTGCGCAAGGCGGCGATCGGTGTGTGGCATGCCTCATGCAGCTGCCGCATGGGCGCCGACGGCGACCCGATGGCGGTGACCGACCCCCAGGGCCGCGTGCGCGGCGTGGAGGGCCTGCGCGTGGTCGATGCTTCGATCTTCCCGCTGGTGCCCTGCGCCAACACCAACTTCCCGACGCTGATGACGGCGGAGAAGATCGCCGACGCGATTGTGCTGAATGATGGGTAGGGCATCCTTGTAGCTGCCGGAACCGGTCATCTGATGGGCACGACGGCATGAACCGTGGTGCCTCCAGGCCTCGACTTGATCTCGACATCGCCGCCGAACTGCTGCACCCGCGCCGTCATGCCTTGGATGCCGACACCCGGCCGGAACGGCTCACCCTCGCTGTGTCTGGACGCTTCGCCAATTCCGCGACCATCGTCGCTAACCACCAGATGCAGCTGCTTGGCATTCCGCCGCAAACCGACAGAGACGCTCGACGCCGATGCATGGCGATGTACGTTTGCCAGTGCCTCTTGCACAATGCGCAGGATCGACCGCTGCAGCAACAATGGCAGGGCGTCGAGCCCGTGGTCCAGCTCGAGTGTGGTCTCGAGCCCCGTTCGCCTGCCGAACTCCTCGACATATCGCTCCAGCGTTGCGCTCAGTCCGTCGCGCTGGAGGCCGGGAGGGTGGAGCAGATAGGTGAATGTGCGAAGTTCCCGTGTTGCCTCCTGCAAGGAACCCTTCATGTCCTCCAAGGCCCGAACCTTGTCGGCATCGGAGATTTTGCCGCCCTTGAGCACCATCAAGTTGAGGCCGATGGCCGCCAGATGCTGCGCGGTAGAGTCATGGAGCTCCTGGGCAATGCGCTGACGCTCTTCCTCCTGCAGGGTCGACGCGCGCTCCTCGCTTTCCTTCAAGGAACGCTCGGCTTGCCTGCGGCGACGCGTCTGCATCAGCAAGGCGGCCAGCACGCTGGTCTGCAGCAGAAACGCGACTATGGTTGCGATCACCAGACTGCGATGCCGCTCCCACAGCGTCGCCTCCTTGAACAGGACGATCGTGCCCGTCGGGAGGTTCTTTTCCGGCAGCCCCCAGCGCTCGAGCTGCCTGGCATCGACCATATAAGTCATGCCGGTGCTTTTCTGCACACCGATCGAGGCGGGCTTCGTACCCCTCAGGATGGCGAGAGCCATGTCGGCCACCGTGGCACCGACCAAATCGAAAGAATCCATGTGGCCGCCGACGACACCGCGCCCGACATAGATTGGATAGGGGCTGTAGAGCGGAGCGCTGGAGGCCCCGGCCAGCTCTTCTACGAATTCGGTCGTGAGGTTGCGCCCCGCGCCATCCCTGATCAATGACAAGACGACCACGATGGTGTCGCGCGGCAAGTGCTTCACCTCCTTCAAAAGCGCCTCGCGTGCAAGACCAACCAAGTATCTGGTGAGGAAGCGGCCTTCGTGCTCCACCAGTTGTGTGCGCACGATCTCGGCCCATCGCTGCTCGAAGGGGGATGCGCCGGCAATGACCACGAGACGTCGGGCATTGGGCTGCAGGCGCTCGGCGAGAGCCAGCGTCTTGGCCAGGTCGACCTCGCTGGCGACACCCGCGACATCGCCGCGCGGGTCCAAGGCGGCAGCCGTATCCGGCAATAGGCAACAGAACACGATCGGGGTGTTCGGCATCAGCGCTGCACGATTGCTCAGGAGCAACCGCAGGACATCCGGGCCGACCGCGAATACCAGGTCCGGAACGGCTTGTGCGTACTTCTCGGCCAGATAGCGAATGATGTGCTGCCTGTGGCCTTCGTCGGGAAACCGCGAAAGATCGAGAAAATCGCTGAACGTTTCGATGTCGGCCGACGATCCCTCGAGCAGCCGCTTGCGAAAGGCGTCCCCGACGATGAGCCCTTGCCGGTTTACATTGTTCTCGGGGTAGAGAATGAGCGCGCGCCGCACGGCGTCCTGCGCGCAGGCCGGCCATTGTGCAGCAACCAGGGCCAGGACGGAAAGCGCGAGCAAGCCTCGATAGGTACGTCGACGCGGGCCTCGCAGGTACCGCACAACGTTCGCCCTTCGACTTGAGGGGCTTCAATCTAGCGCGTCTCTGCGGCTTTGGACAGTGGACTTCTCAACGGTCAGCCCTCGACCAGCTTGTTGCGGACCGCGTAGCGGATCAGGTCGGCGGTCGTCTTCAGGTGGAGCTTGCGCAGGGCGGCGGCGCGATGTGCCTCGACGGTCTTTGAGCTGACGCCGAGCAGATCGGCTATCTCCTGGTGCGTTCTGCCTTCCGCTATCAGCTGGACCACGGACTTCTCCCGCAACGAGAGGTCCGGCGCCGGGCCGGCGTTCGAGTTGAGAAAAGACTCGATCAGCTTCTCCGACACCCTCCCGGTGAAAAATGGCTTGTGCTGCGAAAGCGCATGCACCGCAGCAATGAGATAGTCATCGGCATCCGATTTCAGCAGGAACCCGCGGGCTCCCGCCTGCAAGGCATCGCGCAGGAGCTCGTCACTACTGTGCATGGTGAAAATCAGGACCTCGGTCGTGGGCAGGTGATGCCGGATCTGGCGCGCCGCCTCGATGCCGTTCAGGAGCGGGAGCCCATAGTCGATGATGGCAACGTCGGGCTTGCTCTGAAACGCGGCGCTCACCGCCTCCTTGCCGTTGCGGGCTTCGGCGACCACCTGCCAGCCGGGGCGTGCCTCCAGAATCGCGCGCAAACCGCGGCGCACGACATCATGGTCATCGGCGATCAGGATGTTGATCATCACCGGGCCCGGAACCCGTCGCGAACATCGCTCGGGGCGGCCCGAAGGGTCGGGCGCAGGCGAATGCTACAGGCTGTGTGCAGGCGCGCCAAGCCGTCGACGAGCATCCGCGTTATGACAATGCAGGGCTCCTCATCGCTGCTAGGAAATGCAGAAGCCACTATTGGGGTTTCTCCCAGTAGCGAGCAGCTGATTTCAAAGGCTAGGCGAGTGGCAAAGCGGCGTGTGCCACGTCAACACGCCCCTAGTCTTACTGAGTCATAAGAACTGAGTCACAAGACCGCATCCTACAACGATTGCGACTCCTGTAGCGACGAAGATTCAAACTTCGGCAGCGGGGGGCTTGCACGATGGGTCGGCGCGCGACAA
>Ga0247727_10000396_pt1 | contig 106403 bp, 77 predicted proteins | sample WisWelCaveWW1625_FD_202498 | JGI IMG/M metagenome (GOLD analysis project Ga0247727, IMG submission 202498) | Biofilm microbial communities from Wishing Well Cave, Virginia, United States - WW16-25 | ecosystem: Environmental > Aquatic > Deep subsurface > Groundwater > Cave microbial mat... | reverse complement strand
TTTCCAGGCGCATCGACCCCGGTCCTCCTTTCGCAGGCTTCGAACACCCACGAAGGGTAACCGGATCGTCGATGCGCTTTTCGCTTCAAGTGGTTACCGGTCCATCACACTTTTCGGAGAGGAGCCTTTTTTGTTTTGCCGCTTCTCAAGAGGCGGGCGGTTACATTGTCGGCATGTTCATGGTAAATGCCAGTTTCCACGCGCCGCCATCCTTTACATAAACGGACGTGCCGTACACTGCCCCGACGTTCTGGCCGTAACAGGTTCCGTCGGCCGTACCCCTATGGGTCAGTATCTCAACAGTCGGCGAAATTGCGCTGGCAACGCCGTCGGTGACGCTGACGCTCTTGATCTCGCATTTTGCCTCGGTCCAGTCCTTTATCGTGTCGGCCTTGCCGAATGTGCCGTGGCCGAATATGTCAACGAACGAGAGGTCCTTTGCCGTCAGGTCTTCGAGTTTCTTGGCGTCCTTTGCCTTCCAGGCTTCCCATACCGCAAGTTCGACCTTCAGGAGAGCGTCTGTATTGGCATCACCCGTCGCCTTGGCAGGAGCGGCGCCGCTAGCTGAATTGGCTGCCATCTTGTCGTCTTTCTTCGGCTCTTCCTTCTTTGCCTCCGGCTTTGCGGACGGTGCAGGCGGGGCTTTGGGATCGACGATCAGGTTCTCGCCGTGGAATGCGCCCATCCATTTTTCGCCCTCGCGCACATAAACGCTTGCGGCGCGGATCGGGCTCGGCAGCTTCATTGCCTTGCCGTCAGGTCCGGTACAACTGCCGTCGAAGGTTCCCTCATAGCTGATCACCGCGGTATCCGCGTTGATCATCGCCATCTGCGGGTCCTCGAGCGACCATGTTTTTACAGCGCATTTGAACTCGCCAAGCATCTTCAGCAGGCCAGCCTTGTCCATCCGCTTGCCTCTTTCATGCGAAACGAACTTGTCCGAAAGAAGACTCTCGAAAAACTTTGCGTCGCCCTTTATCCATGCATCGTTCGCCTGTTTATCCAACGCAAAGAGCGCGTCCTTGGTAGGCGCGGCGGCGGCCGGTTTGGCGTTTGCATTCGCGGTATTTCCTGCACTAGCGGCGTTTGTTCCGGTGTTTTCGCCCGGTGCTCCGCAGGCAGCCAAAAGGGCTGCAACACCGAGCATTGGTACGATAGGACTGATACGTTTCATAATTTGTCTCCTTTTGAGGTAGATAGAATTTCAAACCCGCTCCCACGCGGGCAAGGATACCCCTGAAAAGACGTGGAGCGGACACACCAACCGCCGGACGTCCTCCGCCGCAGCGTTCAGTCGAAGAAGTCGGGTTCCGGAATCACGGGCTCAAGCTCAGGCACCGCGACTCCTCTTGTCGGCTGTCATGGGCGACGCGCCTCGTCGGGCGTCCAAGGCCCGATTCGACGGAGGAGATCGAGGTCGTCACGACCCGGATCGAGGAAATCCCCCGGCTCGTGCGCGAGGGCGCGATCACGCACGCCCTCGTCGTCACCGCGTTCCACTTGGCGGGGCTCTTGGAGAGATGAGGAGTCGCGTGAGGATTGCTCCCCCCAGTGCGAGCCCCGCGCGAGAGCGCCGCACCCATCCCCGCGCGGCTACGAGGGGCTTCTGTCGTTTCTTCGGAGCAGGACCAGCCGCCATGGCGCTTCTCCTGGCCCCTGGAAAACCCGCTCCACGGAGTAATTCCCGTCGATCCACCCGCAGATCTCGAAAGCGTAGTCGATGCAGAAGCCCGCGCTCCCGTAATCCCGCAGGTCCCTCGAGTGCAGGATCACATAGTCTGGTCGCGTCGACTGCAGCTCCTCGACGATCCGCATCTCGCTCGATCGGATCTCCGGCGGAAGGAAGAAGTGGTAGTAGGCGGTGGGATTCCTCATTCCCGTGAAGTAGTTCAGACTGACCGCCTCCGGAAACACAACCATGGACGCTCGCCCCGGAACGAAATGCCGTTCCGCATGGTCGAGAAAACCGCGGATCGCCTCCGCTCTTCCGATCGGGAAGTCGCGCAGCACCCCCTTGGAGGTCACGAGTCGACTGGTCATCTTCCGATACGTTTCGTCTGTCGCCACGTGGAACCGGGCCAGGATTGCTAGCGCGGCGACGGCCATCGTGACGCCCGTGAGACGGCTCGACGGGATCAATCTGGGAAGCCGCACGCCGAGCACGTGGACTGCGAGTGGATACGCCGGCACGGCGAAGCAGAAGCCGTACCAGAGCGGATGATACTGGAGCAGGATCCGCGGGGAGCTGAAAACGACAAACGCCGCCAGGAGCAGCATCGGATCGCGACGGTTTCCCGCGACGAGGCAGACGAGGAGCACGACCGCCGCCACGAGCGTCGCCCGGAAGAGGACCGGCTCCGCCCACCAAGTGAGGAGACACCCAAAGACGGCCGTGGCGACGATCCCGAGCAGTGCAGCACCCCACCGTCGCCCCCGTCGAAACAGGACCGGCGTTGCACCGATCAGGACGCCGGTCCCGACGATGAGCGCCACCTTGCCGAGATCTCCAAGGACCTCCAGAAGGTTCCAGCCCGGTCGATCGAGGCCGGCCACCATCCGGAAGAAAAAGCTCGCGCCGGAGCTACCGACGAACTTCGCGACGTTTTCAGCGAAAAGCGCGTGTTCCGCAGCATCTCGGGCGTGGAAAACACCGATAAAGGCCAAGAGAAGAACGATCGCCGCACCGGTGAGGATCATCACCGCCTTGCGCGGGACACGGTGGGCCCACCAGGCGAGTCCGTGCACCAGCGCGATGGCCGCTCCGACCTCCTGCTTGGTGAAAAGTGCCGCAAGAGCGAACCCGCTGCTCCACACGAGTACTGGCATCGATCTCTTTCCGTAGAGGTATCGAAGCAGGAGGAAGAAAGACCACGCGGAGAACGCGGTGGCGAGCGTCGCCGCGTAGGAATAGGGCAGGACGAAGTTGAATCCTAACGCCGAATACGCGAAGAAGCTGAGTCGGAGAAAGAGCAGGGCCGTGAAGAAGCCCGTGAGGGTCCGCCCCCCCCCCCCGGTCCAACGGCCAGCCCTACTCCGTAGAGGGCCACCATGGTCCCGAGACCGACGAGGATGCCGACCATCTCGAAGACGACGAGGCGGTCGCCGAAGAGGGCAACGATCCCGGCGAGCAGATACGGAGCGATCGGCCCGTAGTTGTACAGCTCGTTGCGATAGAGGACATGGCCATTGAGGAGCTGCGATGGCAGATACAGGTCACGACCCAGATCGATCGTAGGATCGCCCCACCGCTCGTACGACTGAAGGTACAGGAGGACACCGACCGCGGTGAGGGCGGACCAGGCCAGCAAGTGCCACCGGATTTCGGAGAAAGAGCGAATCACAAGAATTGCCCCGGACCCTCGCGTGCTTTCACCGTTTCTCGGTGAGGAGAACCTTCGCGAGGACCCAGTCGATGAGCCCCGGCGCGACCGCGTTCACGAGGACCATGAGCTTCCCCTCGGGGGAGAGGATCCTCTGGCGCCTCGTGGATCGGGCCATGCGCAGGATCGCCCGCGCGACGCTCTCGGGGGCGTGGAGCTGGACGCGCGTTCTCTTCTGGGGCGGGCCGTGGCGGAGCAGGTGCTCCTGGAACTCGGTCGTCGTCGACGAGGGGCACACGATGCCGACCGTGACGCCCGTGCCGCACAGCTCGGGCCGAAGCGCGTCGGCCATGCCGTGCAGGGCGAACTTGCTTCCGGCGTACGCGGAGTAGTTCGGCGTTCCCCGACGCCCCACGACCGACGACACGATCAGGACCCGTCCGCTCCCCCGGTCGATCATCCCCGGGAGGAACGGCCGGATCGTGCGGACCGCGCCGAACACGTTCACCTCGAAGACGCGTCGAAGCGCCTCGTCGGTCGTCTCGACGAAGCGGGCGTCGAGGCCGATCCCCGCGTTCGCGACCACAACGTCCGGGACGCCGTGCGTCTCGAGGACGGTTCGGGCCATGGTCTCCATCGAGGCGGAGTTGCCCACGTCGGCGGCCATCGGGACGATCCGCGAGGAAGGGCCGCCGGTTTTGGCCACGAGATCCTGGAGCCTGTCTTCCCTGCGGGCCACGGCCACGACCCGGGCGCCTTCCGCTGCGAACGCGAGCGCCGTCGCGCGGCCGATCCCGGCCGACGCACCCGTGACGAGGACCAGGCGGTCCTGGAATCTTCCCCGTTTCTCTCTCAGGGATCGCGCCTCCTTCCGAAGGCCTCAGTCTACTTGAAGGAAGACCTGCGGGAGGCAATGGCCGTTCTGCAGGCCGGTGTCTCCCGAAGGGTCGGGGGTCCGGGGGCAGAGCTCCCGGGATGTCGAGTGCGGTAGACTCCAGCGGCGGAGGAGCTGCGATGCCACGTGCGAGGTTCCTGATCTGGCTGCTCCTGGGTGCGGTCGCGGCGACGGTTCACGCCGCCGAGCCGGGCAAGAGCGACGCCCTCGGCGCGCGCGTGCGCGAGATCCTGAGGAAGACCCCCCTCGTGGATGGCCACAACGACGTTCCGTGGGTGTACCGGGAGAAGGCCAAGGACCACCTGGACCAGATCGACCTGGCGGGGGATACGACGCGGCGGGAAAAGCCGATGCACACCGACATTCCCCGGCTCCGGAAGGGAGGCGTGGGCGGCGTGTTCTGGTCCGTGTACGTCCCGACCGACTTCGCGGGGCCACGGGCGGTCACCGCGGTCCTCGAGCAGATCGACCTGGTGAAACGGCTCGCGGAGCGCTACCCGGAGACGCTGGAGCTCGCCCTGACGTCGTCCGACGTCCGGAGGATCCACGCCGCGGGGAAGATCGCGTCGCTCATCGGCATGGAAGGCGGGCACGCGATCGACGACTCGCTCGCGGTGCTCCGCCAGACGTACGCAACCGGGGCGCGCTACATGACGCTCACTCACTGGGAGAGCACCGCCTGGGCCGACGCGGCGACCGACACGCCGGCCCACGACGGCCTCACCCCCTTCGGAGAGCTGGTCGTCAAGGAGATGAACCGCCTGGGGATGCTGGTGGATCTTTCCCACGTCTCGGATGCCACCATGAACGACGCCCTGAACGTATCGGCGGCTCCGGTCGTGTTCTCCCACTCCTCGGCCCGGGCGCTGTGCGGACATCCGCGCAACGTTCCCGACGAGGTGCTCCGGCGGCTCCCGGCGAACGGAGGGGTCGTCATGGTCAACTTCGCGCCCGGCTTCGTCTCGGAGGGCGTGAGGGAATGGAACGCGGCCAGGAACGCGGAGGAGGCGCGCTGGGAGTCTCTTTTTCCGGGCGACGAGGAGCGCAAGAAGAAGGAGATGGAGGCCTGGCGCTCGGCCCACGAGGCTCCGACCGCGACCCTGGGCCAGGTCGCCGATCACATCGACCACATCCGTTCCGTCGCGGGGATCGACCACGTGGGCCTGGGATCGGATTTCGACGGGATCGACCATGGACCCGTGGGGCTCGAGGACGTGTCGCGCTTTCCGGACCTTCTCGCGGAGCTCCTCCGCCGCGGCTATCGCGAGGAGGAGGTCGCGAAGGTCGCGGGCCTCAACGTGCTGCGGGCGCTCGGCAAGGCGGAGGAGGTCGGGGCGCGGCTCGCTCGCGAGCGGCCGCCTTCGGACGCGCGGATCGACGAGGTGCAAGGGGACGCAAAGCCGAAGTAGGCTTCACTCCGCCTCGGCCGAAACGCTCACCTCGAGCGCGCCGATCCGCTCGATCCTCGCCTCGAGACGATCCCCGGGCGCGATCGGCCCCACCCCCGCTGGGGTCCCGCTGAACAGAAGATCGCCGCGCTCCAATCTCATGAGGCGCGAGGCATACGCCAGAAGGGCGGGGACGCCGTGGAGCATGGAGGACGTGCTCGCGTGCTGGCGCACATCGCCGTTGACCCGGAGCGAGATCTCGAGCCCGGAGCCGTCTCCGACCTCCCCCCGCGGCGCGACGGTGGAAACGGGGGCGGACGTGTCGAACCCCTTCGCCAGATCCCACGGCTCGCCCCTCGCCTTCGCGGCGTTCTGGAGGTCCCGCAGGGTCAGGTCCAGACCCACGGCGTAGCCGAGGACGTGGTCCAGGGCGTCGGCCTCCGGGATCGACTTGCCGGCCTTTCCGATCACGACGACGAGCTCGACCTCGTGGTGGACCTGTCCTGCATCCCGCGGGATCACGACGATCCCTCCGTTCGCAACGAGAGCGCTCGGCGGCTTCAGGAACAGCACGGGAGGAGTGTCCGGGGGGGTTCCCATCTCGCGGAGGTGGTCGGCGTAGTTCCGTCCCACCGCGACGATCTTCCCGACCCGGAGCCGTTCCCCCGTGCCACGGACCCAAACGAACCCCCGGCCCTCTTCACCGGCCGTCCCCGGGTTCTCCGGCCACAGATGCCAGGTCCCGTGCGCTGTCGCGAGCAGGCGTCCCGACCTGTCCTTGAGCTCTCCGGAGACGAAGGCGATCCGCTTTCCCTTCCGCACGACCCGCCCCAGGGCGATCAGCTCTCCTTCCCGGGCGCCTTCGAGATACTGGATCGCAAGCGAGGTCGTCGCGCACCACCATTCCTTGGGGATCGCCGAGACGACCGCCGATCCCATGGCCGTGTCCAGGACCGCGGAGTACACGCCCCCGTGGGCCACACCGCGGTTGTTCTTGTGATGGGGGTGGAGCTGAAGCCGGACGACGACCACGCCGTCTCCGACGCGCTCCACCTCGGCTCCCAGGTAGGTGTTGAACGGGGGATTGCTCATCCCGCTCAGACCGCGCGGCCCCCGGAGTAGGCGTCTTCGTCGTCGTCCGAGACCCATCCCTCCGCGTCCGGCCCGTACACCGGCGCGGTCGCGACCGTCTCCGCCGGCGCGATGTCCTCCCCGCCCGCCGGCGTCTCGCGAGCCTCCTGGACGACATCCGGCTCGGGTCGTCGCGCCGAGGGGGGCTGCGTGCGCAGATAGTTGAGCTCGGCCTCGAGGCGCCGCACCTCGCGGGCGAGCCTGCGGTTCGCGAGGCGAATGCTCGTCCCCTCGGCGACGCCGATGATCCCCGCGTAGCAGATCCCGACGAAGACCGCGATGATCCCCAGCAGGAACAGGGGCAGGTCCGTGTACTGCGTTTCCCAGACCGTCACCGGGACGCGGGTGTCGAGGTTCGTGAGGACGAACCCGACGATCCCCACGAAGAGGAGAAAGGTCAGCACGATCACGAGGAGCCGCATCCCTGCATCACCTCGCTTTCTGGTCGCGGGCGGACGGTTCGGCCATGGTCAGAACAGCTCCGTTCTCCACAGGTCGTGGATCTGGATCACGCCGGCGACCCGCCGGTTCTCGTCCAGGACCGGGAGCGAGGTGATCTTCCTCTCCTCCATGATCCTGAGCGCCTCGCCGGCGAGCGAGTGGGGAGCGATCGCGACCGGGGTGCGGGTCATGGCTTCCCCGGCGGTTCCCTGGAGGGGCCGGTCGATCCGGAGCACCCTGCGCCGCAGGTCGCCGTCGGTGAGGATCCCCGCCAGGCGTCCTTCCGCGTCGGTCACGCAGGTCATGCCGAGCCGCTTCGCCGACATCTCCCGGACCGCGTCGCTCATGGGGGCGTCCATCGACACCGACGGGATCCCGTCCCCGGTATGCATGAGCTGCTCGACCTCGACGAGTTTCCTTCCGAGCCCTCCTCCCGGATGGTAGCGGGCGAACTCCCGGGCGGTGAGCCCGCGTCGGTCGTAGCACGCCACCGTGAGGGCGTCGCCCATGGCGAGCGCGGCGGTCGTCGACGCGGTGGGCACCAGGTCCATGGGGCACGCCTCCCGATCCACGCCGACGTTCACGTGCGCGTCGGCATGGCGCGCCAGGGTCGATGCGGGGTTCCCCGACAGCGCCACGATCCGCGCCCCGAGCCTGCGGATGATCTCGAGGAGCCGTACCAGCTCGTCCGTCTCTCCGGAGTTGGAGACGGCGACGACGACGTCTCCCGACACGATCATCCCCAGGTCGCCGTGGATCGCCTCGGCGGGATGCATGAAGAACGCGGGGGTGCCGGTCGAGGAAAGGGTGGCCGCGATCTTCTGTGCGACGATCCCCGACTTGCCCATTCCGGTGACCACGACTCGCCCCGTGCACGTCGCGAGCAGCTCGACCGCGCGGTCGAATCCCTCGTCGATCCGGTCCGCGAGGGCAAGGACGGCGTTCGCCTCGATCTCGAGGACGCGACGAGCGGTGTCACGGGAACCACGAGCTTCTCCCACGGCGGGGCATGATACCGCACGGGAAACGGCCTTCAACGGTCCCTCGTGGGGGCGCTCCCCTCCGGCGGGGCGGAGGTGGTCAGCCCCTCGTCCCTTGGCGAGGGTGAGGCAGGCCACGACACGCCGGGGCCCTCGAACGAGACGACCCGCCAGGTCCCGTCGGAAAGGCGCGCCGCCTGAACGCCGTACCGCATGACGCCGCCTGCGGGGAGTGGCGCCTCGAGATCCACCGCCGTCTTGTCGACTCCCGCCGGGCCCTCGCCCACGACTCGCACGCCGTGGGCGAGCCGGAGGGAGTCGAGGGCCGGCAGGAGCCGGGCCCGCTCCTGGGCGCCAAGATCGGGCCCGAACAGGGTCGAGATCTCGGCCGGCGTCCTGGAGCCGGCATCGTCGCGATGGAAGAGGGCGAGCGCCGCGCCGCGGGCGCTCCGCGTCGCTTCGGCCGCCGTCTCCAGGGACCCGCTCTCGCCGCGGCATGCCGCCGCCATCGCGGCGAGAACGGCGAGTGTCGCGCGTCGCGCGTCCATTCTTCTCCTCAGCGGCGCCGTTCCGCGGCGACGTCGTCCCGCCGCGGGGCGGATCCCGCGTGAGCGTTCCGCGCGAGACCGTGCCGGTGGGACGCCGCGATGAACTCGCGGAACAGGGGGTGCGGCGCCAGAGGACGCGACTTGAACTCGGGATGGTACTGGACCGCGACGAACCAAGGATGGTCCGCGTACTCGACGACCTCGATGAAGCGCCCGTCGGGAGACCGTCCGGAGAAGCGCAGTCCCGCGGTCTCGAGCGCCCGTCCGTATTCCTGGTTGACCTCGTAGCGGTGCCGGTGGCGCTCGGAGATCTGCTCGGTCCGGTATGCCCTCGAGGCGTGGGAGTCCTCCTGGAGGATCGTCGGGTAGGCTCCGAGGCGCATCGTGCCTCCCATTTCCTCGACACCGAGGAGGTCGCGCAGCTTGTAGATGACACGGTCGGGAGTGTCCTCGCTGAACTCGGTCGAGTCCGCCTCCTTGAGGCCGCACAGGTTGCGCGCGCACTCGATCACGGTGCACTGGAGCCCGAGGCAGATGCCGAAGAAGGGGACCTTCCTCTCACGGGCGTGGCGGATCGCCTCGATCATCCCCGCCACCCCACGGGTCCCGAAGCCTCCCGGGACCAGGATCCCGTCCACGCCAAGAAGCTCCGTCTCGAGCCTGCCGTCCGCCATGTCTTCCGCCTCGATCCAGCGGAGGTTCAACGCCAGGTTCTCGGCGGCGGCCCCGTGGACCAGCGCCTCCCGCAGCGACTTGTAGGAATCCTCGTAAGCCACGTATTTCCCGACCACCCCGATGGTGACCTCGTCGCGGGGGTTCTTCACGGCGTGGACCAGTTCCTCCCAGTCCTTCAAGTTCCGCCGCCGGTAGGGGAGATCCAGGAGCTTCATGATGATCTCGTCGATCCCTTCGCTCGAGAGCACGAGCGGGACCTCGTAGATCGAGTCCACGTCCCTGGCCGTGATCACCGCGTCCTCGGACACGTTGCAGAACAGGGCGATCTTGCGCTTCAGCTCCTGGGGGAGCGGACGGTCGCACCGGCACAGGAGGATGTCGGGCTGGATGCCGATCGCCCGGAGCTCCCGCACCGAGTGCTGCGTCGGCTTGGTCTTGAGCTCGCCCGAGGCGGCGATCCAGGGGACGAGGGTCAGGTGGATGAAGATGGCACCCGAGCGGCCGACTTCCAGGCGCAGCTGCCGGATCGCCTCGAGGAATGGGAGCGACTCGATGTCGCCCACGGTCCCCCCGATCTCCACGAGCTGGACGTCCACGCCCTCGGAGACCTTGAGGATCGACTCTCGGATCTCGTCGGTGATGTGCGGGATGACCTGCACCGTGGCGCCCAGGTAGTCGCCGCGCCTCTCCTTCTCGATCACCGACGAGTAGATCTTGCCGGTCGTGAAGTTGCTGCTGCGGGTGGCCGTCATGGACGTGAAGCGCTCGTAGTGTCCCAGATCCAGGTCGGCTTCCGCCCCGTCGTCGGTGACGAAGACCTCCCCGTGCTGGAACGGGCTCATGGTGCCGGGGTCGACGTTGATGTACGGATCGAACTTCTGGAGGGTGACCTTGAAGCCGCGACCCTCGAGGATCCGGCCGATGGAGGCGGCGGCGAGCCCCTTCCCCAGCGAGGAGACGACGCCGCCCGTGACGAAGATGTACTTGGCGTTCCGCTTGCCGCTCCTCATGAACTGGCCTCCGCTAGAACGGCCGCGGCTCTTTCGAGGTCCGCGGGAGTCTCGACGGTGACGGACCGGAAGTCCGACTCGATGATCCGGATGGAGATCCCCGCCTCGAGAGCCCGAAGCTGCTCCAGCCCCTCGTCGATCTCGAGCGGCGAGGGTGGCATCCGCGTCAGATCCGCGAGCACGTCGGGACGGTACGCGTAGATCCCCTGGTGCTTCCAGTAGCCCGCGAGCCCCCCGGGCCGGACGAGAAGCGCCGGAGAGAAGTCCCGGGCGAGGGAAACCTGGGAGCCGCGGTGATACGGGATGGGCGAGCGCGAGAAGTAGAGCGCCCTCCCGTCCCTGGACCCCACCACCTTGGCGTGATTCGGGTCGAACAGGTCCTCCGCGCTCGCGATCGGCTCCACGAGCGTGGCCAGCTCGGGCGCGTCGTCGCAATCGAACGCGGCGACGAGCCGGTCCAGGCTCGTCGGCGTGACGAAGGGCTCGTCCCCCTGGATGTTGACGATCACGCCGAAGAGGTCAGAGAGCCTGGACACCACCTCCGCGACCCGATCGGTCCCCGAGGTGTGGCCGCTCGAGGTCATCTCCACTTCCGCGCCGAAGGCTCGGGCGACGCGGGCGATCCTCTCGTCGTCGGTCGCGATCACGACGCGGTCGATGGACTCCGAGCGGACCACGCGCCGCCAGACATGCTCGACGAGGGACTTGCCGTGGAGGGATGCGAGGATCTTTCCGGGAAACCGGGTCGAGGCGTAGCGAGCGGGAATGACGCCGAGGGCGCGCTTCATGCCACCTCTTATTACTTGCTATTCCAGGCGTCGCCGACTTCGACCTCCGGCGACGCGCTATGGTAGCCTCTGCGCGGGGCGAATACAAGGGCTCCGTGCCCGGGAGACAGCCATGGGCGAATCCAAGCTCGCAACGAGCGCTCTCGATCGGTTTCTCCGCTACGTGACGTACGACACCCAGTCCGACGAGAACTCCTCTTCCTACCCCTCGACCGCGAAGCAGCTCGACCTGCTGAGGCTCCTGGTGGGCGAGCTCAAGGAGGTGGGCCTCTCGGATGCGGCGATGGACGAGCACGGGTACGTCTTCGCGACGATCCCCGCCACGACCAGGAAAAAGAGCGTGCCCGCCATCGGCTTCATCGCCCACGTGGACACCTCGCCCGAGATGCCGGGGTCCGGGGTCAAGGCGATCGTCCACAGGAATTATCAGGGGCAGGACATCGTTCTCCCCGACGACCCGGCCGCCGTCCTGCGCTTCGCGGACAACCCGGCGCTCAGGGAGCAGATCGGCAACGACATCATCACCGCCTCGGGCAAGACCCTGCTGGGCGCGGACAACAAGGCGGGGGTCGCCGAGGTCGTGGCCGCCGCGGAGCACCTGATGAAGCACCCGGAGATCCCTCACGGAGTGATTCGCGTGGGGTTCACTCCAGACGAGGAGGTGGGGGCGGGGACGAAGTACTTCGACGTGGCGCGGTTCGGCGCGAAATGCGCCTACACCATGGACGGGGAGACCCTGGGCGAGATCGAGATGGAGACCTTCTCGGCCGACTCCATGACCGTGACCTTCCAGGGGTTCAACACCCACCCGGGATACGCCAAGGGGAAGATGATCAACGCCATCAAGATCGCGGCGGATTTCATCCGCCGCTTGCCCAAGGACCGCCTCTCTCCCGAGACCACGGAGGGGTACGAGGGGTACGTCCACCCCTACGTGGTGAACGCTTCGGTCGAGAAGACGTCCGTGAAGCTCCTGATCCGCGATTTCAAGACGCCCGGGCTCAAGGAGAAGGAGGAGTTTCTCCGGAAGCTGGCGGAGGAAACGGCGACGGCCCATCCGGGATCGTCGGTCGAGTGCAAGGTGGAGGAGTCGTATCGGAACATGAGAGAGATCTTGGAACGCCACATGGAGACCGTGGAAAACGCGCGTGAAGCGATCCGCCGCGCGGGCCTCGAGGTGCGCATGCACCCGATCCGCGGGGGGACCGACGGCTCGAAGCTCTGCTTCATGGGCCTTCCGACCCCGAACATCTTCGCGGGCGAGCACAATTTCCACTCGCGCCTCGAGTGGGTGTCGGTGCAGGACATGCACAAGGCGGTCGAGGTGATCGTCCACCTGGCGCGGATCTGGGAGGAAAAGGCCGCCTCGTAGGGCTTCAACCCCCCGAGCGGGCACGCGCGATCGCCGACTCCAGGCGGTCGCCGACGCGCTCACGGTCGGCCTGGTAGTTCCGCTCGAGCTCCGCAAGCTTCGCGGGATCATGGCCGGTCTGAAGCAAGTTCTTCCGGTGCAGGATCTCGAGCTCCGCGAGCTTGGCCTTGGCCTCCTGGCGCAGGCCGGCGATCTTTTCCTTCTGGTCCTCGGAGAGCGGCTTCTCCTCGACGCCTTCCTCGCGATCCCTGGCCTTGAGGCGCTCCATCGCCAGCTCGAAGGCAGACTTGAGCGGTCCATCGTCTTTCATCGAATCCCTCCCGCCCCTCGATTGTAGACATCGACGAGCGGATGGGCCAGACGGGTGTAGAGTACGGCGCCCAGGGGAGGGTGCGTGGACGCGTTCGAATTCGACCTGGTGTGCATCGGGAGCGGCCCGGCGGGGCAGCGCGCCGCGGTCCAGGCGGCCAAGCTGGGCAAGCGGGCGGCGGTGATCGAGAAGCGGAGGATCGTCGGAGGGGTCTGCCTCGACACGGGAACGATTCCGAGCAAGACCTTCCGGGAGGCGATCCTGTTCTTCGCGAACCTGGGGGGACGCTTCGACAGGCGCAAGGTTGCCTGGTCTCCCGAGAACCGGCCCACGTCGGCGCACCTCCTCGCGCGGGTCAGCGAGGTCGTGGCCTGCGAGGCGGAAATCGTGGAGGACCAGCTCAGGCGAAACGAGGTGACGGTCCTCCGAGGCATCGCATCCTTCCAGGACCCTCACACTCTCACGGTCTCTGCGGACGAGAGGGTCCGGACCGTGACCTCGGCGAACATCCTGGTCGCCGCGGGCACGGTGGCCACGATGCCTCCGGGAGTCGTCGAGGACGGCGAGGTCATCCTCGGGAGCGACGGTCTCGTGTCCTTGAAGCGGCTGCCGCGGACCATGATCGTGGTGGGCGGAGGCGTCATCGGGATGGAATACGCCTCCATGTTCGCGGCGATCGGCGTCGAGGTCACCCTCGTCGAGAAGCGCGAGCGTCCGCTCGAGTTCCTCGACCGGGAGATCGTCGAGGAGCTGATGCACCAGATGCGCGACCGGAACGTCACGTTTCGTCTGGGCGAGGCCGTCCTGAGCGTCTCGGTGTCCGCCGGCGCGCCCCGTCGTGCCGAGGTGCGCCTCGAGTCGGGGAAGAAGGTCATCTCGGATCTGGTGCTCTTCTCCGTGGGGCGACAGGGGGCCGTCGACGCGCTCCATCTCGCCCGGGCGGGTCTTCAGGCGGACGAGCGGGGACGCCTCCAGGTGGACCGTGAGTTCCGGACTCGCGTCTCGCACATCTTCGCGGCGGGGGACATCATCGGCTATCCGAGCCTCGCCGCCACGTCGTCCGAGCAGGGCAGGCTCGCCGCGCGCCATGCATTCGGCGTCAAGGCGGAGCCCATGCCGGCCCACTTCCCCATCGGGATCTACTCCATTCCGGAGATCTCCATGGTCGGTGCCACCGAGGAGGAGCTGACGCGCGGGAAGGTCCCCTACGAGATGGGCATCGCGCGCTACCGCGAGATCGCTCGGGGACAGATCCTGGGAGACAACAGCGGTCTTCTCAAGATGCTGTTCCACCGCGAGAGCCGGAAGCTTCTCGGGGTGCACGTGATCGGAACGCACGCGACCGAGCTCGTCCACATCGGGCAGGCGGTGTGCGGGCTCGGCGCCGGCCTGGACTACTTCCTGGACACGGTCTTCAACTATCCGACCCTGGCCGAGTGCTACAAGGTCGCCGCCCTCGACGCCGCCAACAAGCTGGCCATGTAACCGAGAAACGGAGAAACGGTGACAGCAACCGAAACTCCCGCGAGCTCGGCGGGAGGGCTCTCCAGGACGAGTTTCGGTTGCTGTCACCGTTTCTCATTCGTCGATCCAGAGGGACTGCGGCTCCTCGGGAAGTCTCGCGAGGCTCGCCCGCCCGTAGATCTCGAGCTCGGCGGCCTCCCGCTCCCCCAGAGCGGTTTCCTGCACGATGCGATCCACGAACACGCGGAGCGATCGGCGTGCCTCCTCCGGATCGAGCGCGGTGCGGAGGAACGAGATCGCGGCATCGCGTGGGATCGGCCCCCCACGAAGCTCCGAGCGGGCTTCGTTCCAGGCCATCGAGGTCACAAGCAAGCTGCTGAGGCGCGGAGGATCGCTCGTCCTGGGCACGCCGCGGAGTATCGATCGGAGGTCCCAGCCGAGTGGATCGACCAGGACGCGACCCAGGGTCTCCGCCAGCTCCACCGACACACGCGCCTCCTCGATCTCCCGGAGGGAACGGAACACGCGGTAGGGGAACTCCCCGTGTCGCACCGACGGATCGAAGTGCAGCGGCCGCTTCTCGAGCAGACCCTTGAGCCTCGAAGCGATCGGCTCGTCGAGCATGTCGACGGCGCGGTCGTCGATCGAGAGCCAGCCCACGATCGCGAGGCGGCGCGCTCGCGCCTGGACCTCGCTCGCCCGCGAGAAGCCCTCCCGGAACAGCTCGATGGCCGGCACGCCCGCCAGGACTCCGGCCGACGCCGCCTCGTCTCGGGCCCCGCGAGCCTCGAGCGCGATCCCGATGTAGGAGGCCACCTTCCCCAGGGCATCGCGGTGCGCCTTCGTGTCCTGGGTGTCCGCTCCATCGGCGACGAGGAGTCGATTGGCGGTCGCCGTGATCTCCATGAGAACGCGCTCGCGGGTGTCGCCCGGGAGAGAGTCCACGGCATGCGCCAGGTGAGTCCGCTCCGCTCCGCCGGGAAGCGCCTCTCGCGGGGCGACGAGAGCTTCGTTGTCCGCCGCCGGGAGCGCCGTGGAGCACGTCATGGTTCCGGCGGGGGGCGCGTAGACCGATAGGGCCTCGTCCCAGGTCGGAAAGCCGTGCTCCTCAAGGCGGCTCTGCCTGAAGTGGAGCGCCTGTTCCTCGATCTCCGCCGGCAGCTCGTAGAGCGCGGCCCAGAGCAGGCGATCGTAGCGGTCGCGGTCGTCGTGGAAGAATACCTCCGCGATGCGTCGTGCGGCGGCCTCGTGGGAAGGGATCGAAGGGGAGAACCGGTAGTAGCCGTCCGGGGACAGGACCCCGTCTTCCGTGCCCGCTTCCGTCTCCCCGTGCCCGTGGATCGACGGCGTGTCGTCGATCTCGATCTGCCGGACCCGCATGAACCGCGCGAAGAGGAGCGCCAACGTCTCGTCGTCGGCGCTTCGAAGGAAGCGGAGGAGGGCTGGCTCGCCCGCCTCGAGCAGCAGGGCGACCCACGCCCCCGCGCGGTCGGCGTCGAATCGGTCGCCGCGCCACGCTTCCAGGTCGAGGACGTGCTGGATCTGCCTCGCCGAGGAGAGGGCAAGCAGCGGAAGGGCGTCCGACGGGCCGACGTCGCGGACCGTGAAATAGAGGTCTGCATCGGGCAGGGACCGCACCAGCCGCATCGGCTGAGGGGCGTGAAGGAGAAGCTCCAGCCGCTCATTCGCGGGGAGCCGGAGCGCGAGCTCCGCCTGCTGTCGAAGCGTGAGCGCGGCGACCCGGGCGGTCAACTCTTCGGGTGCCATCCGCGCCAGCCTGCCCAGGTCAAGGACGAGGCTCTCCACGTCGCCGCCATCACGCCCGTCGGCGCTCATTTCCCCGCGTCCCTCCATCAACTCTCGATCTTGTCCACGATGAGCAGGAGCATCTCCGACGCGCGACCGCGGAACGCCCGGTACGTGTATTCGCTCTCGAACCAGCGGGCCACGGGATCTTGCCCTCCCTCCCGGTGTTTCCGGATCAGCGCCGGGCTCGTGGAGGTCAGCCGTACAACCCGCTCGAGCACCGCGGTGGCAGCGGGGTCCGAGGCCGGGTGGATCTCCCTCAGGTACGACACGATCACGTACACGATCACGGGATCGAGCTGCTCGGCGAGGGTGGCCGCCGCGATCGCGGACAAACCGCCGTTCTCGAGACCCTCGAGGAGCCGCTCCGCATTCCGTCTTGCCTCGATGGCGCTCAAGAAACACCCTCCATGGAAGGTCACCTCGCCGGTCGCGTGGAATTACGAGTCGAGTTTCTCGCGCCTTGCGCCGGATGTAAAGCCGTTGGCTCGGGCACGACCTGGCGGGGGGGATGTGAGCGGCAGACAAGAAAACGCGGCGGGCGTGAGGGCGCCTCGCCGCGGTTTTCTCGCGTACGTGAAGCTTCCGCTACGTCGTCGGGAGCCCGTGAATCGTGTTGTCCGGAGGGATCGGCAGAGGAGCCCTCGTCGTCGGTGCGACTTTTGCCGAGAGTGGCTTCCGGGAAGCGCGCCCCTGGACCCAGTCCACGCGGATCTCGGAGTGGGCTTGACCGGTCAGCTTCCGCAGCTTTTCCTTCTGTCTCGGGGTCAACGCGATCGTCACGCTCTTCCATTGGCTCGTAGGCATTGTCGTTGCCTCCTGTCCCGCCGCGGCGAGCTCGCAGGATCCCGCCGCGGCTTCTCCCTGATGTGGGTCAGGCTACGCCACCGGATAGCCGCCACCCACGATGATTGGGTGCTTGCCGGCGGCAGGGGCCGCCTTGGCAGAAAGGGGCTTCCGGGCGGTGCGTCCCTTGAACTCGACGCGGATCTCGGAGTGGGAATAACCGGTCGTCTTCCGGAGCTTCTCCTGCTGCTTCGGGGTCAGCTCGATCGTGACGCTCTTGGGCTTGTTCGTGGGCATTGTCGTCGCCTCCTGATTGCGCCCGGCCGGAGCCGGGGAAGAATGAACGCACAGATCAAGAGCAAGCCCTCTGCCAAGAAGGCAACACGGACAAGCGCCGAGTTTCGCTTGTTTGGAGGCCGCCATGCACCGGGTGCGGTGAATTAGTCAACCACGAGAGGGCTAGGAATCGACCGCACGAGCGGTCGGGTCTTCAATCCGGCGTACAATCCACCGTCACGCGAGCAGCCATGCCGAACGTGCCCACCCTCCTCGTCCCCGCGCTCTCCCCGGCCGTCCGCGGCGCGGTGCGCATCGGCCTGGTCCAGGCCTCGCCCGTTCGAGTCGGTCCGGCGAGCCCGGACCTCAAGGCCGCGATGGAAGATCTGGCGAGATCCCTCGCCTCCCGCCACGCCGGCAGGTCTCCGAGCGAGATCCCAGGCCTCGAGCACGCGCGCGATCTCTACCACGCGTTCGGCGTCGACCCGACGAGGACGCGGCCGTCCTCCGAGGCTCTCCTGCGCCGCGTGCTGCAGGGGAAGCCGCTCCCTCGGATCGTCAACGCGGTCGACTTCTCCAACTTCTGCTCGCTCCGCTTCCTCCTTCCCATCGGGCTCTACGACGCCGACAAGATCCGGGGCCCGGTGAGCCTTCGCAAGGGTGAATCGGAGGAGTCCTATCCGGGAATCCGCAAGGAAGCGGTTCATCTTCACGGACGCTTGGTCCTCGCGGACGACGAGGGACCGTTCGGCAACCCGACGTCCGATTCGCTCCGGACGTCCGTCACCGAGGGGACGGAGAGGCTCTTCATGGTCGTCTTCGCGCCCGGTTCGTTTTCCCGTGACCTCATGGCGGCGAACGTGGAGCTCGCGAAGGAGGGCATGGCGCGCTATCTGGCTCCGTTCGCGGACCCCGTGGTCACTTCAGGCGCCGTCCTTCCCTGAATCTTCCGGTGGAAACGTTCCCGAGGGACCCGCCTACCGGCTCAGATCCAGGAATCCGAAGTACGCCGGCTTGTGGAAGTCGGCCGGGTCCGTGAGCGTCGGCGACCAGCAGCTGAACTCGGGCTCTTCTCCCCGGGGCCGCTCGATCCGACAGAGATTGGCTCTCCACACCGAAGGCGGGGTCGTCTCCGTCGAGAGCGAGGACCACGGGACGATGATCTCGGCCCACCAGCGCCGTGAAGCAGGGTCCGCTTCCGCCCGCCAGGCGATCCCCGGGCAGTTCCAGCGCGCATCGACCCTCATGTCTTCGCGTCGAGAGGACGGGTTCTCGATCCTGGCGTCGAAGAGCGCTCCGAGCGGGCTCGCCTCGAGCTCGAAGTACCGGACGGGGTCCTCTTCTCCCGGGGCGAGGAACACCTCGACCGCCTCTTCGTCGTAGAGAGGGTCGTCTCTCCGCGTCAGCGTCCCCCAGATGTCGCGGTCTTCGCAGTCGAACCTCACGTGAAGCGCCGCCCCGTCGTGGCACAGGCGCGCCGTCGTCTGCTGCCGAGCGCTCCGGCCTCCGTCGGCGAGCACGAAGGGGGGAAGAGCGGGCACGGTCGACCACTCGCGCGCCGACAGGTGTGTTCCCTCGGGCCGCAAGAGCGGAACGCGGGCGACGGGAAGCACCTGAGGGATGCGGATCAAGGCTCTCCCCTGCCTTCGATCATGAGCACGGGGAGGTTCTCGTAGCCGTTCACCGGCCCATCGACTGGAACCGGAACGGACACGACTCGCCGCGCATGGCGCTGCAGGAGCGAGCCCGCCTGCAGCACCCAGCTCCGGATGTAGGGATGCTCCTGCCACGCCCACGGCGTACGGGGCGCGGGCGCGAGCACGGGCGGAGGCTGGCCGGGGGACGGAGCCGTGAGCTCCCCCACCCAGAAGACGCGATGCTCTCCTCCGAGGACCGCCCGTATCCGCTCCAGAACGGGTCTCATCGCGTCGGGAGACATCATGGCCTGCTTCATGAGGTCGTATCGGTGAATCCCGTGGACGGGCACGGGAGGGACCGTCACCCACTCCGCGCTTCCGCGATAGTACCGGTCGAACGACACCCCGTTGTACCAGGGGGACACGACGACGAGATCGTTCTTCGAGGCCATGGACGCGAGCTTCGCTGCCACGAGGTCGAGGTTCGTCCTCCGCACGTGGGCGACCCGCCACACGCCCGGGAGCGCGAACGCCATGACGGCGACCGCCAGGGCCACGCGCAGGAGACGCAGCGTGCCACTTCCCGTCGCCGTGCTCAGGATCCCCTCGAGGGAGGCCGCTCCCATGGCCATGAGCACCAGGAAGTACCAGGGCTGCATCGGATAGCTCAGCCGGAGAAGGAACACCACGTAGGCGGTCGTCCCCGTCAGGAGCGCCGCCACCGAGAAGAGCACGACGTCCTGCTTGCGCCCCGTGAGAATGCTCGTCCGGCGCAGCAGGAGAGGCGCCGCGGCGACGGCGAGCACCGCGAGGGCCACCCACAGCCACGGGAAATACCGCGCCGTCAAGGAGGTCGCCTCGGAGAACTGTCTCCAGATCCAGGGCAGGTCGATGGGGGTGCGGACCAGGATGTTCCAGGGCTTCTGTCTCTCGATCATCCCGCGGTACACGAGGAGCGAGCAGGCGCAGGCGGCTCCGACCGCACCCAACCCTAGGACGGTCCGGACGCTCCTCCGCTTGAGCGCCACGGCGGCTCCGCCGGCCGAGGCCGCGAGGAGGAAGACCGCGTTGTAGAACAGGCAGTGGACGCTCACCAGCGCGGCGACCGACAGCCGGGCGAGCTTCCTGGGAGTCGGATCGTCGGCGAACTCCCACGCGAGGGCGAAGGTGAGGAGACCTGTGAGCATTCCCAGGCCGTAGCCCCGGATCGAATCGCCGAAGGTCAAGACCGCGGCGTTGAGCCCGAGGAGAGAAAGGGAGACCAGCGGAGCCTCGAGCCCGAAGGCCCGCGCGTTGCGCCACAGGGTGGCGACAATCCCGAGCCCCACGATCAGCCCCAGCGCTCTCAGGCCGGGATCGGTCGCCCCCAGCCCGGAAGCGGTCCACGCGCGCAAGAGCGCGAACCAGAGCACCGGGAAGGAATCCCACTCCAGGTTCCCCCAGAGCTCGCTCGCGCCCATCGACGAGACGCTCACGCTGTTCGCCTCGTCCCGCCACAGCGCCCCGCCGTGGACGAAGGTGAGGACATGCAGCACCACGAGGATCGCAGTGGCGGCGAGGGCGACGGCCAGCTCGACTCTTCGGCTCACCGCCGCGTCTCGACCGGAGGGGGCCTGCGGGCCACGACCACCGCCTGCACGAAACCGTCGGCCGGGCCGAAGCGGTAGTCGACCAGCTCGAGACCGGCCACGAGCAGCAAGCGCTCGGCCTGGGACCGGGAGCGCAGGAGAGAGATCTCCGGAGGGTGCAGGCGCACGTTCCTCCTGAGCACGCGGTTCAGGCCGAAGTGAGCCAGCTTCAGGAACCACACGCTCGTGGCGCGGACGTGGGGCCAGAAGAGGACGAGCTTCCCTTCCGTCCGGAGCACGCGCCTCATCTCGCGGAGGATCTGCCGGATGTCCTCCTCGGTGAAATGCTCGACGACACCCAGGTTGTAGGCGCCATCGAAGGAGCCGTCCTCGAACGGAAGCCCGAGGATGCTGGCGTGGACCACGCGGTGGGCGCGCGGGTTGTTCTGCTTGTACATCCGAAGCGCGGGGACCGACACGTCCACGGCGGTGATCTTCATGAGGTGCTGCAGGTCCTCGTCCACCTGGCCGCTCCCGCACCCGGCGTGGAGGAGGCGCGCCCCCGAGGGGAAATGTCTCAGGATCACTCGGTTCAGGCGTCTCCTCAGGACGAGAACCCGGTACAGAGTGGCCGCAACCTCGTACGCGAATCCGCTCTTGTGCCTCTTTCTCTCCCAGTACTCATCCCACCCCTGCGGGTCCTGCACGCTCGGATCGAGGTGGTCGAGCGGCTCGGTCAGCCGGAACTGCGCGGGGTGAAGCGAGGACGAAACGAAGAGAGCGAAGACCTGCTTGAAGGAGCGGTACGGCTCCCAGAAGGACATCTTCGAGTGCCCGTACGTCCGCGCCGGGAGGACGATGGGAACCTGGCCGATCGTGCAGCCGTTCCTGTGGAGCACGAACAGGCTCTCGAAGAAAAACGCGTATCCCATGGAGGTCACGAGAGAGAACACCTCGCGCGGGATCCGCGAGAGCCGATAGATCCGGAACGCCCCCGTGGCGTCGTAGTCCATCTTCAACAGGTGCCGGGTCAGGAAGTGGCCGAAGTTGGTGAGGAACCTCCGGAGCAGATTCCACCCGGGCAGGCTTCCCGGGCGCAGATACCTCGATCCGACCGTGACGTCGTACTGCGAGGACGCCGCCACCATGCGACCGAGGTCGGCCGGCGAGTGCGTGAAATCGCAGTCCATGGTGATGAGGGCCTCGTAACCGTGGTCGTACGCCCACTGGATCCCGTGAACGTGCGCGCTCCCCACGCCGAGCTTGCCCGGCCGGTGGAGGACACGCACCCTCGGGTCGCGGGAGGCCAGGGCGTCCAGGATGCGGCCGGTGCCGTCGGGAGAGCTGTCGTCGAGAAACAGGAGGTCGGCATCGAGACCCTGGGAGAGGATCTGCGAGGCCATGCTCTCCACGTTCTCACGCTCGTTGTACGTGGGGATGAGGAGGAGGGTCCGGGGCGCCACGCGGCTACTTCCCGTTTTCGCGGCGCGAGCAGGCCGCGCGGTACAGGATCCCGACCATCTCCTCGAAGGACACCGACGGGGCCCATCCCGTCATGGTCCTGAGCTTTCGGGCGTTTCCGACCAGGGTGGGAGAGGGTCGTGCGACAAGGGAGGGGTCCTCCACGACGTGCTTCCTCCAGTCGAGCCCGGCCAGACCGAACGCCACCTCCACGAACTCCCGCACGCTCCGGGCCACCCCGGTCGCCACGACGAAGTCTCCCGGCTCCTCCCTCGCGGCGATCCGGACCATGGCCTCCACGAAGTCGGGCGCGAATCCCCAGTCGACCCGCGCCCCGAGGTCGGCCACCACGAGAGGGGTCCTGTTCCCGCGCTGGATCGCGACGGCGCCGTCGACGATCTTCCGGGACACGAATCCGGCGAGCCTCGCGGGGGACTCGTGATTGTACAGGATGCCCACCGAGGCCCGGAGGGAATGGAGTCGACGGTAGAGCCTGCAGCAGAGAGTCCCGCATGCCTTCGTGATTCCGTAGGCGCACCGCGGATCGAGCGGGGTGGTCTCGTCCTGCGTCTCGGTTTCCGGGTGGCCGAAGATCCGCGAGGAAGCGGCGTAGAACAGGGACGCGGAGGGCCGATCTCTCCTGAGGGCCTCGAGGAAGTGGAGGAGGCCCGCGACGTGGACCTCGTGACTCGCCTGCAGAAGGTCCAGGCTCTCCTCCGCGCCGAGATCCTGAGACGATCCGTGATGGGCGGCCAGGTAGTACACCTCGTCGGGTCGAAACGAGGAGACGAGCGCCCTCACTCCGTCCCGGTCCAGGATGTCGACGGGCGAGGTCTTCCCGCGCCCGATGCCGAGGACGGAGTAGCCGTCGCGCTCCAGGCGATCGAAGAGCAGGCGTCCGTCCTGCCCCTCGCTCCCGACGATGATGGCGTGCTTCATCCGGAGACGACGTCGACCTCGGGGAGGGGAAAGACGAGCTTCCCGCCGGCATGGAGGAAGCCGCGCTCCTTCCGGATCACTCCCTCGCGGAAGTGCCAGGGCAAGACCAGGAAGGCGTCGGGCCGGAGAGATCGGGCCTCGGCCTCGGAGACGATGGGGATCCCCGTTCCCGGCGTGTAGCAGCCGAACTTGTCCTCGTTGACCTCGGCGATCGCGGGGATCTGCTCCGGACCGAGGTTGCAGTACTGCAGGATGACGTTTCCCTTGGTCGATGCGCCGTAGCCCAGGACGGTCCCCGTGGAGCCGCCGATCCGATCCACCGTCTCGACGAGCCGGATCTTCCGCGCAAGGACCCTCCTGCGGAAATCCTCGTAGACCTCGGCCCCGTCGAGTCCCATCGCGGATTCCTCCTCGATCAGCCGCGCGACGGCGTCCGGACGCGAGCGCTTCGGGGAAGAGGACTTCACGGCGGTCACGGCGAAGCTCCCGCCGTTCACCTCGTTCATCGCGACATCGACGATCGCGAGCCCCGCCCGCTCGGTCAGCCAGACGATCTGCCTGAGCGCGTAGTACTCCAGATGCTCGTGACAGATCGTGTCGTAGGAGTTCTGTCCGAGCATCCTGGGGAGGTAGCTCTGCTCGAAGCAGAACACGCCGTCGTCCGCCAGGATCTCCCGCACCTGCCTCAGGAACTCGAGCGGACGCGGGAGGTCGTAGAACATGGCGATCGCGGTGACGACCTTCGCCTTCCGGTTCCCGAAGCGGGACCGGAAGAGGTCGGCGGAGAAGAACTCCGGGATCCGCTGGATGTCCTCGCGGTAGTGCCGCTCGAACTTGGCCACGGTCGGGTCGATCCCGACGAGGAGCGGACCAGGCGCCGGATAGCACGCGAGGAGCGTGCCGTCGTTGCTTCCGATGTCGAGGATGACATCGCCCGGGGCGAGCGAGGCGAGCCCCCAAAGCCTCTCGGCGATCCCGGTCAGGTGGGAGACCATGGAGCGGTTCAGAGACGAGCGGTAGCCGTAGTTGTCCCCGTACATCTCCGCCACGTCGTACGACTGCCGGAGCTGGACCAGTCCACAGGCCTCCGGGGATTCCTCCACATCGCACTGGACGAGAGAGACGGGTCCGCGGGTCAACGGGGCGGAGGGGTCCTTCGGGAACACCCCCGTGAGCGCCATCTCCCCCAGGTCGAGAAGGGCCTTGAGCGACGGGTTGCCGCACGCGCGGCACGCGGAGATCGACTGGTGCATGGGCTCTCTCCGCGGCGTCAGGGGCCCGTGCCGCCTCGCCGCCGTACGGTCTCCAGGTCCGCGTCCACCATGAGCCGGACGAGGTCCTCGAAGCCGATGCTCGGCTTCCAGCCGAGCCGGTCGCGCGCCTTCGACGCGTCGCCCACGAGGTCGTCGACCTCGGTGGGACGGAAATACCTGGGATCGACGACGACGTAGTCCCTGTAGTCGAGCCCCACGTGATCGAAGGCCAGCTCGCAGAACTCGCGCACGCTGTGGGATTCTCCGGTGGCGATCACGTAGTCGTCGGGGGCTTCCTGCTGGAGGATCCGCCACATCGCGTCCACGTAGTCCCTGGCGTATCCCCAGTCGCGCTTCGCCTCCAGGTTGCCGAGGACGAGCCGGTTCTTCATGGAGAGCTTGATCGCCGCCACGGCCAGGGAGACCTTCCGCGTCACGAAGTTCTCGCCGCGCCGGGGCGATTCGTGGTTGAAGAGGATCCCGTTGCAGACGTACATGCCGTAGGCCTCGCGGTAGTTCACCGCGATCCAGTGAGCGTACACCTTGGCGGCGGCATAGGGAGAGCGCGGGTGGAAGGGGGTCGTCTCCTTCTGGGGGATCTCCTCCGCCGCCCCGAACATCTCGGAAGATCCGGCCTGGTAGAAGCGCGGCGCGAGACCGGTCTCGCGCACCCCCTCGAGGAGCCTCAGGGTGCCGAGGGCCGCGGTCTCGCCGGTGTACTCGGGGATCTCGAAGCTGACCTTGACGTGGCTCTGGGCGCCCAGGTTGTAGATCTCGTCGGGCCGGATCTCGCGGAGCAGCCGGTTGACGGACGACGCGTCGGTCAAGTCCCCGTAGTGCAGGAAGCGGGGTCCCGCGGATCCCGCGGACGTCCCGGCGTCCTCGAAGAGGTGATCGATCCGCGCGCGGTTCAGCGAGCTCGAGCGGCGCACCATCCCGTGCACCTCGTAACCCTTCTCGAGGAGGAGCTCGGCGAGATAGGAGCCGTCCTGGCCCGTGATCCCCGTGATCAGTGCCCGTTGGTGCGCCACCGCCCGTATCGTGCTCGATCGCGGAACAGAGGTCAAGAATGACGCTTGACACCGCGCGGCCCGGGTGTATGCTGTACTATGACACTAATACACCGGAGGTTCCGGCGAGGAGAAGCGGCATGACGAGCCTGCACGTGGATCCCAGGGACGCCGTGCCGATCTGGAAGCAGATCGAGCACGGGATCCGCCGCCTCGTCGCCTCCGGGGCGCTTCAGCCCGGAGCGCCCGTCCCTTCCGTCCGCGACCTCTCCCGCGAGCTTCGGGTCAATCCCAACACGGTGGCCAAGGCGTACCAGCGCCTGGCCGAGGCGGGAGTCCTCGCCGTGCGGCGCGGCGAGGGAACCTACGTGGCGGACGCGCCCCCCGCCATGCCCAGGGCGGAGCGGCACAGGGCCCTGCGCGAAGGGGCGAGCCGGTACGCGAGCGTCGCCGTGACGATCGGCGCGACGGGGGAGGAGGCGGTGGAGGAGCTGGAGTCGGCTCTGACCCGATTCGGAAGAGGGGCGGCGAAAGGCGGTGGACGATGAGCGGAGAGGTCACCCCCATCGGCGTGAGGCACCTCACGGTCCGGTACGGGAGCCGCGCGGCGGTCGACGACGTGAGCCTCGCGGTTCCCCCGGGCGGCGTGTACGCGCTCCTGGGAAGAAACGGCGCCGGAAAATCCTCGCTGGTGCGCTGCCTCCTCGGGCAGCAGAAGCCGTCGAGCGGGCGCGCGTCGCTCCTCGGGCTCGACGCGTGGAAGGACCGGGCGAAGGCCATGCGGCGAACGGGCGTGGTGCCGGAGGACCCGGACGCCCCGCCCGGAATGACGGCGCCCCGCATCGCCCTATTCTGCTCGAAGCTCTACCCGTCGTGGGATGCAGCCGGCGTCGCGGAGAGGTTCCGCCGGTTCGAGATTCCGCGCGACGTCCCGTTCGGACGGCTGTCCAAGGGGCAGAAAGGGCTCGTCTCGCTGGCGCTGGCGCTCGGTCACTTTCCCGAGGTCCTGATCCTGGACGACCCCACGCTCGGGCTCGACGTCGTGGCGCGCAAGGCCCTGTTCGAGGAGCTGGTCTCTGACCTCGCCGACCGCGGAACGACGGTTCTCCTGACGACGCACGACCTGGCCGGGGTCGAGGGGATCGCGGATCGCGTCGGGATCCTCCGGGGCGGACGGCTCGTGGTGGACGAGGAGATGGAGACCCTCAAGCAGAAGCACGCCGCAACCGCGTCGGCCCTCGAGGAGATCTTCGTCGCGGTCACCGGAGAGGACGCAGGAGGTGGACGATGACCGGAGCACTCTTGATCGCCGCGCGCGAGCTCGCCGAGCGCCGGACGGTCCTGATCGCGGCCCTCGTGGCGGGGTGTCTCCCGTTCGCGAGCCCGCTCTTTCCCGGGGTCCGGATCGATCAGGCGGCGGATGCGCGGGATGCCATGGCGCTGATCCTCGCCGTGTCGTTCAGTCTGGGCGTGGCGCTTCTCCTGGGCGCCACGATCGTCGGACGAGATCTCTCCGAAGGGCGGCTCGGGTTCGACTTCTCCCGGCCTCTCGGGGGGGGTGCGATCTGGGCCGGGAGGTTTCTCGGTGCCCTGGTCACGACACTCCTGGTCCTGGCCGTCGTCGTCCTTCCCACGAGCCTCGTGGGCGGCGGGGTCTTCAGCTCGTCCCTCGGGGACCTGGTCCGTCCGTGGTCGCTGGCGCTTCTCGGCGCTGTCCTCGTCCTGCTCCCCCTGGTTCACGTCGTGAGCATCGCCTTCCGGTCGCGCTCCGCATGGCTCGGCGTCGACATGGTCTCGGCAGTCGTGGTCCTCCTCGTGATCGGCGTGGCCGCCCGCAGGTTGTTCAACGCGTTCGCCATCGGCGACCTCAGGCTCGGTCTCCTCGTGGTGGGAGTCGTGGCGATCCTGGCTCTGTGGATCGCGTCCGCGGTCCAGGTGGCGGGCGGTCGTACCGACCTCAGGCGTGGGCACCGGCTCCAGTCGATCGTGCTGTGGAGCGCGCTGATCGGGACCGTGGTCTGTTTCGACGGTTCCACACGGTGGGTCGTGTCGGCGGACCCCGGCGATCTGACGAGCGCCTTTGCGGTTCCGGCCGGACGAGGCGACTGGGCCATCGTGGGTGGGGAAGCCCGGGGGCGAGGGGATTTCGCGCCGGCGTTCCTCATGGATGCCGGCACGGGCCGCTTCATTCGACTCGGTCCCGCGCTCTCGATGGGGAACGTCCACAACGCGCTGTTCTCGGCAGACGGGCGGCGGGCGGTGTGGCTCAAGGTCTCCGGCCCGAGGGACCTCCGGACCGACACCTTCTTCGCGGATCTTGATCGGCCGGAACCCCGTCCCCGTGAAGCGCTCATCACGTTCTCCAATCCCTGGATCGGTGTGGCGCTCTCCGAGGACGGCAGGCGTCTCGCGGCCCTTGCCGATGGGCTTCTGTCGGTTTACGAGCTCGAATCGGGGAGGATCCTGGGCTCGGCGAAGGTCGCGGGCCCGGAGAAGAACGGTCGACCGGTCCTCTTTTTCGCCGGAGCCGATCGGGTGCGCGTCGTCGTCTTCGAGCACGGGATCGAGATCTACGAGTATCAGATCTCGAGCAAGCGCATGGAGAAAACGGGAGAAGGCTCCTCCGTGTTCGCGAGGCCCTCGCTGAGTTTTGATCGGCGCCACGACCGGATCCTCGTGCGCGACCTCGGAGGATCGAGGGGCAGCGAGATGCTCGACGGCCGCAGCGGCGCGACGCTCGCCACCTTCCCCACGTCGGAGGGAGGCACGAAGAGGCAGGGTCACCGTTTCCTGAATGACGGCCGGATCGTCTTCGCGGAGCGCGCGGGCGAGGCCACGCGCCTGCGCGTCGTCTCCGTGGAGGGACAGGAGCGATCGTCCATCGATCTTCCCGTGTCGGGCGAGGAGGTTTGGCTGGGAGGAGAGGCATCCCCGGGGAAGCTGATCGTGGCCCACGGTCCACGCGGGCCCCACGTCGCGGGGGAGGCCAGCACGATCTTGCTCGTGGACGTCGATACGGGGGAGGTGCGGGAGATCGCGCGCGGCCTCTTCCCCTTGATGGCGTTCTGGCGGGGGACCGAAGTACCGGCGCCCGGCGGCGCAGCCGCGAGGCTCTTCCAGTCGGGCGACGCGGTCGTCTATCTGGATCCGATCGCCGGCGAGCGGAGCGTCCTCGCGGGTCTTCCGCCCTCGGGTTCCATGCAATAATCCGCGCGCCATGGGGAACGCGCTGGTGCTGCCGGGGCGCGGGCAAGGGGGCCGGGGTCTCGCCGCGGCCGTCCTGGCCGCGAGCACGGCGCTCGCGCAGGCATGCGGCTCCGGCGCCGGCGACGCGGGCAGAGGCGGAGCTGGCGCGGCCGACGGCAGCTCCGCCACACCCGCAAGAGGCGGGACCGCGAAGGTCGGCGTCATCGCCGAGCCGAAGACCTTCCTCGACTGGGCCGCCGAGACGACCGTGGACTCCTACGCCGCAGACCTCGTCTTCCGCAGGCTCGCGCGGCGTAGCTCGGTGTCCGGCTCGTTCGTCCCCGACCTGGCCGAATCCTGGCAGACCCTCCCCGACGGGCGCACCATCGCTTTCCAGCTCCGCCGTGGAGTCCTCTGGGAGGACGGGATCGGGCTGACGGCGAGCGACGTCCGGTTCACCGAGGATCGCGCCCGCATGCCGGAGGCGAGCATCAGCGGATACAAGGAGGCGATCGAGAGCGTCGAGGCCACCGGCTCGCACCAGGTCGTCTTCCACTTCCGCCGGCCCGATCCCGAGATGCTCGCCCACGCCGTGCTCGGTCACGTGTATCCGGAGCACCTGCTCGGCTCCGTGGACGCCAGGGACCTGCAGACGCTTCCCTTTCACCGGCGCCCCGTGGGGAGCGGCCCGTTTCGCCTAGCGGAATGGGAGCCGGCGCGGTACCTCTCGTTCGTGGCGAGGCGGGACGGCACTCCGGGGGAGCGTCCCCACCTCGACCGCGTCGTGATGCGGATCTTCGCGGACAAGACCTCGGCGCTGCGCGAGCTCGAGGGAGGAGGGCTTGATCTCCTGTTCAAGGTCCCTCGTGAGACCGCCGACCGGCTCGCCTCCCGGGGGGACCTGACGATCCACCGGGTTCCGACGCACGGCTACGTCTTCGTGGTGTGGAACACCAAGCGCGCGCCTTGGAGCAGGGTGGAGGTCCGCCAGGCCCTCGCGGCGTCCATCGATCGGAAGGCGCTCGCCTCCCGCTTCGAGGGGACGGAAACCGCGTTGGCCTCGGGGCCCGTCCCGGCAGATCACCCCTGGCACGACCCTGCGCCTTCGTCCACTTCCTACGAACCGGCCGCGACCGCGGCACGGCTGACATCGGTGGGATGGAGGATCTCGGGCGACGGCCGGTGGCTCGACGAGCAGGGGGCCAAGGTGAGGCTCGAGATCCTTGTTCAGCACGGGAACACGGTCCTCCAGGACACCGCGGCGGTGGTGGCCGACAACCTGCGGAGGGTGGGCCTCGAGGCGGAGGTGCGCCAGATGGACCTCACGACCCTGCGGGCGCGGGTCGAGGAGAAGGGGGACTTCGACGCGGCCCTCTACTCCCGCCCCTCGACCGCGCCCGTCGACCTCGCGGGGTGCTTCGGGAGCGGCGGAGCCGAGAACTACGCGAAGCTCGCCGATCCTGATCTGGAAACGATGCTTGATGCCTTCGGACGTGAGACCGATCTCGAGAAGGCGCGCGAGACCTTCGTCCGAGCGGCCCGAAGGGTGGGCGAGCTCGAGCCCTGGACGTTTCTCTACTACCGGAGCGAGACGATCGCGGCGAGCCGCCGCCTCCGCGGGCTCGAGGGCTGCCTCCCCAACGTCATGGAGTGCGCCTCGGAGTGGTGGATCCCGAAGGACCGGCAGTAGAGGGGGTGCGGATGGTCTCCCACGTCCTCCGCCGGGCGCTCCGGGCCGTCGTGACCGCCGCCGGGATCGCCATCCTGGCCTTCCTCGTGCTGCACGCGCGCTCCGAGGAGGCTCTGAGCGTCCTCGCCGAGAACCGCGGAGTGCGCGGCGAGGAGGCGCGGGCCGCTCTCAGGACCTCCTACGGGCTCGACCGGCCGGTCCCGCTCCGGCTCTCCTCGTGGATCGGCGACGTGGCGCGCGGCGGCATGGGGGATTCGTGGAGCCATCCGGGCTCCTCGGTGGCGCGAGTCCTCTTCGACCATCTGCCGCTGACGCTGGCGCTGACCGGCTCGGGGCTCCTCCTTCAGATCGTGCTCGGGCTGGGCGTGGCCGCCGTGTCCATCCAGACCCGCGGCACCTGGAAGGACGCTCTCGCGAACGCCCTCGCCCTCGCCGCGAACGCCCTTCCCGAGTTCTGCGTCGGCCTTCTGCTCCTCTGGCCATTCGCGGTGAGGCTCGGGTGGTTCCCGCTCTCGGGGGTGAGCGAGGCGCCGTGGGAGGCGGGGGGCGGCACCCTCACGACTCTTCTCGACGGTCTCCATCACCTCGCGCTCCCCGCGGTCTGCCTCGGCCTGGCCTCGTTCGCGGCGGTGGCGCGGCTCCTGCGCGTGCGCTGGGAGGACGAGCTGGGGGCCAAGTACGTGGTGGGCGCCGAGGCGAGGGGGATGTCGCGTGCGCGGATCGTGTGGGGTCATTCTCTCCGGAACGCCGCCGGTCCTCTGTGCACGTCCATCGGTCTCTCGCTGCCGGGCCTCGTGGGAGGGGCGGTCGTGGTCGAGCAGGTCTTCAACTGGCCGGGGCTGGGCCGGGTCCTCGTGGACGCGATCGCAGCGCGCGACCTCAACCTGATCGCCGGCGCCAACCTGCTCCTGGCGCTCCTCGTCACGCTCGGCGGGATGATCTCGGACCTTCTCTTCGCGGCGCTCGACCCGCGGGTGCGGGCGCGATGACTCGACGGCTCGGATGGGGATGCCTTGCTGCGGTCGTGGTCCTGCTCGCGCTGCAGCCGCTCGTCGCTCCCTACGACCCCCGGGGCGTGGATCTCGCCCACGCGCTCGAGCGACCGAGCAAGGCGCATCCGCTCGGGACGGACGGGCTCGGCCGCGACGTGATGGCGCGGGTTGCGGCGGGCGCCTGGAGCTCGATCCTGGTCGGGCTCGTGGCCATCGCGGTCTCGTCGCTCGTCGGAGTCGGTGTCGGGATCCTTGCCGGGGCCGGGGGAGCGCGAGTGGACGGCGCCCTTTCGGTGCTGGTGGACGTGCTCTTGGCCTTCCCGCGGTTCGTGCTCCTCCTGAACGTGGCTGCGGTCGTCACCTTCCGCTCGGCTGCGGTCGTCGGCATGGTGATCGGCGCCATGTCCTGGATGAGGACCGCGAGGCTCGTCCGCACCGAGGTGCTCACGCTTCGCGAGCGGACCTACGTCGAGGCGGCCCGGGCGGCAGGGGCGCGCGGCGCGCGGGTCCTCGCGAAGCACCTGGGCCCGCACGTCTCCCGTCTGGTCGTGGAGACGGCGGCATTGCGCTTCTCCTCGGTCGTCGTGGCCGCGTCGACGTTGGATTTTCTCGGCATGGGCCTCCCCTCCGAGAGCCCCACCTGGGGACGGCTCATCCTCGACGGGCAGAGCTACCTCGAAACCGCGCCCTGGGTGACGCTGTCCGCGGTTCTCGCCCTGGGTCTCACGGCGGTGGGTCTGACCCTCGCGAGCGAGCGGCGCCCCGGCGACTCACGCCGTATACTCAGGCGGATCCCATCGGAGAACGCGCCATGACTCTGTCCCGCCGTGCCTCGGTCTGGCTTGCCGCCTTTCTCTTCGTCTCCTCCTTTCCATTCGCGCAGATCGTCAACGATCCCGCGCTCGAGGTCACCCTCGTCACGAGCGGGCTCTCGCAACCGACGTCGATGGCGTTCCTCGGGGACAAGGACATCCTGGTTCTCCAGAAGAGCAACGGGATGGTCCGATGGGTCCAGGACGGCGTCCTGCAGCCGGGAAACGTGCTCGACGTGGCCGTGCACTTCAGCAGCGAGAGAGGGCTCCTGGGGATCGCGCCGGACCCGGATTTCCCCCACAACGGGTATGTCTACCTCTACTACACCGAGAGCTCGACCGGGGCCGACACGAACAGCGGATTGTCGACGCCACTCGGAAACCGGGTGTACCGCTATACGTGGAACGGCAGCACGCTCGTGAATCCGGTCCTGATCCTCCACCTACCCGTGACGCCGGGACCGAACCACGACGGCGGCGTCATCGGCTTCGGTCCCCAGGACGCGCTCTTCGTCGTGATCGGCGACCTGAACCGGAACGGCAGGCTCGAGAACTTCCCGTCGGGCCCCGACCCGGACGACACGGGCGTCATCTTCCGGGTGGACCGCGCCGGGCAGCCTCTTCCCGACAACCCGTTCTTCTCCGCGGCGACCCCCGAGGATCCCATGGGCCGCTACTTCGCCTACGGCGTCCGCAACTCGTTCGGCCTGGCCTTCGATCCCGTCACGGGCGACCTGTGGGACACGGAGAACGGTCCGGGCTCCTACGACGAGGTGAACCGTGTGATCCCGGGATTCAACAGCGGCTGGGAGCAGATCATGGGACCGGACGTGCGCGATCCGCAGGGACCGGCCGATCTCTGGGTCGCCCCCGGGTCGACCTATCTGGACCCGCAGTTCTCCTGGGCCGTTCCCGTGGCGCCGACCGGGATCGCGTTCGCGAAAAGCCGCATCCTCGGCTGCTCCCTGGAAGGCGACCTCGTGGTCGGCGACAACAACTGCGGGCAGCTCTACAAGTTCGAGCTCGGCTCCGCGCGCGACCGGCTGGTCTTCACGTCGCCGGAGCTCCAGACGGATCGGGTGGCGGACAACAGCGGCTTCACCTGTACCGGCGAGATGACGGAGATCCGGTTCGCAAGCGGCTTCGGCGTGATCACCGATCTCGAGAACGGACCCGACGGGAGGCTGTACGTCGTCTCCCTGACCCTGGGCGCCATCTACCGGATCGGTCCGAGGGCCGGCATGTTTCCCGACGCCGACCTGGACGGCGTGGCGGACGCGTGCGACTGCGCCGCATCGAGCCCAGGGGCGTTCGCGCCGCCGGGCGAGGTCCCGACGATTCGCCTGTCGGGAGCGACCCCGACGACGCTCGGCTGGGACTCCCAGGCCGCGACCGCCGGAAGCGGCACGACCTACACCCTGGTCACCGGAGAGATCTCCGCGCTGCGGACGGACGCAGGGTTCGACGCCGCCTGCACGCTCGCGGAGGGGCTCGCCGCGCCCGGAACGACGGAAACGCGCCCCGATCCCACCCCGAACTCCGCGTACTACTACCTCGTGCGGGCATCCAATGCCTGCGGACACGGCACCTTTGGAAACGGGTCCAGGACGCCGGACCCGCGGGACGCCCTCGACCTGTCCTTGCCCCTGCCCTGTCCCGCTCTTCCCCTCACCGCGCCGTAGGGCGAGCACCTCCCGTCCCGGAGGCGAGCTCCCGGGCTCGTTCCAGGTTCCGACGGGCCCCCTCGTCGCTCGAGTCCAGGCGGAGCGCCTCGGTGAAGAGGGCGATCCCTTCCGCGATCCGTCCCTGCCGCACACGCGCGACACCGAGGTTCGCGTGGGCTCGGCCAGCGCCGGGATCGATCCGGAGCGCCTCCTCGAGGAGCCTCGCCGCCTCCTCGAGCCTCTCCTGCTTGAGAAGAAGCGTGCCCAGGGTCACGCGGATCCCCGCGTCCGCGGGTCGAAGGCGCGCGGCCGCCGACAGGTGGGCGATCGCCTCGTCGTCTCGCCCCTGTCTCGAGCGGACGATCCCGAGGTTGATCCATGCCGGGGCGTTTCCTGGATCGAGACGAACCGCTTCTTGCAGCGCCGCCGCTGCGCCTTCCAGGTCGTCCCCGTGCATCCGGGCGGCCCCGAGGCACGAGTGGGCGCGCGCGTCCCCGGGGCTCCGGACGAGCGCCTGCTGGCACAGCGGCACCGCCTCGCTCCAGCGGCCGAGCTGGATCAGCCCGGCGGCGAGGTTGCAGCGTCCCTCCAGGAACGCGGGAGCGATCTCGAGCGCCTGCCGGAACTGGACGACGGCCGCGTCGACCTGTCCCCGCTCGAAGAGCGCCAGGCCCAGGCCGTTGTGGGCCGCGGCGTTTCTCTCGGTGACCAGGAGCGCATGGGAGAAGAGCGAGACCGAGTCGCGCCACACCGCGGCCTGGGTGCGGGCGCCGACGGCAAGCGCCCCGATGGAGACGAGCGCGGTCGAGCAGAGTGCGAGCGTGCGGCTCCTTCCACCCCATCCGAGCCGCGCCAGGAGGTCCGGCACGCCCCACGCGACGATCACGATCGGGCCGACCATCGGAAGGTACATGTACCGGTCGGCCATGGACGCTCCGCCCACCTGCACGAGGCCGAGGACCGGGAGGAGCGTCACCAAGAACCAGAGGGAGCCGAACAGAAGGTAGGGGTGCGCGCTCCTTGCGCGAACGGCGAGGGCGAGAGCCACCCCGAGCGCGAGTGCCGACAGAGCGACCCAGAGAACGGTGAGGCGCGTGGCCTCCCAGGGGTACGGGATCGCGAGCCCCACGGGCCAGAGCATCTTGAAGAGGTAGCTGGCCAACGACACGAAGGCGTTCGCGATGCGGGCGGGGAAGGGGAACATCTCGAGGGTCCCGACGGCGCCTCCTCGGGACTGGGCGTGCAGGGTGACCAGGGAGGACGCCAGAGAGAGCGCGACAAGCGGCAGCTTCTCGACCGCGACCCCCATCCTCGAGCCCGAGCGGGCGAGCCTTCCAAGCGGCCAGAAATCGAGCAGGAGAAGGACGACGGGAAGGCTGACCAGCATCGGCTTGGCCAGGAGCGCACAGGACATCGACAGGACGACGAACAGGTAGGCCACGCTCGACCGGCGCCGGACGTACCGTGTGTACGCCCCGATCGCGCCGAGCCCGAAAAGGGTGCTCAGCAGGTCCTTCCGCTCCACGATCCACGCGACCGACTCGACGTGGAGTGGATGCACGGCGAAGACGGCGGCGGCGAACGCGCTTCTTGCGGTCGCACCCGTGAGCGCGGAGAGCAGGAAGAACAGGAGGACCGTGTTGGTCATGTGGAGCAGGAGGTTCGTCACGTGGAAGACGTGGGGGGCCCCGCCTCCGATCTCCGCGTCGAGCATGAGAGAAAGCCAGGTGAGAGGGTGCCAGTTGGCCGCCGCGAAGGTCGTGAAGGCCCAGGCGATCCCGTCGCGCGTTAGCCCGGAGAGGACGCGCGGATTCTCGCTCACGTAGGTCTGATCGTCGTACTGCACGAACCCGAAGCCGGCGGTCTGGGCGTACACGAAGAGCGTGCCCAGGACGAGGCCCAACGACAGGACAAGCGCGCGTCTGGGTCGCATGATCGGCCCGCTATACTGACACGGAAATGATCACCGTCCGTGACCTGCGCAAGTACTACAAGGTGCACGAGCGCCCGCCGGGGCTCGCGGCCGCGGCGCGCTCGCTCTTCCGGAGGAAGACCACGACCGTGAAAGCGGTGGATGGCGTGACCTTCGAGGTCGCGGCCGGAGAGCGCGTCGGGTTCCTCGGTCCGAACGGCGCGGGGAAGACGACGACGCTCAAGGTCCTGGCGGGGCTCCTGCACCCGAGCGGCGGCGAGGCTCTCGTCGACTCCCACGTCCCGAGGAGCCGCGAGGAGGCGTTCCTCAAGAAGATCATGCTGGTCGCAGGCCAGAAGCAGCAGCTCCTGTGGGACCTCCCTCCTTCGGAGACCTTCGAGCTGAACCGCGCCCTCTACGACGTGCCTCGCCCGCGGTTTCGAGAGACCGTCGCCGAGCTGACCGAGCTCCTCGATCTCGACGGGCTCCTCCAGAAGCCGGCGCGGCAGCTCTCGCTCGGCGAGAGGATGAAGTGCGAGCTCGCGGCCTCTCTCATCCACCGCCCCAAGGTCCTCTTCCTCGACGAGCCGACGATAGGACTGGACGTGACCATGCAGGCCGCGATCCGCGGCTTCATCAAGCGATACAACGAGAGGTGCGGCGCCACGATTCTGTTGACGAGCCACTACATGGACGACGTGGCGGCGCTCTGTCCGCGGGTGATCGTCATCGACCGGGGAAACCTCTCCTACGACGGGACGCTCGACGAGCTGGTGCGACGCATCAGGCCGGAAAAGCGTCTCGTGCTGCATCTGGAGCGTGCCGTGGCACGGGTCGATCTCGACCGGCTCGGACGGGTCGTCTCCCATTCGGACGCCGAGGCGGTCCTCCAGGTGGACCAGGGTGCGGTGAGCGCCGCGGTGACCCTGGCGCTCGCGACGCTCCCGGTGAAGGACCTCACGGTCGAGAACGCTCCCCTGGAAGAGGTGATGAGCGAGCTGTTCTCCCGATCCCGCGCGGCGCGGGAGGCCGCGTCGGACGAGGGGGAGTGAGATGCCGTCGTTCTCCTCCACGACGCGGGCCCTCCCGGCGCTCTTCCGGATCGGCTTTGCCGGAGCCGTCGCCTACAGGGCCGAGTTCCTCGTGTGGGTCCTTTCGACCACGATGCCCCTCGTCATGCTGGCCCTCTGGAGCGCGGTGGCGCGCGAGGCCCCGGTGGGCCGCTTCGGGCAGCGGGAGTTCGTCGCGTACTTCCTCGCGACCTTCATCGTCCGCCAGCTGACCTCCTCCTGGGTGTCCTGGCAGATGAACTACGAGATCCGTCACGGGACCCTGGCCGTGCGGCTCCTCCGGCCCGTGTCCCCGATGATCGCCTACGCCGCGGAGAACCTCGCCGCGCAGCCGCTCCGGCTCGTCGTGGCGATCCCCGTGGCGATCGTCGGTCTTCTGACCGTGGGCGTCACGGCGCTTCCCGCCGATCCCGTGATCTGGCTCGTGTGGGGGATGGCGATGGCGGGAGGGTGGCTCATCACGTATCTCGCGAGCTTCGCGATCGGCAGCCTCGCGTTCTTCTTCGAGAGCAGCATCAAGGCCATGGACGTTTGGCTCACCCTCTACTTCATCTTCAGCGGATACATGATCCCCGTGGAGCTGTTCCCGCCCGGCGTGAAGGCCATGGCGAGCTGGCTCCCGTTTCGATACCAGGTCGGCTTCCCCGTGGAGCTGATGACCGGGGCCCACGGACGCCAGGAGGCCTTCGCCCTTCTGGCGGCCCAGTGGATCTGGGTGGCACTGATGGGTGCTGCCGCGCTTCTCCTCTGGCGGCGGGGGTTGCGCTCGTTCGGCGCCTACGGTGGCTAGGGTGAAGACGCTCGTCCGCTACGCGAGGCTCTTTCGCGTCCAGATCCGCACCTCCGCGCTCACGCTCCTGCAGTACCGATTCGATTTCTTCACCGAGGGGTGCCTCGAGATTCTCTGGGCGGCGACGGCGCTCGTTCCTCTGCTCGTCGTCTTCCGGTACCGGAGCGAGGTCGCCGGCTGGTCGTTCGGGGAGGCGCTTCTCGTCGTCGGCTGGTTCACCCTCCTGCAGGGGATCCTGGAGGGCGCGATCAATCCCAGCCTGACGAGCGTGGTGGAGCATATCCGGAAAGGGACCCTCGACTTCGTCCTCTTGAAGCCGGCGGACGCCCAGTTCCTCGTGTCGACGGCGCGCTTCCAGCCGTGGCGTGCCACGAACGTCGTGACCGCCCTCGTGATCTTCGCCTACGCCTTCCACCTTCTGGGCCGGCCGCCTTCCGCGGCCGGGATCCTCGGGGCGCTGCTTCTGCTCGCAAGCTCGACCCTCCTTCTCTACTCCCTCTGGATCCTCACCGTGAGCGCCGCCTTCTACGTGGTGCGGATCGACAATCTCACCTTCCTGTTCGCATCGATCTTCGACGCGGCGCGCTGGCCCTCGTCGGTGTTCCGCGGGTTCCTGAGCGTCGTCTTCACGTTCGTCATTCCGCTGGCGCTCATGACCACCTATCCGGCGCTGGCTCTGCTGGGGAAGCTCGGCGCGAGCTCCGCGGTGGTGGCGGTCGCGGGCTCCGTCGTCTTCGCCGTTCTCGCCCGGGCCGTCTGGCGCGGCGCCATCGGGCGGTACACCTCCGCCAGCAGCTGAGGTTCTGTCAGATGTATTTCTTGACCGTCGGCCAGAGATCGGCAACGGGCGTCCGGAGCCTCCGGCAGACGTAGACGGGGAGATCGTCCTCGTACGGCATGCAGAGGTCACAGTCCGTCCGGGCGACCTCCAGGAGGTCGCCGCACACCTCACGGTTGTCGGCCTCGTCACCTCCGAGGATGATCCAGGTGTCGACGGAGCGCTCCGGCGGCCCCCAGTGCCAGTAGGCGTTGTGCCCGCTCGACGCCTCGGGAAGACCCAGGCCCTTTCCGAAGAAATCGATCGCGCCCGCCTCGCCGTAGTTCTGGGCGAAGATCCCCGCGCGTGGCTTCTCGTCGGGAGAGAGCGTGTCGTACGCCCTCGCCACGGCCGCGACCATCTCCTCCCAGCCGAACATGTCGGCGAAGTGCTGCGGCATGGTCCCGATCTCGTGCCTTTCTCCCGAGCCCGGCTGAATTCCGAGGAAGGAGGCGTATCGAACGAAAGTGCCGACCGGGAGGAGCGGGAGACCCATGGGCGCGAGAATGATCCCGCCCGCCGCGAGAGCCACGAGGGCCGGGACCGCGGCACGGGTCCATCGGCGTCTCGCCAGAAAGCGCTCGATCGCGACGCCACCCGCGGCGAGGAGCACGGTGCAGGCGGGCGCGAGGTAGTACGGCTTGCTGCGAAACGCGAGAAGCAGGGCGACGACCACGAGAAAGATCGTCCCCAAGGGACGGAACTTCCTGGTCGTCGTCCCGAAGAGGAGGAGCGCGAGCCCGGCGGTCCACACCGGAAGCGTGAGCGGGTGCATCAGGAGGACCGCATCGGCCAGGAATCGCCAGGGAGTGGTCGAGGCCATCTTGAGCCGCGCGGCGTTCTCCATGAACCGGAGCGTGGGCCAGCCGTGGGCCACCTGCCACGCGACATGGGGAGAGAAGATTGCGAGCGACAGCGCCCCCGAGATCCACGGCCACGGCGTCATGTACCAGCCCCGCTGGGCGCGGCTGGCGCGCAGCCCGATCAGGAGCCCGAAGCCGAGCCAGAGCACGCTGATCTTGTTGAGGAGGCCCGCGCCGAGCACGGCGCCGAGCAGGATCCACAGCCTCCGGTCCCCGTCGTCGAACACCCGCACCAGGACCGCCGCCGCCGCCGTCCAGAAGAGGACGTCGAAGGCATTCATGCTGAAGATGTGGTCGATGAACAGGTAGGCCGGCGCCACGATCACCGACAGCATGGCGAGGGCCTGGGCGAGCCGGCCTCCTCCCATCCGCCGGCACGTCCATCCCGTGAGGTAGACGGTCGCCGCGCCGGCGAGCGCGGGGAGGAGCCGCAGCGCGAAAAGGGAGTCCCCGAAAAGGTGCCGGCTGATCCATAGGAGGAGAATCGACAGGGGCGGCTGGTCGACGTAGCCCCAGTCCAGATGGTCGGTGCAGGCGATGTAGTACAGCTCGTCCCGGAAGTAGCCGTAACCTCTCGCGGTCAGGAGGTGAAGCAGGAGCTTTGCCGCGGCGAAGGCCAGGAGGAACGAGGACCCGGCAGCGAGGGCCCGTGCTGTCGTCTTCTCCCGGCTCATGACAGCGGAGGACCCAGACCGACGTGTCAACGAGAACCACGCCGTCCCCGGCGCCGCGTCGGCTCGGAGACGGCCATCCTGTCGCGCCGCATCGCGGACAGGTCGCCCTCCCACAGTCCCGATCCGGCAAGGTCGAGGATGCGTCGAGCCCGGATCCGGCGGACGAATTCCTCGAGGGCCCGCTGGACGGTCCCGGAGTAGGTGCGCTCGCCACTCAACCGCAGGGCCTCCTCCAGGAGATCTTCGTTGAGTACAAGACTCATACGTTTCATGCGCACGTAGATCACAGGCGTACGGACGGCACTTCCGCAACCGAATTCCGCTCTACCATCCGCCACGCCAGATCTGGGGTTTGGCGGTACACTTACCAACGCCCAATCATGCCACAGCGTCTCTGGATCCGCTGTCTTCTCCTCACGCTCGCCGTCCCTGCGGTGGCGCAGACCACCGGGCTCGTCCCCCTGAACGACCTCGGCACAGGCTTCTACCAGGGGAATCAGGGAGGTCTCTACCCCGGCGGCGCGAATACGCCTCCTGCCGGTCACCAGACGGCCGCGATGCAGCGGGCGTCGCAGATCGTCCCACGCGACGCGGCCGGGATCCCGAGCCCCGACGGATTCATCGCGTTCATCGCCGTCGGGATGTCCAACACGACCCACGAGTTCGCCGTCTTCGAGCGCGAGGAGGATCGGAACCCCGACCGCAACGCGAGGGTCGTCCTGATGGACACGGCCCTGGGTGGGCAGACGGCGGCGGCCATCTCGAACCCGGCCGCCAGCTACTGGACCGTGGTGCAGCAACGCCTCACCTCCATGGGCCTGAGCGCCGCCCAGGTCCAGGTGGCGTGGCTCAAGGAGGCGGACGCGAACCCCCCGGACAACTTCCCCGTGCACGCCCAGACGCTCCGTGACGAGCTCGAGGTCGTCGCCCAGAACCTCCACGACAAGTTCCCGAACCTGAGGCTCTGCTACGTGTCGAGCCGCACGTACGGCGGCTACGCGGCGCCGGGCACCCTGAACCCGGAGCCCCAGGGCTACGAGTCGGGTTTCGCAGTGAAATGGCTGATCGAGGACCAGATCGACGGCGATCCGGGGCTCAACCACGACCCCTCTGCCGGTCCGATCCGGGCGCCTCTGCTTCTCTGGGGCCCGTATCTCTGGGCCGACGGCACGAGCCCGCGCTCGGATGGGCTCACGTGGCTCCTCACGGACTTCGAGAACGACCACACCCATCCGAGCCCCGCGGGGGAGGAGAAGGTTGCGGGGCTGCTCTCGTCGTTCTTCGCCTCCGAGCCCACGGCGGCACCCTGGTGGCCCGCCCAGCCCGACGCGACGCTCGTCACCGTGACCGCGCGCGGCGATGCGTACGTGCGGGCGTCCGCCCCGGGCTCGAACTTCGGCGCCAATCCCCAGCTTCTGGCGCAAGGCGGCGCGTCGCCGACGAACACCTACCTCACGTTCGACCAGGGCCTCTTGGGGCGCCCCGCGGCCCTCGCCAAGCTGAGCCTGCGCGTGGTCCAGGACGCGGGAGGCCGCGTCTCCCTCGTGAACGATACGACGTGGAGCGAGGGGTCTCTCACCTACGCGAGCGCACCGCCCATCGGCGCGCCGCTCGTCGAGTTGCCCCAGTCCTCGCGGGACGGGACGATCGCCGCCGCCGTGACTCAGGCGGTCAATGCGGATCCCGATGGCGTCGTCTCCTTCGCGCTGACGATCGCCTTGAGCGCGCAGGCGAGTTATCACAGCGAGGAGGCCGGCCAGCCGCCAAGGCTCGTCCTCGTCGTCCCCACCGCCTGTGCGGGCTCGGCGGATTACGACGGCGATCTCCACTCCGACGGATGCGATTGCGCCCCGGCCAATCCCACCCTCTTCGCCGTGCCGCGGGAGATCCGGAACCTCCGCTTCCTCGACCGGGCGACCCTGGCGTGGGCGTCGGACGCCCAGGGCTCGGGGAGCGCCACGCGCTACGACGTCATGGCCGGCGATCTCGCGGACGTGGACTTTCTCGGTACGGGCCCCAACGACGCGTGCATCGCCAACGATCTCGCCGCGACCCAGGTTCCCGATCCGACGCCGACGCCCGGCGCGAGGCGAGGGCTGTTCTTCCTCGTGCGCGGAGACAACGCGTGCGGGAAGGGAAGGTACGAGACGACGAGCGCAGGCGAGGATCGGCTGACGACGGTGTGCCCGTAGTAGGATCGGAATAGGTCGTGTCCTCGGCCAGGAGGCGAGATGGGTCGGCTCGCGCGCCTCGTCGTTTTCGGCGTCCCGTTCTACGCGTTCGCGACTGTTCTCGCCGACTCGTTCATCAACTGGGAGAGTCCGCACGTCCACCCGCTCGACCTGACCCCCGACCGCTCCCGCCTCCTGGCGGTCAACACGGCGGACAACCGGCTCGAGGTCTTCGACGTGGGAAGCGGCCTCCCCGTGCACGTGGGCTCGATCCCGGTCGGGCTCGACCCGGTGTCGGTCCGGGCGCGCACGAGCCGCGAGGCCTGGGTCGTCAACCACGTCTCCGACAGCGTGAGCATCGTGGACCTGACGGCGATGAACGTGGTCAAGACGCTGGCGACGAAGCACGAGCCGGCCGACGTCGTCTTTGCCGGGGCGCCCGAGCGCGCGTTCGTATCCTGCTCCCAGGTGAACGAGGTCCTGGTGTTCGATCCCGTCAACCTCGCCACGGCGCCGGTGGCGATCCCGATCGAGGGGGAGGATCCGCGCGCCATGGCCGTGAGCCCCGACGGGACGCGGGTTTTCGTCGCGATCTTCGAGTCGGGGAACCGCTCGACGATCCTCGCCGGTGCGCACGCCCCGGGGTTCTTCCCTCCCGACGCCGTCGGCGATCTGCTCGGCCCGTACGGCGGGGTAAACCCGCCGCCGAACCGGGGCGCCGATTTCGATCCGCCCCGGAACCAGGCGAACCCGCCTCCGCCCCCCGTGGGGCTCATTGTCCGGCAGACCGGCGCGGGACGGTGGATGGACGACAACGGGGGAGACTGGAGCGACCTCGTGAGCGGAGCGAACGCCTCGCGATCGGGCCGCCCCACCGGCTGGGAGCTTTTCGACCACGACGTGGCGATCCTCGACGCGGCGACGCTCGGCGTCGGCTACGTCCGCCACCTGATGAACCTGTGCATGGCCCTCGCGGTCAACCCGGCCACGGGGGAGATCGCCGTCGTCGGCACCGACGCGACGAACGAGGTCCGCTTCGAGCCGAACCTGAACGGGCGCTTCCTTCGCGTGGAGATCGCGCTGGCCGCACCCGGCGCGGCGGGGGTGCCCGCGATCGTCGACCTCAATCCGCACCTGACCTACGAGTCGGCGTCGGTCCCGCCGGCCGTGCGAGCGCTCTCGCTCGGGGATCCCCGCGGGATCGTGTGGAACGCCGCCGGGACGCGAGGCTACGTTGCCGGGATGGGGTCGAGCAACGTGGTCGTCGTCGACGCCCAGGGGAGGCGCGCGGGGCTCGCGCCGACGATCGTGGTCGGAGCGGGGCCGACGGGCGTGGTCCTCGACGAGCCGCGCCGCCGCCTCTTCGTCCTCGACAGGTTCGACGCGGCGATCTCGGTGGTCGACACCGCGCTCGAGACGGAGATCGCGCGCATCCCGTTCTTCGACCCGACTCCGGCTCTGATCCGAGCCGGGCGGCCCCACCTCTACGACACCCATGCCACGTCCGGGCTCGGGCACGTCGCCTGCGCCTCGTGCCACGCCGACGCGCGGGTCGACCGCCTGGCCTGGGACCTGGGGAATCCGGCCGCGGAGATGATCATAACTTCGGCCACCCCGAGCTCGGGCCGGGACCCTGCCCCGACTGGCATCCGATGAAGGGCCCGATGGTCACGCAGACGCTCCAGGACATCATCGGCAAGGAGCCCCATCACTGGCGCGGGGACCGGGACGGGATCGAGGAGTTCAACCAGACGTTCGTGAATCTCCAGGGAGCGGACGCGATGCTCGACGCGGGGCAGATGCAAGCGCTCGAGGGGTTCCTGGCCACGATCGCGTTCCCGCCGAATCCGTTCCGCAACCGCGACAACTCCCTTCCCAACCCTCTGCCGCTGCCCGGGCACGTGTTCACCGGGATCGGCGGAGCCCCGGGCGAGCCCCTGCCGGACGGAAACGCGGTGTTCGGGCTGGGGATCTTCCGGAACCATCACCTGGTCCAGGGGTTCCGGGTGAGCTGCAGCTTCTGCCACACGCTGCCGACGGGCGTGGGCACGAACTCGAACTTCTCGGGCGGGAGCGGCGTCCCCGTCCCGCCGGGACCGAACGGCGAGATGCATCACGCCGTGGTGTTCTCGACGCTTTCCGAGACCCCGAGCTTCAGCATCAAGATCCCGCACCTGCGCAACCAGCACGAGAAGGTTGGGTTCGATCTGATGTCGCCCCGGAGCCTCGCCGGCTTCGGCTTCATGCACGACGGCAGCGTCGATAGCCTGGTCCGGTTCCTGAGCGAGCCGTTCTTCGTCTTCGGGTCCGGCATCGACGGGACTCCCGCCGCGAAGCTCGCGGGAATGGTGGCGTTCCTGCTTTCCTTGTCCGGGTCCGACCTTCCGGTGAACCAGGGGATCCCGCAGGCGGTGTCCGGTCCGTCGAGCAGGGACGCGCACGCGGCCGCGGGCGAGCAGCTCACCGTCGATGGTGCGAACGCTCAGGATCCGGACACGGTGGCGTGGCTCGACGCGATGATCGCGCTCGACGACGCCGTGCAGGACGCGTTCGCGCCGGGCCCCGAGGTCTCCCTCGTCGCCCGCGGCCGGCGGGGCGGCCTCGATCGCGGCTTCGCTCACGTGGGCGGCGGGATGTTCCAGTCCGACCGTGCCGGCGAGACGGCGACCGCGGAGGGGCTGCGCACCTCCTCCTCCGCCGGCTCCGAGCTGACCTTCACGGTAGTTCCCCAGGGGACCGCGCTCAGGATCGGGATCGACCGCGACGAGGACGGCGCGCTCGACCGCGACGAGCTGGACGCGTGCAGCGATCCCGCCGATGCGACGAGCGTTCCGGTCCCTTGCGCACTGACGATCCCCTCGCTCCGGCTCGCTCGAGCGGGGGAGGGGATCGTGCTGTCCTGGGGTGCGGCCGGCGTGAGCCACGACGTCGTGCGCGGCGACCTCGATGCCCTGCGCGGCACGGGCGGAGATTTCACCGTCGCCGTCGAGGAATGCCTCGCCGATGACCTAGAGGCCCCGGCGTTCACCTGGAACGGCGCGCCGGGATCCGGCTCGAGCTTCTTCCTCGTCCGCTCCCTGTGCCTGGGCGCCGCCGCGACGTACGAGTCCGGGACGGCGGGCCAGATCGCGCCGCGCGCCCCCGGGATCGCCGCCGCGCCGGCCGCCTGCTTGGACTGAGGAAGGCGACGGTCCGGCCGCCGGGTTGGGGCTCGCTGCCGCACGGAGCGCGATACGAGCGCCTGCCCGTGAAGAGGGGAACCGCTACGGGCACACGCCGGAGGCGGCGATCTCCGGATCCCGGCTTTCGACCTGCCGGAGATGTCCCGTGTCGAAGGAGCCGTTGCCGGTCTCCCTCACCTCGCGAACCAGGAGCATCCATCCCTCCCCGAGATCCGGGCTCTCCGGGAGCGCGAGCGACGGAAGCGGGTGATCGTCGGCGAGACAGTCGATGGCGGCAACGGCGAGATCTCCGCCCGTCGACCGGAGCAGGTCGAGATCGCCACGGAACACGTCGAACGCCACCGCCACCGGCCGCTGGACCCAGGACAGCCCCACGCGATCCACCATGAGCGACACCGATGCGATCGCGGCGCAGGTGGTCCCGTCCCCCTCGTAGGTCCCCGCGACGCCGGCACAGTCGGTGGGCGAGGCCTCGTCGCAGGTGCTGTCCGGCAGGCTGCACGCGCCCGCGGGTGTCTCGCACGCGTTGCCGTCGCCGTCGCCGTCGTCGTCCTCCTGCAGCGGGTTCGGGACCCCGGGGCAGTTGTCGCAGGCGTCCCCGCGGCCGTCCCCATCCGCATCCCCCTGATCGAGATTCGGACGATCCGCGCAGTTGTCGGAGGGATCGGCGACGCCGTCGTGGTCCCGATCGGGTGGCAGCGACACCAGAGGCGCCAGGAAGATCTGCGCCGAGTCGCCGTCGTCGTACTCCGCGACAGCAACAGGCACGAAGACCGCGCCGAAGCGCGCGTAGGCCAGGTAGATATGGAGATCCAGAGCGCCGCCCGGCCGCTCCTCCTCTAGATGGGCGGCGATCTCCTCGACGACCTCCTGCCTGGCGCGCAGCGTGAGTCCCTCCGCGAAGTCGAAGCGAGGCCAGCGCACGAGCACTCGCGCGATCTGCCCGTTGTTCGACACGGCCGCGCGCAGCATCGATTCGAGGACCGGGTGGCTGTTGATGACACGATGCACGGTCACCATCTGCTCGACGTCGTGGGTCCTGAGCTCGCCGCTTCCGGTGACGAAGCCGGTTCCGCCGACGGTGTCCACCCGGCAACAGTTCCCGGCCGGAGCCGGGTTGATCTCCGTCGCCGGGAGGGACAGAGAGCCCACCACGGCCAGGGCCAGATTCTCGGCCTCTGCCGCGTCCCACGCCGTGCGCGGCGAGGCGGCCCAGTCGAACTGGCGCGGGAGGCTCACGTAACGGACACGGCCCACCTCGGTATCGATCTGGATCACGACGGTGCCGGCCGGATCCACCGCCTCGATCCGCGCTCCGTCGCCCGCGACGATCGACGGCTCGTCGTCGCCCACGCTCGCGGCGATCCCCGCCACCGACAGGTCGGCCATCCAGTCCGGACCGTCCTCGACGGAGAGGATCGTGGGGTCGAAGGGGGGGAGCGTTTTCTCGACCCACTCGCCGAACGGCGCCGCCGGATTGGTGAGCATGCGGTTCGAGCTCACGTACGTCAGGCACTCGTTCGCGCCTCCGCCGATCGGATCCTTGACCCGGGGGTCGCATCCCTTCACGTAGGTCACGCAGTGAAACGCAGGAGTGACGGGATCGCCGAAGACGTCGTTGTAGCGCTCGGCGAAGAGGCGACTCCAGCAGTCCGCCTCGGCCGCGGCGCCCGCGCCGACGCCGACACCGTGCGCGACCGGACACTGATCCGTCGCTTCGTTCCGGTGGGTGGCAGGGTTCCAGGCGCAGGAGTCCCGGTACAGGTTCTCCACCCAGGAGATCGCGATCGGAGCGTGGAAGCCGTCCACCGCGAAGTTCCGGTAGCGAGCCAGCCACTCCGCGGCTCCGTGGGCGTAGGACATCCCGTGGAAGCCGTCGATCTGGTGGACTCCCGCAAAGCTCGCCTCCCAGTCCGTCCAGTCGTCCTCGTCCATGCTGACGCAGGACGACAGATGCAGGAACTCGAGGTCGCCGTCCCCGAACGCCATGTCCTCCTGGTTCGCGAGGCAATCGCCCGGCCCCGGAGCGTCCACGCGCGCGAGCGCCGACCAGGACCCCTCGAGCGCGCGCTCCCCGCCGTGCAGACCGATCATGGCGGCATCACCCGAGTCGACCTGTCCTGGGTCATCGTCTCGCCCCCAGCTCTTCCGGTCCTTGTCGAGGAAGTCGCTCTCCGCGATCGGCAGGTTCGTCCACAGCCCGTTGCCGAAATAGTGAAAGTACTCGTTGTGATGAAAGGCCCCCCGATTCCAGGCCTGGAAGCCGCGGCCCCCGGGCGGCGCCGCGATGTTGGTCATCTCGTCGTACCAGGACCTCAACATGTCGTCCATGACTCCCAGCGGCTTGCCGTTGCACGGCGAGTTCCACGCGGTGACGACCCGTGCCACGACCTCGCGCTCCACCCCGGGCGGCACCGCCGCCCGCGCGGGAGCACACGCCGGCACGATCCACAAGAGCGCGGCGGCGGCGACAGACCCTCGGGACATCGCTCGTTCGTGGTTTCTCATGGCCGCGCTCCTGTCAGGGCTTGACCGCGATGCCGGAGACATCGCCGGCGAGCGATGCCGGTGGCGCGGAGCAGTCGCCTCCCGTCGGGCTGCTCGCGAGAATCGTGTTCACCGCCGTCATCGTCCCCAACTGCGGGTCGACCGCGCCGCCCAGGGCCGCGCTGTTGCGGTACACGGTCACGTTGGTCAGGTTCGCGGCCGACGCCATCCCCTGGTGGATGCCGCCTCCCTGCCCCGCCGCCGTGTTCGTGCTGATCGTGCTCACCACGGCGACGAGGTCTCCATGGTTGGCGATCCCCCCACCGCTCGCATCGGACCTGTTGTAGCTGATCGTGCTGCCGTCGAGCGTGAGGCTCGATCCGGCGGAGTTGTAGATCCCCCCACCCTGCCCGGTCGCCTCGCAGGCGTTCACCGCCGCGTGGTCGAGCGTCAGCATTCCCTGGTTGAGGATCCCGCCTCCGTCCGCGCCGCCGACGGCGCCCGTGACGCTTCCCTGCTGGACCATCAAACGGGCCAGCGTCACGGTCACGCCGGCGTGCACGTGGAAGATCCGGTCGAGCGACTGGGCGTCGACCCAACGTCCTGCACCTCACCCGGAGGCGCCGTGCAGCCACCGGCCTGTCCGGCCGCGGGGAGCACCGCGAGACACGCGAGCCAGAACGCCAGGAGGACGGCCCACAGGACGACACCCCGCCGGTGGGCGCGGAGGTCTTGAACGGAACGCACCGTATCGCTCATGGAGCACCTCATCTCGCGTTCCTCCTCCCTTGACATGACACGCCCTCGTCAATCGCAGGGCGGGTGGCGCCGCGGTGGTCTTGTCCGTTCTTCACGGACAGTCCCCGGCGTCGGGGACGCGCTCGAGACCGCCGGGCGCCGACAGCCCGTAGGACCGGTTGGCTCCGTCAACGTAGGCCCGAACAAGGTAGAAGAACCCCTGGCCGAGAAGGGGAACCGCGGTATCGGGGCTTCCCGGCTCCATCCCCGGGCCGGTGGTCTCGTCCGCGGAGTCGTCCTCGAGGCACTGGACCTCGCCCAAGCGGGTTTGTAGACCGTCATCGACGATGTCGTCGAGCCGACCTCGGATCGCGTCGTAGTGACAGGCGCCTGGCGCGGGATTCCATGTCAGAACGGTACTGGACTTCCCGTCGACCACGAGTCCCGAGACCTGCACGCCTTCGGGCGGGCCGGCGGCGAGGTCGGAGAACAGCAGCCGGTTGCCCAGATCATCGACGAGCAAGGTCTGCCCGTTGCTGTCGGTGCAGATCTCTGTCCTGTCTCCGGTGCTGGTGTTGATGATGAAGAGACCGCCGTTTCGGGCATCGACGCCATAGAGAACCCCGTCGTCGCCGAAGGCGATCTGGAACCCCCCCGCCCCGGGGAGCGACGTGGTGATCTCCATGAACAGGGAGCAGGACACATCGGACTTGAAGAACAGATCCTGAGAGTCCGACAAGCGTGTGGACGTCGCGAACAGGGCAGCGTCGGAGCGGATCGCGATGTCGCCGAATGCGAGATTGTAGGACGCAGGTATCTGGCATGAGGTCTCCGACTGCACGAGGCCGTCGCTTCCAAAGGTGACCTGGCCTAGCCGGCGGCTCCGGTCCTCAACGTAATAGAACCTGCCCTGATGAAAGTCCCCGTTCGATGCGCCGACGAGGATTCCCGCGGACACCTGCCCGCACATCAGGTCGTTGAAGAACAGCGGGGCTGGATCCGGGAGCAAGGTGACCGGGTCCCGATCGAAGCGCGAGAAGTAGAAGCGTCTGGTGGCGGCGTCGTAGGCATTCCCGTTGAAGTTGTTGGATCGCCCGTTCACGTCCTCCGGAATGCTGCTGATCCGCGTCGCCGTGCAGGCCCCAGTGTCGATAGAGTAGACGAGTGCCGGGGCCGGATCGCCGATGAGCCCTCTGTCGGTGGCCAGCAGCAGAGCGGCACGGACCGGCGTGACGAGGAGCACAGGGAGAAGGACTGCTGCGGAAACCTCGAGCCGATGTCGCTTCATCGCTCGACCCTCCTTCGGATCGTCAATCGCAGGGCGGGTGGCGCCGCGGGGCCCCGTCGGAGGCCGTGCCGAGCGGCCCCTCGCCGAGCCCGTTGGAGCCGGTGACCAGGATGGTGAACGGCACGCCCACCGCCGGGTTGTCGACCATCGGCGCGACCGGCACCGTGATCCCCTGCAGGAACACGTCGCCGGGGCAGCCCGCCGCGAGACCCGCCAGGTCGCCCCGGTAGAGGGTGTAGGTCGTCGCGTCGTCGCGCGGCTCCCAGGCCAGGGTCGTCCGGTCCGTGAACATCAGCGGCTGCGCGGCGCCGGGGGCCGAGACCTCGTCCGGCTCGTCCTCGTCGCACTGCGCGATCGCCCCGACCCCGGCCGGGGTGGAGGGGAAGGCGACCGGGACGACGCCCACCGGCTCGGAGTCCACGTCCACAGCGAGGCTCGACCCGGCGAGCCCCGCGGCCTGGACGGCCGCCGATGTGTCATGGATGAACGGGCAGCCCATGGCGAGCTGGCCGTCCGCGTCGGTCTTGACCATCAGCATCTCGACCCCCGGTCCTCCCGCCATCACGACGTGGGACCGCCCGGCGATCGTGAGCCCGCCGTCGGCCGCCAGCACCGCCGAGCGGAGGCCGTCCTCGAGCGAATCCCCGTAGGTCCGCTCCCAGACGACGCCGCCCAGCGGGTCGAGCGCCAGGATCCAGCCGTCGAGGTCTCCCGCCGCGGAGAACGAGTCGGTCTCGCCGGCCACGACGACGCCGTCCGGCGCGCGCGGGGCGACGGAGAGGCCGCGGTCGGAGGCGATCCCCCCGTAGAAGTTCTGCCACAGCGGCACCCCCTGCGCGGTCGCGCGCATGACCCACACGTCGGGGGCGGGCGTGGCCGGGCTAGACGGGAACTCGCCGGCTACGGTCAGGCTCCCGTCTCCGCCGCGAAGCACGGCGCGCGCCGTGCCGGCCGCTCCCGGTACTCCGTAGCGCCGGCCCCACAGGACCGAACCGCTCGTGGACGCGGCGAGCAGGAGCGCGTCGCTCCCGACCCGGCCGGCGATGTGGAGCAGCGTATCGTCCGCCTCGATCCCGTACGGCTCGACGTCTTCTCCGGTGCGGGCGCCGGCGCGGAGCGTCCAGAGGAGCTGCCCCATGTCGTCGACCCGGAGCAGCAGGAGCCCCGTACCACCCGCGATCGACGCCGTCCCCGCCAGAACAAGCGACCCGTCGGAAAGACGGACCATCGCCCGCGCCCGCTCGTCCCCGCCGCCGTCGTAGGCGGTCTGCCTGACCGGGCTCCCCGTCGCGCCGTCCAGCTCGACGAGCAGGAGATCCGACTGTGGGGGCGTGACCGAGGCGGTCTCGGCGAGGACGAGCAGGTTTCCGTTCCACCCCTCGGTGACGGCGACCGCAGAGTCTCGGCCGGAGCCGCCGAGCGACCGCGCCCACAGCACCGCCCCGTCGTCGTTCGTCCGGACGACCAGGAGGTCGCCGTTTCCCTCGCCGAACGAGGTCGTCTCGCCCGCCGACACGAATCCGCCGTCTGAAGTCTGGATCACCGCGGCGGCCTCGTCGAGGTCCTCTCCGCCGAACGTGCGCCACCACAGGTGCGAGGGACCCATGTCGCCCGAGACGTCGAAGGTGTAGTCGCGGTTCGGCCCGCTCGCTGCATCGGCCGGGGAGAGCCGGACATGGTAGCTCCCGGCTTCGGGCGCGGTCCAGGCGTGCTCCACGAGACCGGTGATGCCGGCGCCCTCGGTGAACGTGGCGATCTGCTCCCCCTGCGGGTCGAACAGATCGGCGACGAGGCCGGAGAGCGCCGTGCCGCGCGCTGCCATCGAGAGCCGATAGGTCTGCCCGTTCCGCGCGTGGAAGCTGGTCCAGTCGGTCGGATCGTCGAAGAAGTTCCTGTACTGCGGCCGCGGCACGAGAGGGCCGTCGATCCAGGGAAGCCGGACGCGGTGGAACAGGTCGTCGTACTCGAAGATGTCGAGCGAGCGGTGGAACTGGGCGGTCACCAGGCGTTCGGCCGGCGCGACGCCGGTGAACGCCGGGTAGCCGTCGCCGTCCGCCGCCATGGCCAGGGCGGCGGAACTACCGGGTGAATCGAAGGTGAAGAACTCCTCCCACTGCGGCGCGCCCGTGCCGTCGTAACCCACCGTCACGACTCGCGCCGGTCCGACCGCTCCCGTCTCATAGGCCACGACGACCGCCTGTCCGGAGGGATCGACCTCGACGCCGACCGCGTCCCAGGACTCGATCACCGCGGGCGGGGGGTAGGTCCGCGACCACAGCAGCCCACCCGAGGTGGCGAGGGCCTGGGTCACCACCCGACCGACGCCGATCTGGCTGTTGCCGCCCGTGACGAGGACCCGGCCCTGGCCGCTGGCCTCGATGTCGATCCCACCGCTCTGCCAAAAGGCCGTGCCCGGCGAGAAGGTTCGGAAGAGGACGGTGCCGGAGGCCGAATCCAGGCACTGCGTCAGGATGTTCCCCGTGGCCGGATCGGCGTCGTCGAGCCAGCCTGTGACGCAGACCCGCCCGTCGCCGGTGAGGACGACTGCGGCGTTCGTGTCGGCAATCCCTCCGTAGCCGGTCTCGGTGATCCATGACGGTGTCCCGTCGGGCGCGAGCTTCACGACGAGGCCGTTCGCCGCCGGATCGGTAGGTTCGTGGGTCCTGCCGGCGGCGTAGACGTTCCCCTGGTCGTCGACGGCGAGGTCCTCGAACGAGGCGTCCCCCGGCTGCTGGTAGCGCCAGCTCCACTGAAGCCCGCTACTCAGGATCCTGACGACGAACGCGTCGAACCCGGCGACCAAACCCCCGACGTTCCCGCCGACGTAAACCGCGCCGTCGGGAGATGGAGCCACCGCCTGGGGGCGGTGGTCGACACCCAGTGGGAACTCCCAGTGCCCGAGGCCGTAGGGGCTCAGCTTGTTGACGAAGCCGGCCACGGGATCCTGGAACTGGTTGTGGAAGCCGGCGCGGTAGACGTTGCCCGCGGCGTCGAGCGCCTGGGCCGTGCATTCGCGCCCGCTCGCGGCGGGGTCCGTGGCCCACAACAGGCTGCCGCCCATGTCGTACTTGAACGTGCGGCAGGCGACGGCGGTATCGGCCGCCGGCCAGTAGCTCGTGACGACCACGTTGCGCGCCGCGTCGATCGAGACCGCGCGCCCGCCCCCGAAGGGTCCCGGCGGCGGCTCGTACGCCTCCCAGCGCACCTCGAGCGGCGGAATCACGTCGGCCGCCGCCGGAATCCAGGCGGCCGCCGCCAGGAGCACGAGCCCGGTCACACGCGTCGAACGCAGTCTTGTCGTCGCCATCGTCGCACCTCGTCGTTTCGATACGTACGTAAATACCCGGGCAGCTCCGGGAAGTCACCGCCAGCGCTGGTAGGGATTCGACCGGAAGGGGATCAGGCCAGCAGGCGGCTGCGCAGCGCCTTGGCCACGGCTTCCGACTTGGAGTGGACCTCGAGCTTCTCGTAGATCCGCTTCATGTGGAAGTGGACGGTGTTGAACGTGACTCCCAGTACCTCCGCGGCCGTGCCGTAGGTGTGCCCGTCCACGAGCATCTTCAAGAGGCGCGTCTCGTGGGGAGTCAGGCGGTAGTCGGCCCGTTGCGGAGGACGGTGGTCGCGGAACAGCGTGATCACCCGCCGGGCGACCTCGGGCGACAGGGGTGCGCCTCCCTCCATGGCTTCGCGCAGTGCGTCGAGAAGCCGCGCGGGCGGCGTCTTCTTGAGCAGATAGCCGCAGGCGCCCGCGCAGATCGCCTGGAAGATCCGGTCGTCATCCTCGTACACCGTCAGCATGACGAGCTGCATCGCGGGATGCCGCTCTCGCAGCAGGCGGATTCCCTCGATGCCGGACATGCCGGGCAGCCCGATGTCGAGCAGGGCCACGTCCGGCGGCTCCCCGCGAAGGTGATCGAGTGCTTCTTCCATCGAACGGTAGGCGCCCGCGCAGCGGAACCCGCCCGTGCCGTCGATCAACGCGCGCAGGCCTTCCCGGATCTCCCTCTGGTCCTCGACGATGACGACGCTCAGATCGGGCATGGCCTCACTCGGGGAAACATTACACCTGGCCCGGCCGCCCCGCCCCACCAGTGTTGGTGGGTGGTCGACCGAACCCCGCCCGCCCGCCCGACGCCCGGGGTCCCTTCAACGGAAGCGCCAGGGTGACCGAGGTTCCCTTGCCGGGCCGGGATTCCACCTGGAACCTGCCGCCCAGCCTCTCCGCTCGAGCGCGCATGCTGTCCAGCCCGTGGCCTCCCCGTCCTTCCCCTCCGGCCACCGGGTCGAACCCGGATCCGTTGTCCCGCACGGACAGGATGAGGCGGTCCTTCTCCAAGGCGAGGCGGATCTCCACCCGGGTGCAACCGGAGTGCCTGACCGCGTTGTTGACGCTCTCCTTGAAGACCAGATAGGCCTGCCGGCGCACCTCGGCGTCGAGCGTCTCCTCGATCCCCGCCTCCGGCACCGTGAGCCGGAACTGCACGCTGCCCGCCGCGAAGACATCGGAGGCGAAGCGGCGCATCCGATAGAGAAGATCCGCGATCCGATCGGCGGCGGGATTGATGGACCAGACGATGTCGCTCATGCTGTCCACGAGGGTCCGGGAGATTCCGGCGATTCGCTCCAGACGCTCGTGACCGATCTCGCGTCGGGTGGAGACGTCTCTCAGGGCCACTTCGCTGAGGATGGCGATCTGGGTCAGGCTGGAACCCACATCATCGTGCAGATCCGTGGCGATTCGTGTGCGCACGCGCTCGATCTGAACGGCCCGCGCGACGCGGCGCCTGTGAATCGCCGACAGCGCGGAGACCAGCACGAGGGCGACCAGGGAAACGAACCACCAGGTACTCCAGAAGGGTGGCAGCACCAGGAACGAGACGGAAGCCGGCGCGGCGCTGGCTCTTCCCTCACCATCCACCGCGCGCACAAGCATCCGGTAGCTCCCCGGGGCGAGGCCGGCGAGCTGGACACCGGGCACGTCGGCGGCGGGGCTCCAGTCCGCACCGGATCCTTCCAGCACGAACTGATAGCGCGGCGCCCGTCCTGGAGTGAAGGCGATGGCGCCAAAATCAACCTGGAGGCGATTCTGCGTGTGAGAGACGTTGATACCGTCGATGCGTTGCTCGCCCAGCGGGGAGACAGGGTATCTCGCGCCCGCGATGGTGAGCCCCGCGATCCGCACCTGCGGCGGGACTCCGGCCTGAGCATCCGCCTGGGGGACGAGGCGCGACACCCCCAGCCGTGAGGTGAACCACAATGCGCCGTCTCTGTCGCTCTGCGCGGAGGTGATCTCGTCGTTGCTCAGACCATCCGCTATGGAGTAGCGGCGAATCCGGCCGGAATCCGGATCGAGCCGGTCGATGCCCGAGATGCCGCCGATGTAGATCCGCCCCCACCGGTCCTCCGTGAAGCAGGTGACGGCGTCGCTCGCCAGCCCCTCCCTCGTTGTGTAGACACGGAAGACGGGCTGCTCAGCCGTCGGGTCGTCCACGCGGACCGCGCCTCCTCCCGTCCGCGCGATCCAGAGACGGCCCGGCGCATCCACGTAGACCGTCGTGGCCTCACCCTGAGGACGACCCTGCGCGGCGGCGAACGACTCGAATCGGTCGCCGCGCAGCCGGGCCACGCCCCCGCGAAGCCCCACCCACAGGTTGCCCTTCAGGTCCTGCGCGAAAGACAGGGCGGTGCGCCCGGCCGGCAGCCCCTCGGCCTCTCCGTAGCGGCGGCAGAGGCCGGTTCCGCTCTCGCACCGGGCAACGGGATGGGAGCCGCCCAGACCGATCCAGATGTCGCCCCGGGCGTCCTCGAAGAGCGCCGCCACGAAATCCGCCGACGGAGCGACCTGCGATCCATAGACGAGAGCCGGGTGCACACGCTCCAGATCCTTCAGTTCCCGCTGCGCGGGGAATCTGTAGACCGCGCCGCCGGCAGCGAGCCACCAGCGCCCCTCCCGATCCTCGAGGACCCTCGCCTGGATCCTGCCCAGGCTGATTGGCCCCAGTGCGGGAATGCGGGGAGCAATCGGCTGGATGCCGGACTCCTCGAGATGGTAGAGGCGGTCGTCCGCGTTCACCAGAACCCCCTGTGAGCGGCTCCGGATGAGCACTCCGTGCCCGAGGTAGCCGAGCCCGTCGGCGCGGCCGAAGGCCGTGAACCCCCCGCGCGAGACCCGTTGGGCGCCCCTGGAGTTCGAGCCGACCCAGAGGTTGCCGGCGGGATCCTCGCCCAGCGCAACCAGGTGCTCGTTGAGTCCCTCGTTGGCGTCGTGGATCCTGAACTCCCCATCAGCGAACTCGACGAGGAGGTCCGAATGCGTGACGAGCCAGACATGGCCGTCGCCGGTCTGGTGAACATCGTACACCGCAGCCACTCCGCGGCCCGCCGGGGAGGCTGTCCAGAACGCCTCGCCGGGGGCCGCCGGGAGTGTGACACGCCCCTGCGGAGCGCCGGTCCCGGAAGGAAGGAATCGCGTCTCACCGCCATCCGAAGACGGCCACGGCATGAGAATCGTCAGTCCGCCCGTGTGTCCCACCCAGATCCTGCCGGAGTGGTCCTCGATCAACGAAAAGACGCCTCCGTCAAGAGCGCCTGGAGTCAGAGGTACCCGGGTGACGCCGCCGTCGGGGCTCAGTCGCGAGAGGCCCGGCCCACCCCCGATCCAGAGCGTGCCCTGCCGATCCTCCAGCAGAGCCGCGATCGCGTAGGCGGAACTCTCGAGCCCCGCCGTCGTCAGGTTTACCCGCCGGAAAGACGCACGGTCATCGGAATACTGCGAGATGAAGAGCCCCTGGTTGGTGCCGGCCCACAGGCGCCCGGCTCGATCCTGCATCAGGGTCTCGACACGGTTGTCTGCGCTTTCCGGCTCCAGACGGACGCGGCGGAAGATCCGGCCGGGCTCCGTCTCCTCGGGATCGAGCCGGTAGACTTCGGGGGTTCCGCAGGCGACCCAGTAATGTCCATCGGCCGTCTGGATCATGGCCCGGGCGCCCTGGCTCTCGAGACCCTCGTCCCGTCCGTAGTTGACGAAGGCGTGACCGTCGAAACGGCTCACGCCGCCCGGCGTGCTGAACCATAGATAGCCGCGGGAGCACCGGAAGATGTCATTGACCCTGTTGTGGGAGAGCCCCTGGCTCGTCGTGAAGGAGGTGAGCGGGAGCTGCTCGGCCCGCGCGACCGTGAGCGTCAGGCCGAGGACGGCTCCCGCCGCAAGGCCCGGCATCCACACGACGCGGAGCCGATCGCGGCGACCCTGAGAGAGTTTTCTCATCATCGACCCATGCTGGAACCGCCGTCCGCCAGCGGCGGCGGCCTCAGTACAGAACCAGCAGTCTCGCCGCCCTCTCGATCCTTTCTTCTCCCGGCAGGAACTCGTCCTCGAGGGGAGGCGAGTACGGGACGGGCGTGTCGAGAGCGCCCATGACCCGCACGGGAGCGTCCAGATCCTCGAACGCCTCCTCCTGGATGATGGCCGCCAGGCTCTCCCCGATCCCGCCGGTCCTCGAGTCCTCGTGCATGACGAGAACCTTGCCGCAGTGGCGCGCGACGGCGAGGAGGGACTCGCGGTCCAGGGGGACGAGGCTCCTCAGGTCGAGAACGGCCGCCTCGATCCCGTCCTGCGCCAGCCGCTCCGCCACGCGCAGGGCGACGTGCACGTACGCTCCGTAGGAGACGAGGGCGAGGTCGGAGCCGGACCTCCGGAGCGCCGCGCGACCGAGAGGGATCGGATCGGGAGGTGCCTTGCCCAGGGCCTGGCGGATCTTCGGCTCGCGATAGAGCGCGATGTGCTCGTAGTAGAGGACCGGATCCGGGTCGAGAACCGCCGTGGCCAGGAGCGCACGCGCGTCGTTTGGGGTCGAGGGGCAGACGATCTTGAGCCCCGGCGTCCTGTAGAACCACGGCTCGGTGTTCTGGCTGTGATACGGACCGGCGCGGCGCAGGCCGCCCCAGGGCATGCGGACGACCATCGGCACCGACCCGCCCCACCGGTAGCGGATCTTCGCCGCGTTGTTCACCAGCTGATTGAACCCGGTTGCGACGAAGTCGTTGAACTGGATCTCGCCGATCGGCCGCTGCCCGGCGAGAGCGGCGCCGACGCACACGCCGAGCACACCGCCCTCGGCCAGGGTGGAGTTGAGGATGCGTTCGCCGAATTCGGCGAGGAGCGGGCGCAGGAGGAGAAACGCGTTCCCGTACTTCCCTCCCACGTCCTGGCCGTAGACGAACACCCGCGGATCGGAGCGGAGGGAGTCCTCCACACCCAGCATCACCGCTTCGAGGAATGTTCGCCCCCTGGGGTCGAAGGGAGGACCCGGCTCGAGCGGAGGAAGCGGGCGCCGCTCATGCCCGGTCCGCGACGAGCGATTCAGGAGAGGCTCCACGTGGCGCCGCGGCGGCTCGTCCGCGAACACTCCCGCGCCGGCGAGCGCCGGCTCCGGCCATGGCGCCTCGAGGATCCGCCGCGCCTCGGCGTCCACGAGCGCCTCGCATTCGGCCTTCACTCTCGCGAGGTCCTCCCCCAGGATGACGCCGTCCGAGACGAGGAGCGCGGCGTAGGTCGGGATCGGGTCGCGCTCCGCCCAGAGCCGATAGAGCTCTGGGTCGGCGTACCCGGGGGCCTGGAGCGGCGGGTACTCCCACGACGGCGAAGGATCCTTCCCGAGGTAGAGCATGTCGTCGTGATGGGCGTGGCCGCACATGCGCATGGCGACAAGCTCGAGGAGCGCGGGCCCCAGACCTAGACGAGCGCGCTCCGCCGCCCAGGCGAACGCGGCGGCGATCGCCTCGGGGTCGGTGCCGTCGATCGTGATCCCGGGGATCCCGTACCCCGTGGCCTTGTCCGCGAAGGCGCGCACGGCGGATTGCTCTCCGACCGGCGTGGACAGCGCCGTCTGGTTGTTCTCGACGCAGAAGATCGCGGGAAGCCTCCGCGCCGCGCAGAGGTTGATCGCCTCGTGCCACTCGCCCAGGGAGGATCCGCCCTCGCCGATGAAGGAGACCGCCACGCGGCCCGATCCCTCCCGCGCGAACGCCATGGCCAGACCGGCCACGGTCAAGGTCGAGATCCCGAGCGGTGCGGTCGCCGGAACGATCCCCCAGGACAGGTCGCCGATGTGAAGGTCCTTCCCCTCCATGGGCGGTCCGGCCTTCGCCATCTGGGCGCTCAAGACCATGCGTACGGTCTCCGGATCCGGCCGCATCGCGAGGGCCGCGCCCAGGTCGCGGATCAGGGGCGCCACGACGTCGCCCCTCCACGATCCATCCGCGCCGCGCCACGCGGGTCCGCGTCTCAACCGCAGGGAAGCCGCGTAGATCGCCTCCTGACCGAGCGAGCGGAACCCCTTTCCCTGAAACGCGGAGCCGCGGTGCCGGACCTCCCCGGCCGTGAACAGTCCCTTCAGGCGATTGTCCACCGCCCGGGTCAGCACCATTCCGCGAAGGATCTCTTTCCGCTCGGCGGGAGTGAGCGACGCGACGATCGCCTCACGCCTCAGAAACCCGTCGGCGGCTTCCACGAGATCGGCCTCCGCCTTTCGGAGCCGCGTGGCCACGCTGACCCCGGGCGCGGTCTCGAGCCCTTCCGGCAGGGCCACGTCTTTCAACGCTTCATGGAGCGCTTTCCGCAGCGGAAGGCGAAGGCGGTCGATCGCAGCCGCGTCGCGGCCCGGATCCTGGCCCGCGCCGTCCTGTGCCTTCCGGAACGCTTCGATCGCGGAGCCGAGGGCGAAGGGGAAGTGCTCGGCCACGAAGGCGGAAAACCGCAACAGGAGGCCGCGGGGGGTTCCCCGGCCCTCGGAAGCCGCGGACGACTTGCGATCGGTTGCGCGGGCCATGAGCGCCGATGCTATCCGCTCGCGCCCGACTCGGGCAAGATCGGGATTTGCCCCACCCGTCGCTCGTGAGGCAAACTACCGGGTTATGCCTCGCGACAAGAGGAACCGAAGGTCCTCCCGATCGTCCGCCCGCCGCGACCGGCGGTTGCCCGTGGTTCCGCCGGATCCCGCCCTCCTGTCCACGGACCTCGCGCGCTGGGCCGGGGAGCGGGTGGCCAGAGCCGGCCGCAGGTACGCCCTCATGAGCCGCGTCCTGAGCCTGAAGCTCAACGCCGAGGGGAACATCCTCCTGGCTCGCGTGAGGGGAAGCGGCCCAGCGCCCTACCGGGTCGAGGTGGCCGCGCGGGAAGGGTTCCTGGCGAGCCGCTGCACCTGTCTCGTCGACTGGAGCCCCGTCTGCAAGCACGCGGTCGCCGCCGTCGAGGCCCTGCGCTTCCCGCGCGCGCCGGTGGTCGCGACGGGAGGGCCGGGGCGACACGCCTCCGCCTCGACGGGTACGGCTGCGGCATGGGCTCTGGCGCGGGAGGATCGCGTCGCCGCAGCACGGGATCACGAGATCGAAGACCGTCGTGAGCGGGCCCGCCGCGAGCGCGCGGTGGTTCGTCTCGTCGGCGGCTCGAGAGGCCGCGTCCGTCTCGAGGTCGCGCGCCGCGATCGGGAGCCGCCTTGCGCCGTCGTCCTTCGCGGAGAGCGGTGCGACCTGGGGACGTGCACGTGCCCGGACTTCCTGAAGAACGAGCTCCAGACCTGCAAGCACGTCGAGCGGGCGCACGCCTGGCTCAGGAGGAGGCCGAAGCCCAGGGCGCTGAAGCTCCTGTCCGTGTGGTGGCGTCCGCGGGAGTGGCCGGCGCGGGCTCCGCGGCCTCTCCAGGAGATCCGGCTCGACACGCCCGCCGGCCGTGGCCAAGGCGATCTCGAGGCGTACTTCGAGCCCGATGGGTGGCTCCGCGAAGCGCCCGAGGGCGAGACTGCACAAGCGTTCGCTCGCCGCGCGATCGAAGCCGCGCGAGCCGCCTCGCGCGCGCTCGGGCTGGTGTGGGATCTCGACCCTCTGGTCAAGGCCCGGATCGCGGAGGCCGACGCGGAGTCGCGGGAGGCGGGGGCCGGCCTGGTCCCCGGCGGGGAAGCGTGGAGCGGGATCGTGCCGCACCTCGGCATCCGGCTCCATCCCTACCAGGAGAAAGGGGTGGAGTTCCTCGTCCGCGCCGGGCGGGCGATGCTCGCGGACGACATGGGGCTCGGGAAGACGGTGCAGGCCATCGCCGCCGCCCTCGTCCTGCGCCGGGGCGCCGCTGCGAAAAAGGCGCTCGTCGTGTGCCCCGCATCGATCAAGCATCAGTGGCGCCACGAGATCGCCAAGGCGTGCGGGGAGCGCGCCGCGGTCGTCGAGGACCTGCCCGAGGCGCGGCTCGCGACCTATCGGAGGTGGCGCCACGGCTTCCTGGTTCTCAACTACGAGATCGTCCTCCGGGACATCGAGGCGATCCGCAGGGCGAAGCCCGACCTGGTCATTCTCGACGAGGCGCAGAGGATCAAGAACTGGGACACCAAGACGGCGATCGCCGTCAAGCGCCTCGAGAGCCCCTACGCCTTCGTTCTCACGGGGACCCCCCTCGAGAACCGCCTGGTGGAGCTTCACTCGCTCGTCGAGTTCCTGAGCCCTCGCGCCCTGGGACCCCGCTGGCGTCTTCTTCCGTTTCACGCGGCCACGGATCCCTCGGGCCGGGTCCTCGCCTACGAGGACCTGGATGCCCTGCGCGCGCGTCTCGCCCCCCTCTTCCTCCGGCGGGAGCGGTCGGAGGTGCTCGACCAGCTTCCCGATCGGACCGACAACACCTTCTGGACCCCTCTCACGCCGGCGCAGTCCCGGCCGTATCGCATTCACGCGGCGCGCATCGCCGCGATCCTCTCCAAGGGAAACCTCGTGAGCCCCGCGGAGGTGCGGATCATTCTCCAGTCGCTCACGAGCATGCGCATCCTGTGCAACGCCTACGCCCAGTACGCGTGGGACCGCGTGGGAGCACGGATCGCCGCTGACGGCGAGGGTTCCCTGGACCCGAGGGCCCTGGGCTCGCCCAAGCTCGAGGAGTTCCTGCGTGTGCTCGAGGAGCTCCTGGAGCTGGCCGAGGGGAAGATCGTCGTCTTCAGCCAGTGGGAGCGGATGCTGCGCCTCGCTCACCACGTGGCGCGAGGGCTTCTGACGCGGAGGGGAGAGCGGGCCGAGGTGTTCCACGGGGGGCTCACGGGGAGGGCGCGCCTGAGCGTCCTCGACGCCTTCCGCGAGGATCCCGACCTGCGCGTTCTCTTCTCGACGGACGCAGGCGGCCTGGGTCTGAACCTGCAGGAGAGCGCCTCGGTCGTCGTGAACCTCGAGGTCCCGTGGAACCCGGCGGTCCTGGAGCAACGCGTGGGCCGCGTTCACCGCATGGGCCAGCGCAGGAGCGTCCAGGTGCTCCACTTCGTGACCGCGGGCGCCATCGAGGAGCGGGTGCGTCAGGTCGTCGAGGCGAAGCGGGCCCTCTTCGACGGCCTCCTGGTCGAGGAGGCGGACCGCATCGTGCTCGACGGCGCAGGGAGCACGATCGTGGAGCGGCTCCGGGGGCTCTTGTAGCGCGCCCCGTTTTACGCACCCCCCGAAGCCGCGGCGGGCAAGATCTTCCCGCTGCCGATCTGCAGCGCGGATGAGCCTCTTGAGAATTCGCGCACGCGCGTGATTTCGCCCCGGGCGTGATCTCCGCCCGCGTGGCACGCGCATTGCCCTCCCGTTTCGATCTACACGGCGCGCAGGACGCGGCCGTGCGCCGGCGACGAGAGGCGCCGTCCGGTGCGCGGCCTCCGAAGCATGGGGGGGGACCTCGTGAACGCCTTCGTGTGTCGCTCGGTCCGGTTCTTCGGAGTTTGCCTCGGTCTCGGGCTCACGATCACGCCCGCTCCCTCGTTCGGGGCGCTGTGCCCGGCCCCGCCGCTCTACGACATGAGCGGTCCCTCGTGCGGCGGGACCCGGCAGGATCTTTCCTGCGCCTGCTCCGAGTGCTTGAGCTGGACTTCGGTGCCCGGCGCTCGCTGGTATCAGGTCACCCGATGCGATTCGAACGGCCAGAACTGCAACGTCGTCGGGGACACGAGAACCCGCAACCGCGCGGACGTGGGAGCCGACGCTCCGACGCAGCCGCCGCTGTGGTGCGTCGCCTGGGAGAGAGAGATCCCGCGTCCGGGGATTCTGTACCGGTACGGCGTGAAGGCGTGCATCGACGCTCCGGGTGGTCCGGTCTGCTCCGCCGGCCTCTCGAACCTGGTCCTCTTCCGCGGCGCTCCATACATGTGCGTCGAGCGGGGGAGGGAGGTTCCATGCCTTCCCCGATGGAGCGGTTCGCCTGTGGTCGCCGATTCGGACGGCGACGGTCTCGCGGACGCGACGGACACGGACGACGACAACGACGACGCGCCGGACGTGGTGGACAACTGCGCTCTCGACATGAACCCGGCCCAGAAGAACGGCGACCACGACCTTCCGGGCGACGCCTGCGACAACTGTCCCTTCGCGGACAACCCGGGCCAGGCCGACCTGGACGGCGACGGCGTGGGCGACGCGTGCGACCCCGACTCGGACGGGGACGGCGCCGTCAACCTGACCGACAACTGCCCGGCCGTTTCCAATCCCACCCAGACGGACACCGACCGGGACCGGGTCGGCGACATCTGCGACGTGTGCCCGCTCCGCTCGGACCCGGGCCAGGCCGACGCGGACCAGGACCAGGTGGGCGACCGATGCGACAACTGTCCGACCGTCTCCAACGTTTCCCAGGGCGACCTCGATCGCGAAGGTCTGGGCGACGCGTGCGACAACTGCGCTCTCGACGCCAACGAGGGGCAGACGGATCGGGATGGCGATCAGGACGGGGACCGGTGCGATCTGGACGACGGGGCGATCGTCCCGTTCTTCTCGGCGCCCGATCTCCTCGAGTGGCAGGCCGAAGCGGGCTACAGCTCCTGGAACCTCTACCGCGGCGATCTCTCGGTGCTCCGGGCCACGCGTGTCTACACGCAGCCTTCCGGATCGAATCCGCTGGCTCTCCGGGTCTGCAGGCTCGACCTCCGGTCCCTCCTCGACCATGACACGCCGCTGCTGGGTCGAGCGGCGTTCTATCTCGTCACCGGATTCGCGGGGGGCGTCGAGGGGGACCTGGGACAGGACAGCGCGGGGCGCACGCGCCCCAACACGAGCCCGTGTCCCTAGAGGTCACCAGATCTCGACCTCGCGGGTGAGACGCACTCCGAAGCGCGCCTCCACCTCCGTCTCGACTCGTTCCAAGAGCGCCAGCGCGTCGGCAGCCGTCGCGCGCCCCAGGTTGACGAAGAAGTTGGCGTGCTTTGGAGAGACCTGTGCGTCGCCGATCCGGGCTCCCTTGAGCCCCGCTTCCTCGATGAGCCGACCCGCGAAATCCCCCTCGGGCTTGAGAAAGACCGACCCGCAGGACGGGAGCTCGGTGGGCTGGTTCTTCCTGCGCGCGGCTGCGTACGCTTCGAGTCGGGCGCGGACTGCCGCGGGATCGTCGGGCGAGAGAGCCAGGACGGCGCCCAGGACCACCCCGATCCGCCCCCGGAGCGCGCTCCGCCGGTAGCCGAACGCGCACGTCTCGCGCGGGAGGACCGCGACCCGCCCCTCGGAATCGAGGAATTCCACCTCGCGCACTCGCGGCCCGATCTCGTGCTCGTGCCAGCCGGCGTTCATCACGATCGCGCCGCCGACGGTCCCCGGGATCCCCGCGCCGAATTCGAGCCCCGAAAGGCCTCGCGAGGCGGCCAGGTTCGCCACCAGGGGAAGCGACGCCCCCCCGCCCGCGCGCACCACAAACCCCTCGACTTCCACTCGATCGAGGGCTCGGCGAGAGCGGAGGACGACGCCGCGAACCCCCTCGTCGCGCACCAGGAGGTTCGACCCGTTCCCGAGCACGCGCCAGGGGATCCCCTCCGAGCGGGCCCATCCGACGCAGAGGAGAAGATCGTCCCGATCGACGGGATCCACGAGGATCTCCGCCGGCCCGCCGATTCTCCAGGTGGTGTACCGGGCGAGAGGCTCCTCGGCGAGGATCTCGCCGCCAAAGCCCGCCTCGCGCAGCGAGGAGGCGGCCGGAGGGAGCTCTGCGCTCACAGGCAAAGCAGCCTACGCGCCGATCGGGCTTTTCACCTTCGCCCGCTGGCAGTCGAGGTAGACCAGGGCGCAGAGCGCGAGGAACGCCGCGAGCCCTCCCCAGTTGGACAAGGCCGACTCCGGACCACCGAGGCGCTCGCTGACGTCCAGCGCCTCCAGCCAGCGCTTCGTCGCGCCGAAGCTCAGGAGGAGACTCTTCACGACCCCCAGGATCGCAGCACCCGCGATCAGGCCGGAGGCGATGAGAACGCCCCGGTCGCTTCGGGCCTTGGAGAGGGCGGCGTTGGTCGAGCTCTTCTCCACCCGGTGCGCGAGAAACGCGCCCACGAGGATCGGCGTGTTGAGGTCCATGGGGAGATACATCCCCAGGCCGAACGCCAGGGGCGATACGCCGAGCATGTTCACGAGGAGCGCGACCATGACGCCGACGCCGTACGTTCGCCACGGAACGCTCCCGCCGCCGATGAAGCTCTGGAGCGCGCTCGCCATCATGTTCGCCTGCGGCGCCTGGAGCGCGTCGGGGCTCACCGTCGCGTCGTAGCCGTAGGTGCGCGCGAGGATCATGATCGTGCCCGTGACGAGAGCCGACGCCAGCAGCGAAGCCAGGATGGAGCTCACCTGGATCTTCTTCGGCGAGGCCCCCAGCCAGTAACCGATCTTGAATTCGGTCACGAGGGTCCCCGCCATGGACAGGGCCGACGCCACGACCCCGCCCACCAGCAGCACGATGAGCATCCCCGCGTCCCCCCTGGGAAGCCCCGCCGCGAGCAGGGCGACCGCGGTGACGATGATGGTCGTCACGGACATCCCCGAGATCGGGGTGACCGAGATCGTCGCGATGGCCCACGCCGAGACCGTCGTGAAGAGGAACGAGACCACCAGGGCCAGGAGCAGGGCCAGGACGGAAAGCGACGTCGCGTTCGGGAGAGACGCCATGACCATGAACCGGAAGTAGAGGAAGATCGCGACGGAGGTGATCACGCCCACGACCAGGAGGGAAGGGTAGGAGATGTCCTCGTCGTCCCGGGCCCGCGCGGCCGGGCCGCCGGCTGTCGATCGGAACAGGCCGCCGATGGCCTCGCGGAGCGCCGTGGCGATCACGCGGCTCATCTTCAAGATCGAGAGGAGCCCCGCCGTGAAGATGCATCCGATCCCGATGTTGCGCGGAATCGCCCGGAAGATGTCCCCCGGGGCGTCCGAGCCGATCGCGGGGTTCAGGAGCTTCAAGACCTCCGTGCCGAACGGCGCCAGGAGCGGGATCACGATGAACCAGGACAGGAACGATCCGGCGACGATGATCGTCGCGTAGCGCAGTCCGATGATCATCCCCAGCCCGACGAACTCCGCGCCGGTTCCCAGGGAGAAGATCGCCTTGGTCTGCGCGGTGATTCTCTCGAGGGCGGCGACCGACTGCGTCGTGAACGTCTCCGAGAATCCCCGGAGAACGCCGGAGATCGTGTTGAACGCGAAGCCGGTGGCGAACGCGACCATGAGGACGACCGCATCTCCCACGCTGCCACCGCCCCCGCCGGTCACGAGGATCTCGTTGGTGGCCGTCGCTTCCGGGAACGGGAGCTTCCCGTGCATCTCCCGCACGAAGTAGCGGCGGAAGGGGACGAGGAACAGGACTCCCAGGATCGCGCCCAGGAACGGCACCAGGAAGATCTGGAGGAACAGCCTGGGTCCGCTCATCGCCAGGCTGTGGTCGAGATTTAGGATGTAGATCGCCGGCATCGTGAAGGCAGTTCCACCCGCGACGATCCCCGAGGTCGCGCCGATCGCGAGGACGTTGACGTTCTCGAGGAGCGTGCTCCGCCGCCGGCCCAGGGTCATGAGGAAGCCCGAGACGCCGATGGCGACGATGGAGATGGGGATCGCGGTCTCGATCCCCTGACCCACCTTGAGCGCCACGAACGTCGCCGCCGCCGCGAAGATCACGTTCATGAGGAGGCCGACGACGAGCGAGCGAGGCGATATCTCCGTCGCGGGGGCCGACGGCGGGACAACCGGCCGGTATGTCTCGCCGGGCTCGAGCTCGCGATACGCGTTCTCGGGGAGTCCGACGGGGTTTCCGGATGCGCCAGCGTCCACGCCTGTCCCTCCTTGCCCCGATTCCCGCGGGCGAGCGATTCTACAGCACGACGGGAGGGAGCCAGGGGCCATTCTCTTGTACCATGAGGAGATGCCTTCGATCCGGTTGATCCGAATCGACGAAGACCTCCGGCGCGTTCTCGCGGAATCGAGCGACGAGTTCGAGAAGGCGTACCACGCGTCCCTGGGCAAGCACGGCGCGATCGCCCTGGAAGTCGTCTCCCAGACTCTCTCTCTCCTCGCGAAGGCGCCTCGAGATCCCGTATGGGGTGGGTACCTGGCGGTGGACCGAGAGCTTGGTGCCGTGGTGGGCACGTGCGGATTCAAGCACGGGCCGGAGGTCGATGGCCGCGTGGAGATCGCGTACTTCACGTTCGCGGAGTTCGAGGGGAGAGGCTACGCGACCACGATGGCCGGCGAGCTCCTGACCGTCGCTCTCGAGGGCGAGCGTGTCCGAGAGGTGATCGCCCACACGCTCCCCGAGCGAAACGCGTCGACACGGGTCCTCGAGAAGGTCGGGCTGCGCTGGGCGGGGGAGGTCGTCGACCCGGAAGATGGCCGGGTGTGGCGGTGGGTGCACCGGCCCGTGGCCTAGAGGCGGATGGATGAGACGCTCTCGCTACGGCTACCCCGTCCTGAGCCGCCTTGCCGAATTCGTCTATTCCGTGCTGCTGCGCCCGCGGCCTCTGCGCGCCCTGGCCCATCGTCTTCTCCTCAGGATCGTTCCCTCGCGGCTGCGCATCGGCGGCTTCGACCTGTTCCCCAACCCCGAGGATCCGGTGCTCTCGGTCGCCGTCACGCTGGGCGTGTACGAGCCGTTCGAGCTCGAGGTCTTCGAGGAGCGCTGCCGGCCCGGCGCGACGGTCGTGGACATCGGCGCCAACGTCGGTCTCTACACGGGGATCGCCGCCGTGCGCGTGGGGCCGTCCGGGCTCGTCCTCGCGGTCGAGCCCGATCCCGAGAGCTACGGCTATCTCGACCGCATGATCCGCGAGAACGCGTTCACGCACGTGCGCGCCGTTGCCGTGGCCGCGGGCGATCGCGACGGGGAGGTCGATCTGTTTCCGTGCGCGGAGAACCGGGCGGACGCGCGGATCTACGAGGCGTCGGGGACGAGGCGGAAGATCACGGTTCCCATGTCCCGGATGGACTCCCTCCTCGCCCAGAACGGGGTTCGAGAGGTTCAGCTCGTGAAGATGGACTGCCAGGGAGCCGAGGGGCTCGTCTGGCGGGGTTTCCGGGAGACGCTCGCGAGGAGTCCCTCGGTCGTGATCTTCACCGAGTTCTGGCCCTTCGGCCTGAAGCGGACAGGGGTGGATCCGGAGGAGTTCCTCCACGGGATCGCCGCGGATGGCTTCCGCGCCTGGAGGATCGACGAGTCTTCCCGACGGATCCTCGAGATCCGGGACCTGCGGGATCTCCTTCGCGGATGGACCCCGTCGGAGTACCCGTCGCTCGAGCGCAGCCACGCGAACCTGATCCTGGAGAAGGCGCTGCCCTAGGCCTACCTGGGGAATCCCGTTCCCCTTGCGGTGCTTTCGGCGTATAGTCCCGCCATTGGGCCGCCTCGGGAGGAGACGAGCCCCGGGGACGTGATGTCCAGTTCCCATTGGCGTGTTGTCCCGGGAATGCACCCGAGGGGCCGCGTTCGACCCTCCGCCGGGTGCATGGGGCTCCTCGTCGCAGCGTTCTGGCTCCTCCCTGTCTCGGCGGGTCCGCCGCATCCCTCCTGTCCCGGGGTCAATCCCCTGTGCCCGCTCCTGTCCGACCAGGTCGCATTCAAGCTGGGCGATCCCAACGGCTACGAGATCGTCGCGGAGATCATCCAGTGCCTCCAGTGCGACCCGGCGGGGCCGGCCGTCGTCTTCCGCGGGACGATGGAGGTGAAGAACTTCGGGCCGTACTTCACGGACAACGCCAGCGGCTGCGACGAGGCCGACGACAACCGCCTGTTCAGCGTCGTCGCACCCACGATCCTCGTCGTGGGATCGGGAGCGGGGGTCGATACGAAGTACACGCCCGCGGACCAGAACCTCGCCTTCCCGCGCGACCCCGGGCGGCCTGCACTGCTCACGCGGTGCGTGTCCACTTCAAACCTCGACTACTCCATCGCGAACTTCGCGCTCGTGGGGAACCTGGGGGCCGTCACCCCGAATGGCTTCGACCCGACGGTCCTCACGCTCCCGCGGAACGTGCGCGGCATGGAGGACGACGGCTCCCGCTCGCGCACCAACGACGTCGCCGGCTCGTTCAGCTTCAAGTCGAGCTTGCAGTTCTCGAAGACCGAGACGAAGGGACCGGGCTCCCTCTTCCGCTTCTGGCCCGACGGCCTTCCCTTCCGCCTCGGTCCGGGCACGGTGACCTACGAGCACGACCGTGTGACGCTCTCGCCGGGGCTGCCGACACTCTATGAGTCGATTCCGCCGCCGAGGAGCAACGTGCCGGTCAACCAGCTCGTCCAGTGCATCGACGCCGTAGGGTGGGACTGTACCGACGATGCATCGAACCCCGATAGCGCGACCTACAACGGGGCCTACTTCGCGGGAGCCTGGGACTGGTCGAGCGCGTCGTTCGAACCCGGGGGGCTCGACGTGACGCTGTCGCACACCACCGCAGACTCGATCGCCGTCTACGAGCCGGCCTTCCCGCGAGGGGTACGACTCGATCTCGAAGGCCCGGCGACGATCTCCCTCACCGACAGCCGGATTACCGGCGGCAGCTTCACGGACGGACGGGCCCGTCTCGAGTACACGGTCGGGATCAAGAACGCCGCCGACTGCGACCCGCAGACGAAGACGTACGAGTACGACCTCGTGACGTCTCCCGCCCCGGAATTCAAGGGCGACGGCGTCGTCCTGGCGGGGATCGTCGACCTGAACGAGAGCCCGCTCAATCCGGCGTCGATCGACTGGACCTTCAACGAGGCCCACGACCTCGGCTGCGGGACCCTGATGGTCCCCGCCGTCGTGAGCGACCGGGGTGGCCCGGGGTTCGTCGCCGGCCCGCAGAGGGAGTGGCTGCAGAGCCTCGCGACGCCCGCCGAGGGGCGCGGGATCTACGCCGGCGTCAACTACAACCGCGACGGCGTCTGCGAGGGGGGCGGGGCGTCGGACGGGCAGGTCTGTCAGAGCGCGGCCGACTGCGGCGGGCTCGGGACGTGCAACCTCACGCGCTTCTCCCCGAAGTGCGGCGTGCTGGGTGCGAGAACACCCACATGGGTGACGAACATCGACGGCGACCCGCCTCCTCCCATCAGCGTGCCGATCGTCCCAGGAGCCGTGGGGCAGGAGGACCGGGAGATGGTCTTTCTCGCCCGCGCGTCGGGCGTGACCGGCGTCTTCGACGGAGGAGCCGTTGCCGAGTCGATCGGCGATCCTCCAGCGAGCTTCGACATCGACTTCGACCGATTGGGCATGGCGTTCACGGATTCGGCGTTCGGCCCCGACACGCTCCTCCGTGGCAACCTCAACCTCCCGTGGCCTTCGGACGCGGCGCTCCCGTTCGACAGGATGTCCCTCTGCGATTGCGGGATGCTCGACGGCGCCGAGGTGCCGGAGATCGTCCCGACGCGAACGCTCGGGTACTGGGATCAGCGTTTCGATCCGTACTCGCTCGACTTCACGGCGGGCGAGGGCGACGACTGCCTCGCGTCCACGACGTGCAGCCCGGGAGGCGATCCGGCGAGGAAGGTCTGCATCAGCGCCGTGACGCCGGTCAAGCACTTCACGCCGCACGTGGAGTCGACGTTCGGCGTGCTGCCGAACGGAAGACAGGATGGCGACGGGCTCAGACCCAGCGGTCCCGCCAATCAGAAGGTCGACGACTACGACGCGGCGCACCCCGGTTACCCGTTCGCCGCGGAAGTCTTCGAGCTGAGCACGTGGGACCTGGACCTCGACGAACGGCCGACGAAGGCCGAGGTGCTGGGGGGGGAGCCCTACGGCTGGGTGGACGCGAAGGGCGAGCTGGGTCTCCCGTTCTTCGGACAGCCCGATGCGAAGTTCCGGGTACAGAAGCAGCACGCCTCGGGCGATCACACCCTCGACTTGCACAGCGCCGCGACCAAGGACACGCCACTCGACGCGTCGATCTCGTCGATCGTGGCCTCACGGAAGATGGCGGGCGATTCCCTGGATCTGACCTTCACGCTGGACTACTTCTCCCCGTCGGGGACCGAGGACCCCTCGGACGGCACCGACGCCGCCGGGCGGGGGGTCATTCTCGGGTTCCAGCCGGGTCTCGTCCTCGGTTCCGTCGAGATCGCCGCGGGGATCGTCATCGATCCGGGACGACCAACGGACGCGGTGGCGTCCGACTTCGGCCCGGCCGGTGCGATGCGGCTCTGGGGGAACCTGCTCCCCTCGGCCCGCTCCAAGCTGGAGACGATCCTCCCGGCAGATCGCGTCACGGCAGAATTGACGGCAGCGTACGACGCGGCCCTCGCCCGCCTCGGTTGCCCCCTTTCTTGTGACGACCGCGGACGGCTCATCGATCCCCCTTCGGTCGTCTCCGAGGCGATGCACGACCTCGGCATCCTCGATTCGTTCGACCTCTGCGGCGACGACAGCGTCTGCGGCCTCTCCCCCGACTTCCTGCGTGACATGGAAACGGGCGACCCACCCCTTTCGCCGCGCTCTTTCGCGAAGGGGGTCGCGGGGTACCTCGGCTTCTCGGTCGACGTTCCCGACTTCGACGTGCCGGAGCTGGCGCACGTGGAGGCCGACCTCGCGTCGCTCGCCGCGGACGCGAAGCCGTTCTTCGAGTTCGCCCGCGGCGAGCTGGACGTGCAGCGATACGTGCGCGAGCTGGACGACATCGTCGGCGAGCAGCCGCTCATGGAGCTGGGACGCCACCTCCCCGCGCTGCCGAGCGCCGAGAGCATGGGGCTCCCCGGAAAGCAGGACATTCCGTTCCCACCGGGAATCCCGGGCCTGAAGTGGGACTTCGACTACTCCTTCACCCCGCTTCCGCCTTCTTTCGAGTTTCACAGCGTCACCGGGAACCTCGACCTGACCCAGGGAGGCCTCTCGGGGCTCGGCTTCACGGAGCTCGGCGCGACGCTCCAGTTCTACGCGGACGGCGACTGGTACTTCCAGGCCGACGCCGAGATCGATTTCAACGCGGCGGGGGGGGAGGGGCACATCCTCCTCGGGAATACCCGGAACATGCAGCCGCTCTACGACCTCGACCCGCAGGTCGCCGACTTCCTGGGCGACATCCCGAAATTCGACGGCGTCTACGCCACGGTCGGCGTCCGGAGGAACTGGATCGATCTCGGATGCCTTCTGCGCATCCGCACGGGGATCGACGTCGGCGGGTGGTACATCAAGAGCGCGGACAGCTTCGGCGGGAGCCTGCAGGGGTGGGTCGACGGACGCGGCGCGTGCCTCGCCTCGGTGAAGGGCGAGATCGGGATGAGGGGCGGGATGTTCGGAGACCTCTTCAAGCTCCAGGGGGATTTCTGGGTCGCCGCCGGGGTGGGCTGGGACTGCGACGAGGACTCCTGGGACAGCCCGGGCGAGGCCCTGGGTGACGGGGGCTGCTTCGTGTGCGCCAGCACCGTCGGCTGCGAGTTCGTCTATCCACCGAAGGACCTGACCTGCGACCGGCCGGATTACCGGTGCCGGTAGGAGACGTCATGCAGCGCACGTGCGGGATCCTGCTCCTCGCTGCGGCCCTCTCGCCGGACGCGCTCCACGCCGAGCCTCCCGCCGACCGCACGATGGTCGCGGCCGTCGCGGACGCCGCATCGAACCGGATCCTCGTTCGATGGAGCACGGAGGAGGGGACGCCGCGATACACGTACTTCGACGTGATGCGCCGCCGGAACGACGAGGCTGCGTTCACGAGACTGAACACCGATCCGATCGGACCTCTCACGAGTGTCTTGGCGATCGAAGAGGTCTTTTCGAATCCCCCCCACCCAGATCGGGCCGATGCGCTGGCGTCGATCCAGCTCTCGTTCGGCGCCGACTACGCCAGCGACATCCTGGCGATGCAGTCCGCGACGGCACCACCGGAAGCGCAGCTCCAGCGCCGGATGCTCCCCGAGCAGAACTACGGCGCGGCGATCGCCATGGGCGTCGGGCTCATGGACGAGACCGCGGTCCTCGACTCGACCTATGTGTACGAGGTCTGGGGCCTGGACGCGCTCGGGGCCGCCGTCGAGCGGCTGGGACGCGCGACGGCGACGTCGGGGGCACCCGATCCGCTCGCGGCTCCGGGAAACCTGGCCTGCGTCTCGATGGGCGGCGCGCCGGGCGACCTCGCGGCGAATCTCAGATGGGAAGAGCCGGTCACCGACCAGCCGTTCCTCGGCTACGACGTGTTCCGCGCCAAGGCAGACGGGGCGGGGATGTGTCCGGCGGGCATGGCTGGCGCCGTCGTCGTGAACGCCTTCCCGCTCCTCCGCAGTTCGCCGGGTCACGTCTCGGCAGGCCAGCGCCTCTTCGCCGCGGGCTGCACGGGAGGCGCCTGTCATGTCAGCCGCAGCGACGATTCAATCAGGCGGAGCACGATCCGGGACTTCCGGCGGAAGCAGTACGCCGACTGCACACCGCCGGTGGCGCACGATACCCCGGCGCTGAACGCGCTGACGCCCGAGGACGTCCGGGCGGTCTACGATTACATCCACGCGTTCAACTTCCAGGATGACGGCGAGGCCGTTCCCGCGGAGCCGTTGATCGCCAAGGACCGCTTCTGCTACGAGGTCGCCGCGCGGGATCTCCTTGGAAAGTACGGAACGAAGAGCGACATCGCGACGTGCGGAATCCCCGACAGGAGGGCACCCGCGGTCCCGAAGCAGATCCAGGCCACCCGTCCGTACAACGCGTCGACACAGCTCGAGACCTGCGAGATCTCGTGGAAGAAGAATACCGACGACACCGCCCGCTACCGCATCTATCGCTTTCAGGGACCGAACGCTCCCCGTGGATCCTGTGCCGTCGAGGCGCTCACGTGGATCGCCACGGTGGACCAGCCGGCAGGCGCTGGCCGCGTCGTCTTCACCGACTCCGAGGCCGCTCTCGCCGTGGCCCAGCCCTACTACTACGCCGTCCGCGCCGAGGACGACGCGGGGTTCGACACCGAGCCCGACAACCGGAGCGGATTCTCGGGGTGGGTCCCCTGCACGCCGCGGGACCGGCAGGCGCCGCAGGCTTCGACGATCGACATCACTTGCCCCACCTGTCCTCCGCCCGCGCAGTGCGTCGACCACGTGAACGATCCGCCGGATAGCTACTGGAAGATCAACAACGGATCGGACATCGTTGTTGCCAAGCCAGGAGCCGGGAACTGCCCTCCCGAGATCCACGTGACCCCGCCACCCGGGGATACCTTCGGCCAGCGCGTGATGCGACTGCTGCCGGGAGATACAGTCTTCCGGCCGCTCGAGGACTCCCGGGTCTTGCCGATCACGATCGACTACGCGCCGCTCACGGACACCAGGGTCTGCTACGGCGTGAAGGGGTACGACAAGAGCGGGAACCAGGCGGCGCTCTCCGACACGGAGTGTCTCGTTCTCGAGGGAAGCCAGCCGCTCCCCCCGCCCCGGGTGATCTCGTACAGCGTGCTCGACGAGACGACGGGGAAGGTGCTGATCCGCTTCCGGTCGCTCGAGCCCGGCGATCTCGTCGGCTTCGCGCTCTACACGAGCGACGAGAACGTCGAGCCGCCGCTCACCCCGGAGACGCCGGGCTGCCTGAAGAACGGTTACCCGCTGGGAAACCTCGGCGGAGGTGTCGATCCGACCGAGGGTCCGTGCCCGCGAACCCCACCCGGCCCGGCCGATTGGGTGATCCTCGATTCGACAGTCTCCCTCGACCAGGCGCTCCCCTGGATCGATGGCGGCCTCGACGAGAGCCTGACCTACACCGGCAACCGCATCTATGAGCTGACGGTTCATCTCCCGTTCACGAAGGACGTACGGATCTGGCTCCACGCGATCGGCTGGAGCGGGCGCGACGGTCTCGGTGTTCCCCACGTGGCGCGGACGTTCCAGGTCGTCGACGGCAAGCTCGCCTGGCCGGAGCACGTGGACCACAACCCAAACCCTCCCGACGTCGTGCCCGCGTACTACACGGACGGGATCGACGACATCCTGCCGGACGCGGGCGGCTTCATGCTCGTGAGGTGGCGCCCGCAGCCGCGGTGCGACTGCTCGGGAGTCAACCGCCCGATGGCGGTCTTCCGCCGCCGGGCGGTGGGGGTCTCCGCGTCGCAGGAGTGGGAACAGGTCTCTCCGCTCTTCAACTGCGACCAGACCAACTGCCCCGTCTCGGCGCAGGAGAGAGTCGAATACCACGATCGCGACGTCGAGAGCGGCGTCTCCTACATGTACCGGATCGTCCGCCTCGACGAGAAGGGAGAGTTCCTGTTCGAGAATCTCCGGCCCGGCTTCACGTGCTACCCGAACAACGCGGCGTGCAGCGCCCTGCCGCCCGAGTGACGATGCCATGAGACGCGCGCGTCGCCTCGCTCCTCTGCTTGCCCTGGCTCTCCTGACGGGAGGAGGCGTCTCTCGCGCCGCGCCGCCTCTCCATGGCAACGTCGAGATCGAGCTGGCGGATCGGCTGGGAGGCTACCGCCCGCCCGTACGCTGGGCGCTGGGCGATCACGCGCGCGCCGTGCGCGTCGGAGACGTGAACTCCGACACCAAGCTGGACCTGGTCGTCGCCTACGAGACGCTCACGGCGGAAGGGGTCACGCAGAGCTACGTGGGCGTCCTGCTCGGTGACGGCAATGGCAACTTCGCGACGGGCGACTTCGGAACGGTCGGAGATCCGGGTCAGATCGTGGTGGGGCTCGTTCTCGCGGACCTCGTGCTTCCTCTCGACGGGGATCTCGATTTCGACGCGTACCTGTCCATCGACCCGCGAGGCGATCCCGCGCGTACGACGAGGCACCGCCATGAAGGGAACGGCGCCGGGAGCTTCCAGCTCGACAGCAGCACCGCCGGCGTGGCTCCGCCCCCGCTTCCGGATCTCCCGCTCACGGCCGACCTCGATGAGCGCTACGGCGACGACCGGATCTTCGTGAACCGCATCGCCGAGTTCCGGTCGGGTCTGCCGATCGCCGCCACGGCGGCGCCCGGAGACGCCGAAACACCCGACGCGTTCGCGCTCCCCGGCGGGGGGGAGTTCGACCGGACGATCCCGGTGCGGTTCGTGCCGGCCTTCGGGGATCCCTGCCTCGATCTCGGCCTCGGCGTTCCCCCGTGCATGTCGGTCTACTACACGATCAACGGCCTCGAGCCCGAGGCAGACGTTCCCAACTCGTACACCTTCGAGGTCTCGCACCCGTTCGAGGAGTTTCTGTTCATCTGGCGAGACGTCACGCTCCGGTGGTTCGCCCGGAACAACACGACCGGCGCGCGCGGTCCCACCCGATCGGCCGCCTTCACCGTCACGCAGCCGAACACCGCGGACGGCGACGCCGACGGGATCCCGGACGTCTACGAGATCGACGATAGGAGCCTGAAGGCCCGCCCCGGCTACGACCCGCTGACCGTGAACCGCGACAGCGACCGCGACGGGCTCTCGGATCTCGCGGAGCTCTTGCGGTCGACGGACCCGTTCACGCCGCGCGCGTGCGACGACGCAGGGGTGGCCGGCGTCGCGTGCAGGGACGACCTCGACTGCCCGGGCGTTGAGGTGTGCTCGTTCCTGTGCAGCGCCGCCGGGACGCCCTGCACGACGAGCGCGGACTGCCCCGGCGGAGAGTCCTGCGGCGACGGGAGCGGGACCGTCCCGGGCCGATACGAGCTGACGGGAGACGTCTTCACGGCGAGCGGGAACCCAGGGGCCGCTGTCGCCGTCGCGATCGGCTCCCTCGTGCGCACGGTCGGGGTAGACGGCTCGTTCCTCTTCCCCACGATGATTCAGCCCACCAACGCAGCGGGTCACTTTGCCGGCCTCGGCACCCCGGCGACCACGGATACCTGGGTCGGCTCCTTCGACCAGGGCGACGACGGCTACGACGCGGTGCACGGGGAGGGAGACATCCTCCTCACCCGCTTCGTCGCCTCGCTCGAGATGCCGGTGCCTCCTCCCTCGTCGTGGACCGACGGCGACGACTGGCTCCTCGAGGCGAAGTTCGAGTACGCGGACGTTCGATCGCTCACCGGAGTTGTCCTCGATCCCGGATCGAGCGCGCGCGTCGCGCTCATGGGACACGAGGCGGAAGAGCGCCTCGTGGAGATCGATCCGGCCCACGTTCTCCCCGCGAACGGATTCCGTCTGGGCCGCCCCGGCGCCGGGCTGCGCAGCGACGAGGTCCTCCTGCTGGCGGAGGTGACGGACCCTGCCACCCACGGCGATCTCCTCGGGATCGCCGCCGGACGGCCCGAGCTGACCCTCCTCGACGACTACACCACGTTCGCGACGAAGCTCTACGCCTCGATCGACGAGGTGGGCGCGGGCGCCGTCACGCCGAGCGACGCCGCGCTCGCCCAGCACCTGCGGGACGGCACGCTGCCGGCGTCCCTCGACGCGCCGATGAGCGCGCGCGGGTGCGACGGAACCTGCCGCTCGGACGTGAGGGCGAGGGTCCTCGCGGAGTCGGGAGCCGTGGAAGGAGCGGTCGGAGGGGCGGTGGCGGGAGCCGGGACCGCGCCTTCCCGGCTCGCGGCTGTGCGCTCGCGACCCGACATCGCGCTGGGGGTCGTCGAGACCGCGGCGACCGCTCCCGGGTTCCTGACGGACCTCGCCAGCCTCGAGGCTCGGGGGCAGGCGCTCGCCGAGGCCTGCCACCAGGCCTCCCTCCAGGAGACCTTGGGGTGCGGCGCGGGGATCGCGATGTGGGACAACTCGAAGGTCTACGCGGGGCGCCAGGCGATCGCGAACGCCATCCTGGCTGCGGATCTTCCTTCCGAGCTCACGAGCCTCATCTCGCGGATGGACGACCTCGTCTTCGACATCATCGCCGCGAGCTGCAGCGCGGAGACGCTCGCCGACCTCGCGAACAACGTGGGGCCCTATCTGTCGGCCGATGCCACCCTGCCCGTGACGACCGCGTCGCCGGCGCCGGTCCCCCCGTTCGGCCCCCCCGGGGTCGTCGTGACGCTCCGGGCGAGCGAGCCGGCGACCGTCTACGTGCGGACCGACGGAAGGAACCCCGAGATCGGCGAGCCCGGAGTACTCGTGTTCGGCGGTGCGGGTGAGGTCACGCTCACCGACGATGCCGATCTGCGGTTCTTCTCTCTGGACACCAGCGGGAACCGCGAGACCGTCCAGTCCGCCGTCTACCGGCTCGACCGGGACGGCGACGCTGTCGCCGACGTCTCCGACAATTGTGTCTACGTGTTGAACCCAGGTCAGGCCGATACCGACGGAGACGGCCGCGGCGACGCCTGCGACGCGGCGGTGTGCGGGAACGGGTTCCTCGAGGCGGGCGAGGCGTGCGACGACGGGAACCTCCTGGACGGCGACACCTGCTCGCCGGCGTGCCAGCCGCGTCTCGAGGCCGATCTGCTGGCCAAAGTACCCGCCGACCTCACGATCGAAGGCGAGGCCGCGGGCCAGGGACTCGGGAGCGCGATGGAAGCCGGGCAGCTCACGCAGGACACGACGGCGGACCTGGCGCTCCGCGCGGGACCCGGGGCGGGCGTCCCCGGAGCCCGCATCGTCTCCTCGCGAGGGCTCGCCGGGCCCAACGTGCGGGATCTCGCGGCCGATCCTGCCGAGGCGATCCTTCACGACACCTCCGGGGGCAACTGCGCGCAATCGCTCCTCGTCGCGGACGTCGACCGCGATGGAAGGGACGACCTCCTGGTGGGCTGTCCGGCCTGGAGTCCGGGCGGTCGCGCGGGAGCCGGCGCGGTCTTCCTCTACCGGGGGCCGATCGCTTCGGGGACGACCGTGATCGGGACGGCGACCGCGAGCCTGTCGATCCTCGGAGATCTCGCCGGCGACGGATTCGGTGCCTCTCTCGCGGCGGGAGACTGGGACGGCGACGGCGATCTCGACGTCGCCGCTGGCGCCCCGGATGCGGACGTGGCGGGCCGAGTCGACGCCGGACGCGCTCTCGTCATCGGCGTGTCGCCGGCAAGCTTCCCCGCCGTGATCGACCTGGGCGCGGGAGCGCTTCCGCTCCTCGACCTTCGCGGAAGCGCCGGGGACCGGCTCGGCACGTCGGTGGCGCTCGGAGACACCGACGGCGACGGCCGCGCCGAGTGCGCGGCGGGCGCGCCCGGCGCCTCTCCGGGAGGCCGGGCCGGCGCCGGAGCGGTCCACCTCCACCCCGACTCGAACTCGGCCGCGGGAGGCGTGGTCGATCTCGTCGTGTCCCCCGGCGCCGTCGCGGCTTTCCACGGCGCGGCGGCAGGGGACAGGGCCGGCGAGACCGTACGGCTGGCGGACGCGAGCGACGACGGCCGCGCCGACGTCGCAATCGGGGCCCCTCTCGCCGACGCCGTCTCCGGCGCGGACACGGTCGATCGCGGCAAGGTCTACGTCGAGATGTCCGCGAGGAGCTTCGGTCCCGGCTCGATTCTCGACCTGGGCGACGGGGCACCGACCCTCACGATCGTCGGCGCCCTGGGGGGCGGACGGCTCGGCACGAGCCTCGTCGTCACCGACCTCGACGGCGACCGCAAGGGCGAGGTCCTGGCCGGGGCGCCCGGCAGCGCCAATGGAGCGCAGGCGGGCGCCGGACGCGTGATCGCCGTCGCGGCCATGCAGGCCTCGGCCGTCGTCGACCTCGCCGTCGACGAGCCGAGAACGCTCGCGCGCGTCCGTGGGGGCGCGACGGACGATCACCTCGGAGCGTCGGTGGCCGCCTTCGACCTCACCGGGGACGGGCTTGCCGACGTCGTCGCCGCCGCCCCGGACGGGGATCCCGCAGGTCGTGCGGTCGCCGGGCGCGTCTATGCCTTCCGGATGCGGCGAGCGGACACGGACCACGACGGCCTGCCCGACGTGGCCGACAACTGCCCGCGCGTCGCGCTCGGCACGGACCCCGCCGTCACCACGGGCCCCGACGCCGATTCCGACGGTCGCGGCGACGCGTGCGACAACTGCCCGGCCACGGCGAACGGGGCGCAGCTCGACACCGACGGCGACGGCGCCGGGGATGCCTGCGACCCCGACCCGGGCGCCGTTCCCGTGCGGCCCTGCGACGGCGTCTTCGATGCTCGGAACGGCTACCCGGACGCCGACGGCGATGCCTGGGGCGACGCGTGCGACTGCAATCCGCTCGTCGCCACCGCGTACCCGGATGCCCCGGAGATCTGCGACGGCGTGGACAGCGACTGCGACCTTGCCCTGCTCTTCGCCGAGGCCGACGCCGATGCCGACGGCTGGGCGGTCTGCGAGAACGACTGCGCGGATACCGACGCGACGAGGAACCCGGGCCGATCCGAGGCGTGCAATCGCCTCGACGACGACTGCGACGGGGTGATCCCGGCGAGCGAGGCCGACGGTGACGCCGACGGCTTCGCGACGTGCCAGGGCGACTGTCGCGACAACAACGCCGCGGTGCGCCCGGGCGCGGTCGAGATCTGCGGAAACACGCTGGACGACAACTGCAACGGCGTCCTCGACTGCCAGGAGGCGACGTGCTCGTCCCAGAACTGCGCGGTCCTCGTGGACGATCGCGTCCTCAACGAAGGCGGCGTTCCCGGCGTGGGCGGCATCCATGCCTCGGCGAGCTACCGGGTCGACTTCGACGCGGTCGGCGAGGCGGTGACCAGCACGAGCCTGACCAGCCCGTCCTTCGCCATGGAGGGCGGCTTCCTGCAGGCGTTCCCGAGGCCGTCGGAGACGCGACACCTGGTGTTCACGGGCAAGAGCGCGCTGGCCTGGGACGTCGAGGCCTCGGCGGCGACCTACAACCTCTACCGCGGGAGCGACTCCGACTTCCCGCCGGGCTACGGGCCCTGCTCTCAGACGGGGATCGCGACGAGCTCCACGTCGGACGTCGCGGTGCCGGGGTCGCGGCAGAGATTCTTCTACCTCGTCACCGCGGAAAACGCGCGGGGCGAGGAAGGCACGAAGGGGTACGACAGTTCCGGGGCGGAGCGGCCGAATGCGAGCCCCTGCCCGTGAGACCGGAAGGAGAACGATCATGAACAGGGGATGGAGACTCTCGATGCTCGTCCCGGCGATCTCCGCCGCGGCACTCGCCGCGACGCCTCCGCCGCTCCTGAACTACCAGGGCGTCCTTCGCAACGCCGCGGGACAGCGGCTTGCGGGGAGCTTCGACATGGTGTTCCGCTTCTACGACGACGCCGATCCCGCGCTTCCCGAGAACGAGATCCTCGTGGACAGCCACGCCGCGGCGACCGCGAACGCCGTCGTCGTGACCGGCGGCGTCTTCAACGCGACCCTCGGGGGCGGAACGGTGACGGACGGGTCGGGCGCGGGGAGCTACACCGCCCTGAGCGATCTCTTCGGCGCGTTCGACCCGGTCTACCTCGAGATCAAGGTGAACGACGAGGTCCTGGGGAGCCGGATCCGGGTCGTCTCTTCCGCCTACGCGCTCAACGCCCATCGACTGGAGGGGATGTCCGGAGCGCAGTTCCTCCGCAGCGACCAGAGCGACAGCTTCTCGGCCGGCACTCTCGCCACCGACCCCGGAACGACGCTGAACGTCGGCGGGACCCTGCAGCTCAGCGGCGCCGCGGTCACGAGCGACGCGATCGAGCTGAACAAGCTCGACGGCTCCGGGCCGACGGTGACGGCCGCAAGCCTCACGACATTGACGGGCGGCGGCGTCGCCGACGCCCTCCACACCCATGCAAGCACGAACGCTGCGCTCCTCGACGGGATCGACTCCACCCAGCTCCTCCGCAGCGACGCGAGCGGCAGCTTCGCGTCGGGGACGCTCACCTTCGCCGCGGGAACGACGGTGGACGTGGACGGGGCGCTCACGCTCGACGGGAGCCTTCAGATGGACGGCGATGGGAGCGACGGGAGCCAGTTCGTCTACTTCGCCGACGCGGGATCGCCGACCGCCGAAGCGCTCGCATGGGACGACGCAGACGTCCGGTTCGAGATGAGCGACGACCTGGCGGTGGAGGGCTCGATCCACGCCGGGAGCCAGACGGCGGCGCAGACGCTCTACAACTCCTTCGGCTCCGGCATGCCCAATCTCTCGCTGGGATCCGCCAGCGACGTCTTCGCCGGCGGGAGCCTGGAAGCGGCCGGAGTCCTCTACACGCGCTCCAGGATCATCGCGGGGGACCCCACGCCGGCGGGGACAGGCTCGTTGTTCTCGTCCATCGGCGAAGCGGCGAACAGGGACGAGACGGCGGTCAGCGCCGCGAACGACCTGTACGTCGAGGGGGACCTCGAGGTGGACGCCACGCTCTCGCTGAACGGCGATCTGCGCGTGGACAACGACGGGCCGGACGGCGTCGCGCAGAGCGTCTATTTCTTCGATGGCGCGAGCCCGACGGCGGAGTTCCTCCGCTTCCAGACCGACCAGTTCCTCCTCTCGGACGACCTGACGTTCGAGACGAGCGGGGAGACGGTTCGGACCGTGACCAACGCCGGGGGGCTCGTCCTCCAGAAGGACTCGGACAGCAACAGCACGACGTCGTTGTTCCGGATCTTCACGGACGCCGGCACCATCGAGCAGATGCGGATCAACGACGGGAACGAGGCGAGTGCGCTCTTCGACGGGCCCGTGACGGCCAACGGCATCGACTACGCCGAGGCGTTCCAGACCGTCGAGGACGACCTGGAGCCCGGCGACGTCGTGAGCCTCGCCCTCGGCTCGCCGCACCATTGCGCGCGGACGAAGCGTCCGGACGATCCCGGACTCCTCGGCGTCGTTTCCGCCAGACCGGGCTACATCACCGGCATGAGCTTCGACGCTGAGGAGGAGGCCGACGCGGGCCTGGCGGATCTCCGCCTCGCGGCCCGTCTCGCGGGGAAGCGAGACGAGGAGGAGCGCCTCACGGGACTCCTGCGGGAGATGGTCGAGCGGACGCACCGGCCCATCGCGCTCCTGGGCCGGCTCCCGGTCAAGGTCGACGGCGGCTACGGAGGGATCGCGCCCGGCGATCGGCTGACGTCGAGCCCGACTCCCGGACACGCCATGGTCCAGCGCAAGGCGGGCCCGTCTCTCGGGATCGCGCTCGAGTCGTGGAGCGCGGGCGGCCGGGGTCGGATTCTCGCGTTCGTGCAGCCGGGCTGGTTCGATCCGTCCGTCGGCGGGGACACCCGCGGCGCCGGGATCTCGCCACCGGTCACCTCTTTTCCCCCGGACGGCGTGAGGACTGCGGACGCCCTCTCCGGCGCAACGCTGGAACGCGGACACCTCCCGGGAGAGCTCGCGAGCGGAAGCGGTGCCGCGCGCAAGGAGGTGTCGGTCGCGGAGCGCGGTCTCGCCGAGTACTTCCCCGTTCAGGAGGCCGTCGAGGTCGGCGACGTCGTGGTGGCAAGCCGCGACGAGCCCGGCTCGGTGCGGCGCGGACGTACCGCGGGCGATCCGGCGGTCGTCGGGATCGTCGCCCACGAGCCGGGAGTCCTCCTCGGGCGCGGCCCCTCGGCGATCGCGGCGGCCGACGCGGGTCTCTCCGCGGCGCTCGATCAGGCCCACGTCCCGATCGCGCTCGCGGGGACCGTGCCGTGCAGGGTCGACGCGGGCTACGGAGCGATCCAGGTCGGCGACCTCCTCACGGCGTCGCCGACGGCGGGCCACGCCATGCGAGCGACGAACCCGGCCCCGGGAACGGTCGTGGGGAAGGCACTGGAGCCGCTTGCGGAGGGGACCGGCTTGATTCGCGTGCTCGTCCTCGCCCGTTGACGGCGGCATGGATCTCTACTCGGTGGCGCTGTCGGTCTCGCTGGTCGCGGCGGTGGCCTCGCTCGGCCTGGCGCTCGTCGGCCGCTTCGCGCCGAAGCTTCGCTCCTTCGCTCTGGGCGCCGCGTTCGCCGCGCTCGCATTCGTGTCCGTGTCGATGTCCATTCATCTGGTTGCGGGACACCGGCCAGGCTCGCCCACCGCGCTGGGGCCCGGCGCCTACTTCCGGGAACATCCGGCGTTCGTGATCACGGCTGCCGTCGCCATGGCAGCGCTGGTCCTGCTGCGTCGGCGGAACGCCTGATCCGGGCGTGCGCACCTTCACCCGGCGGCCAGCTTCAGCACGGTCTTCCACTGCCGCTCGTCGAGGGGCACGACCGAGAGCCGCCCGATGCAGAGGAGAGGGGAGTCTGCGAACGCGGCTTCCTTCCTGAGAATCTGGAGCGGCACCGGCGTCTCCAGCTTCTCTCGCGCGACGAGGTCGACGACCAGAAGCCTCTCGTCGAGCTTCTTGGGGTCCGGGTAGGCTTCGCGCGAGACCTCGGCGATCCCCACCACTCGTTTCTCGGCACCGGTGTGATAGATGAGCACCGGGTCCCCTCTCCGGGCGGCGCGCAGGTTCTTCAGGGCGACCGGGTTCTTCACGCCGTCCCAGACGGCGCTCTTCGCCTTCCGCAGGTCATCCCACGAATACACGGACGGCTCGGTCTTGACCAGCCAGTAGTTCATGGGCCCTCGTCGCAGGGATTGCCCACGAAGTCCAGGTCGATGTCGGACTGATCGGAATTCGCGGTCAGCGGACAGTTGTCCTCGAGATCCGGCACGCCCTCGGCGTCCCCGTCCGCGGTGGACGCAGGGCAGGGGAGCGTCGGATGGATCTCTGCCCCGGCCGAATCCAGGCCGATCGCGCTCTCCCCGCACAGGTTCGCCGCGCCAGCCAGGTAGTCGAAGGCCGATCCCGCCCCGGGATCCTCGTCGTCGATCGTCTGAGTCTGGGTTTCGTTGGCGTCGAGGCACGTCTCGTCGTGGCCCCACGGCTCCCCGGGCGTGATTGTGCCCCGGTAGATATTCGAGGTGTGGCCCTGCCAGGAGCGGGACCAGGTCAGCACCGCGGCCTGACCCAGGGCTTGCTGGCTCGCGGCCGGCTGCCTGTCGAGGCGGAGCGTCGGGCCGATGGCGGCGGGGACGGAGGCGACCCCGCGCGAGAGGGGAGCGCAGTCCGCACCGTCGAGAACCCCATCGTTGTCGTCATCGGGGTCGCATGCGTCTCCGGTGGCGTCCGCGTCGAAGTCGGCCTGGTCGGTGTTGGGTGTGGCGGGACAGTTGTCTCCGGCGTCGCAGGCACCGTCGCCATCACCGTCCGGGCCGTCGTTGGCGGGATCGCTGTCGGGCAGCGGTCCGAAGTCGTCCGTGCCCAGCGAGCAGTCGTCGCAGGTGTCCGCGTCGGAGTCGCCGCAGACGTCGGGGTTCGTCGGGACCGGGTCCTGGATGTCGAAGACGCCGTCGCTGTCGCTGTCGATCACCCGCCCATCGTACTCATTCCACGTCGCCGAGGGGGCCGGGTACGCCGCCAGCGCTCCCGCGGCGGCGGAGATCGCCGCGAGCGAAGCGCACGACAACCGAGAACGATCATTGAAAGCACGAGCCATCGCTGCGCAACTCTACCAAGGTTTTCCGCACTTGCGCCGTGGTTCGCGCGCCTCGAGCCGATGAGACCGTGACAAGACCGGGATGCGCATCCGACACGGAGCATGACTTTGGCGTGGGAGTCGTGCCATGATGCCGGCCGCAGCCCGAGAAAGGACCGAACGGCGCGATCCGTGCGGAGTGCCCGGCTGGATGAGGGCCACCGTCGTCACGTTTCACCTGGAGATGACCGACCCCTCGGCGCTCCACCGCGTGCCCCTCGAGGGGAAAAACCTCGACGTGCAGAGGGCCGAGATCCCGAGCCCGGAGCTCAACCGCTTCTTCTACACGGCCGTGGGCGGTGACTGGCGCTGGGTCGATCGTCTCGGCTGGTCCTTCGAGCGCTGGATGCGGTGGCTCGATCGCGACGAGGTCGAAACCTGGATCGCTTCCGTCTCCGGCACGCCCGCCGGCTACTTCGAGCTCGAGGCCCAGCCCGGCGGGAGCGTGGAGATCGCGTACTTCGGCCTTCTCCCCCGATTCACCGGACGCCGCCTGGGCGGTGCGCTCCTGACCTTGGCCGTCGAAAGGGCCTGGGCGCGGGGCGCGCGAAGGGTGTGGGTGCACACCTGCACCCTCGACCATCCCGGGGCCCTCCAGAACTACCGGGCGCGCGGCTTTCGGGTCTTCAAGGAGGAGACGTCGGAGGTGGAGATCTCCGACCTGCCGCCCGGCCCATGGCCCGGCGCGCATCGCGAGCGCGAAACGGGAGCATCCGACGAGGGCTGATCCGCGGGCGGAGCGTCACGGAGCGATCCGCAGCACGATCTTTCCGAAGCTCTGGTTGGATTCGAGAAGCGCGTGGGCCAGGGCGATCTCCGAAAGGGAAAGCACGCGGTCCACGACGGGCCGAAGACGCCCGTCCTCGAAAAGCGGGAGCATGAGCCGTGCGAACTCCCTCGACAGCGCGATCTTCTCCTCGATCGGCCGGGTGCGCAGGACCGTGCCCAGGATCGTGGCGCGTTTTTTCATGAGAGCGAGCAGATCGGTGGCGACGGTCGAGCCTCCCATGACTCCCGCCAGGACGATCCTCCCCCGATCGGCCAGAACCTCCATGTCGAGAGGGAGCGTGGGAGATCCCAGCAGCTCGAGCACCACGTCGACCCCGCGTCCCCCGGAGGCCGCGCGGATCTTCTCCGCGAGGTCGGCCTGCAGAGGGTCCAGCACGTGGTCCACGTCCATTCCCGCGAGTCGCCGTCTTTTCTCGGCGGTCCGCGAGAGCGCGATCACCCGAGCCCCGGCGACGCGGGCGATCTGCAGGGCGGCGGTTCCGACCCCGGAGGCGGCGGCGTGGACGAGGAGAGCCTCTCCGGGACCCAGACGGGCGCGGGAGACAAGAGCGTCGAAGCTGGTCAGGAACGCTTCGGGGATCGCCGCCGCTTCCTCCCACGAAAACCGCGATGGGATCGGGATACACAGCCCCTCGTGGACCGCGACCTTTTCGGCCTGCCCTCCTCCACCCAGGATCCCCATCACCCGGTCCCCGGGCCGGATCGCCTCGACCCGGGGACCGCACGAGGCCACCTCGCCGGCGAACTCCAGCCCCGGGATGTCCGGCGGCGAGCCGGGAGGGGCGGGGTAGATCCCTCGGCGCTGGAGGAGGTCCGCGCGGTTCATGGCCGATGCGTGTACCTGGACCAGGACCTCGTCCGGGCCGAATCCCGGGTCCGCGACCTCGCGCAGCTCCAGCACCTCGGCGCCGCCCGGTCGGGAGATCACGACCGCCTTCACGCCGCGAGCATGCCACATTCCTCCTCGCCTCGGGCCTGTCAGGACTGGCGGGCTTGTGGCACAATGCTCCGCACCACGCCGGCCAGCCTGGAGCCCCAAGGTCCGCGAGCCCACGGCCCCGACTGGCCCGGAGTGCGCGAGGAGCGCGGATGGACGGCCCGCCCCAGGGCAGCGGCGAGGGCGAGATCTCCGATGTGTCTACCGACACGGCGGACACGACTTCGCCCACGCCGGTCCCGGACGAGCCGGCCGCCCCGCTGACCGGTGAGCCGAAGACCGAGAAACCCAACAGGAAATGGAAGCGGGAGCCCGGGCTCGCACTGTCCTTTCGCCGTGGCCTTCCGGTCGACGGAAAGGTCGAGAAGGTGATCCGCGGGGGATACGAGGTGCGCGTCGGCAAGGCTCGCGGTTTCTGCCCACATTCGCAGATGGATCTGCGCCACGTGGACAGCCCGGAAACGCACGTGGGAAGGGTCTACCGCTTCGCGGTGGCGGAGCTTAGACGCGGCGGCGAGGAAGCGATCCTGTCGCGTCGGATCTTGCTCGAGGAAGAGCGAGGAGAGGAGGCGAAGGCGGTGCGCGCGACCCTCGTCGAAGGGTCGGTCACGCAGGGCCATGTCGCCCGTGTCACGGACTTCGGCGTCTTCGTGGATCTGGGCGCGGGGGTGACCGGGCTCGTTCACGTTTCCGAGCTGGCCCACGGACATGTCGCCGTCCCCGCGGACCTCCTCAAGACGGGCGACACGGTGCAGGTCAAGGTCCTCAGGCTCGAGGAGCCGTCGGGTCGAGTCTCCCTCAGCATCCGGCAGGCGGCGGAGGATCCCTGGGCTTCCATCGCGAGCCGCTACGAGCCAGGACAGGCGTACTCGGGGATCGTCCGGCGACTCACCGACTTCGGCGCGTTCGTGGAGATGTGCCCCGGCGTGGAGGCTCTTGCACCCGCCGATGGCTTTCCGCCTGGGCCGAACGGCTGGCGCCCGGGGCTCGAGGAAGGGCAGAGCGGTACCTGGCGCGTGGTGTCGCTCGAGCCACGGCGGCGACGCATGTCGATCCAGCCTCTCCTCGAGGGTCAGCCGGTCACTCCCCAGGGCCTTCCGGAGCCGGGCGCTCGCGTGACCGGCCGCGTCCAGAGGGTGGAGAAGTTCGGCGTGTTCGTGTGGCTCGGCCCCGGACGTGTCGGCCTCGTGCCGAGCGTCTACACGGGCACCCGCAAGGGGACCGACCTGTCCCGTGTGTTTCCCACGGGAAAGGAGATCGAGGTGGAGGTTCTGGAGGCGGATGCCGATGGGCGACGCATCCGATTGAGCGTTCCCGGCGCCGTAGCCAGGCCCAAGCCGGCCGAGCCACGGTCCGCGGCGCGCGAGCCCTCCAGAGATCCCAAGGCCAAGGCGAGGGCCCCCGAGGCCGCTCCCGCTCCTTCGCAGGCGTTCGGGACGAGCCTGAGGGACGTGCTGGGCGCGGCGCTGAAGAAGGGAGTCGGAGAAAGCTGACGGCGATTCGCGTCAGGGGGACGTGTCGCCCACCCGCACGTCGGCTGCCGCCGCTGGCGCCACCGGGGCTTCGCCCGAAAGAACCTCGCGAACGAGGGCATCCTGCTCGGCTGCGTGTCGCTTGTGGGAACCCGTTGCCGGGCTCGAGCTTCTCGGACGACCGACGTAGCGCAGCGTCTGTCCGGGACGAAGGTCCGCCGACAAGCGCTCCTCCAGGAACGTCCAGGCGCCCATGTTGCGTGGCTCCTCCTGTGCCCACACCACGTCGCGCGCCCCGGCGTAGCGGGAGAGCAGCGCGCGAAGGTGCTCCGCCGGATATGGGTAGAACTGCTCGATGCGCGCCAGCGCGATCCCGCGCGGGCGGGCGTCCTCGAGTGGCTCTCTGAGGTCCCAGAACATCTTCCCGCTGCACAGGACGAGGCGCCGCACGAGCGCAGGCGAGGCGGACGGATCGTCCTGAACTTCCTGGAAATGCCCCGAGACGAGGTCCTCCGCCTTCGAGATTGCCCCGGGGTGTCTGAGGAAGCTCTTCGGCGTGAGGACCACGAGCGGCCTTCGCTCCGTCGCGCGCGCCTGGCGGCGCAGCAGGTGGAAGTACTGGGCGGGACTGGAGGGGCAGGCGACCTGAAGGTTTCCCTCGGCGCACTGTTGCAGGAAACGCTCGAGCCGAGCGCTCGAGTGCTCGGGTCCCTGGCCCTCGTGTCCGTGGGGGAGCAGGAGGACGACGCCGCTCGTCTGGCCCCATTTCACCCTGGCGCTGGCGATGAACTGGTCGAGGATCACCTGCGCGCCGTTGACGAAATCCCCGAACTGCGCCTCCCAGAGCACGAGCGCGTCGGGGCACAGGACGCTGTAACCGTACTCGAATCCCAGTACGGCGAACTCCGACAGCAGGCTGTCGTGGACGTGGAACGGCGCCTGTCCATCGTCGAGGTGCGCGAGGGGGGTGTACCCGTGGCCTGTCGCGTGATCGTACAGGACGGCGTGTCTCTGGCTGAACGTCCCGCGACCGCTGTCCTCGCCCGACAGGCGCACCCTCGTTCCGTCGAGCACGAGCGAGCCGAAGGCGAGCGTCTCGGCCAGGGACCAGTCGATGCGACCGCTCTCGAACCGCTCGCGACGCCGGGAGAGAAGGGCGAGGAGCTTCGGGTGCGGCGCGAACCCCTCGGGCAGACGATCGAGCCCGGCCAGGACCGTCTCGAGACGCTCCCGCGCCACCCCCGTCGAGGTTGCGTGGAGGGAAGCGACCTCTAGGGCGATCTCGGAACCCCGGGCCGGGAGCGCCGGGACCGTCTGGACCGCTTCGCGGACCTCTTCGTGGGCCTTCGTGAGGAGCGCGTGGAAGCTCTCGAGCGATTCCTCCGCGGCCTCCACGTCGATGTCGCCCCGGCGAAGGAGCTGCTCGGTGTAGAGCTTGCGCGTCGAGCGGTGGCTCTTGATCTTCGCGTACAGAAGCGGGTGGGTGTACGACGGGTCGTCGGCCTCGTTGTGGCCCCACCGGCGGTAGCAGACGAGATCCACCACGACGTCTCGCTTGAAGGTCTGCCGGAAGGCGAGCGCCAAGCGGATCACGCGCACCGCGTCCTCGGGGTGGTCGCCGTTCACGTGGAAGATGGGAGCCTGGACTCCCCGGGCGACGTCGGTCGCGTACGGCGACGAGCGTTGGTCCACGGGTCCGGTGGTGAAGCCGATCTGGTTGTTGATCACGATGTGGACCGTGCCGCCCGTACGGTATCCCTTGAGCTGGGACAGGTTCAGCGTCTCCGCCACCACTCCCTGGCCCGAGAAGGCGGCGTCGCCGTGAATCAGGACCGGGAGGACTCGCATGCGCGCAACGTCGCCCAGCAAGTCCTGGCGCGCCCGCGCCATTCCCTCGACGACGGGGTCGACCGCCTCCAGGTGGCTCGGGTTCGAGGCGAGGACGACCCGAACCCGGCGCCCGTCGGGGCAGACGTGGACCCCCGTCGCGCCCAGGTGATACTTGACGTCGCCCGAGCCGTGGGAGCTGGCGGGGTCCACCTCTCCCTCGAACTCGCGGAAGATCTGACCGTAGGAGACCCCGAGCACGTTCGCCAGCACGTTGAGGCGGCCGCGATGAGCCATCCCGAGGAACGCCTCCTCCACCCCGCGCTCGGCGGCGTCGCCGAACAGGGCGTCGAGCATCGGGATCAGGGTCTCCGCCCCCTCGAGCGAAAAGCGCTTGTGTCCGACGTAGCTCGTGTGAAGAAATCGCTCGAACGCCTCGGCGGCGTTGAGGTGGGAGAGGATGCGCCTCTGCGCTTCCTGGGACAGCGGGCCGCCGTTGCGCGTGGATTCCATCCGTTCCTGGAGCCAGGCCCGCATCTCGGGCTCCTGGATGTGCATGTACTCCACGCCGAGGTGCCGGCAGTACGTCTCGCGCACCGTGTCCAGGATGTCCCGAAGCGCGAGCGTGCCGTGATTGCCGGCGAGCCCCCCCGCGATGAACTTCCGGTCCAGGTCCCAGACGGTGAGCCCGTAGTGCGAGAGCTCGAGCTCCTGCTGGGGCACCCTCTCGCTTCCCAGGGGGTCCAGGTCGGCCCAGAGGTGGCCCCGCACGCGGTAGGCACGGATCAGCTGCAGCACCCGGGCCTGTTTTGCAATGGCCTCCGTGTTCCCGCCCACGGCGAAGATCTGGGGATTGTGGTCTCCCGCCCACGCGATGCTCTCGTGGGGCACGCCCAGATCCCGGAAGATCCTCTCGTAGAATCCGTCACCCCCCAGAAGGTACGCGTCGAGGGTCGCGAGGAAGGATCCGGAGGTCGCCCCTTGGATGATCCGGTGGTCGTAGGTGCTCGTCACCGTCATCACCTTGGAGATCCCCAGCTCGGAGATCATCTCCGCGGACATCCCCCGGTACTCCGCGGGAACCCCGATGGCGCCCGTCCCGACGATCGCCCCCTGGCCGGCCATGAGGCGGGGGACCGAGAGGGAGGTCCCGATCGTGCCCGGGTTCGTGAGAGAGACCGTCGTCCCCACGAGGTCGTCCACGGTCAGCTTGCCCGACCGCGCGGCGCTCACGCGGTCGTCGTAGGCGGCGACGAAAGCCCGGAAGTCCAGCGAGCCCGCGTCCTTGATGTTGGGTACGACGAGCGATCGCTCGCCCCTGCGCAGGACGTCCACTGCGACCCCCAGCTGGATCCGGCTTCGCTCCACGCGATGGGGTGCGCCGTCGATCTCGACGAAGCCGGAGTTCATGCCGGGGTGCTTGCCGAGCGCCCGGACGACAGCCCAGGCGATCAGGTGGGTGAACGAGATCTTCGCTCCGGACACCGTCGTCTGGTGCTGGTTGATGAGCCGGCGGTTCTCTTCCATGAGCTTCACGGGGATCGTGCGAACGGACGTCGCCGTGGGCACGCCGAGGCTCTCCGTCATGTTCAGGACGATTCGACCCGCGGCCCCGAGAAGGGGCTCCGCTCCCTGGACGGGGGCCGGCGCCGGCGAGGTCTCTGCCACCGTCGGGATGGCCGGCCCGCGGTCGGGCGGCCGCGCCGATGCCGGGCGGTAGTCGGCGAAGAACTCTCTCCACGCCTCGCTGACCGACGCGGGGTCCGCCACATAGCGGGCGTACAACTCGTCCACATAGCCGAGGTTCGATCCGAATTGACTCATTGGCGCTCCTATCCTAGAGCTCCGAGGAAGCCTCGGCAACGGGAATGCAAGGATAATGGCCGCGTGCGACGAAACGCAGCCCTGATGGCGCTCTCGGCCCTGGTGTTGTCCGCGGCGGGCTGCGCTCCAGCGCACGTCGAGCGGCGCTGGAGTGTCATGGGGACCTACGCGACCGCCGAGGTGTACGCTTCCACACCGGGGGCCGCGGAGAGGGCGGTTCTGGAGATCAGGAACGCGTTCGAGCGCGTGGACCTGTCCATGAGCAACTGGAGGGACGACAGCGAGCTGTCGGCGCTGAACCGTGCGGCGGCGTTCGGACCATGGCGCGTGCAGGATCCGGACCTCTACGGGTGTATCGAGATCGCGCTCGCGTACGCCCGCCTGACCGACGGCGCTTTCGACCCCACCGTGGGCCCGCTGATGAGACTCTGGGGCTTCCGACCGTTCGCGCCCAGGGTCCCCGTTCCGGGGGAGATCGCCGAAGCGCTGGGCAAGGTCGGCTGGGAGAAGGTGAGGCTCTTTCCGTCCGACAGAGCGCTCTGCTTTCTCGAGACCGGCATGGAGCTCGACCTGGGGGGGATCGCGAAGGGCCACGCGCTGGATATCGCCGCGAGGGCGCTCTCGCGGCCCGGATGCAGGGCCGGGCTCCTGGACCTGGGAGGCAATCTCTACGTGTGGGGTCGACCGCCCGGCGCGCTGGGATGGCGCATCGGCGTGCGGGCTCCGGGAGAAAGGCCGCGCCTCGTCGCCGAGGTCGGGATCGCGGACCGGGCTCTGGCCACGTCGGGGATCGACGAGAACTCCTTCACGGTGGACGGAACGACCTATGGCCACATCATGGACAGGACGACCGGCCATCCCGTGGCCTCCGACGTGATCGCGGCCACGGCCATCGCCGACCGCGGCGTCGACGCGGACGCATGGAGCACGATCCTGTTCGCCGCGGGCTCCCGGCGAGGGGCCGACCTTCTCGAGCGGGCTCACCGCGTGGAAGCCGTGCTCCTCGTCCGGAGCCGGCGGGGCGTCTCGCTTCTCGCTTCTGGTTCCCTGCGGGGCCGGCTCGTCCTCGACCCGGACTTCGCGCCCGAGGTCGGGGGAGAGATCGACTTTCTGCTCCCTCCCGTCTCTCTCGGCCGGCCCACGGCGCTGCCGGCGCAATAAAAGTAGAATGTCCCCGCTTCACGCTTCAGAGGAGACACGACCGTGCGCGAGATCCTGGAATCCTTGGGTGTGGGGAGCGAGAACTCCGGTGCCTCGACCGGGGTGTGGATCCCCACGCGGGGCCCCGAGCTCGTCTCGACGAACCCCGCGACCGGCGAGCCGCTCGGCATGGTACGACAGGCCACAGCGGAGGACTACGAGAAAGCCATGTCCGCGACCGCGGCGGCCTTTCCGGCGTGGAGCATGACGCCCGCCCCGCGGCGTGGCGAGATCGTCCGCCAGCTCGGGGAGGAGCTCCGGAAGAACCAGCAGGCGCTCGGCCGCCTGGTCTCCCTCGAGGCGGGGAAGATCGTGTCGGAAGGTGTCGGCGAGGTCCAGGAGATGATCGACATCTGCGACTTCGCCGTCGGCCTGTCGCGCCAGCTGTACGGTTCCACGATGCACTCGGAACGACCCAGCCACCGCATGTACGAGCAGTGGCACCCTCTGGGACCGATCGGCATCGTGACCGCGTTCAACTTTCCCGTGGCCGTCTGGTCCTGGAACGCGGCGATCGCCGCGGTCTGCGGCGACACGATGGTCTGGAAGCCCTCGTCGAAGACACCGCTGACGGCCGTGGCGGTGCAGAACATCTGCAATCGCGTGATGGAGCGGAACGGCATCTCGGGAGTCTTGAGCCTCGTCATCGGGCGTGGCGCCGATGTGGGCGAGAGGATGCTCTCGGACCGGAGACTGCCGCTCATCTCCGCGACCGGCTCGTGCCGCATGGGCCGCAGGATCAGTACGGTCGTCGGGGACCGGCTCGGGCGGACGCTCCTCGAGCTCGGCGGGAACAACGCCGTCATCGTCCTTGACGATGCCGACCTGGATCTCGCGATCCGGGCCGTCCTCTTCGGGGCGGTCGGGACGGCCGGCCAGCGGTGCACCAGCACGAGGCGCCTGATCCTGCAGCAGGGGATCGCCCGGGCGTTCACCGAGAAGCTCCGGCGTGCGTATGCGGAGATCCGTATCGGAGACCCTCTGGACGAGAAGACCCTCATGGGCCCGCTCATCGACGGGGCTGCGGTCGACGACATGATGGCCGCCCTCGAGAGAGCGAAGAAAGAAGGCGGCACGATCCTCTGCGGGGGCGGGAGGCTCGACCGGCCGGGTCACTTCGTCGAACCAACCCTGGTTCGCGCGCCGCGCGATCTCGCGGTCGCGCGGGACGAGACGTTCGCGCCCATCCTCTACATCTACGAGGTGGTGAGTCTCGAGGAGGCCATCGCGATCCACAACGACGTGCCCCAGGGGCTGTCGTCGGCGATCTTCACCTCCGGCATGATCTCCGCCGAGACCTTCCTTTCCCACCGCGGGAGCGACTGCGGCATCGCCAACGTCAACATCGGCACCTCCGGGGCGGAGATCGGCGGGGCGTTCGGGGGCGAGAAGGAAACCGGCGGTGGCCGCGAGTCGGGCTCGGACTCGTGGAAGGTCTACATGCGGCGTCAGACCAACACGATCAACTGGGGCAAGGACTTGCCCCTCGCGCAGGGAGTTCGCTTCGATCTATGAGCGCGGACCCTCCTCCTCGCTGCATCCGCCCCGCAAACCCGGGGCGGACCGGGCTTGCGTTCCATTCCCAAAGGGGGTATGAAGAGGCGTGGAGGGGAGACCCTCGAGGGCAACACTGCGGGGCGGCGCCCCGAAGGAGGGCCTGAGCGTGAGGAGAACGAGACGAGTACTGGCGGTCCTGGCCGTGGGGATGTTCGTGGCTGCCATCCCCGTGATGGCGCAGAGGCCGAGCGCCCCGGCGGCCAGTGAAGGGCAGGTTTACGACTTCGCGGATATCTGGAAAGGGGTGACGGACCGGGTCGTTCCGCTTCCGTCGGTGTCCGATCCGACTCCCGGTGCCGCGAGCGTCGGGCCGAAGGAGGCCGGGCCCATTCTTGCACAGCCCTCGATGTCGGCGGTCGCGGGCATCTCCCCGAGGTTGGGCGGGAGCGCGATCCCGACCATGGGAGCCGGGGCGATCCTGACGCCCATGGAGAGGACAGGGCTCGGGATCAAGCGCCTCATCCGGCAACTCGGGTAAGCCGGGGGCGATTCCGAATCGTGGGAAGGGGTCGGGCCCGAGAGGGGCTCGGCCCCTTCGTCTTTCCTGGCGTGTCTAGCGGCCACGCGTCCGAGCACCCCCGGGCTCCCTGCCGACGCCGGCGACGATGTTGTAGTCCGGGGGCTCGATCTGGAGCGTGGCGTGCGTGATGCCGAAACGCTCCTCGAGAGCGCGAGTGGCTTCGCGGAGCACCAGTGTCGGCGGAACGGAGTGATCCACCACGAGGTGCGCCGTGAGAAGGGGCGCGCCCTGGCCGAGGCTCCAGACGTGGAGGTCGTGCAGGTCGGCGACACCGGCCGTTTCCAGAAGGCACCTCTCGACCTCGCGGGGATCCACGTGCTCGGGCGTTCCTTCCATCAGCACGTTCACCGACTGGAGCACGAGCCTTGTGGAGCTCGCGATCACGATCGCGCCGATGAAAAAGCTCGCCGCCGGGTCGGCCCAGGTCCAGCCGAAGAGCCGGATGAGCCCCGCCGCGACAAGGGCGCCGACGGAGCCCAGAAGGTCCCCGATGACATGGAGGGACGCGGCCTTGACGTTGAGCCCACGGGGGGCGTGCCGGAGTAGGAGGACGGCGGCGACGTTCACGCCGAGACCGCCCGCGGCCACCAGCGCCATCAAGCCCGAATCGACGGGGGGCGGGCTCAAGAGTCGCGCCCACGCTTCCCAGAACAGGAATAGACAGACGACGACCAGGACCACACCGTTGACCAGGGCGGCCAGGATCTCCGCCCTCTGGTATCCGTAGGTGCGCGCCGGATCGGGGGGTTTTCTCGAGAACCAGACGGCGGTGAGGGCGAGGGCCAGCGCCATGTTGTCCGTCAGCATGTGGCCCGCATCGGCGAGGAGGGCGAGGCTGTTGGCGAGGATCCCGCCCGCGACCTCGGCAACCGTGTAGGCGAGCGTCAGGACGAGGACCCACGCCAGGCGGCGCGTGGTCGCACGGGAGGCGTGACGATGGGGCTCGTGACCGTTTGCTCGATGGCGCACCGTCGTCTCCCGTCCCGGTATTATCCCCCTCGCCGGTCCGTTGGAACCCACGACGCCAAATAACGTATGCTCTTCTGCAAGGGGTGCTCCATGGCGAAGCTGTTCTTCCTACCTCTGGTTCTCCTGGCCATCCTGGCCATTCCTCTCCTGATCCTCGCGCTCGTCCTGGGTCTTGTGGTCCGGATCGTCCTGCTCCCGGTGAAGCTCATCGCTGCCGGGGCCGGCCTCGCGATGGGCGTCCTGGGGCTCATGGCCGGGTTCGTTGTCCTGCTGGCGGCGCTCGTGCTCGGGGCGGTCGTGACCGTCATCGTGGTTCCGCTCCTTCCGCTGATCGTCGTCGGCTCCCTGGCGTGGCTGACCCTGCGCCTTCTTCGGCCGCGGGCTTCCTCCCTGAAGCCGATCGCCTGAGCTGTTGACAGGTCCCCTCGTCCGGGCGCAGGCCCATCCCCGTCGTGCGGCGCCCGAGCCGGTCCGCGATCCTTCGATCGTGGAGGGATACCTCGAAGACGCGTCCTCGAGCCCCCGAGGAAGAGCCGCGGGGCTCGTGCGCGTCGCCAGCGAGGCGGAAGCGGCCGCCTTCCTGCGCGCCACGGCGGGTCGGGGGGTCCGGGTCCTTCCCCAGGCCGCCCGCTCGTCCCTGACGGGCGGCGCGATCCCTCGAGGCGAAGTGATTCTCTCGGTCGAGCCCATGACCGGGATCGGTCCCGTCGAGACCGGCACCCACGGGGGAAGGATCGCCGTCCAGGCGGGGGTTCGGCTCGGCGCCCTCCAGCGGTCGGTCGCCGAGCGTGGCTTCTACTATCCGCCGGTCCCGACCTACCAGGAGGCGATGATCGCCGGAGCGGTCTCGACGAATGCCGGCGGCGCTGCCAGCTTCAAGTACGGGGTGACCCGCGACTGGGTCGACGGGCTGCGGATCGTTCTCTGGAACGGCGATGTCCTGGCAGTGGGCCGGGGGGAAGCATGCGTCGCCCGCGGAGGGAGCTTCCGAATCGCCCTGTCGGACGGGAGCGTTCTGGAGGTCCCGACCCCCGACTACGCGCTCCCACCTTTGAAGAAGGTCTCGGCGGGGTATTCCGCATCCGACCCCATGGACCTCGTGGATCTGTTCGTGGGCTCCGAGGGGACCCTGGGGCTCATCACCGAGGTCACGGTGCGCCTGGTGGCGCTCCCGGCGGCGGTACTGACCGCACTGGTTTTCTGCGAGTCGTGGGAGGGTGCGCTCGATCTCACCACGGTACTGCGGGCCGAGGCTGCCCGAGCGCGGACGGATCCCTCGCATCCGGATGTCCGGGCCATCGAGTCCGTGGATGCCGAGAGCCTGGATCTGCTCCGCGCGCACGGGGACACCCGCCGCCTGCGCGTGTCGGTCCCGGAGCGGGCGCGTGTTGCGCTCCTGCTCGAGCTCGAGCTGACCGAGCAGGCCTCGACCACGGAGGTGCTCGAATCCCTCGAGCGAGTCGTCGAGCGTCGCGGGATTCCCGATGCGCCGCTCGCGCGTTTCTTCGAGATCCTAAACGGCCACGGCGTTCTCCTGGACATGGAGCTGGCCCCTTCCGAGGACGGCGCTCGCCAGGAGGCGCTCCGGGAGTTCCGCGAGTCCGTCCCGAGGCGCGTCAGCGAGATTCTCACGGCACGCCGGCGTCGGGACCCCGAGGTGAGGAAGGTCGGGGGAGACCTGATCGTTCCATTCGAGCGCCTGGGAGAGATGATCCGGATCTACGAGGAGGGTTTCCGGTCCCGGGGTCTCCCGTTCGCGATCTGGGGCCACCTCTCCGACGGGAACCTCCACCCCAACGCGCTCCCCCGGAACCAGGCCGAGGTCGCGTCGGGATTCGAGGCGATGCTCGAGTTCGGAGCGGAGGCCGCCCGCAGGGGAGGATGTCCGCTGTCCGAGCATGGGGTCGGCCGGAGCCCGCTCAAGCAAGAGCTGCTGCGCCGATTCCTGGGCGAGGGAGCCGTCCGAACGATGAGGCGCATCAAGAAAGCGCTCGATCCCGAAGGGCGCTTCGCGCCGGGAGTACTCTTCCCCGCCGAGAACCCTTCCCCCTAATCCGGCTCGGTCATCTGGAACGGGTCGAGAGCGGCGTCGAGCTGCTCCGGAGAAAGCTTCGTGCGCTCCCGGGCGACCTCGCGCACGGTCTTGCCGGTCCGGGCCGCCTCCTTCGCGATCGCGGCCGCTTCGTCGTAGCCGATTAGCGGCACGAGCCCCGTGACCATGGACAGCCCGCGCTCCACCAGCTCGGGTCCGCGCTCGGTGGCCAGGATCCCCCGCACGCACCTCTCCGCGAAGTTCTCCGTGGCGTTGCCGAGGATCTCGACCGATTGCACGAGGTTGTGCCCGGCGAGTGGCATCATGGTATTCAGCTCGAAGAAGCTCCACTGTCCGGCCTGGACGATCGCCAGGTCGTTGGCCACGACCTGCGCGGCCGCCTGGATCAATGCCTCGGCGATCACGGGATTCACCTTGCCCGGCATGATGGAGCTTCCGGGCTGCACCTCGGGGATGGCGATCTCACCGATCCCGCAGCGGGGCCCCGAGCCCAGCCAGCGGATGTCGTTGGCGATCTTGAGGAGGCTCACCGCCACCGTCCGGACCGAGCCCGAGGCCTCGACGACCGCGTCCAGCGTTTGCTGGGCCTGGAAGTGGTTGTCCGTCTCGCGGACCTCGACCCCCGACTCGCGCGAGACGATCTTGAGGACTCGCGAGGCGAAGTCGCGGTGCGTGTTGATCCCCGTTCCCACCGCGGTTCCACCCAGGGCCACGGACGAGAGCTCCGCCTCAGCGTGGGCGAGGCGCGACTCTGCCCGATCCATCTGCCCGACATATCCCTGGAAGACCTGACCGACGCGGATCGGCGTGGCGTCCTGGAGATGAGTTCGACCCGTCTTGATCACGCTCCAGAACTCGCGGGATTTCTCCGAGAGGACTTCTCGGAGTCGCCGCACCGCAGGGACGAGCACGTCGTGGATCGCCAGCAGCGCGGAGAGGTGGATCGCCGTGGGGATGATGTCGTTGGACGACTGGCCCCGGTTCACGTGGTCGTTGGGGTGCACAAGATCCCGCGCTCCCCGTCCGGCCCCCAGGATCTCCGCCGCCCGGTTCGCGATCACCTCGTTGGCGTTCATGTTCGTCGAGGTGCCTGAGCCGGTCTGGAAGATGTCGAGCGGGAACTCGGCGTCGAGCTTGCCGTCGGCCACCTCGCGGGCCGCCCGGTCGATGGCGTCCGCCAGGCGCGGGTCGAGGAGGCCCAGGTCCCGGTTGACCCGGGCCGCGGCGGATTTCAGGAGCCCGAGAGCGCGCAGAAACCTCCTGGGAAAGCGAAGGCCGCTGATCGGAAAGTTGAGAACGGCGCGCTGGGTGGAAGCTCCGAAGTACGCGGCGGCGGGCACTTCCATCTCTCCCATGGAATCGCGCTCAATACGCATCTTCTCCTTGGTGTCCATGACGCCTCCCGCGCCCCACACTAGCGCAGAACTCCCGGTTTTGCCCGGCGCTCTCCCGTTTGGTATGCTCCGCGCCCGCCGCCTCGCCGACAGGGAGCCTGCGTTTGGGAGAGCGACTCGCCTGCTTCAAGGCCTACGACATCCGGGGCCGGATCCCGGATGAGCTGAACCGGGATCTTGTCTACCGGATCGGACGGGCCTACGCGGCGTTCTTGAAGCCGCGGCGCGTCGCGGTGGGACACGACATCCGGCTCACGAGCCCCGAGCTCTCCGGTGTCGTGGCCGATGCCCTGGTCGATTCAGGGGTCGACGTGGTGGAGATGGGCCGGTGCGGGACCGAGGAAGTGTACTTCGCCACCTCGCACCTCGGCCTGGACGGTGGCGTGATGGTCACCGCGAGCCACAACCCGGCGGACTACAACGGCCTGAAGCTCGTCCGGGAGCAGGCGAGGCCCCTGAGTGCCGATTCTGGCCTTCGGGACATCGAGCGGATCACTCTCGAGGAGAGCTTTCCCGCCACCGGGCGGCGCGGGAAGCGCGAGAGCCTCGACATTCTCCCGGTCTATGTCGATCACCTCATGGGATACTCGGCTCCTTCCTCGCTAAGGCCCTACCGGGTGGTCACCAACGCCGGCAACGGGGGCGCGGGCGTCGTGCTGGACGCGCTGGAGCCGCGGCTTCCGCTCTCCTTCGTGAAGCTGCATCACGAGCCGGACGGCAGATTCCCCAACGGGGTGCCCAACCCCCTTCTCCCGGAAAAGCGCCACGCGACGAGTCAGGCCGTGATCCGCGAGGGAGCCGACCTCGGGATCGCGTGGGATGGCGATTTCGACCGCTGCTTCCTCTTCGACGAGCGTGGCGAGTTCATCGAGGGCTACTACATCGTGGGCCTCCTCGCATCCCTGGTCCTCGGGCACCATCCCCGCTCGCGCATCGTCCACGACCCGCGCCTCACCTGGAACACCATCGAGATCGTGCGGGAGGCGGGGGGTGTGCCCGTCCAGAGCAAGAGCGGCCATGCGTTCATGAAGGAAGTCATGCGCCGCGAGGACGCGGCGTACGGCGGAGAGATGTCGGCCCACCACTTCTTCCGCGAGTTCTCCTACTGCGACAGCGGGATGGTCCCGTGGCTCATGGTCCTCGAGATCATGAGCAGGACCGGCAAGCCGCTGAGCGAGCTCGTCTTGGAGAGGATGCGTCGCTATCCGGCGAGCGGCGAGATCAACCGGAGGGTCGCGGACCCCGGAGCGGCGCTCGAGCGCGTGGAAGCGACGTACGCCCCTTCCGCGCTGCGCCTCGACAGAACCGACGGGATCGGTGTGGAGTTCGATCGCTTCCGGTTCAATCTCCGGATGTCCAACACCGAGCCCCTGGTTCGGCTCAACGTCGAATCCCGCGGCGACGTCGAGCTCATGCAGGCCAAGACCGCCGAGGTCCTCGCGGTCCTGGACCTGGAGTAGGGAGCCTCACAGAAGATCGGCGAGCGTCTGGCTGAACCTCGAGTTCGGCAGCACGCGATCGAAGCCGGCGCGGCGGGCGCGCTCCTGGGTTTCCACGTCCACGTGGGAGACGAAGCCGATGATCTCCGGGGGAGTCTCCCGGGTCTTCCAACGGGACGCCCAGGCGATCACGTCGATCGACTTCGAGCCGAGATCGGCCAGGATCTTCCTCGCCTCGCCCCGGCGCCACTCCTGCTCCATCGCCTCTTCCCCGCAGACCCGGATCACGCTCTTCCCGAGGACGCGCGCCGTCCCCTCGATCCGGGCCCAGAAGAACAGGTCGTCGCAGACGACCAGGACCTGATCCGACACCGCTCATTCCTCCGACGGCGACATGATTCTATCCGACTTGACTTTCCCGGATCCGTCTGTACTCTGCCCCCAGAAGCCATGCTGCACCTTTCCGGACGCTGCCCGATCTTCATCGGATACAAGATCGACGGCCCGTTGCGCCGTCGCATCGAGTTGCTCACGGGGCCCGAACGAAGGTACGTGTCCGCCGACGATTCGACGTTCCTGCGCGTGTGTCGCCTGGGCGCAGACGAGTACGTCGGGAAAGTGATCCCGGAGAGTGTTTCGACCGATCGTGTGGACGACGTGCGCCGCAACGTGCTCAGCATCCTGCAGCGTCTGTTCCCCGACATGCGCTTTCCAACGCACCTCGAGATCCACTGTTGTGAAGCCCCGTCCGACCAGGGTCCGGCCTAGATTGGTAGCGCTACGGGGATTCGAACCCCGGTTTGATGGCTGAGAACCACCCGTCCTAACCCCTAGACGATAGCGCCGCGGCCATTATAGAAAGGGCGCTTTTGCTGTCAAGCCGAGCCCTCTTCTGGCGCTTCTTGACCCGCCCCCGTGACGACATAGATTGAAGCCCCGCCGGGGGTTTCCCCGAGAAACCTGAGGGGCACGAGCGGGATGACGCGGAAGAGCGGGGTGGGCGGGGCCGGGAGGGTTCGCGAGGAGGGGGAGCTGCGCGCCCTCCTCGAGATCACCGAGGCGGTGACGAGCACGCTCGACCTGCACCGGATCATGAGCGTCATCGTGCGGCGAGTCGGGGATCTCGTCCGCGCCGATCGCTGCTCCATCCTCCTCGTGGACGACAAGCTCCGGGACGCCTTCGTGGTCGCCGCGAGCGACCGGCCCGAAGTAGACATGCTCGAGGTCGACCTCCGGAAGTACCCGGAGGTCCTCCGCGCGCTCGAGACCCGTGAGAGCGTCGTGGTCGAGGATGTCGGAAGCGATCCGCTGGTGGCGCCCGTGCGGGAAGTTCTTAAAGAGCACGGTTACAGATCCTTGATGGTCGTGCCGCTGGTCTTCGGAAGCGAGGTTCTGGGAACTCTCTTCTTGCGCGCGAGGCGGGGACAGCGGTTCCTGCCCGGGGAGATCCGGTTCTGCAAGGTCGCGGCCGGCGCCTCGGCGAACGCCCTCAAGAACGCCCTGCTCTATCGAGAGGTCAGCATGGAGGCGGCGCGGCACCGGACCACGAACGAGAAGCTCCGGCGTCTGCTCGAGAGCAGTCCGGATCTGATCGTGGCCACCGACCGGGAGGGGAACATCACCGAGTTCAACGGGGGTGCCGAGATCCTCACGGGGCTGCGCGCCGGACAGGCCCTGGGGCGGCCGCTCGCGGAGATCCTGGGAAGCCGGATTGGGGACGCGGCGGCGGAGTCCGGAGCCCCGGGAATCACCCGCCTGGATTTCGCTTTCGAAAAACCCGACGTCGCTCCGGTGGAGATCAACCTGCTGAGCGCCCCCCTGTCGAACGAGGACGGGGGATCGGAGGGTCGGGTGTGGATCGGACGGGACGTGACGGAGCTGCGCCAGATCGGCCGGTCGCTCGCCCAGGCGGAGCGGCTCTCGAGCGTCGGAGAGGTCGTGGCTGGGGTGGCCCACGAGCTGAACAACCCGCTGACCGGAGTGCTCGGGTACGGCCAGATGCTCCACGCGAGTGCCAAGGACGACAGGCTGCGGGAGGATCTGGGCCGGATCGTGGACTCCGCCCTCCGGTGCAGGAAGATCGTCCAGAACCTCCTCTCCTTCGCCCGACAACATGCTCCCGAGCGGAAGTATCAGGACCTGAACGCGTGCGTCCGGAACGTGCTGGACCTCAAGGCGTACCACCTGCGCGCCTCGCACGTGGAGGCGGTCCTGGATCTGGATCCCACGCTTCCCAAGACGCTCTTCGACTTCCACCAGATGGAGCAGGTGCTCCTGAATCTCGTCAACAACGCCGAGCAGGCCATCGTCTCCGCGAATCGGTCCGGGACCGTGACCCTCCGGACCCGCCGGGACAGGGAGATGGTGCGTGTCGACGTGGGGGACAACGGCTCCGGAGTTCCCAAGACGATCCGGGGCCGCATCTTCGACCCGTTCTTCACGACGAAAGAGGTCGGCCAGGGGACGGGCCTCGGCCTCTCGGTGTCCTACGGGATCGTCGAGGAGCACGGTGGGAGGATCGAGCTCCTGCCGCCCCAGGCCGAGGGGGGTGCGACGTTCGCAATCTTCCTTCCGATCCTGGGGCAGGAAGGCCAGGAGGTCGCTGCGGCGAGACCTGTCGCGCTCTCCGAGTCGAACCCGCTCCGCGGACGGCGCGTGCTCGTCGCCGAGGACGAGCCCGTGGTCCTGGAGCTTTTCGCGCGGGTTCTCGAGGACGCCGGTGCCATCGTCACGCAGGCCCAGGACGGGCAGGAGGCCTGGGAGCGTCTGGCTCGAGGGGAGTTCGACCTCATCGTGGCGGATCTGCGCATGCCGAACCTGGACGGCCGCGAGCTGTACGAGAAGGTCGCCGAGGAGCGGCCGGAACTGATCCGGCGCTTCGTGTTCTCCACCGGGGACCTGCTGCGGAGCGAGAGCCTGCAGTTCCTGGAGGCGGTGCCCAACAAGATCCTCACGAAGCCGCTGGACCTCGAGACCGTCCGCCGCGTGCTCGGCCAGGCCGTTCAGTCCTGAGGGCGTGTGTGATCTAGAATAGCGCCATGCAGCAGGAGTCGCCGAATCGCGATGGACGCTTCGAGGACTATCCTCTCACGCGGCTCGAGTACATCAACGTCATGGTCCACTTCTACCGTGGGGAGATCCACCGCTCCACGAACTGGCGGGCCAGGCTCGATGCAACGACCAACTGGGCCGTCCTCACCACGGCCGGGATGCTCTCGTTCTCCTTCGCCGCGCCGGAGCACCCGCACATCGTCCTGCTCCTCTCCAACCTGATCATCATCGCGTATCTCACGATCGAGGCCCGACGCTTCCGCTATTTCGTCGTCTACCGGGCGCGAGTCCGGATGATCGAGGAGAACTTCCTGATCCCGATCATCACCCGGCAGCTCGAATCTCCCATGGACAGCTGGCGGGACCTGCTGGCCATGGACCTGGACCTCCCGAAGTACAAGACCACGTTTCTCCAGGCGGTCGCCTTCCGCCTGAGGCGGAACTACGTGTTCATCTTCCTCATGGTTCTGGGCGGGTGGTTCGTGAAGCTGTCGATCCACCCGAGCGTGGCCGTCTCGGGCCGGGACCTGTGGGAGCGGATGGCCGTGGGGCCGTTGCCCGCGTCGATGGTTCTCGCCGGCGCGGTCGTGTTCTACGGGCTGCTCGCGGCCGTCCTGTGGTACGGGCGCCACACGAGCGGCGGCGAGCCCGAGGACGAGATCGCCGGGCTCGAGCGCAACCTGGAGCAGTGGAAGAGGTAGGGTCGGACTCGGCACGACCCGTTTCCTCGGAATCCTGATCCTCCAGGCCAGCCCCCGACCCTCCGGGCAGCAACCGGTCCAGGCTTGCGCTCGTCGGGTTCGTGGGCGTCTTCGTCCACCCGATGATGCAGGCTCACGCTTGCGAACGCCGTCGACACCGACTGACTCATCGGCATCCCTCCGATGGGCAGTCGCAGCAGCGCGTCGAAGGATACTTGCCGATTTCGGCAAGCGCGAACAACGCGGAGAGAATCCGGGTTTTCCCTGATGGTGTACCGGTGCGGGAAGAAGGGGTTGGAGGGCGGCCAAGGCACTCGATCGGGACTGGGCGCGGATGATCACGCTCTAGGAGTTCCCGAAGGATCACTGGCAGCACCTGCGGACGAGCAACCCGATCGAGTCGCCGTTCTCGGCACGTCGGCTTCGCACGGACGCGGCGAGGCGCTTCAAGAGGATCGAGAACGCCGTCGCCGTGATTTGGAAGACGACGCCTGAATTCTTTCACACACCTCTTGTGGACTTCTTTCTGAGTGCGACCCGATGCACGACGCCTCAAGGCATGCTGTCAGCTCTGTCATCCCATTTGCGATTCCGATCACAACGCGATCGGTCACAACCACCGCTTCTCGCTGGTCAGCGTGGTGGGAACGGGGCTGGTCTTGCCCTTGGACGTGGAGCCCTAGGGCCCCGGCGACAGCGAGGCGGCGGCCAGCCTGCGCCTGCTGGATCGGACCGTGGAGCGGCTCGGCCCCCGCTTCGCGGACTACGTGGTGGCGGACGGGCTATACACCGGCGCTCCCTTCCTGTACACGGTGGGCAAGCTGGGATTACACGCCGTGGTGCGCCTGAAGGGAAATGTTCCCGAGCTGTACGCGGCGGCACAGAAACGCTTCGGAGATTGTGCCCCCTGCTGCGTGCTGGCGGAAGGCAAGGAGCGGGTCGAGATCTGGGATGCTGACGACTCCGATCCTTGGCAGGCATTGAACTGGTCCACCGTCCGGGTCCTTCGCTACCGCCAAGACAAGCCGGAAGGGGACCATCGTCGAGGCATGCTGGTTGACCGACTTCCCCGCTGGGACGCGTCGGTAGTCGGGCACTGTACGCCATGGCGAAAAGCCGGTGGCCCCCTCTCGCATCTGTCTGTACCTGCCCCTCTTCCGAAACGGCTGCGTTGTTGTGGGGGATCGGATGCTCTTCGAACGCCTAGTCGGCTATGATGAGAGGGAAGGCTGGGGGAGGAGGCTGTCAGGGCTGGCCGAAAGCGAAAGCACTCTTGACAAGACCTCGTAACCGGGCCCAGAATATCGCCAATAGCAGTTGGGTGTGCCGCCCTATCAATCGCTGAGACGTCCGCAAGCGGACGGGGGGCAGGATGCGAGACTTATTATTAAGGGCTCTAGGAGCCTGTCCGAGTAATCGTTTTGGGCCTCATAGATTGCCGTGTTTGCCTCGCGGAGCCCGACCTCCCCGAGGCAAACATGCCCATGGACGAGGACGAGGTGCCATTACTCGGTCAGCCTCCTAGAGGCGAATATCAAGCCACGTTTGCTGTTTTCTGGTCTCATCGTCCTGACCGCGGCGCTGCTCGCGCCTGACGCTTCTCCTGCGTGTGATCCAAGCAAGTTCACACTCTGCACCCGCATGTACCGCACCCGGATCCTTGGACACAAGTCTGACGTGTTGATTCGTTGGTTGAAGGCGCCAAGCGGAGCTTGGCGCGGTTCGGCGGCGACGGCCGCGTAAGACGACCTCGTAGGATCGCTGGGGTT
>Ga0247727_10000395_pt1 | contig 106634 bp, 92 predicted proteins | sample WisWelCaveWW1625_FD_202498 | JGI IMG/M metagenome (GOLD analysis project Ga0247727, IMG submission 202498) | Biofilm microbial communities from Wishing Well Cave, Virginia, United States - WW16-25 | ecosystem: Environmental > Aquatic > Deep subsurface > Groundwater > Cave microbial mat... | reverse complement strand
GCTTATAAATATCATTATTCGCCCCAATCTTCGTATCCGTCTCCACCTGCGTTTGTTCTGCAACCTTAAACGCCTCATATTTTAATTCCCATGCAGAAATATCCGCAGCCACCGCAGCAGGAAAACCAACCGGCATGTTCGCACCCGCAGTCAGCACCGCCAGTTTCGCAGTCATATAACCCGTCATCGAACTATCCAGATTCAATTGAGATTCCCAATCCATTCTCGCTGCCTCACGATAATACAACTGCCCCGCCTCCTCATAATTCGGTTTCCTCAGCGGCTCATTCACACCCGTAAACGCATCATCAATATAACCCTTCAGCAACTGAAAATCATTTCTGCAAACCTCCGCAAGCGGCAACATTTGCAAACGCAATTCTTCAGCCGCGCCCTCCCGCGCCTGTTGATCCGGTAAATCACGCGCAGCCTTCACCTGCAATTTCATCGTAGCCTTCAAACCAGCCACATACTTCGGTTTGTATGTCGCCATCGTCACTTGAATCGATGGATAATTATCCCACATCGTGTTACACACGGAATACAAATCCTTCTGACTGCAAGGATAAGTTGGTAATATGCGATCTGCCATTTTTTTAAAATTTAGAATCTTCAATTTCCAATTACTATGCCAACGATCACTTTTTTTCTTATCCCATTAATTGCAGCCACAAACAATTCCGGTACAATGTCAATCGAAGCCTCTCTTGTTCCCTTCTCCTTTTAGGAGAAGGGTTAGGGATGAGGTAGATACAAAATCATCAAAAACCTCGTCAATTCCTGCTTTTTTAATGTCAAATTGGTCTCTGTCGATGTCAAATTAATCTTTGTCAATGTCAAATTCATCTCTGTCAATGTCAAACCTTTCTCGGTCAATGTCAAATCCATCTCTGCCAAAGTCAATTAAATCCCGATCTTCATCAAATCAATTTCCATCTCCGTCTTTTCCAAATTTTTCCGGGTCTCACACATATTTGTTTGCACCACATCACAAAAAGATCACGACATTAGCAACACAAAAACCCGATTAAATAAAACAGGAACAAAAACTTGATTATAAAATCTTCAGATATGGCAACAGAGTAATCACAAAAAAAAAATAACATTGATCTAAATGACCGAAGTTTGCAGCGGTTCTATGATAACTACATAGCCATGCCCAAACAAATTGAACTCCAACTAAGCCCTGAAGCGGCAGAGACTCCCGACATCCTGAGCCAAGAAATCAGGAAGCTTGCAGGCAATCATACCGGCTTTATTATCCGGAGAAAAAGCCTGGATGCCCGCAAGCGGAATGTGCTGATAAGACTTGTAATAGATGTATATATAAATGAGCCGTTGCCCGAAAACGGATTTCAGCTTCAACCGAAAATAGTATCTGACAAACGTAAAGCCGTGATAGCCGGTGCCGGGCCTGCGGGTTTGTTTGCTGCCATCAAACTGTTGGAACTTGGCATCAAACCCATCATCATCGAGCGCGGAAAAGATGTGCGCGAGCGCAGGCGAGACTTAGCCCTTATTACCCGCCAGCAAACCGTGAACCCCGAAAGCAACTACTGTTTTGGCGAAGGTGGTGCAGGCACCTACAGCGATGGAAAACTATACACCCGAAGCAGCAAGCGGGGCGATACACAGCGCATCCTGAATATTTTCCATCAGTTCGGAGCGGAGGCTAATATCCTTTACGAAGCCCATCCACACATAGGCACCAACAGACTTCCCGCCATCATCACCCGAATGCGGGAGTATATTTTGGAACATGGTGGCGAATTATTTTTTAATACCAAACTAACCGGCATAGTTTCAGAAAACAACCAGGTAAAAGCCGTTCAACTGAACCATTCGCAGCAAGTTGAAACATCAACACTCATCTTAGCCACGGGCCACTCAGCCCGTGATATTTTCGAACTGCTTCACCACCAAAACATATACATAGAAGCGAAGCCTTTTGCTTTGGGAGTAAGGATAGAACATCCGCAAACTTTGATTGACGGAATTCAGTACCACTGCGAAGTGCGCGGCAATTTTCTGCCTGCCGCCAGTTATAGTTTGGTTGATCAGCAACAAGGCCGTGGGGTGTTTTCTTTTTGCATGTGTCCGGGTGGGATCATAGCACCTGCCGCCACCGCACCGGGCGAAATAGTGGTGAATGGCTGGAGTCCCAGCAAACGCAACAATCCCTTTGCAAACAGTGGTGTGGTGGTGAGTGTAGGCGAAGAAGATTTCAAACCTTTTGCAGCGCATGGTCCTTTGGCAGGGTTACGTTTTCAGCAGATGGCGGAGCAGGATTCCTTTGTGGCCGGCAGCCATTCGTTGAAAGCCCCCGCACAGAGTGTAATGGATTTTGTGAACGGAAAAATTTCAAAAGATATACCGCCAAACAGCTACCTGCCGGGCACTGTCTCTGCAGATCTCATGCAATTGCTTCCTGCCGAAATAGGCAAAAGGCTGCATGGTGCCTTACAAAATTTCGGCAAAAAATTGCGGGGCTACCTGCACCCTGATGCGGTGATGCTGGCCACCGAAAGCCGAACCAGCAGCCCGGTGAAAATCCCACGCGATAAAGTGACCATGCAACATATACATTTGAAAGGCTTGTATCCCTGTGGCGAAGGTGCCGGCTATGCAGGTGGCATTGTGTCAGCCGCTATGGATGGCGAAAGAGTGGCGGAGGCAGTTAGTTTAGTGTAGCCAAGTGTTCAATCCCATTCTTCATGCTTATGCTTGCAGCTGCTGCCACTTCTTGCAGCCACAGCGTATCACCATTCTCAAAATAAATTATTCCTTCTCTTTCTTCTTCTCCGGAAACGCCATCGAAGCAATAATGCTGAAGGATAAAACGCAAACAATAACGAGGAGAGAAATGGTGTTCGAAATATGAAAGTCAGAATCGAACCAATGATGCGCTGCATAACCGGAGATCATTTTAGCGCCTACAAAAATGAGGATGATCGCCAGCCCATAATTGAGAAAACGGAACAACTGCATGATGCCCGAAAGGGCAAAGTACAAAGACCGCAAACCGAGAATGGCAAAAACGTTGGAAGTGAATACGATAAATGTATCGGTGGTGATGCCGAGGATGGCGGGAATGCTGTCCACCGCGAAAATGACATCAGTCGTTTCGATAACCACGAGTACAAAGAACAAAGGAGTGGCAAATAATTTCCCAGCTTTTTTAACAAAAAAACGATCACCCACATAACGCGGCATCAACGGAAATATTTTTCTGAAAAACCGCAGCACCGGATTCTTCTCAGGATTGATTTCTGTTTTATGTTCACCAAATAGTTTGGAGCCGGTATAAATCAGGATGCCACCGAAAATCAAAATCACCCATTCAAATTCTTTCAGCAGCGCAGAACCGGCAGCGATGGCAAGCCCACGCATAACGAGCGCACCTATGATACCCCAGAACAATACTTTGTGCTGATATTTTCGCGGCACATTGAAGTAGGAGAAGATGAGAATGAAAACGAAAATATTATCTACGCTCAGGGAATACTCCACCAAATAGCCCGTGAGGAAATCAATGGCTTGCTTTTTTCCTTCTGTAAAATAAATGATGCCGTTGAAGATGAGGGCGAGCGCAATCCATGTAAATGTCCAGTAGAGTGATTCCTTGATCGAAACCGTGTGTTTATTTTTATGAAACAAACCCAGATCAATGCTGAGCATGGTGAGAATAAATGCAACGAAACAAATCCAGAAAACAATATTGGTTTGCATTAGGAATTTATGATGAGAAATATTTTTTCAATCTTCAGATAAAAAAAACCCCTGATACAAATGATCTTCAGGGGTTCTGTAATTATTTTTTTTGATCAATTCGCACTAACTCCAAGAGCCTTCAGCGTTTCAAGATTCAGATTGCCGATTGGCAGACTGTGATCAACCTGATATTGTTTCAGCGCTTCTTTGGTGCGTGGTCCGAGGATATTATCAATCGGTCCCGGGTCGTAACCTTCGCGCAACAACGCTTTTTGAATCTCCATGATTTTATCCGAAGTAACCTTGTTCGCGCACAGCACTTCGCGCCATTCAGTGTAGCCGCCTTTTTTCACCAGCACGCGGTTCATCACCGTTTTATAAGTAGGAGGCGTTTTGATTTCCATGGTTTTAGCGGGTGATTTCAAAACTTTTTTCTGAACGATTTTAAATTCAGCAGGATAATCAATCTCGCGCGTGTAGGAAGGCGTCTTCAGAATCTTTCTCGAGATGGATTGATATTTTGCAGGCAATTCAACCAGACAAACCACCTGACAATCCTCCGGATCAGCAGATAAGCACGCAGGATCAGCCTCGCCCTTCACCCATTTGGTGGATGGCGGTTCGATCATCACGGTGTCAGTAATCGTTTCATAAGAAGCCTGAACTACTTCGATTTTTTTATAAGCCTGCTTGATCACTTCCGTGTCAAGTACCATCTCATAAACCGCGGGAACAGTAACGATGTCAATTTTCCCCGGGTTGTCAATCACTCTTTCTTCAACAAAATCATATATGTCAGGAATATAACAACGCGCATAGCATTTACCCGGCTCTGCATTATCCGGATAATCTTCAAGGGAATTCTGTGCGTTTGCTGTCAAACAGAGTGCAATAAAGAACAGGGGTAGAAGGATCCTTTTCATTCGTGGTGTTTTGATTTTCAAAACTGCACAAAAATAACTGGAATTCATTCCTTTCCTATTTCCCGCGATAATTTGTACTGATAGAATAATGTTGATAATAGCCGGAAGTATTGCTACTGAGTTTGAGTCGGAGACTACTTCATATTTTTGACCGCAACCAACTATCCGCTCTGAATGACCTTGAACAGTATGCTACCTCACTTTGAACTTCTCGGTACGGACGGAGAATTTCACTCCACAGACGACTACGACAGTAAAGACATTATCGTTCTCATTTTTACCTGTAATCATTGTCCTCACGCGCGCGGCTATATTGATCGCATTCATGAAATGGTGGAAGAATATGAAAAACTGAACGTTGGTTTTTATGCCATCAATTCGAATGATGCGAACCGTTTTCCTGAAGATTCTTTTCAAAATATGATTCCGATGGCATCACTGCTGAATCTGGAAGGAAAATATCTGATTGACGAAACACAGGAAATTGCCCGCGAGTTTTCAGCCAGCAGAACACCTGAAGTTTTTGTTTTTAATAAAGAAAAAATGTTGGTTTATCATGGAGCTATAGATGACAATACAAAAGAGCCCGATAAAGTCACGAAGCGATATTTGATAGATGCATTGGATGCGCTGCTTGAAAACAAACCGATTGAAATTCAGGAAACCGCTTCGATTGGTTGCACCATCAAATGGAAAATCACCGAATGAAAAGATTTGAAGGTAAAGTGGTAATCATCACAGGTGCTTCATCCGGTATCGGTAAAGCGTTGGCTTATCAGTTTGCTGAGGAAGGAGCCAAAATTGTTTTGGCATCCCGCAATATCGAAACGCATAATCTGATGGTGGAGGATTTGAAAAAGAAGGGAAAGGATGCTATCGCAGTAAAAACCGATGTCTCTATTGAAAGCGATTGCAAGAACCTGATTGAACAAACCGTTTTGAAATTCGGAAAGATTGATGTGCTCATCAACAACGCAGGAATTTCGATGCGCGCGCTTTTCCGCGATCTGGATTTGAATGTGATAAAAAACCTGATGGATATTAATTTTTGGGGAACGGTGTATTGCAGCCGCCATGCCATTCAGCATCTCGAAAAAACAAAAGGAACCATTTGTGGAGTATCGAGCATTGCGGGCTACCGTGGTTTGCCGGGACGCACCGGCTATTCCGCTTCCAAACATGCGATGCAGGGTTTTCTCGAAGCACTGAGAACAGAAAATCTTAAAACAGGAATTAACGTGATGTGGGTTTGCCCCGGCTACACTACATCCAACATTCGAAACACCGCATTGAATAAAGAAGGAAAACAACAGGGCGAAACTCCTTTTGACGAAAGCAAACTGATGAGCGCAGAAAAAGTTGCAGCGCGAATTGCCAATGCAATTTATAAACGCAAACGAACTTTAGTGATGACGTCTATAGGAAAACTTACCGTGTTTTTAAATAAATTTTTCCCCGGACTCTCAGATAAATTGACCTACAATTTTATCAGAAAGGAAAAAGATTCACCGTTTAAATAATCAGTCTTCTTTTTTGCTGATCACATTTCCATCCGAATCATATTCTTCGCTCTCCACCGGAAATCCCTGGTTGTATAAAAATTTCTTGATCAGTTTTCCATCTTCATCGTAAACAAAACACTCACCTTCTTCAAGTCCCATCACATAATTCACTTCTTCCTTTTTGTTCCCGTTTGGATGATAAACAATCCATAGTCCTTCTTCTTCTCCATCTTTATAAATTCCAATTTGTTTCTTTTCTCCTGTTTCATAAAAAGATTTGAAAGCACCATTTTCCATGTTGTGTTCAAACATCACTTCTTCTTTTAGCTCTCCGGATTCATAATAATATTTCCACTCACCTGTCATTTCGTTGTTTACATATCGTCCTTCTTCTTTCAACTTCTCATTTTCAAAATAACTTTTGTATTCGCCATCATATTTTCCGTTCCTGTGAGATTCAACAATTTCTTTTTTCCCGTTTGCAAAAAATAAGATCCGTTCACCGTCCAGCGAATCATTGATATAATTAGATTGCTCTTTCAGCAGACCGGCTTCATCATACATTTTGTAGCTGCCGTTTTTCTTTCCGTCCTTGGCTTCATATTCTTCTTTGATGGTTTTTTCGTCTGCGTAGAAATTTATTACGGTATCGGTTTTCTTGCCGCAGGAAAGAATGATGATCAGAGAAATCAAAAACAAGATGCGTTTCATAGACTGTAATTTAGCGGCATAAAATTCGGAGGTTTACAAAATCTCCGAGACAAAAGTTTTCATCATTATGAATAAAGTGGAATTGAAGAAACATATTGAGACTATCTGGGATAATCGTGATTTGCTTTCCGATAGGGATGCCATCAACTCAATTCATGAGGTGATCGCGTTGCTTGACAAAGGTGAGTTGCGTGTTGCAGATCCGGTTGAAAATTCATGGCAGGTCAATGACTGGGTGAAAAAAGCCGTGATTCTTTATTTCCCGGTTTGTAAAATGCAAACGATGGAGTGCGGTCCAATGGAATTTCATGATAAAATTTCTTTGAAGAAAAATTTTGCTGAGCTCGGAGTTCGTGTTGTTCCACATGGCATTGCGCGCTACGGATCTTTTCTCGCACGAGGAGTTATCCTGATGCCCGGCTATGTGAACATTGGCGCTTATGTGGATGAAGGAACCATGATTGATACATGGGCAACCGTTGGTTCATGCGCACAGATTGGAAAGAATGTTCATCTCAGTGGTGGAGTCGGAATTGGAGGTGTGTTGGAACCGATTCAAGCCGCTCCGGTAATTATTGAGGATAATTGTTTTATCGGGTCCCGGTCTATTGTAGTTGAAGGCGTTAGAGTTCATTCTGAAGCAGTTCTTGCAGCTAATGTCGTTCTTACTTCTTCCACAAAAATTATTGATGTGAGCGGAGATAAGCCGGTTGAATATTCCGCTGAAATTCCATCGCGCTCGGTGGTAATTCCGGGAACTTATGAGAAGAAATTTCCTGCCGGAACTTATCATGTTTCCTGTGCGCTGATTATCGGCACGCGAAAAGAATCAACCGATAAAAAAACATCTTTGAATGATGTTCTTCGCGATTACAAAATTGCAGGCTGATCTTACTCGATTACTTGAATACTTGATCACTTGAACACTTCCTTCACATATAATCCTTACGAACAAACAATTCTGGACGCAGTCGCGAAAGCAGCGGAAGAATTAAGTCTTGAAACTTATGCGGTAGGAGGATTTGTCCGCGATAAAATTTTAGACCGCGATCATAAAAAAGATATTGACTTCGTTTGTGTGGGTGACGGAATTGCTCTGGCAGAAAAAACCGCGCAGCAATTTTTCCCCGTTCCGAATGTGAATGTTTTCAAAAACTTCGGCACCGCGATGATCGCACTCGAGGATTTTCAGATTGAGTTTGTAGGGGCAAGAAAAGAATCCTATCGTGGAGACTCTCGCAAACCCGATGTAGAACAGGGAACACTGGAAGACGATCAGAACAGACGCGACTTCACCATCAATGCGCTCGCCATCTCTCTCAATAAAAATGATTTTGGAAAACTCGTTGATCCGTTCAACGGATTAAAAGATCTTGAAAACAAAAACATTCAAACTCCTCTTGATCCGAACATCACATTCTCTGATGATCCGCTGAGAATGCTACGCGCCATCCGTTTTGCAACGCAGCTTGGTTTTACCATTGAAGAAAAAACTTATACTGCCATCACAGAGAATAAAGATCGGCTGAAAATTATTTCCATGGAGCGCATCATTGATGAGGTGAATAAAATCATGACGACCAATCAGCCTTCTATCGGATTCAAACTTTTATTCACTACCGGCTTGCTTGAAATATTTTTTCCGGAGATGGTGGCGCTTTACGGAGTCGAATATGTTAAAGGTGCCGGACATAAGGATAATTTTTATCACACGCTGCAGGTGCTTGATAATCTCAGTCAGACTTCGGATGATTTATGGTTGCGTTGGGCTGCCGTACTGCATGACATTGCAAAGCCGCCAACAAAAAGATATGAAGAGGGTCATGGCTGGACTTTTCACGGTCATGATTTTATCGGAGCCCGAATGGTTCCAAAAATTTTCAAGCGTTTGAAATTGCCGATGAACGAAAAAATGAAATTCGTTCAGAAAATGGTGGAGCTTCATCTGCGCCCAATCTCATTGACAAAAGAAGATATAACCGACTCAGCGATCCGCAGGTTGTTGTTTGATGCGGGAGATGATATTGATGCATTGATGAAATTGTGTAATGCGGATATTACTTCAAAGAATGAAGCGAAAGTGAAAAAGTATCTGCAGAATTTTGAAATGGTCAAAAAGAAATTGATCGAGATTGAAGAGAAAGACAGAATTAGAAATTTTCAACCGCCCGTGAGCGGTGAATTGATCATGGAAACGTTTGGATTGAAACCTTGCAGAGAAGTGGGTATAATAAAAAATCAGATCAAAGACGCCATTCTCGATGGAAAAATTCAAAATGATTTTGAGCAGGCATTTGCTTTTATGCTTAAATTGGCGAAGGATTTAGGATTGATTCCGGTGACCAAAAAAATGTAGCGATATGAAACACGTGTTCCGATTCAGAGTTACCCTCGATGAAATTGAAAATGTGAAACGCAAGATTGAAATTCTTCCTTCACAAACTTTTGAAGATCTGCACAACATGATTACTTCGTGTTTTGATTTGAAGCGCGCAAGAGCAGCTTCTTTTTTTACTTCAGATGAAAACTGGAAAAAGAAAAAAGAAATTGTGGTGAAACAGGATGCCGATGAAGATATGATTGATGGCGCAGAAACCAAACTGAAAGATTTGGTTCACTTGGAGAGTCGTCATTTTGTTTATTTCATTGATGCATTTCCGCAGTTCACTTTTATGGTTGAATTAGTTTCAGGTGATGTGGAAATTGATCCCGATGCGAAATACCCGCGGTGTGTGACAAGAGTAGGCGAAATTCCCGGACGCCTCGCCACCTTCGGAGATATTTTTGACGAAAACCTCGGAATGAATGATGATGATCTTTTCGGATTGAGTGAGGGAAAATTTGAAACAGACGAATTGTAATTCGGAAAAAATATTTAATTGTTTGAAATGTCATGTCCTGAAGACATGACATTTCTTTTATGATGAATAGAGAATGAACAACACCTTAATTTGTATTGTTGGTCCCACTGCTTCAGGCAAATCTGATTTAGCCTTTCATCTTGCCAAAGAATTTCAGACAGAAATTATTTCAGCCGATAGCCGCCAGGTTTTTCGGGAGATGACAATCGGCACAGCAAAGCCAACAGAAAAACAACTTGATGAAACCAAGCATCATTTTATCAATCATCTTTCGGTCAATGAAGAATTCAATGCAGGAATGTTTGAACAACAAGCATTGAAAATTCTCGATGAAATATTTAGAAATAAAAATGTGTCTGTGCTTGTTGGTGGTTCAGGCTTGTACATCAAAGCTTTGCTCGAAGGACTGGATGAATTGCCACCTGTAGGTGAAAAAGTTCGCGAACAACTGAATTACGAATTTGAAGTAAATGGAATTGAGTATTTACAATCTGAGTTACAAAAAACCGATCCTGAATATTTTGTAAAAGTGGATTTGAAAAACCCGCACCGGTTAATCCGGGCACTTGAAGTTTTCAGATTAACAGGCAAGCCTTATTCATCTTTCAGAAAAGGAGAGAAACAAAAAAGAAATTTCAAAACCATTTTGATCGGTCTTGAATGGCCACGCGAATTTTTAAATCAACGGATCAATCAGCGTGTTGATGACATGATTTCGAATGGTTTGGTTGATGAAGCGCGTAAACTTTTTCCTCTGCGGCATTTGAATGCACTCGATTCAGTTGGCTACAAAGAATTGTTTGATCATTTCGATGGGAAAATTTCTTTCGATGAAGCCGTTGAACTCATCAAACTCGACACAAGAAAATTTGCTAAACGCCAAATGACCTGGTTCAGGCGTGTGGAAAACATTCACTGGTTTCATCCTGATGAGCATCACAAAATCATCAGCTTTGTCCGCGAAAATTTATCTGCGGATTGAAGAAGATACTCTTCGCCTATTACCAGCTTGAGCGACCCATTGTTTATCTCATCATCGCGGATTTTTTTGTTCAGCTCATCAACACCTCATTCTTTTTGCTCCTCAACTTTTACATGCATGAACGAGGATACAGCGATGCGGATATGGGTGGATTTACAAGCTGGCGTTTCATGGCCGTATTTCTCCTCGCTTTTCCATTTGGATTTTTTATCAAAGGCAAAAAACTGAAGCCATTCTTTCTCATCGCTGCCGTAGGATGTCCTCTGGCTTCGCTCGCAGTATTATATGGAGTTGAACATCAAATTGACATTCTGATAAAAATTTCTCTCGCCTGCTGGGGTGCGTCCTTTATGTGTTTGCAAACGACCACGCTGCCTTACATTTTTCTTAACGCAAAACAGGAAACACATTCTGAAGCTATCGCTTTTTATTCAGTGAGTTGGGCTGCTTGCATGTTAATTGTTGGATTGACTTTCCCTGTTTTGCATCATTGGTTTCCTGAAGCTGTTGATAATAGGAGCATGCTTTATGCGTGCAGTCTTGCCGGTTTCGTGGCGGTCATTTTTATTCTGATGATTCGTGTGAAAGAAAAAGTATCACAGACTTTTTCAAAATTGAATCCTTTTACTTCAGACGATTTCATGCAACTTGTCAAAGTGATGACGCCAACTGTAATTATTGCAGTCGGTGCGGGTTTCACCATACCGATGATCAATATGTTTTTTCTATACGTGTATGATGTTGAATCCAAGCAATTCACTCTTATTTCGGACATTGCGTATTTCCTCGTGGTAATCGGAGTATTAATTGTTCCTGCGTTGCGAAGAAAATACGGATATAAAATCGCCATCACGCTCGTTCAATCACTTTCAATCATCGCGCTCATCATCATGGCAACAACTGAATTTTACAGTCAGTGGGGTTTTGCATTTTATGTAGCTGCGAGTGCATATGTTCTTCGTCAGCCATTAATGAATCTTGCGCAGCCAACAACCACAGAATTGATGATGAATTATGTAAGCAAACACAATCGTGAATTGGTGAGCAGCATAAGCGCATCGGTTTGGGCTGGCGCCTGGTTCGTGAGCGGAAATCTTTTCAAAATCCTGCGTGAAGAAAATCTGAAATACGGTTGGATTTTTCTGATCACCGCAGTCATGTATATTGGAGGAGTGTTCTGGTATTATAAACTGATTGAAGAATACGATCTTCGAAAAAATTCCGGATTGGCTGAAGAATGAAAAAAATCGGATTGCTTTCGGATACACATGGTCATCTCGACAAGAAAATTTTCGAACATTTTAAAAGCGTGGATGAGATCTGGCATGCCGGTGATTTTGGATCTGAAGAATTAGCAAACCAACTTTCAGCGTTTAAACCACTGCGCGGAGTTTACGGAAATATTGATGGTGGAAAGTTGCGTTTGATGTTCCAACTGGACAATCGTTTTGTGATGGAAGGATTTGATGTGTTGATCACACATATTGCAGGTAAGCCTGAGCGTTATGACCAGCGAATAAAAAAAATTCTGGAACAAAATTCTCCTGATATTTTGGTTTGCGGTCATTCGCATATTCTTCAAGTGAAACGAGATCAGAAATTCAATCTTTGGTATTTGAATCCCGGTGCGGCAGGATTGGAAGGATTTCATAAAGTGAAAACAATTTTGCGTTTCACAATTGACAATAAAAAGATATCAGCAATGGAAGCCATTGAATTAGGAAAGCGAGGCGCTGTTTGAATGATGAATAGTGAATTATGAATCCTGAATTTTTCTCCAATTCACAATTCACAATTCAGGATTCATAATTCCGTTTGGATAACTTCACAACGTGATGGACAAAAAGTTTTTCTTCATTCTCGGTCGTGGTCGTTCAGGTTCATGGCTCCTGAAATCAATTCTCGATGCGCATCCTGAAATTTGCTGCGCACCTGAGGCGCTTTTCATCATTCATGTTTTGAGAAAGTATCAATGCGTTCAATCTTTCTCAGAAAAAAATCTGGAGAAGTTTGTAAATGATATCTGGCTTGAACTCCGCATTCGCATGTGGTGGAAAATTGATAAAAATGAATTATTGGATGATCTGAAAAAAAATGTTCTTGGAAAATCATTTCAGGAAGTTTGTGTTGAAGTGTATGCGCATTACGCAAGAATGAACGAAAAATCAAATGCAGGATTTCTTGGAGATAAGAACCCAACCTATACGCTTTTCATCCGGGAGCTGGCTGAATTATTTCCTGAAGCAAAATTTATTTCATTGGTTCGCGATCATCGCGATAACATTCTTTCTTATCAGCAGGTTGGATTCGATCTGCAAAGTACTTCTGCATTGGCAGGACGTTGGAATGATTATCATAAACAGATCATGCATTACAGCAAAGAATTAAATGCGCGCTTTTTAATCGTGAAATATGAAGATCTTCTTTTTCAACCATCAGAAACTGTTCAAAGTATTTGCAGTTTTCTGGGTGTTAATTTTCTTCCTGAAATGCTGGAGTTCTTCAAAGATCCGAGAAATGTTCCGGCATGGAATGAAAAAATCAGAAATCCCCTTGTTGTAACCAATGCCTTTAAATGGAAATCAAAAATGACTTCTGCAGAAATTGAGAAAGCTGATTTCATTTGCGGTGATTTGGCGAAACAATTGGGCTATGAAATTCTTTTAGGTCAGAAAGGATTTTTACTTTGGATAAAAACCATTCGAGGCAGGATACGAAGTTCGTTATCAACCTTGCTTGAAAAGTTGATTTTCAGATTACCGTTGAAATGGCGAATGCGTATTTTGAATAATTATCGGGAGAGTTCAGGAACGCTTGAAGAAATGAGTGATTGATTCATCCTGATAAGCGCTGCTCAAGTATTTTTGACCATCACAATTCCCGAATGAACCTGTCCGTTGTCATCCCGATTTACAATGAAGAAGTAAACCTCCCGGTTCTTTATGAGCGTATGACTGCAGCTATGCAAAAATCGGGGCTGAGTTATGAAGTCATATTGGTGAATGACGGCAGCCGCGATAAATCATTACAAATCATCAAAGATTTTGCAAGTAAAGATTCACACATCAAATTCATTGACTTTAGCCGCAACTTCGGCCATCAGATCGCGATTTATGCAGGCATGGATTTATCATCGGGCGATCATGTTTGTTTTATTGACGGAGATTTACAAGATCCGCCCGAATTGATTGCGGAAATGTATCAAACTTTAAAGCAGGGCGATTATCAGGTTGTATATGCTCAGCGCAAAACACGCAAAGGAGTAAGCCCGTTGAAAAAGTTCGCTTATAAAATGTTTTATAAAATTCTTGCGCGCATTACTGATGTGGAAATTCCACTCGACACCGGAGATTTCAGAATCATCACGCGCAAAATTGTTACACAGATTCAACAAATGAGCGAGCAACCGAAATTTTTGCGCGGACAAATTGCATGGGTTGGTTTCAAACAAAAGGCATTTGAATATGATCGTGATGAAAGAGCAGGTGGTGAACCGGGTTACACCTATTCCAAACTCATTCGACTTGCTCTGGATGGAATTACATCCTTTTCTGATTTTCCATTAAAGCTTGCAACGATGAGTGGATTCTTTGTTTCGTTCATTTCCTTTATTGCAATCATCTTTTTTATCGTGCGCAAAATTTTGGACTATTCGCAACCACCGGGTTGGGCATCACTGATGGTTATTGTTCTTTTTCTCGGAGGAATACAATTGATCACCATTGGAATAATCGGAGAATACATCAGCCGAATAAATACAAACAGTAAAAAACGCCCGTTGTATATTGTGAGTGAAACGAACATTGAAAAGTAATTTGATGATTTGATAATTTGAAAATGAAAGGGAAGATTTTACGATTCTGGAGCGGAGATAAAAGTGAGAAGCAGCCTTTGTGGCGGAAGGTTTTTATTTCTGCTTCATTGCTGATCTTACTGCTCATGCCTATCATGAGTTTGAATGTGGGAGTAAACGGTGATGAACGTTTCCATTTCTATCAATCCAAATTTATTTTGGATTTCTACAAAACATTTGGCAAGGATCGTTTTGTGATGATGGGTGCTTATGAATCAACACAAACAGATGAGTATAAGGAATTCACAAAACAATATCTCAAGGAACATTATGGGGTTGAAACTTATGATCAACTCGCGCCTGCACAAAAACAAAAATTCTTCGCGGATGATTTGCGTGTGATTCCTTACGGCACTGATCCCGCCTCAAAGGATGGACAAGTAAGAGTGATAAAACCGTGGAATCACTTTGTTCCGGGAAATTTTCCGCAGGATTACGGAAGCTTGTTTGAATTTGTCAGTGCGATTGGAATTGAGCTATTCGGTAATCCGGGAGTTGGTGCAGAGTACGATCAAACCAATCATCAGATCCGCAAAGTGCTGATGTCACTCTTCGGGTTCATTTGTATTTTGTTTTGCGGATTGTGTGCAAGACGAATTGCAGGATGGCGCGCGGGATTTGTTGCTCTGACATTTATTTTTCTCTCACCTTATTTTCTAGGTCAATCATTTTTCAATATCAAAGACATTCCGTTTGCTACTGGCTATATTGTTTCTGTTTATTTCATTCTGCGCATGATGCAAACGTTTCCGAATATTGAATGGCGAACGGTTGTCGGGTTTATTGTCGGCACCGGAATGGCGATTAACATGCGCGCAGGGGGTTTACTCATGTTCGCATATCTTGGATTGTTCATGGGTGTTGTGTGGATATTTTATTTGCAATTGAAACAAAAAAACAAGCCGAACATTGATTACAAAAAGTTAGCTATCAAACTGGGGGTTGCTGTAGTCGGTGCATATTTTGCAGGAATATTATTATGGCCTTACGGATTGACAGGTCCACTCACTCATCCGTTTGAAACATTGACGCGGCTCACCAATTTCGAAACGCAAATCTCAACTTTGTTTGATGGAAAAAGAGTTATTGTAAGTGATCCGGAAGCTGGATTGTCGTTTTATACTCCGAAATTGATTTTACTTCAAACACCAATACATGTTATTGCTTTATTTTTTGCTGGCGCGATTACAATCGCACTACGCAAAGCCCTCTCCTCAGGAGAGGAATTTAGGGTGAGGCTCACTTTTATACTTTTCACCGTTGTGTTTCCGCTTTTTTATATCGCTTACAAACATTCCACGCTTTATGACGGCTGGCGCCATAGCTTGTTTGTGTTCCCCTCCATTGTGGTGATTGCTGCATTCGGAACAGAAATATTATTTCAGATTTTGAATAAAAGGGTTCCACAAATTGTTTTTGGAATTGTGCTAATCGTTTTTTCTTTTGAGCCTTTGATCTTCATAATAAAAAATCATCCCGTAGAATATGTTTATTTCAATCCTGCTGCGGGTGGCGTGAAGGGCGCTTTTGGAAAATATGAAACCGATTATTACATGCTCAGCACGCGCCCTGCTGCAGAATGGTTGATCGAAAGCAAAAACCTCGAAACAGCTAAGGATACCATCATCATCGGCACCGATTGCATTTTTCCTGCAAAAGTTGCCCTGAATATTTCACCGTTTGTGATTGCGAAATACATGAGGTACGATCAACGATTTGAAAAGGATTGGGATTATGGTTTGTTTTTTTCGCGTTTTGTTGATCCTACTGAAATGAAAAATAAATTATGGCCTCCGTCAAACACAGTTCATACCATTGATGTTAGCGGAGTACCCGTCATGGCGATACTCGAAAGAAAATCGAAAGCAGATATTGCGGGCATTGAAGCCTTTAACCGAAAGGATTATCAAACTGCTGCAAAATATTTTCTCGAGGCAGTGAAAGCAAATAACGAGGAGTGGATGTATCATTATTATCTCGTTAATTGTTATCAGGCTCTAGGTAAACAGGATTCTGCAGCTGTATTTTATAATCAACTTGCACTCATGAATCCTGCGATAGTCAAGCAGCAGTGATGTATTTCGTTATTGGTAACGGGAGTTCTTTTTGGATTCTCTACTGGTTGATTGCGATCTCCCTTCATCCATTTTGTCAGTGCACATTTTCTTTTTCTGAAATCTTGTCTTTCAAAATCATGTTCAATTAGCCATTGCGTCTGAAAATTTATTTTTTTCTGTGATGGCATTCAGATTGTAGAACGTCATTCGCCTTTTAAATCTTTAAACCAAAAAATCAAAAAAAATATTATGACACTCGTAAAATTCAATCGCAACAGAAATTTCCCAACGCTGAATCAGGATTGGGATAAGTTCATGGAATCATGTTTTTCACCTGAGTTTACCCGTTCACATTATATACCTTCAGTAAATGTGACTGAGAATGAAAATGCTTACAAATTGGAACTTGCAGCTCCGGGCAGAAACAAAGAAGACTTCAAAATCAGCATGGAGAATGATTTATTGACCATTCGCTATCAAAAGGAGCAAAAGAAAGAAGAGTCAACTGAAAAGTTCACCCGGAAGGAATTTCATCTTTCAACTTTTGATCGCAGTTTTCATCTCCCGGAATCAGTGAATGCTGAAAAAATTGAAGCCGTTTATAAAGACGGAATACTGACCATCAGTCTTCCAAAAAATGAGGAAGAGAAAAAGAATACACAGAAAGTGATTAAGATTTCATGATTGTTGAGTGGGTTTGTAGGTGAAATCCCGGTTTGCGAAAGTGGACCGGGATTTTCATTTTATTAAACAATCTACATTCAGTCGTGATTATAACATGGAATGAGTACGATTCTTAATTCTAACTTTGTTCCTTCATTCTAAACTAATTACTATGAAAAACTCGCACTCAATTTTACTCATGTTCTTTGTGATCATCACTTCGGTGATGAATTCTTATTCTCAATCTGACGGTGTACTTTATTGTTATAGTTGTGGTGACGGCTCTGATGGTGCTTTCATTGCAGCTAACAATACTTCCTTGGCAGCAGGAGAATATAATTACACTTCATTTATTATCGCCTCAGGCGTAACATTAAATATCACAGGTAGTCAACCCATCGTCATTCGGTGTACAGGAGATGTTTTAATTGATGGTTTCATCACGCTTAGCGGAAGTAACGGTACAGACGGAGTTACTCTTTCAAACGCAGGAAGTGGTGGTGTTGGTGTTGCCGGTGGAGGAATGGGGGGCAATGGAATTTTTGATGCAATAAATGGTCCTATTGATGGGTTTAGCGGACTTGGAAATGGAGCTGGCGGCCATGGCAGCAATTGGAGTGGTGGTGGTGGCGCAGGATTTATAATGGCTGGAAATAATTCTGGAGGCACAGGTGGAATAGGCGGTTCTGTTTATGGTGATCAGTTTCTGTCTGATTTGTTTGGAGGTTCCGGTGGTGGTGGTGGATCTGGTGGAAATAATTGCGGATCAGGAGGTGGTGGCGCAGGCGGTGGTGCTATGGCAATTTTCACTTGCAGCAATTTTTATATCGGAGTTGCCGGTATGATTTCTTCTAACGGAGGAAATGCGGGCAGTGATGGCAACGGAAATTGTGGAGGTGGCGGAGGCGGAAGTGGCGGATCTATTTGGATTGGTTGTGATACTATTCAGAATAGCGGTACAATATCAGTTACCGGAGGTTTTGGTGGTTTAACTTCTTATCCACCTGATGGATTTGGCGGAGACGGCTCTCCTGGTAGAATACGACTCGATTACAACACGGGAAATATCGGAACTCTTCAGCCAATAACCTACTTTGATAGTTGGCCATTATCGGCAACTCTTGACTTCGTCATGAATACTACATGTGACAATTCTGCGGATGGATCATTAGAAATAAATGTTCTCGGAGGTGCGCCAGGTTATACTTTTTTATGGAGTAACGGAAGCACTGATGAAGATATTTCTGCTCTGGTGGAAGGAAATTATACCGTAACCGTGACTGATACTACGAATTGCACCGTTACGTTCACAGCAACCGTCTTGGCTCCCGATGCAATTGTGATTTCCATGAGTTCAACACCATCTGGTGCAAACAACGATCAAGGAACTGCCGATGCCGTAGTAACAGGAGGTATTTCTCCATATACTTACTCATGGAGCAACGCGGCAACCACATCATCAATTTCGAATCTATCATTTGGTACGTATAGCGTTACAGTGACTGATGCGAACGGCTGCACTTCAACAAATTCTGTTATCGTCAGTCAGTTTAGCGGTATCGATCAAAGCACGATTTTGGCTCAATTTAACATCTATCCAAACCCGGTGAAGGATCAGTTGTTATTTACCATTTCAAACAAGATGATGCTAACCAATTCGGATATTTATATCACAGATGTTACCGGAAGAAAATTGGCAACAGCGGTTGAATGGACCGGAGATCATTATCTAATGAATGTTTCATCGTTTGCGGACGGGATATATTTTCTGAATCTTACAGGCAACAATTATTTCCTGCACAAGCAATTTATTATTCAGAAGTAAATAAGAATGTAAATTTTGAATCCCGGTTTACGAAAGTGAGCCGGGATTTTTTGTATTAATAACCTAATATCTTGAGCATGGACTCCGCTGACTGGCGCGGAGAAAAAACACGCGATTGAATATTACCGTTTTCATCTTTACTCACCACCACATTTTTGGGAGAAGGAAGAAGGCAATGTTTAATTCCTCCGTAACCCGTCAATGAATCCTGATAAGCACCCGTGTGAAAAAATCCGATGAACAGCGGTTCGTTTTTCCCATTTGTTTTCGGAAGAAAAATCTGGTTGTCATATTCATCCGCTTTGCTGTAAAAATCCTGCACATCGCAACTCAACCCACCGATATTAACGCTGTGATAAGTGGCGTTCCATCGGTTGAGCGGCAATAAAATAAAACGCTGATTGATGCCCCAGATATCAGGCACATTATTCATGATCGATCCGTCAATCATGTACCAGATTTCCCGGTCATTCTGTTGTTTGGCAGCCACTACCTGAAATAGATGAAGACCACTTTCCGCTACGGTAAAACTTCCGAACTCGGTGAAAATATCAGGCTCCGGAACATTTTCTTCAGCACATGCATTTTTCACCTGCGTCAGAATTTCATTGATCATGTATGGATAATCGTAATTGAATGTGAGCGAATAGCGGAAAGGAAATCCACCGCCTATGTTCAACGAATTTAGTTCAGGGCAAATCTTTTTCAGTGAAGTGTAAATACTCAACGCTTTGTTCAATTCGCTCCAGTAATACTCGCGGTCTTTAATTCCCGTATTGATAAAGAAGTGGAGCATCTTCAGGTTGAACTTCGGGTTGCCTTTAATTTTTTGCTCGTAGAATTCAATGATATCATTAGTACGAATTCCGAGCCGAGAAGTGTAGAAAGAAAAATTCGGTTCTTCTTCGGTGGCAATCCGTATTCCGATATTAACAGCAACATCAATGGTTTTGTCATAATCATTAATCTCTTCTTTGCTGTCAAGAATGGGAATCACATTGTCGAATCCGCTTTTGATCAGCCATGAAATCGAATCGCTGTATTCGCGCGGTTTAAATCCGTTGCAAATGATAAATGTGTTTTTGCTGATCTTCTTTTGTTCAAAAAGATTTCGAACGATATCAATATCGTATGACGAAGAAGTTTCTATATGAACATCATTTTTCAAAACCTCATCCATCACATGCGCAAAATGATTGCTTTTGGTACAGTAGCAATAAACGTATTTGCCTTTGTAGTCGAGCGCTTGAATACTCTCGTCAAACATTTGTTTGGCGCGTTGAATCTGTTTGCTGATGTTCGGAAGATATGTAACACGCAGCGGTGTGCCATGCTCTTTGATCAGGTCCATCAGATTGAGATCGTAAAATTTTAATTGGTTGTTGTCAACAGAAAAACCTTCCTGCGGAAAGTCGTGGGTCTGTTTGATGAGGTCAATATATCTTCTTGGCATTTTTAATCAACTAATAACGAATCAATACGAATGAGCGAATAGGAAAAAGGATTTTTCATTTTTTCATTTCGAAAATATCATAACGTGCGCAAAAGTAAATTCCACTCAGATTTTGAAAGACAATTTTTTAAGATACTTGTTGAAAACGGGGAAGTTTTTATTATGGCGGTTAAAATTTGGTAACTATTTATATGTTGAGACAATCAACAAATCGCTCTGATGGAGCGATAAGATCACAGGTGCAAATTGCTGCAAACAAATAATTCCTACGGAATGAAAGCTCCGCAGGAGCATTTTGTTTGTAGAAACAGCCATCTCAAAGAACATGCACGCTCCATAGGAGCGTTTAAAGCTGTTTTGTTGCATAAAGTATATTGTTGCCAAAAATTTTCTTTGTTTATTCCATGTCATCTCTTAAATCAGATTTCTTTGTTGTCCTTTAACTTCGCGCACCATGAGTATTGAACAGTTGATCAGGGAGAAATCGGTTGAAGCAGTAGAAAAATTGTTTGGACAAAAAATTTCTGCCGATTCATTAACAATCAATCAAACCAACAAAGAGTTTGAAGGCGACCTGACAGTTGTCGTGTTTCCTGTTTCGAAAATTGCGCGAAAATCACCGCAGGATACAGCAACCGCTATCGGAAATTATCTGATGGAAAATTCTTCAGATGTCATTGCAAGATTCAATGTTGTGCAAGGTTTTTTGAATCTCGTGATTGCGGATTCTGTTTGGATTCAGTTATTGAAAGAAAATTTTTCGAACAAAAATTTTGGATTCCAACCATCATCCGGAAAAACAATTGTGTTTGAATATTGCGGACCAAACACGAACAAACCGCTCCATCTCGGGCATATCCGCAATATGGTGCTTGGTTTTTCTGTTTCAGAAATTCTGAAAGCTGCAGGCTATCATGTGGTGAAAGCAAATATTTATAACGATCGCGGAATTTCCATTTGCCGTTCGATGCTGGCGTGGCTAAAATTCGGAATCGGAGAAACACCTGAATCAACAGGGATCAAAGGCGATCATCTTGTTGGAAAATATTATGTGCGCTTTGAACAGGAGTACAGAAAACAAGTGGATGAGTTGATGGAGAAAGGAGTGAATAAAGAAGATGCAGAAAAACAAGCAAGTTTAAAAAAGGAAATTGAGGAAATGCTTCGTCAATGGGAAGCCGGTGATGCGGAAACAATTTCGCTCTGGAAGAAAATGAATGCCTGGGTTTATTCCGGTTTCAACACCACCTACAAAAAACTCGGAGTTGATTTTGAAAAAGATTATTTCGAATCCAATACTTATCTCAAGGGAAAGGATGTGGTGATGCAGGGATTGGAGCGCGGAATATTTTTCAAGAAGGAAGACGGTTCTGTCTGGGTTGATCTTACTGCGGATGGTTTGGATCAAAAAGTATTGCTTCGTGGTGATGGAACATCGGTTTATATCACACAGGATATCGGCACCGCGATTGAACGCTTCAAGGATTTTCCTGATCTTGACCGATTGGTTTATACCGTGGGCAACGAACAGGATTATCATTTCAAAGTTTTATTTCTTGTTCTGAAAAAACTCGGATACGTGTGGGCAGCAAATTGCTTTCATCTTTCTTATGGCATGGTTGATTTGCCGAGCGGCAAAATGAAATCGCGTGAAGGAACCGTGGTGGATGCCGATGATCTGATTGACGAAATGTTTCAGGAAGCGGAAGACAATACCAAAGCGCAGGGAAAAATCGAAACACTTTCTGATGCGGAGGCTAAAGAATTATTCCGAAAGCTCGGATTGGGCGCGTTGAAATATTTTATTCTTCGCGTTGATCCGAAAAAACGAATCATGTTCGATCCGAAAGAGTCCATTGATTTTCACGGACACACCGGACCGTTTGTGCAATACACTTTTGCGAGAATAAATTCTGTTTTGAATAGAGCAACATTTGACGCAGCTTTCTCTGCTCAACACAATGCCAGCTCACGGAGTGAAGCTACTATGACAGTAGAAGAGCGCGAAGTCATGGTTGCGCTGAATGAGTATCCGAACGTTATCCTGGAAGCGGCAAAAACGTACGATCCTTCGCATGTTGCGAATTACGTTTATCATCTCGCCAAATCTTACAATCATTTTTATCAGGAGCATCCGATTCTGAAAGCGGATGAAGACACAAAAAAATTCCGTTTGATGCTAAGCAGGATGACTGCGAATGTGATCAGCTCAGCAATGATGTTGCTGGGAATTGAAGTACCTGAAAGGATGTGAAAGAAAAAAGGGGAAGTAATCTAATATCCTTCCCCTTTCTCCATTAAATTTTATTCTTATTGCAAAACTGACATTTCACATTTCATCAGATAAGTAGTAACGATTGCATCATTGAACTGCATCACATCTTTTTGCTCCATCGTCAACCTGCTGAATTGCAAATAGTTTAATCCGGTCATCTCATCTGTCAACGCTTCAAGCCCAATAACCAACGCTTCCACTTTGGTTGTCATAGCAATGGGCAAAGGCATTTTCAACACACTTAAGTCTCCGAAGCTGAGCGTTAATTCAGTCTGGGGTGCTTTTATTTTGTCATTTGTTTTTGCATCTGCTTTGAAAGTTTCGATTACCGTGTACTCAGCATACAGATAGAATCCTTCAGCACCCGGTTGTATGGGCTGCATGTTCATAGCTATCGGACCACCACTTGGCGCATTTTGCACAGCAGCAGAATTGTTCATCATTTTCTGATATTCATCCGGATGGTCTTTTATCCATTGTTCTTTTTCAGCCGGAGACTGAAAATTAGGTTGCGATCCTGGTGTTGCAGTCGGTTGTGCAAAACAGACGACAGATAAACACATACAAGAAAAAAGAATGACTGATGCAAATTGTTTTTTCATAAAGTTTGGTATTAGGATGTTTGCTATTAAAATTTTAAACCAAAGGCGTAATTTTTTTTCAAAACTACATCCTATCTCATATAGATTCAAATGTTGTAGATGCTTTCATCTTTCCTTTTTGCCAAATAAGAAACCCGCTCCGGAATCCGCAACGGGTTTCAGATTTTACAAACTGATGATTATTTTGTAATCACTAAAGATCTGTTGTATTTCTGTCCATCAATAGTCAACACCACCTGATAAGTTGCATCTGCCAATTTTTCAAAATCGAAACTGACTGTGTTCTTTCCCTCACTCAATGAAAGTGATTGTGTCATCGCAACTTGTCCTAAAGTATTCAGCACTTCAACATTCATATCTGTGTCCTTACCAATCGTTATCTGGATATGACTCATATCCGCAGAAGGATTCGGGAACAACTGACCGATTTCAAGCACTTCATCAGAAGTGATCATTGCCTGTGCTATCGGAGTGAATTCATAAGTGCCGTCAAAATCTACTTGTTTCAATCGGTAGTAGTACATGTGGTTGGCATCTACTTCATAATCATTGTAAGGATAATACTGAGGTGAAGTGGTATTTCCTGCGCCATCAATCCATGCAAGATCATTGAAAGTAATTCCATCATCACTGCGCTGCAATTGGAAACCGAGATTATCAACTTCAACCGAAGTTTCCCAATCCACTAAAATGAATGTGTTGTCAACCGGTGTTGCATGGAGATAAGTCAACTCAACAGGCAGACCTGTTGGACCTGAACCCTGCGCAAAATTTCCGAATGCAGAATATCCTGTTCCCGGAACTGCATAGTAGTTGTAACCACCCACGCAAAATGTTCCGCCAAGTATTTCAGCATTTGTCCAGATATGTCCGCTTGGAGCAGCACTGGTTTGCAATGTGCGATACCATGGGCCACCACAACCGTTCAGGTTTAAACCGTTACCGTGCGTGGTGATATCAAAGTTCATTGCCGGTCCGTCAAAATCCCAATAGCCTTCACCACTCATGCAGAAGAATTCAATCCACTGCGGGTTTGTGCCGGGAGGAAATGCGGTGCAGTCCTGTAATGACTGCTGTGTAACCGATCCGATATTGCTTGTAGCAAATGCGCCACTCACTTTACCAGCACCACTGGAGATATTTAAAACAGCAGGATTATATTCATTGAGTGCATCACCAATCGGGTAATCATAAGTACCCACTGCTACTTCGCGACTCAGTAATCCGTTTACATATTGGTCGTTGTTATAAACGCCTGTTAAGTTCGGAGCCTGATAGCCGGTGATTGCAGCTACAGCATTATTGGTTACATATACTTCCTGTGCGTTGGTAGTAATAATTCCGTTTACAAATGTCAAAGTGCCTTCAACGTTTGCATCGGTTCCGTTCAGATTCACTACTTCACCTGCACCTTTTTGAATAGTGAGGTTGTGGAAATCATTAGTGCCTGCACTACCATCCATGTTGCCGGAAATGTTTTGTGTGTTTCCAACTCCATTGAATATGACTGTGCGCGCACCTGAACCTGAATACTGATAAGTTGCATTGTTAGTGAAATCTCCGCTCACTTCAATCGTACCGTTGTTTTCCATGGTACCTGAGTTTGCGTTGATGACTTCACCTTCCACATGCACCAGCGCCCCGTCTTCAATGAAGATGAGTGCACCATCATTGTAGAGTTCGTTTTGCGCGGTTACTCTTCCGACTATCGCAAGGATAAATAAGGAAAGAATGATTTTTTTCATGGGTATGTTATTTAAAATCGTTACGCTAAATTAATTCTGTGGTACCGTTTTAACATCAGCCCCGGTTGCATTGCCCGGAGTCTGAACAGGAGTGTTACCCGGAGTTTCTCTTTTCACATCAACCGGTTTAACGGGTGTAGTGGCAGGAGTAACAACAGCAGGAGTTTCTACAGGAGCAACCATCAATTGCACACGCTGTGAAGGCGGCAAATTAGTGTCAACACCCGAAGCTGCAGGAACAGTTGTAGTTGCACCCGGTTCTTGTGTAACCATTAATTGCACGCGCTGTGAAGGCGGCAGATCAGTATTAATACTTGAAGCAGCAGGAACAACTGTTGTTGCTCCCGGTTCTTGTGTAACCATCAACTGCACGCGCTGTGAAGGCGGCAGATCATTGTTGCTGCTCTGCGCAAAAGCGCCAAAGAACAATGCAACCAAAGCGAAAGATAGAATTATTGATTTCATGATTTTAGTTTTTAGATGTTAAGCAAGATGTCAAACTACTTTTCAATTTGCATTTTCAACTTTGCAATTTCTTTCTGCATCTCTTCAATCAACATTTGCTGAGTGCTTATTGTTTGTTCCAATTTAAGTTGTTGCTCATCAAGTGCCTTCACTCCAACCAAGGTTAATCCAGCCATATCAGCCAGACTCATTCCGAGTCTTTCCTCGCCAGCCTGACCTGGTCTATCTGCCCCTATAACCTGAACTTCTTTTGGAAGTGTTTGTGCAATTACTCCAATATGGGAATCTTCCCTTTCTGATTCCCAATTGTACTTGTAGGTTGCAGAAGTGATGTTCCTGATTTGACTCATATAATTAGCATAGTCAGAAGACTGAACTTCATCTATACTCTGCTTCATTCGGCTATCACTCATAACGTTAAACGAGAGAGCATAAGCGGGAGCCCAATTGAGACCATCACCGTCTGCTATCTGCAAACCAGATGCGCCACTAACAGCATAAAATGCAGCTCCTTCAGAGCCTACACCATTTTCTACCATTGAAAGAAATGGCATTGGTTACCGGCTTCAGAATAAATGATCATATTCGCACTTGAATAATTTCCAAATCCGTTATCAAATCTCACTTCTGCCTGTCCATAAACATCAAGCATGTATGCCGGTGTTGCAATACCAATTCCAACGTTACCTGTCATATATGAATAACCATCAACACGAAGACCTGCTCCTGTTACACCTGTGGTGTTTGCTGCAATCATTGCGTAACCGGCAGCCTGGGTATTCTCACCGTAAACACCGGCAGCAAATCCACCGTCTTGATTTGAACTTCCATAAACCCCAATCATACCGCCTGAACCAGCGGCACCCCAAGGATATCCGATAACTCCAAAACCCCCAGCCATGTCAGTGGTAATATTTGTTGAACCAAAATCAGTACCCGTAAAAGCTCCACCCATACCGCCACCAAAAGTCACACTGGTTAGACCATTAGTACCGCGTACACCCATACCGTCTCCGATAGTCGAGTTATAACCATAAACCCCTGAAGAAAACAAGGCACCGTTAGTTTGTCCAAAAACACCGTGAGCAGACCAACTGCCACTGGCGGCTGCGGTATTGTCACCGTGTACAGCTATTCCCCCAGAATTTGTATTAACTCCATAAACTCCGTTGGCAGCAGATTGAGATGTTTCCGCATAGATTCCATGACCTAAACCAGTACCGGAAACTGCAGAATTGATTGCATAAATTGCAGTTCCATCAGCGTTCGTATGTTCACCGCGAATAGCATTTCCGCCCGATTGTGCTGTTTGTCCGAAAACACCATGACCTAATCCTGTTCCGGCACCTGCTGTGTTAAGTCCTCTTGTACCGACTCCATCAGGTTGATCGTTCTGCCCATAAACACCTGCGGCAGTAACACCGGTTTGGTTACTGTAACCCCAAACACCAATTGCGTTGCCAGCACCGGCAGTTCCCCAGGTATAACCTGTAACACCAATACCACCCGCCATGTCAAAAGTTGAGCTTATAGAGCCAAAAGTTGTTCCGCCAAAGGAACCACCCTGACCGGCAAAATAAAGTACTGTGTTGTTGTTGTTTCCTACACCCATAACACCCGCACCTGTACCGGCATTGTTATGGCGACCATAAACACCGGCTGTGTACCAATCTTGTGATGTTTGACCATAAATACCACCAGCAGTTCCTGTTCCTGATGCGGCATTGTTGATACCATAAATGGCATATTGCGTAGCCGTGCCAGTCAAGACATGAAGTCTTGAAACAGGAGGCGTAGGAGCGGCTAATCCAATACCTACATTGCCACCATCTCTTTGTAGAAAAAGCGGAATGCTGTTTAAATTAATTCCAGGGCTGCCTGACTCTACACTCATGTGAGCATAAGGTCCATTTGGCTGCAAACTGTTGACCCAGCCATTGGTGATGTAATCTGTTACAGATTCACCATTCCGGATAAAACTATTTGTTCCTGATGCATTTCCTATGTTGATGCGGTAGTTCGCATCATTGGTAAGAAAAACATCATCACCAATAAGCAGTTCATCTTCAACTGCATTTCCTGCAATATGAAGTCTTCCCGATGGTGTTGTTGTTCCAATACCTACGTTCAGATCATCAAGAACAATCAATGCTGATGTTCCTGCATTGTTTGTAACATTTAATGAAGACGTTGCGGATGTCAGGCCAATACCCCTGATTTCTAATTTCGAGCCTGGTACTGCTGTTCCAACACCAACTCTGTTTTGTGCATTAGCCGCAGTCAATATCGTGACCATGGCAATCAGTGAGAAAAGTTTTTTCATGATAATTTTTTTTTTAGTGAGTTTAACTTTTTAGTTGGAAAATAAAGTCAATAGCCGTATTACACTTGAGAAAAAAAATAAATCAATCTTGTTTCGGATGAAGACTTTTGGTTGTCTCATATCCTGTGATTAATTAGTTGTGATGATAAAAGTAATAGAGTTTCTGATAAAAAAAAATCGTTGGGGATTTTTTTTCAGGGATGAATATATGTTGACAATCGGGGTTTGTCAATAGACAGACAAATATTAATCAGGACTTAATTTACCGGAAAACCAAAATGGTCTGTTTTGTCTCACATTCGCATCCTGATAAAATGATTCGAGAAATCTTATCAGCGCAGGAAGCAAAAAAAAGGAGAGCCGCGAACGACTCTCCTTTTTTATTAATGATGATCAATCAATTAATCCTGTTTCACAATTCGGATGCTGTGCATTTCATTGTTGAATGTAGCATTCAACATGTAGATGCCGCTCGCAATTGTTTTATCCAATGACAATTCAATTTCGTTGATACCGATGTTGAGGAATGAATTAGATGAATAAACCAACTTGCCGGTTATATCATAAACTTCAATCTCTACATTTCCGCTAACCGCGCTGTTCACCAACAAATCAAAATTGGTGCTGAACGGATTTGGCGCTACAAGAACCTGAGAAATGGAAATCTCTCCAAACACCACAGACTTAATATCAGAGTAGGAGAATTGACCATCAAAGTCAACTTGTTTCAGGCGATAATAGCGAACTCCTTGTTTTCCTTCTTCGGTATCAATGATCTGATAATCCAGTTTGCCTGAGTAGTTACCTGCTCCATCCACTTCAGCAATCTTAGTGAATTGGAGGTTACCATACTCATCAGACATGGTTGCTACTTCCACTTCGAAATAATCATTGTTGATTTCAGTTTCTGTTGACCAGTTCACCAACACATCGTTACCTTGTTTGATTGCATCGAATGAAAGCAACGTGATTGGTAAGCCCAAACCGTTTTGACGAGCAGAGAATGTCGAGAAACTGTTTACATCAAACATGACTAAGAATGCATTTGCAGCGCAATAATCAATCTTGGTCAACGAAGCATCCGGAATCAGTGAGACAAATCCAAGTGGATTTGGTTTTTGCAAACCAAGATCAAGTTGATCTTCTGCCTGTCCGTCATACTTGGTAATGTCAAGATTATCACCGTAGATATTTCCGTTGTTTGCTTTCAGGTCATTCATTTCGTAATCCTTAATGAAGAACTGAACTGATACAGGAGTTGAATACACACCGTCAAACTGAGGATTAATATACCACCAACGTTCCAGCACGTTTTTGCCATACTGATCAACCCATGGGCCCGGACCCGGTTCATTTCTTACACCCATTTCCACATCTCCGAGGTTGTTTCCGTTTGGATTAATTCTTCCGATCAATTCATTGCTTCCATTGTAGAAATCAAACCATGTTGAACCGGTAACACCTGTTACGGTTACGATTACATCGCCCATATTATCCTGAACATCGGGAACAATTACGTTGAAGCTTTGTACATCCGTATTTCCACTTGCATCAGTTGCTGTATATGTTACCACTGTAGTTCCAAGAGGGAACACATCACCGGGATTGTAGTTACTTGTCATAATAACACCAGGGCAATTGTCTGATACAATTGGAGGAGTCCAGAAGATAGGAGTATTACAGTTGTCACCTGCACTGGTAACAAAAATATCAGAAGGTATTCCTGAAATAACCGGAGGAACAGGTTCTGAAACTGTTACATCAAATGTGCAGATTCCAATATTTCCTGAAGGATCAGTTGCTTCAAACACGTTGGTTGTAGTTCCAATCGGGAAAATACTTCCGCTTGGTAAACCTGCTGTCTGAACAACGGTAATTGCACTTCCAACCCAGGTAATAACTATCTGACCATCGCCAGACTGAACACCGGTAACAGTTGCACCCGAAGTTACACCACCAATATATGACGACCCACCACCCGCGCTTGCGTGTCCTGCACCCGAACCACCGCCATAATAACCTCCACCTCCACCGGCATTATGATAATCATTATCTGTTCCACCGCCTTGCCCAAATGAGCCAGGTCCTGCAGCACCATAACAGCATCCCGCTGCGCCACCGGAAGATTGAGTTCCGCCACCAGCGCCTGTAAATCCGCATGATGATAAGCCAGCGTTACCAGTAAGTCCACCGCCATCTCCACCACCTATCGGGCATGATCCGCATGAACCACCACCACCACCACCACCAACTATAACACGATCAGTAAGTGCCGTTCCACCAACTCTTACATCGGAGCCACCGCCACCGCTTGATCCATAAGTCGAATTCAAGGATGATCCACCACCGTTATATCCACCAGGTCCGCTTGTACTTCCCGTTCCGCCAACGAATACATTGAGGGTCTGACCGGGTGTGACAGATAAAATGCCTGAGGCATGTCCGCCAAGACCTCCGTTACCAGTTCCATATGAAGGCTGATAACAAATTCCACCCTGTGCTCCATAAGCTTGAATATCTACTGAGAAAATTCCCGCAGGCACCACAAACGTTTCCATCGAGCCTGTAAATGAGAATATCTGACTTCCAGAAGTTGAACCGCAATTATCAGTTGCCGTTGGATCAGCAAAAAAGACTTGTGCATCACATGCTCCGGTTGTTACCACATTGATATCACCCGGGCAACTTATAAAGACAGGAAGCTCAACATCATTAACAGTTACGCTAAATGAACACAGCACATAATTATTTCCATCAAATGCCTGATAAGTAATTGTTGTTGAACCAACAGGGAATATTGATCCTGAAGTTGGTCCTGCTATTTGAGTGATTACAGGATATGAAGGGCTGTTCCAGCTAATTGTAACTGATCCATTGCCAGTGTTTACGCCTTGAGCATGAACTACTGAGGTTGCACCCGGGTCAGCATAATTGCTTCCTCCGCCACCACCTGACCATGTACCGCCACCACCTCCATAATATCCACCACCACCACCACCACCTGAATTGGTGCATGGACCGCCATCTCCGCCAATACCTTGTGCACCATTTGGTGCTGTACACCAACCAGGATAAGTTCCTCCAATACCACCTGCCGATGGAGTACCACCACCACCAGATCCACCAGCCATTAATCCTCCGCCACTATAGCCACCTTCACCGGTAGTAGTTCCACCATGTCCTCCTCTATCGCAATCAGTGCAGCCATAATTATATGCACCACCACCGCCACCTGCGGCAACCATCATTCTGTCATTCAAGCTATATGGGCTTACTCTAATATCTGAAGCGCCACCTCCGCCTCCACCACCGTAATTGCCGGGATAAAAAGCACCCGTGCCACCACCATTAAATCCACCTGTGCCTCCAAATCCTGCGCCTCCATCAGTTCCTGCACCACCTACATAGATTTCCAATGTTGATCCCGGGGTAACAGAAATTGTTCCTTGTACACTTCCACCTGAACCACCTTGACTTACACCGTAAGAACCGTATCCACCTTTTCCTCCGTCAACGTCTACATCAATTGATGTTACTCCTGAAGGAACAATAAATGTTTGGTATGAACCGGTATAAGTAAACGTTTGTGATCCTGTTCCACCACCGGTTACAGGACAATCATCCGTTACAGTTGGATCAGCCCATGATACATAAGCACCGCAGATGCCTGCTGAGTTATCCGTTACGATATCTGCAGGGCAACCTGCAATGGTTGGTGAGGTTACATCATTCACATAAACCATGAACGTACATGTTGCGCTGCCACAGCTATTAGTTGCGGTAACTGTTACAGGAGTAACTCCTTTAGCGAAACTGGTTCCTGAGTTTTGTGAGTATGTTATTACTACCGGTGCATCGCCAATGGCTGTTGCATCCGGATATGTTACGACCATAGCACAAACACCTGCCGGCAGATCAATTGATTGATCGGGCGGACAGAATGTTATTTGTGGTGGCAGGTTGACTGTAAATGTTCCTGAACTTGAACCGCTGCCTGTAGGATTGGTTACCGTTATTACTCCTGTTGTTCCGAATGGACTTGGAACAGCCGTTATCTGATTGTCATTATCTATGACAAATGATTGTGCCGGTGTGCCACCAAAATCAACTGCAGTAGCATAAGTGAATGACGTACCGCTGATAACAACTGAAACAGTGCCGCCACAGCCATTGCCCGGGCTGAAGCTTGTTACAGTTGGAGCTGCTGCAGGACACTCAAGATACCAATTACAAGGAGTGCCTCCGCAAGACCAAGTGCATTCTCTGTCAATCAATATGTAATAGTTTGTTCCGGCATTGAGGGTTACTGAACCAACTATACCGGTGTAAGACCAGTCATCAGTACCTATACAATTCCAGTTGTATTGGTCGCAACCCAAACTTGCGTCTTTATAAGACCAGCTACGGTTATCATCATATTGGGTTTGATCCCACAAATTATAGAGACCGGTTACAGTTGGTGTAAAGGAGTAAATTATTTCCTCATAACCTCCATACTGACCGCAACTCTCATAAGTCCAGGCACCATTGCCCGGTTGATAGGATGATACAGTAATTCCGCAACCCGGGAAAGTTTGAATGCTGTTACACGGATCTGGCGGGCAGTTAATCTGCCAGTCAAAAGTTGTTGTTCCGCCTCCATACACATTGGTTTTATCAACTAAGAAATAATAGGTAGTTCCGGCATTCAGGTAAAACTGATTGGTCGTTCCTGTGCCATAAAAATCCTGAATCTCCGTATAACTGTACTGATCGCAACCGTAATAATCAGGCTTGAATGAATAATTGATATAATCATATGTTCCGCTCATGTTATTAACGGTAATGGTATAATTTCCTGTGGTTGGTGCGTAGTAAGAATAAAGCTGCTCATCTCCATAGGTATAATAGCCATAGTATTGGTCGTAAAGAGTCCAATAACCGCAACCATCAAGGGAAAGATAATTGGTCGTTCCGCAAGTGTTGGCAGTTTGTATGCTCGTACAAGGATCAACTGCTGCACATGGGCATTCCAGATGCCAGGTTGTATTGACATCCCCTGACCAGTAATAATCTCTATCAATCAGTATGTAATAGGTAGTTCCCGCATTGAGAGTAACAGAACCAATATTAGTACCTGCGTTTGTTGACCAACTGTCCGTTGCAATACAATTCCAGTTATTCATGTCACAGCCCAACGAGGCGTCTTTATAATGCCAACTCATATTGTCATCACCCCAGGTATCATCATACAGATTATAACTACCCGTAACAGACGGTGTGTAGGTATAGATTTGTTCACCACCATTGGTATAACTTCCGCATCCCTCACCAGACCATGCGCTATTATTATACGTAAGATATGTATATACATAATTTCCGCAGTCAGGTAGTGTTTGAACACTGTTACAAGGATCAACAGGACAGTTAATCTGCCAGTCAAAAGTTGTTGTGCCGCTTCCATACACGTTGGTTTTATCAACTAAGAAATAATAGGTAGTTCCGGCATTCAGGTAGAACTGATTGGTCGTTCCTGTTCCGTAAAAATCCTGTATCTCTGTATAACTATACTGATCGCAACCGTAATAATCAGGCTTGAATGAATAATTGACATAATCATATTGCCCGCTCATGTTGTTAATGGTAATGGTATAGTAGCCCGTGGTTGGTGCGTAGTAGGAGTAAAGTTGCTCATCTCCGTTAGTATAGTAACCATAGTATTGATCATACAGGTTCCAATAACTGCAACCGTCAAGGGAAAGATTTTGGGCAGACCCGCAAGTGTTTGCAGTTAGAATATTCGAGCATGGGTCAACTGCTGCACATGGACAAACAAGATTCCATGTAAGATCGTTAGTGCCTCCGGTCCAATAATCGGTTCTGTCAACAAGGAAATAGTAAGTTGTTCCGGCATTCAAAGTAACCCCTGCAAAATTGGAAGCCGCGTAATTGATATAGTTCAAACAAGTCCATCCATAGTTACCACAACCTCCACTTGCATCTTTATAAGCAAACTCTGTATAGTCAATCCCCGTAGATGAATAATAATAAGAGCAATTCAAATAATATGTACCGGTTGTTGGAGCAGTGTATTGATACACCTGTTCGTTACCTAAACTCTGCCAGCAACCAGCTGAATAATCCCATGATCCACCATCATCCAATGAAACATAGTGAGAATCGCCACAATTGGCAATTGTAACTATATTGTTGCATGGATCGGGAGGACAAACAAGATTCCATGTCAGATCGTTAGTGCCGCCAGTCCAATAATCGGTTCTGTCAACAAGGAAATAGTAAGTGCTTCCGGCATTCAAGCTAACTGCCGCAAAATTCGAGGCTGCGTAATTGATATTATTCAAACAATTCCATCCGAAGTTACCACAACCACCACTCGCATCTTTATAAGCAAATTCAGTATAATCACCCGTGCCAGAATAGTAATAAGAGCAATTCAAATAATATGTACCGGATATTGGCGCAGTGTATTGATACACCTGTTCGTTACCCAAACTCTGCCAGCAACCAGCTGAATAATCCCAATATCCCCCATCATCCAATGAAACATAATGAGAATCGCCACAATTGGCAATGGTAGTAATATAATCGCATGGACCAGCAGCCGGACAAACAATATCCCACGTCAGATCGTTAGTGCCGCCAGTCCAATAATCTGTTCTATCTACAATAATATAATAGAGCGTGCCGGCATTCATATAGAAACTTCCAAACTGGCCCGTGTAAGAAACATTGCCAATACAGGAGAATCCACTATTAGAGCATCCGCCACTCGCAGCTTTAAATCCCCATTCAGTATAGTCGCCAGCAGATGAATAATAGCTGGATACATTAATCGAATAAGTTCCGGATGTTGCAGGAGTGAATTGATACAACTGTTCGTTACCCAAACTTTGCCAGCAAGTTGTTGAATTATCCCATATACCACCATCATCCAATGAAACATATTGAGAATCGCCACAATTAGCAATTGTAATCACACTGTTGCATGGATCCGGAGGGCATCCTGCGCCATTCACTTCGACCGATGTACGAACTCCGGATACTGCCGGATTGCCCGTGAACTGAATCTCAAGATAATCCCCACCTCCACCCGTTAAAGGTGAAAGCATGCTTCCACACAGATTAACGGTAACAGGATACTGCGTAGGGCTGCATGTGCAACCTGCACCGCTGCCAATCGAGTAAACCAAACTACCATTTAGCGAAAAATTAATTGCTCCAGAACCACACTCCGTGTAATAAAGATCCACGGCAATGTTGGTTACTGAACTCTCAACAATTGACTGATAATGATAATTGCAACCAAAGCAATATGAATCAGTGCAAAGATTGTTTGTAAATGCGCAGCCGCCTCCACCGTAATCGAAGGTGCAATAAACGCTTTGTGCCTGAACTTGATTTTGGCTTATCACAAACATGGATAAAGCCATCACTACGAATAGAAATTTTCTCATTGGGTGAGTTTTTTTGGGATTTAATTTTTAAAATTCTAAGCCTTCAATTGTCTACTAAAAACGGATACTCAAAAAATAGTGGGGAAAAATATAGTTTCTCCTTACTGTCCGTTGGAATATTAAAATCCGTTTAAAAGTAATAATGTTTATTGCTGAACCAAATCGTTGGCAATCTTTTTCAACAATGCGCAAAGTAAACGGTTCATAACGTTTTGTCAATACCCTGCCTGAAAGTAATTTGGAAATGAGGGAAAAATTTATCAGGCAGGATATGAAATTATTAAAACAAAAAATGGATGGGGCTTCAAAAAAGAACGGCACAGAAACAAAATGTAAGGTGTTGAATGCTGCAAGTATTTCATTCACTGATAATCCTGTGCAGGCATTCCAATCTGTCCAATTTTTCCTGTGGCAGCCACAGGAGCACTTCCTTCTGTCCAATTCTTCCTGTGGTGGTCACGGAGGCACTTCCTTCGATGGAACCCCTTCCGTGGTTGCCACGGGGGTCCTTATAAGCTACTAAATTTCCAAGTGGCCGTTACGGGAGCACTTCCATCGATGGAGCCGCCTCCGTAGGCATAACGGGAACATTTCCCGGCTTTAATCGGATACATTTTAAAGAAATGTTTGAAAAAGCAGGGTGATATTTTTCCTGACGTGGTCAATATGAAGAAAAAATTGAATGATATTCTTTCTGAATCACGCAAGATGAAAACAAAATCGATTGATGAAATGATTTTCTCAGTGAAATTGAAAATTCCGTCAGTAAGGAACAATCAGAAGTTCTTTCCTGATGGAACTTCTTGTCAGCTTATTATTTTCGGAAAGAGGAAGAAACCGTGACATCCTTTCCGCCTTTTGAATAATCATAAAAACCTTCACCGGATTTGGCTCCGAGTTTTCCGGCTTGAACCATGTTGACGAGTAAAGGACATGGAGCATATTTCGGATTGCCGAATCCGTCATGAAGAACGCGAAGAATGGCGAGGCAAACATCAAGTCCGATAAAATCTGCGAGTTGAAGCGGACCCATCGGGTGAGCCATGCCGAGTTTCATCACGGTATCAATTTCTTCCACCCCTGCGGTGCCTTCATATAAAGTGATGATTGCTTCGTTGATCATCGGCATCAGAATTTTATTCGCCACAAAACCGGGATAATCATTTACTTCAACAGGAACCTTCTCCAATTTTTTCGAAGTCTCCATAATCAATTGAGTGGTGTGATCACTCGTTGAATATCCGCGAATGATCTCTATCAATTTCATCACCGGGACAGGATTCATGAAATGCATGCCGATAACTTTATCCGCTCGTTTTGTAACGGATGCAATTTTGGTTATGGATATAGAAGACGTGTTGGATGCGAGAATGCAATTAGGTGGTGTGAACAGATCGAGATCTCTGAAAATTTTCAATTTGAGATCCACATTTTCTGACGCTGCTTCGATAGCAAGATCAACATCATGAACACCTTCTTTCAGATTGGTCAGCGTTCTGATATTGGCGAGCGTTGCATTTTTCTGATCAGCCGTAATTTTTTCTTTCGCTACCATGCGATCAAGATTTTTACCGATGGTTTCGAGTGCTTTAATCAGCACGGCTTCGTTCACATCAATAATGGTGACTTTATAACCTGCCTGTGCAAACACATGAGCGATTCCGTTGCCCATGGTTCCTGCTCCGATAACTGCGATATGATTCATAAGTTGTGAGTTGTGTATTGAGAGTTGTGAGAAAATCAAAGATCAAAGATCAAAAATCAAAGTTCAAAAAAGAAGTGAGGTGGGTAATCAATTGATGACAATTACTTTTCTCGCGCTCTGAGAATTTTCAAATTGAAGTTGAATGAAATAGGTGCCTGAAGAAAGTGAAGAAACATCAAGCGAAATTTTTTTCTCACCCTCACTCCATTTTGTCTCCAACAATTGATTTCCTGTAAGATCAAAAACTTTGATTAACGGATTTTCTTTTTCTGCAGACTGACAACTGATCACTGCCCACTGATTTGCAGGGTTGGGATAAATTTCAAATTCAATTTCGAATTTTTTTATTTCATTGATTGATGATGCAATGCAATCGGTTGGAATATCGCTGATCACGGTATCGGGACGATCATAATCATAAATCGCAAAAGTGTATTCACCCGGGTACATATTATATATGGTGATCTCACCTTTCTCGTTGTTGTTCGGTCCCATCACGTTAAGACTGAATGAATCTGCAATAGCCCAATCATCATTTGGAGTAGCGCGATAGAGCATAACCAGGCTATCCTCTACATTGGTGATGAGATTAATATCGAGGAACCCGGCATTTGCCTGAGCGTTGAATTCAAAAGTTCCGTTCATTGCACAACCCGCTGCATGAACTGTCCAATATCTTCTGTCAGCAAGATGCAAACCCGGATGAGGAATTTTAAACGGATCAGGGTTTACCCAATTGTGTTCGATGCGCAAGTATGTCGCACCGCCAATAATGCAATCATTCGTGATTTCAACTTTTGCTTTTGCATCAATGAGATTATAAATGGTGTCGATGGTATAATCAAAAACAGAATTTGCTGTTACCGCATCGCTGATCAATTCGAATGCATCAATCATCGCATCAGCAGGTTCAACAGGAAGAGTGTGTGAGAAACTCATGCACTTTCCGCTCATCATGATTTTGAAAGTGTAAAGCTGATCATCGGCACCTACATAAGTAATATCAAGAGGAACATCATCATAATAATCCGGTGCATGATCTAATCGCTGACGAACCCAGACAGTGGTTTCATATTCCAGATTTACATTTTGAAAATATTTCATTGAGTCAATGGAGAAATGTGGAAAGCCTTCTGCAAAAATCCAGTTGTCAAAAAACGAAGTCATATTCATTCCTGAACAGGAAGAAAGAAAATCGCGGAATGTTTCGCTGTTTTGATCGGTGAATTTATTTTGTTGTAAAAATTCAGTGGTGCAGTGAAAAAATAATGAGTCGCCCAAACAACCGCGAAGCGTGTGTGCGACATCAGCACCTTTATTATAAACTGTTGAACCATAAGTATAATCATGCGGAACACCAGAGACCGCGCGATAACCGCCATCTGTAATATGTGTGAATTGTAAAACCGAGCGGTGATTTTCGGCTACACGCTGATCATATTCCGCACGACCGTAAACATGTTCGAAGAAAATTTTCTCGCAATAAACAGCCCATCCTTCATTCAGCCACATATCTTCCGCAGTTCGGCATGTAATTAAATCGCCCCACCACATATGACCGAATTCATGCGCCATCAAATCTTCATAATTCAAAGTGCCACCACTTAATGTTGTTCGCGGATAAGCAATCAAGGTGGCATGTTCCATCGCACCGCTGTTGAACGGAACCATCGCATAACCGACTTTATCCCATTCATAAGGACCGAACGCATTTTCAAAAGCATCAATACAATCATTCAGATGAATAAAAGACTGATCAACCAAAGATTCTTCGCCTGCGGTGCATGCAATCTGGATTAAATAATTTCCGTTCATGCCAGCGTGATTCCATTCATGACTCACATAAGGACCCACTGCCACGCACGCGAGATAACTTGGAATTTCATCATCCATCAACCAGGAAAAAGTTTTTGTTCCGTTACCGTTGTCAACTTCATTGGTGAGTGCTCCATTGCAGAAAGCCATTTTTGTATCCGGTGTGGTGATGTCAAATTCAAATTGCTGGCGCTCGGTGAAATTATCGAAACACGGAAACCAGACGCGACCGTAAACATGCGGATCAGAAGTAAATCCTACACCGAGTTGAAATGAATAACCGGTTGACCAATACCATCCGCCCCAACTTGCATCCTGCTCGGGTTGTCCGTGATAATAAACATTGAGAGATGTTTGATCATCAATATTCAGAACGGAAGGAAGTGAAACAGAAAGAATTAATTGATCATAAGTATAGGTGAGATTTTGCGCACCGGATTTAACGGAGTCAATTGTCAATTCAATAAAATCAAAATTCACAGTTTGCACTCCGTTCACTTTTGCTTTTAAATCAATCACACAATTTCCTGAAATTGTTTTTCCTGCAAAATCTATGATGTCGAGTGTGATGGTGTTTTTCAGAATGTCAATGCTGTCACTTCTCGGATCGGTGGGATATGATGTTTGCGCGAATAATAATTGTGTCAACGAGCAAACACAAATAAGACTGAATATTTTTTTCACGTGATTATTTTTTTTCTGCCAACTGCTGACTGCTCACTGCCAACTGATTAGTACTGTTCATTCTCACTCGGAAAATTCCCACTCTTCACATCTTTAATATAATGTTCGCAGGCTTTGCGAATGTCTTCGGAAAGATTGAGATAACGTCTGAGAAACCGCGGTTGAAATTCCATCGTAATGCCGAACATATCGTGCATGACCAATACCTGTCCGTCAACTTGACCACCTGCACCAATACCGATGACCGGAATTTTTAAAGCTTCGGAAACTAATTTTCCCAATGTGGCAGGAATTTTTTCTAACACAATTGAAAAACATCCGATCTCTTCAAGCAGTTGTGCATCTTCAATTAAGCGCGATGCTTCAACCTGATCAGTTGCGCGCACTGTATATGTTCCGAATTTATAAATGGATTGGGGAGTCAAACCCAGATGTCCCATCACCGGAATTCCTGCTGTTAGAATTCTTTGGATGGATTCCTTCACTTCACGCCCACCTTCCAATTTCACTGCATGCGCACCGGATTCTTTCATGATTTTAATTGCAGAGTTCAGCGCTTCTTTAGAATTACTTTGATAAGAACCAAAAGGAAGATCAACCACCACCAGTGCTCTGCTGACTGCACGAACAACCGATGATGCATGATAAATCATTTGATCGAGTGTAATCGGTAAAGTGGTTTCATGACCTGCCATTACGTTGGATGCAGAATCTCCTACGAGAATAATATCAATTCCCGATGCATCAATAATTCGCGCCATCGAATAATCGTAAGCTGTGAGCATGGAGATTTTTACTCCGTGATCTTTCATCTCCTGCAACACATGCGTGGTTACGCGCTTGACAGCTTTATGGACAGACATAGTTTGAATTGAGGAATCAAAAATAAGTTGTGGGAAATGAAAAGGTCAGTCGCTCTTCATTTGCGCATGTATTTCCAATTCAGGCTTTTCCCTTCGCTGAGCAAGTCGATTGCAGTTTGAATGCGTTTGTAACGTGTGACTTCAGTTTTAGCATCGGTAAACCATTCGACATATTCTTTTTTCTGAGAAGGACTGAGCGCTTCGAAATTTTCCTGTGCCATTTTATTTTTCTTCAATGCATTAACAAAATAATCCGGCACATTCAATGCTGTTTTTGGTTTCGGTGAACGCCCAGGTAATTTGACTCCATCATCATTCAGTTTTTTTGCCTGCTTCAAAAAATCGAGCATTGCTTTATCCGGTGGAAGATCTTTGATGCTTGTCATTTTTCCGAGATTGCCCATAGCTTCACCGCCCTGATTAAATCTTTCACCCAAATAATTTTTTGGATCCTTCAGCAATTTCGATTTCCAGAATCCGAAAACACAATGTTGTTTGAATGCAGCAAAACTGCAGAGTGGACCTTTGTAATCGAAAGACGGCATTCCCCATTTGATGGTTTCCTCGACTTCAGGAACTGCATGATGAATCAACGCGCGCAAATGTTTTAAAACCGGTTGCGCAAAAGGCTGTGCTTTTGTAATGTAGGCGTCAATGCGTTTGTCTTTTTTTGTCATGACAATTTTCAGAGGTCAGTCGTTAAACGAAAGTAAATATTTAAGCCGGATTGAATATTTCCCAACCATTTTGTATTCAATACAAACTGAAAATCTCACTGAAGAATAATGTCAGAATTGCTGTTGATCACTCCGCTCATATCATAACGGATTTTTGTTGCCGCGTCAAGGATCATTTGATTTGATGTTGGAAACGGCACGGGTTTATTGTTGAGCAATTGACTTTGCTGATCAGTTAAAGCGCGTTTATCGCCCGCAACCAGCATCCAGATATTGTCAAACTTCATGATTTGCTCAAACGGAATGCTGCGAATCAGTTGTTCGCTGTTTGCATCGTGAAAATCAACGCTGCCTGCAACTACAGTTGTTTTTTGCTGGGAGGTTTCCAAAACTTCTGCAACCACGTGAATGATATTATCGACCTTGATTTTATTTCCCAGGCTATCTAATACATACTTACCCTGATCATCAGTCAAATATTTCCATCCGTCTTTCACATCGCTTTCAGTTTTGTAATTGCGTTCTTTCACGAAGTCAGGTCCGATATCAATACGTGTAACATGGGTAATCACATAATAATCATAATCGGTCGCTGTGTCCATCTTCACATCGTATTCCAACCAATCCTGTTGTAAAGAATACAAATCAACTTTTCTCAACTCACTTTCAAATTCAACAGGAATAATCATTCCTGAAGTGTTGACCACCTGAAGCAAAATATGATTTGTTCCCATCGCATAAGCTCGGTTTAACTGATCATTCACATCGCGGAAATTATCGAAGTAGTCATTTTTGATTTTGAGTAAATCGTAATAGGCATTGCGCGCGGAAAGTTTATCGTTCTTAGCCAGTTTCTGCATGGCGGTTTCATATAAATATTCTGCCGCTTTCTTTTTTGCTTCGGCTAATTCCGTATTCACATCAATCAGATTGATTTCCGCATTTCTGAATTCTGATTTGATGAACAACGGAAGATAAGGACTGATTAAATCCTGACGATAATCAATTTCTGCGTACACATCTGCAATCTGAACCCATGCTTCCGGACTTCCATCTATTTTGAGTTGGTTGATGTAATCCAGATCGCGCTTCATCGTAATTCCCCAGGCATCTTCCAACATCAGGACATGTTTATCCTTGAGTCTTCCTTTCTGAATTTTATTTTTTGCCGCTTGAATGGCAGAATCATAATCGCCTCTCTTCATCGCGCTTTTCATTACATCGCACGAACTCAACAATACAATTGCCGATAGCAGCAGCGGGTAAAATGAACGGAGTGTAAACGATTTCATGGTTTTTATTTTTTGGTATACAAGCGCTATCGAATTATTATGCCAATATTTTTTCGGGAATCAAACTGGGTAACAAAAAAACAATGTTGACAACAAAGAACGCGGCTTATCAGCGGAATAATTCAAATCTTTTTTTGCTTGCAGAAAAGCATTTAGAGCCCAATCTGTTTAGAATGAATCCATTGTTGAGAAAATATATTATGATTTGTTAGGATAAAAAGAAGTTGTTTCTAAATTTGTCGCGCCCAAGAAAAATTTGACATTTCCATGACAATGATCCACTACCGCGCATGCAGATGAAGATTCACTACGATCGACTGACAAGGCTATTCATATTCCTTTTCCTAAGCACATTCATCTCTTTTAATTCTTCAGCCGTTGATACTTCCGACCCTGTATACGCGAAAGGGGAAAAACTTTTTTATGCAAACTGTGCATCTTGCCATGCAATAGATAAAAAAGTGATAGGTCCTCCATTGAAAGGAGTTATTAATAATTGGCCTGACAGAGAATACCTGTATAAATGGGTTCATAATTCGAAAGCTCTTATTGATGAAGGCTATCCGAGAGCAGTTGAAATATATGCTGAATACAAACCGGCAGTGATGACTGCAATGCCTCAACTGACAGGAGAAGATATTGATGCCATATTTGTTTTTATTGAGAATTATGTTCCACCGGTAAATCTGGTTTCGATTGATCCAAAGAAGATAGATGGGGCAAAAAAAGGCGCACCCCTTAAAATGTTGTTCCTTGTTATAGGTTCGCTACTTGTTGTCGCTCTTGTTCTTGGAAAACTAGTTAGTGATCTTGAAAGGGCAAACAGAGCAAAATCCGGTGAGCCTGCACATAAGGAAAAAAAGTTGTCAGATATTTTCTTCGGGAGAAAAACCATTATCATCGCTTCTTTAGTTCTGTTGGTTTATGTGGGTTACAAGACCGTTGAAGCAGCAACGAGCCTCGGTCGTCAACAAGGATACCAACCGGTACAGCCAATCAAATTTTCACATGAACTTCATGCCGGAGTTAATACAATCAATTGTCAGTACTGTCACATGGGAGCGCGACAAGGAAAACAAGCGATTATTCCATCAGTTAATATATGTATGAATTGTCATACGCATATTTCTGAAGGACCGAAATACGGCAAGGAGGAAATCGCAAAAATTTACAAGGCCGCAGGCTGGGATCCTGACTCAGCAAAATATACTTCTGCTCCGCAAAAAGTGGAATGGATTCGCATTCATAATCTTCCTGATCACGTTTACTTCAATCATCAGCAGCACGTGGTAGCAGGAAAAGTAGAATGTCAGACTTGTCATGGTCCGGTAGAAACCATGGAGGAAGTTTATCAATATGCTCCGCTTTCAATGGGTTGGTGCATTAACTGCCATCGACAAACAGAAGTACAGTTTACTTCCAATGAGTATTACAAGATTTATCATAAATATCAGGAGCAGTTGAAGAGTGGGGAAATTCAAAAAGTTACGGTAGAAGATATTGGCGGAACGGAATGTCAGAAGTGTCATTATTGAATAAAAACAATTGTTGTTTGCAGGAAAGCCAACAACAGAAAAATTCAGACAACAACTAAATAATCATCCTGAATGGGAAATCAAAAATACTGGCAGGGAATTGAAGAACTTCATCCGGATGAAAATCAGGCGAAGATTGCGAATAATGAATTTGCCGAAGAACTTCCTGTTATTGGCAGATTCGATGACAATCTCGCAAAGTCAACAACCAAGAGAAGAGATTTTCTGAAACTTCTCGGATTCAGCGTTTCTGCTGCAACCTTAGCTGCGAGTTGTAAAATACCTGTTAATAAATCAATTCCTTATCTCATTAAGCCGGAAGAAATTACTCCGGGAGTTGCCAATTATTATGCTTCCACTTTTGCAGAAGGCGGAGATTATGTGAGCGTACTGGTGAAAACAAGAGAAGGTCGTCCGATCAAAATTGAAGGCAATGATCTTTCGCCCATTACAAAAGGCGGAACAAGTGCAAGATCACAGGCTTCGATTTTGAGTTTGTATGACGGATCGCGTTTGCAAAATCCGTTGATTGGTACTGATGAAAAATCATGGAATGAAATTGACGGAACTATCATTTCAAAACTTACAGCGGAATCCAAAATCAGAATTGTTTCCAATACAGTTCTCAGTCCGTCAACCAAATCAATCATCAAAGACTGGACGGTAAAATATCCAAATTCAAAACATATCACTTACGACACACTATCCTATAGTGGCATGTTGCAGGCAAATGAAAAATCATTCGGCAGTCGCGTTATTCCGTCTTATCATTTTGAAAATGCAGAGGTAATCGTAAGTATCGGTGCAGATTTTCTAGGCACCTGGATTTCACCGGTTGAATACACCAAACAATACGTTCAAAACCGAAAGATCAGCGATGTAACGAATGCGAAAATGTCACGACATATTCAGATTGAAGCCAAACTTTCTTTGACCGGATGTAATGCGGATGAAAGAATTCAGGTGCGCGCCAGCGAAGAATCAATTGCTGCACTAAGGTTGTACAATTATATCAAGGGAACATCAAATGGAAACGCGCTGGAAGATTCAAAAGAAAATGCGCTGAAGGAAATTGTCGCAGAGTTAAAATCTGCGAGTGGAAAAGCATTGGTGATTTCAGGCAGCAATGATATCAATACGCAAATCATCATCAACGAAATCAATAAAGAACTCGGCAGTTACGGAACAACAATAGATATGGAAACTCCGAGTTATCAGAGGCAGGGAGTTGATGCGGAGATGGTTGAACTGATTGGAGAAATGAAAAATGGAGGTGCAGACGTGTTGATCATTTACAGTTGCAATCCGGTTCATAATCATCCGATGGGAAAGGAGTTTGGAGAAGCACTTTCAAAAATGCCGAATTCAATTTCATTGAATCAAAAAGCAGATGAAACCGGAAAGCTTTGCAAATATTTATGTCCGGATAGTCACTATCTTGAATCGTGGAATGATGCAGAACCCAAACGCGGATTTTTCTCTCTTGGTCAACCCGCTATCGCTCCGATTTTTGAAACCCGTCAGGCGCAGGATAGTTTGTTGAAATGGATGGCTGCTGATAAAGATTATTATCACTACATGCAATGGTATTGGCAAAACAATATTTTCCCTGCAGCATCATTGAATTTCCAAAGCGATTGGGATAAAGTTGTTCAGGACGGAGTACATCAGAAATCAGCCAGCATTATTTCAGTAATCACCGGTGAGCAAGCGCCAACTGCAATGACTTCACAATCCAATGTTGCAACCATCACGCAATATGATTCTTCGGATGCAATCGATGCAGTTGCCGGCTATAAAATATCAGATCAACCGGAAGTTATCCTTTATGAAAAAATAGGAATTGGCGATGGAAGATACGCAGACAATCCCTGGTTGCAGGAAATGCCTGATCCGGTTTCAAAAGTATGTTGGGATAATTACCTGACGATTTCTGAAAAACATGCGGACGAATTGGGATTGAAACAAATTCTTCCGGAACGTATGACGAATACGGCAACGATCACACTATATGATAAATCTGTTGAACTTCCCGTGATCATTCAACCCGGACAGAGTTATGGAACACTTGGAATCGCGTTGGGTTATGGAAGAACCGAAGCCGGGCATAATGCAGCCAACGTTGGAATGAATGTGAACGATTGGGTACAATATATTAATGGTACGTATCAATATTTTGCATCCGGAGTTTCGATCACAAAATCAGGAAGTGGATATAAACTCGCACAAACTCAAACGCATCATACCATCAGTTCAAAAGATGATTTGAGCAAACGGACAGTAATCCGCGAGATGAATCTTGGTTCATTGTCTGAGGGCTTGGAACATCTTGCAGAGGAAAGAAGAGAAATGGAACATCTTTATTCAGAAATGATTTATCCTGGGTATGATTATTCACAAGGTCATCATTGGGGCTTGAGTATTGATTTGAATTCATGTATCGGTTGCGGTGCCTGTTCAATTGCGTGTACAGCCGAAAATAATGTTCCTGTAGTTGGTCAGAAAGAAGTTCATCGCGTTCATGAAATGCAATGGTTGCGGATTGACCGTTATTATACGGGTGATGATTCTGAAAATCCTGGAGTTGTTTTCCAGCCGATGATGTGTCAGCATTGCGATAATGCGCCATGTGAAAATGTTTGTCCTGCATCTGCAACAAGCCATAGCACTGAAGGCTTGAATCAAATGGCATACAACCGTTGCTTTGGCACGCGGTACTGCGCCAATAACTGTCCTTATAAAGTGAGACGTTTTAATTGGTTCGATTATCAGGGCGCTGATGCGTTTTATGATAATACGATCTTCAAAAACAAACGCGACAAACATGACATGACCAACGACCTCACAAGAATGGTTTTGAATCCTGATGTCGTAGTTCGTTCACGCGGGGTGATGGAAAAGTGCAGCATGTGTGCGCAAAAAATTCAGGCAGGAAAGTTAGATGCGAAAAAAGATAATCGTTTATTAAAAGACGGTGATATTAAAACTGCCTGTCAGAGCGCTTGCCCTGCAAATGCAATCACATTTGGTGATGTGAATGATACAGAGAGTTACGTGCACAAAATATTTGGTGGCAAGGTGATGGAGAAGAGAGATCCGAGAGCATATTTTGTGATCGAAGAAGTAGGAACAAAACCGAAAGTGGCTTATCTGGCGAAGGTTTGGAATAAAAAGAAAACTGAAAATAAAACAGGCGAACACGCATAATAAAAACCCATGAGCAAATTCGAATCTCCTGTACGCGATCCGCTGATTCTTGGTGAAAAAAATCTACACCAAATCACCGTAGATATCAGTCGTTCGACTGAAGGCAAACCACCTTTTACATGGTTGGTTGCGTTTTTAGTTTCCGGAGCATTTATGACGTTGGGTTTGGTTGCTATTTGCTGGACGATTTGGCAAGGAATCGGAGTTTGGAATCTGAACCGCACAATTGGCTGGGCATGGGATATCACCAACTTTGTTTGGTGGATTGGTATAGGTCACGCAGGAACTCTGATCTCCGCAATTCTTCTTTTATTTCGTCAGAAATGGAGAACAGGAGTAAACCGTGCAGCAGAAGCGATGACCATCTTCGCGGTAATGTGCGCAGCTTTATTTCCCGGCATTCACATGGGTAGAATCTGGTACGCATTTTTTATATTCCCTTATCCCAATACACGCGGACCAATCTGGCCGAATTTCAGTTCCCCTTTAATGTGGGACGTATTTGCGATCTCCACTTATTTTACTGTTTCACTTTTATTCTGGTACACCGGTATGATGCCTGATTTCGCAACTATCCGCGATCGCGCAAAAACAAAAATCCGCAATACCATTTATAATGCGTTGAGTTTCGGATGGACTGGTTCAGCCAAACTCTGGCAACGCCATGAATCACTTTCGTTAGTTCTTGCAGGATTATCAACGCCTCTTGTCCTTTCGGTTCACACGATTGTTAGTATGGACTTTGCCACATCTATAGTACCGGGTTGGCACACAACTATTTTCCCACCTTACTTTGTTGCCGGTGCAATTTTCTCAGGCTTCGCGATGGTGTTGACATTGATGATCATCACGCGCAAGACGCTGAAACTCGAAGACTATATCACAATCAACCATATTGAGTCGATGAATAAAATCATCATTCTCACAGGATCGATTGTCGGTGTAGCATACCTGACAGAGCTATTCATTTCCTGGTATTCAGGAAATATTTATGAATGGTTCACTTTTAAGAATCGTGTGGCAGGTCCGTATTGGTGGGCCTATTGGATCATGATGGTCTGTAATGTGATTTCACCACAATTATTCTGGTTCAAAAAATTGAGAAGAAGTGTTGCATTTACATTCTTGATGTCTATCGTCATTAATATCGGGATGTGGTTCGAGCGATTCGTAATTATCGTAACCTCATTGAGCAGAGATTATCTGCCATCCAGTTGGTCATATTATAAACCCAGTATCGTGGAAGTATGTATTTTCCTCGGCACATTGGGAATTTTCTTTCATCTGTTCCTCATTTTTGCGCGCGTGTTCCCGGTTGTTGCTATTGCAGAAATAAAAGCAATTTTCAAATCATCGAGTGAAGTGGCAAAGAAAAAAGCGGGTGAACAAAGTCATGTTGAGGAGGCAACTAGTCACTGATGGACATCAACAATAAATTTTTAGTCGGAGTATTCAATGATGATGAGATTCTTCTTAATGCAGTGAAGAATATTCGTAAACATGGAATCATCATTCATGATGTTTACACGCCATTTGCAATTCACGGTTTGGATGAAGCGTTGGGTTTGGAAGATTCGCGGTTGCACACTGCCGGATTTCTGTTCGGTATGACGGGCACTGCAACCGCAGTCACGTTGATGAGCTGGATTACATCACATAATTTCATGACTAATTACGGTGGCAAACCTTTTTGGGCTATTCCTGCATTTGTTCCTATCACCTTTGAGGTAACGGTTTTATTTGCAGCGGTAGGTATGACGCTCACTTTTCTGATCAAATCAAACTTGCTCCCCGGAGTTAAACCAAGAATTATGGATCATCGCGTAACTGACGACAAATTTATTATCTCCTTTGATATGGCCAATCATTCTAATGATGAAGTGGAAAAAATAAAATCATTGCTGAAAGAGAATGGTGCGGAAGAAATAAATTATAAGGAATTCTGATAAGGTACGAAATACGAATGAAAACGAATGTACGAATTAGAAAAAGATGAAGCCAAGTATTAAAATATCAGTTGCTTTTTTGTTAATGATGGTTGTCATCAGCGCCTGCAACAATAAGCGCAGCACCGGCAGAACGTATATGCCCGATATGCGTTTTTCAAAAGCGTATGAATACAACACGGTCAATCCTAATTTTTCGGATAACATGACCAATCGTCTGCCCGTTCAGGGAACAATACCACGCGGATTCAATCCTTATCATTTGCAAAATACACCGGAAGATTATTTGCGCGCTGCTACGGAAGTTATTAATCCGTTAACGATGGATGATATACATCTTGCAAACGGCAAAAATCTTTTTACTATTTATTGTCAGGTTTGTCACGGGGAAAAAGGAGATGGTGAAGGAAGCATTGAAAAATTTAAGAATCATCTTGTACCGAATTACAAAGACAGATTGCCGACCATTACAGAAGGACAGATGTTTCATACCATCACGTATGGTAAAAATCTGATGGGGGCTCATGCATCACAATTGTCGCCTACAGAAAGGTGGGAAGTGATTTTATATATTCAAAAAATGGCTGAAGTTGGTCCGTTTGTAAAAGCCGCTGTGACTGATTCATCTGCAACCGCTGAGTTAATAATTGTAGAACCATAAATAAGAATATTCAAAACTGATAACAAGAGATGAACGATCGATTTGAATTTTCAAGTAAAGCAAAAAGGTTCAGCATGATTCTGATGCTGCTTGGCATCATCGGAATTATTATTGGTTTTACCACAGATAATGAAAAGCACGCGTGGGCAAATATTCTGCTTGGAAGTTATTTCACTTTCGGTGTAGCTATTGCCGGAATGTTTTTCGTGGCCGCCCACACCATTGGAATGGGCGGATGGTTTATTACAGTTAGAAGAGTTTCTGAAGCCATTGGTTCTTATATTCCCATCGGAGGAGGATTGCTTTTGATTTTTGTTATTCTCGCTTTTGCAGGTTCACATAATGTATATGAATGGGCACATGGCGATGATCTTCATGTCGATTCCAAAAAACAATTTTTTGCAGCACCATTTGTGTTTATCAGAATTCTTTTTTTCATAGGTTGTCTTACATTTTTTGGTTGGCAGTTAAGAAAGATTTCAGTTCAGGATGATATGAATCCGGACCTGAATAATTATGAGCGTTCGAAAACATGGGCAGCTTTGTATCTTGTCATTTTTGCCATTAGCAGTTCAACTATGAGTTGGGATTTTGTGATGTCCATTGATGTTCATTGGTACAGCACACTTTTCGGATGGTACAACTTCGCGAGCTATTTTGTGTCATCTATTGCAGCAACGATTCTGATCGTACTTTATTTAAAAGGCAAAGGATTGCTAGAAGATGTAACGGAAAATCATCTTCATGATCTAGGCAAATTCATGTTCGCTTTCAGCATTTTCTGGACTTATCTATGGTTCTCACAATACATGCTGATCTGGTATGCGCATATTCCCGAGGAGACAGGATATTTCAAAGCACGTCTGGATGATTATCCTGCAGCATTTTTTCTAAACCTTGCCATCAATTTTGCATTTCCTTTCATTGTATTGATGAGAAGAAGAGCAAAGAGAAAAATGCGGCTGTTGGGATTTGTTGCAATTGTTTTGCTTATCGGTCACTTCCTCGACTTTCACCTGATGGTAATTCCCGGTGCAGTGGATGGTGAAGGACATTTCGGATTAACGGATCTACTTACTCCTCTTTTCTTCTTTGGGCTGTTCGTCTATGTCGTGTTGAATACATTAAGCAAAGCAAGTTTGAAACCGAAGAATCATCCGTTTTGGAAAGAAAGTGTACAGCATCATATTTAAGATTTTAAAAACATAAATCAACTCATGAGTATTTTACTAATCTTAATTGCCCTCACGCTGCTCGTTGTCATCATGGTGCAGATTGCCAAGGCAAGTGAGCTTTCTGAGGAGATTAATGACGAGCCCGTTCATGGCGAAAAGCAAAGCAATATTCACGGTTATCTGATGTTGGCTTTCATCATTGCCGGTTTAATCGGAGTGGCTTATTGTTTTTATCATTTTAAGCAATTTTTATTTCCTGTATCGGCATCAGAACATGGAAAACAACTCGATTTCATGTTCGATATTACTTTAATTTTCACCATGGCGGTTTTTGTTCCTTCACAATTTGTTCTTTTTTGGTTTGCATTCCGGTATCGGGAGAAGAAAGACGGAGTGGTTAAATTTTTTCCGCACAACAATAAGCTGGAAATGATCTGGACCATTATTCCTTCCATCGTACTTACCGTTTTGGTAGTTCTGGGAATTAAAACGTGGCTCAACATTTTTGATAAGGCACCGGAGGAAAGTCTGGTAGTTGAAATCAATGCAAAACAATTTCAATGGGTTCCGCGATATGCGGGCGAAGATGGGATGCTGGGTGAACGGGGAATTGATTTTGTGATGGCATTTAAAGACATCAACAAAGATTTTAATAACGAACTCGGAATCAATTGGGATGATCAAAATAGTTTTGATGATATCGTTTACCCGACTGAAATTCATGTTCTCGTAAACCATCCGGTCGTGTTCAAATTGCACGCATTGGATGTGCTGCACAGTTTTTATCTTCCGTTTTTCAGAGTTAAAATGGATTGTGTGCCGGGTATTCCAACACAATTCTGGATGAAGCCGACAATTACAACGGACAGTATGCGGACTATTCTGAAAGATCATTCCTACTACTGGACAGAGATTAATCCGAAAACAAATAAGCCGAGATATGAGACTTTTGTCTATGAACTCGCCTGTGCGGAGTTGTGCGGCAAGTCACATTATAATATGCGTCTTCCGTTATATGTTGATACCGAAGAACAATTTGCACAGTGGCAAAGCGAGCAACAATCACATTACGAAAAAGTTGTTGCTGAACAATTGAACAGAACGATCATTAAACCGGAGATACCGGAAACCATCAGCGCAGATTCCTTTCAGGCAAATATTTCATATCCCTTGGAGAACAGTTCAATTCAATTAACGAAACACGGTAAATAATTTAACGATGGCACACGAAACGATGGCAGCCACGCATGGTGATGCTCATTCTCATGAACATCATGAGGAGGATCATGGGCACCATAAGGAAACTTTCATCACCAAATATGTTTTCAGTCAGGATCATAAAACAATTTCCAAACAATTTCTGATTACCGGAATTTTTTGGGCTTTGGTCGGTGCAATGCTTTCAGTGCTTTTCCGCACACAACTTGGATGGCCTGAAAAATCTTTCCCGATTCTGGAAACCTTACTCGGAAAATGGGCTGAAGGAGGACAGATTCAACCGGAGTTTTATTATCAGCTTATCACCATGCACGGGACCATTCTCGTGTTCTTCGTTCTCACAGCAGGATTGAGCGGAACATTTGCGAATTACCTGATTCCTCTTCAGGTTGGTGCACGCGATATGGCTTCACCATTTCTGAATATGCTTTCTTATTGGTTTTTCTTCATGGCGAGCGTTGTTATGTTGGCATCTTTCTTCACACAAACAGGAGCCGCATCAGGTGGGTGGACAGTTTATCCTCCTTTAAATGGAATCAGAAATGCTGCATTAAGTTCAGGCTCCACATGGGGAATGGATTTATGGCTCATCAGTATGGCGCTTTTTATCGGATCTACTTTGTTGGGAGGTATTAATTATATCACTACTATCCTTAACATGCGCACGAAAGGCATGACCATGTTCAGATTACCATTATCAATCTGGGCTTTATTTTTCACCGCAATTATCGGTCTGCTGTCTTTTCCGGTTCTTCTTTCAGGAGCTATTCTTTTGATTTTTGACCGTCTTCTTGAAACCAGTTTTTTCTTATCCGATATTGTTATTAATGGAGTTCCGCTTGCATATACCAGAGGTGGAAGTCCCATTTTATTCCAACATTTATTCTGGTTCCTGGGTCATCCTGAAGTTTATATCATTATTCTTCCGGCAATGGGAATTGTATCAGAAGTGCTTGCCGTTCATTCACGTAAACCTGTTTTTGGTTATCGGGCGATGGTTTATTCCATCATTGCCATTACATTCCTCGCCTTCATTGTTTGGGCGCATCATATGTTCATCACCGGATTAAATCCTTTTATCGGTTCCATATTCGTGGTGTTCACCTTGCTTATTGCAGTTCCTTCAGCCGTAAAAGTTTTTAACTGGATCACTACTTTATGGAAAGGAAATTTGCGGTTGACAGTGCCGATGTTATTTGCAATCGGTTTTGTATCGCTCTTTATTTCCGGAGGGCTTACGGGAATTTTCCTTGGAAATTCAGCGATTGATATTCAATTGCACGATACCATGTTCGTGGTTGCGCACTTTCATATCGTAATGGGAATGGCTGCGTTCTACGGCATGTTTGCAGGAATTTATCATTGGTTCCCGAAAATGTTTGGCCGATACATGAACAACACATTGGGATATATACATTTCTACACCACATTAGTTGGAAGCTATATGATTTTTTTCCCGATGCACTTTATGGTTGGATTGCCGAGAAGATATTATTCATACGAAAATTTTGAAACTTTCGGACAGTTCGGAAAGGTGAACAGTTTCATGTCGCTGTTTTCGATTATCGTATTTGTTGCACAAATCATTTTCGTTATCAATTTTTTCTACAGTATTTATAAAGGAAGAAAATCGAAATCACTCAACCCATGGGATTCTACTACGCTGGAATGGACAACACCCATGCATCCAGGTCATGGAAACTGGCCCGGTGAAATTCCGGAAGTTCATCGCTGGCCCTATGATTACGGTAAAAACGGAGAAAGTTTTATTCCGCAAACCGTGCCTCTCAGAGAAGGGGAAAAAGATGAAGGCGAACATTAACGCTCCTCGATTTTGAACAGAACCACTACATATCAATCAAGCGTATTCAGTTTTGCAAAAGGCAAAATCAGGGATTATATGCTCCTTGTCAAATTCCGGCTTTCATTAATTGTCGTGTTTTCTGCTGTAGCAGGTTTACTCCTTGCTGCCGGAACTTCTTCCGTTTCTTTCGCTCAGATTTTTTATCTCGCGCTCGGTGGATTTTTAATTACAGGCTGTGCAAATGGGCTGAATCAAGTTATTGAAAAAGAATTTGATAAGAAAATGGTGCGTACTCAAAATCGTCCCTTAGCTGCTGATCGGATGACAGTGGTTGAAGCGATTATTGCATGTGGCATCATGGGTTTTGCAGGCATTATCACGCTTTGGTATTCATTCAATGCGGTCACCGCATTATTGGGAACGTTGTCATTGATTACCTATGCGTTTATTTATACCCCGATGAAACGTGTTTCACCCATCGCGGTTTTTATTGGTGCCATACCGGGCGCACTTCCACCGATGATCGGATTTGTGGCTCTTCAGGGCACCATCAGCTTTGAAGCGTTTGTTCTTTTCAGTATTCAATTTCTCTGGCAGTTTCCGCATTTCTGGGCTATCGCATGGGTTTGTGATGATGATTATCGGAATGCAGGTTTCAGATTAATGCCATCTGCAAACGGGCGCAGCAAGCAAAGCGCTTTTCAAAACATTCTTTACATCATATTCTTAATTCCGGTGAGTCTGATTCCTTTTTTCATTCATCAGGCAGGAATTATTTCTGCGGTAATCATATTATTAATTGGTTTGGTTTTTCTTGCGCAGTCAGTTAATCTTTACAATAAGTGTACAGTAAAATCAGCAAGAACACTCATGTTCGGATCATTTATTTATCTGCCCGTTGTATTGGCATCGTTAGTCATTGATAAGATTTAGGGAAATGGAAATTGCTTTGGAAAATAAATTGTCAAATTCTAATCGAAAGGTTGCTCATCCTAAAATGATGTTGCTCTATTTGGGCATTGCATCCATGATTATGGCGTTTGCAGCTTTAACCAGTGCATACATTGTTAAAAGAGCGGATGTAAATACCTGGTTGAGTTTTAAACTTCCGGATGTATTTTATCTCAGCACGCTTGTTATTGTATTGAGCAGTGTGACCATGACGATTGCGAAACGTGCATTCATCAGCTATAATTTTTCACGATACAGATTATTTCTCGGATTGACTTTCTTCTTCGGGATATTGTTTGTTGCATTTCAATATTCCGGATGGATGTGGTTAAATGATCGCGGTGTTTATCTCGCTACCAATCCATCGAGTTCATTTTTGTTTGTAATCACAGGTTTCCACGTAGTTCATTTAGTTGCAGGAATTGTGGCGTTGCTCATCACTTATGTTCGATCATTAAGAGCAAATTATGATTTGCCGAATCTGATGAAAGACGAATCGGGTGAAATGGAACGCACAGTAAAACTCCGGATGATTTCTACCTATTGGCATTTTGTAGATATACTTTGGATTTATTTATTCATTTTCTTTTTGATCATTCATTAAACAAGAATAACGATGGCACACGATACAGCCGTAACGCAAGGACAGAATCCAAAAGAATGGTCAGGAGGTAAATCTCCTTTTGCGATCAGCTATGGTAAATTGATGATGTGGTATTTTCTGGTGGGTGACGCATTTTCTTTTTCTGCCCTTCTGATTACCTGCGGCACGCTGCGATATTTTTCCCCTTATTGGCCCGATGCAAATCACGTTTTTAAATCTTTTCCCGGCACCGGACATATGGATCTGCCGCTCGTATTTGTGAGTTTGATGACGTTCATTCTGATCATGAGTTCGGTTACAATGGTTCGTGCCGTTCAGGAAGGTCACATGATGAATAAAAGAGGGGTGATGATGTGGTTAGGTCTTACCATCATCGGTGGATTAATGTTCTTGGGTTGTCAGGCCTGGGAATGGACTCACCTGATTGTGGATGAACACATGAATATTCACAGTAATTTATTCGGACCTGATGAAACTGCAGGACCAAAAGCATACGGTGCATTGTTTTTCACCATAACCGGATTCCACGGATTTCACGTATTCTCCGGTGTGCTGATCAACTCGATTGTTTTTCTCATGACATGGAATGATGTTTTTCACAAGCGTGGTCATTACGAAATGGTGGAGAAGGTCGGACTCTACTGGCACTTCGTTGATTTGGTTTGGGTGTTTGTATTTCTTGCTTACTATTTGTTGTAAATAATTTTATCACAATAAAAAGATATTTGATTATGTCGACCATGTCGCAGGAAGAATATAAAGCTCATGTCAGCAAGGTCTGGCAGGTAACCATCATTCTTGCTTTCGTAACAGTCATGGAGGTTGGAATCGCCATCGCTTACGACAGAATATTAGTACCCGATGGCAATCGCTGGCCTCTTAATCTGTTGCTGATTGCAGCCAGCCTTTTTAAGGCGTTTTATATTATCGGTGTCTTCATGCATATGAAATATGAACGTCAGGCCCTGGCATTAACTGTTCTTGTTCCGTTTGTTTTTCTTGTCTGGTTCCTCATTGCGTTTATGTGGGAAGGTTGGGCATGGCTGCAGAACATCACCAATTGGATGAATTTTTAATTCACGTTTAATCCGTTTAGCGACTTTGATAAAAGCCGCATGAGCATTTTTAACATCCGTGCTTTTGCGGCTTACTTATTTTTGCCGCGCTAATGAACGAAAAAAGTAAAATGAAAAAAGGATCACCGCTCAGAGCGATTGCAGCATTCATCATTGCCTTTGGTTTTCCGATAGGATTCTTTACCTATTTCTATATACACAGAGCGCATTATGATTTTCCGCCAAAGTATTATCCTATTGGCACAGAACAAAGAATCGTAGATGGAGAAACATTGACCGATACTGTATTTCACACCCTTCCTGATTTTCAATTCATCTCTCAAACGGGCGATACCATCACGAAAGAAAACGTGAAGGGAAAAATATTTGTGGCTGATTTTTTCTTTTCTACTTGTCAGACTATTTGTATTGATATGGCAGACCAGATGGAGCGCGTGCAAAAATTTATTGAAGACAAAGACGATGTGATGATACTCTCACACACCGTTGATCCTGAAACGGATTCAGTTCCTGTTTTGAAAGCATATGGAGATCATCACGAGGCTAACCCAAAGAAATGGTTATTGCTCACTGGAGAAAAAACGGAATTATACCGGCTTGCGAGAGAAGGATATAAAATAACCGCCACCGAAGGGGATGGAGGCATCAATGATTTCATCCACAGCAATCGCTTCACATTAGTTGATTCTCTTTTTCAGATTCGCGGATATTATGACGGAACAGACAGCGTTTCCGTTGATAAACTTTTTCACGACATTGAATTACTCCAGTTGGAAAAGAATGTGCTGACAGATAAAGAAGGATGAGGAGCTGATTTGCCCATGTGTCAATGTGTTGATTGAAATCATAAATCACAATTCATAAATCAGAAATTCTATTGAGGGAGCGCACCGCCATCATTACCATCACCATCGTTTCCATCGTGATTCCATCGCTGGTTGCGCTGATATTTTATACTGATATTTTTTCACTGAACACGGATGCTGATCTCAGCTTCCTGCCAAAATTTCACGCCACGCTGAACGGACTCACCGCTTTTATTTTAACGGGCGGTTATATCCTGATTCGCAAAAAGAAAAGAAAATATCACAAACTGATGATGCTGACCGCTGCCTGTTTTTCGGCTGTGTTCTTAGTTTCTTATGTGCTCTTTCACTCGCAAACGGATAGCACCACATTTGGTGGCGAGGGCGCTATAAAATTCATTTACTACTTCATCCTGCTCTCGCATATTCTGCTCGCCATTGCCATTGTGCCGCTGGTGCTGCTCACGCTCTACCGTGCGCTCACCGATAATTTTTCCAAGCACAAAAAAATTGCGCGCATCACTTTGCCCATCTGGATTTATGTAGCGATAACCGGTGTAGTCGTGTATCTGATGATAGCACCGTATTACTGATTTTATTCCTTCTCCACTTTCTTCATCACTTCTCCTTCCTTGGTTTTAATCTTCACCAAATAAACCCCGCTTGATATTCCATCAAGAGAAACAGAAATCTGAAGCTCATTTAATTCTTCTATTCGAAGTAATTCCTTTCCAATCAGATCATAAATGACGATCTGTTCCATCATTGAAACAGAAGAAATCAAAATTTCTGATTGTGCAGGAATCGGATAAAGATGTATGGCAGGCGATTGAATATGTTGTTCAACGAGACTGGGTTCACCGATTTGAATAGTAGCAACGATGTTACATCCGTGTGCATCAATAATGATCACCACATAATTTCCTGTTACCAGTGAGTCAATATCCTCTGAATTAGATCCATTGCTCCAGTAAAACATATAGGGTGGAGTTCCACCTGTTACAGTTAAATCAATGGATCCATCATTGCCGCCAAAAACTGAAACGTCCACATGTGTTTCACTGAATAGCAGAATTAAAGGTTCAGAAATAATAACGGTCATTGATGCTGTTGCATTGTTGGCATCTGTAACGGTAATTGAGTAACTACCTGCAGGAATATTAGTAAGGTCTTGAGTTGTTTCACCATTAGACCAGAGATAAGTGAAAGGAGATGCTCCTGCTAAAACAGTCACATGAATTAACCCATTGCTGAATCCGAAGCAGGAAACATTCACGTGGGTTTCGGAAAGAATTACATAACTCGAATCTAGAACAGTAGCACAGGTTGAAGCAGTGCATCCATTAACATCTGTAACCGTTACACAATAAATTCCAGCACCGAGATTGGATATATCTTCAGCGTTGTCCGCGGTATTCCATATGAAGTAATAAGCAGGAGTTCCGCCACTCACCGTTAAATCAACTGAACCATCTGTACATCCGGAACAAGAAGTATGAACAACACTTGTTGACAGAATGAGTGCATTTGGTTGTGTGATAAAAATATTGATGAGCTGCGCGGTGCAATTGTTTGCATCCGTAACCGTAACTGAATAATATCCCGAAATCAATGTGTCAATATCATCCGTTGTTGAGCCGTTGCTCCAGAGAAAAGTATAGGGTTGTATGCCTCCGGAAACAAGTAGATCAATGGAACCGTCATTTCCGTTGTAGCATGAAACGTGGAAGGTGGTTGCGCTTACAGAAATCGGCTGAGGTTGTAATATCGTGAATACGGCTCCATTTATTACACCCAAAGAATCCATCACATTAACCAAGTAATTTCCCGCAGGGAGATTGTCAAACGTATCACTGCTTTGATAGTTTACTCCATCCAAAGAATATTGCAACGGTGGAGTGGAAAATGAGTCAACGACAATTGCGATTCCCGTAGAATCGCCAAAGCATAAAACGTCAGTTGTAATCACCGAAATTCCTAAACAATTAATCACACTGACCAGGACTGAATCCGTTAGCGGGCAATTTGTGCCTGTAGTTTGAACAGTATATGTTGTCGTGGCACCAGGTTGAGCAACCGGATTCGGAATGTTTGAATTATTTAAACCAAGTGAAGGAGCCCAAATGTACTGCACATTCAGTGGAGGGTATGCTGATGTAAAGCGAATATTTGGTCGTGAAGTGCTTACGCTAAAAATATTTGTACTTCCGCAAACATTTTGCGAGTTCTGCATATAATATACTACTGAAGAGTATGCAGTAGAGGTGTAGTAATTGGAACTGTTGAACGTTGAGGAAGTATTATTGAAACAAATCTCAACAATCAAATTCGATGTGCCATCCCAATCGAAAGAAGATGTTAAAGCAATTGTGTTCCAACCCGAAGTAATATTGAGTGTTTGCGGGGTAAGAACATTACTCATTCCATTCACCTGCCAGGATGTTAGTGTGGTCAATGAAGTGCATCCGATTTTTATCTGAAAATTATCATAGTTGCTCGCCCCGTTAACGGATTGAATATTAAACGCAATTTCTGTAATCGTTGCATCATCCGTGATTCCTGCAGCGGTTAAATCAGTAGCACGATATAAAATCTGATGACGTGCACCCTGATAATAGTTTCCGAAAATGTTCGGATACGTGGTTGATCCCCCATAAGTAGATCCCATTCCAAGTGTGCTTTGAAAAGGAGGATTGAAGATAGGAGTTGAATTAGTTCCGCAATTTAATTCCATTGGCGGAGCCGGAGTGCCGTACAAATTGGCATTCAATTGTACCGGAATTCCAAAGCAGGCAGAGATGAAATCGGGAACTGCATCCAGCCATTGGCTTTCATTGATTTCAACAACAACAAAATCATTGCTTGTGCAGTTGCCACTGTCAGATTCAACATAGAAAATGGTGGTTTCAAATATTTGCGCAGCCGTATTCGCATTGAAAGGATCATCAATAATTGCGGACGATGAATTGCTCGACCAATAGTAATTTGATAATGAACCGGTTGCTGAAAGAAAAAAAGTATCACCGATGCAAACGAGAAGTGAAGATGCCGAAGCATCAAGAACAGGAGCAATGCCGTCAACAACTATTGTTACATCATCGCATAACGTACATCCATTGGAAGCGGTAGCACAAGCAGTATATGTTGTTGTAACTGTCGGATTCGCAATTGGATTTGGGCATGGTGCGCAATTAATACTATTTGCGGGTGACCAAAGAATTGTATAAGGATCGAACAATGTATCAACCAAGGCATTGAGATAGACAAGACCATTCTGGCAAATAGTATCATCATCTCCTGCAGAAAAAGAAAAAGGCGAAACAACATGAACCGTTATCGTATCCCAGTTTTGGCAAAATGAAGACACCAAATTACTTGTAACCGTATATGTTGTAGATACAGTTGGTGATGCAATCGGATTTACGCAGGAGTCACAACTTAACCCTGATGAGGGAGTCCAAACAAACGAACTGCCTCCATGAGCGGATAATTGAATCGGCTCACCACAATAAAAAGCAGTTTCCGATTCAATAAAAGTTCCGCCATAAACGTAAATACTGAAATTAAAAACCTGCATTGCTGAGACCGGACAGTTACCATCGTTCACTGTGACATTAAAAAAATGAACTCCTGTGTCTGCTATGGTTGGTGTCCATGTAAAAGAAGCAGTGATCGGATTTCCTCCGCTGATGCTTAGAAATGCGGAGGGAATTTGCAGTCCAACATCTGAGGTCATTGTTAAAGCTCCGGCCTGCATTGAATCAACAGCAATAATTTCAAAACTCAACGTTGATCCCGCACAGGTTGAAACGGAATATGCGTTTAATGAATCACCACCACTAAGATTCACGAATCCTGATCCATCGAGTTGCGGTGAATCATGATTGCAATTCAAAATCACAATCTGAACATCGCGTTCTGTAGAGCCAATTAAAACATGGTTGCGATATTCTTTTATCAAAACAGCAAGGACTCCGCCTTGAACGGTGGAAGGTGTAAAAAACATTTCCCCTGTAACGGTGTCAAACCCGAAAGAATTGACTGGAGTTGTTGCAATCGGATAAACAGAATCATAAGGACTGATATAAATTACCGGATCGTTCCAGGCTTTCAACGGAGTGATGAGTTCATATACCAGAGAATCTCCATCGGGGTCAAAAGCACCAAAATTGAAAAAGCCCGGCTGACCGACACAGTAATAAAGTGTGTAGATATTGGAACAGACCACAGAATTATTGGTGAAGTTGTTCGTGCTGTTAATCGTTGCGTAGACACACAAACTCCCACTTCCCGGATTGATTATGGTATTTATATTCGCACTCCTTGCTGCTTCACTAACGCTCAAAGTCCAATCGGTGCAAGGAAATGGTAAAGTAATGTTGCCAGAATAAATGCATTTCTGAACTCCGGGTAGACTTCCACCGTTGCATGTGCTTTGCGAGAGATAAGAAGGACAAAGTGGAGAAATTTCAACACAGCCCGCTTGCGAAGGAAGAGTCATGTTAGCGCTATAGCCGCAAGATGTCGAGAACAATTGTAAATAGGCAGATGAAGAAGCAGGAATTCCAGTGCAATCCCGTAAGAAGGTGTAGATGATTTTGTAAGTATCGCCTGAAATGTGCTCGTAAGTTATTTCCCCACCCATTGCATGAGATGCATTTGCAATTTTTGGTGAAAATGCGCTAAAGAATAAAATCGAAATCAGGGTGAAAGCGGTGTAAAGTTTTTTCATCGGTGCTTAATTGTTCTTCGAATCTACAAACTAAAAATTCCAATGCCCGATTTAATTTTCAGATTTCAAACTGCGTTATTTTCCATCCCAATCAATTACCATTTCCCCAATCCCCAAAAACAAACACCGCGCATTGCGGGGTTTCCATTTCATCCATCACCGATCAAACATTTCCATACACCGTCACCTTCACATCCTCGCTCCACATGCCGGCAATTGAATCTTTTATACCCAATACGAGATACGCAATACCCGATACTTCACATTATTTTTACCCCGCAATGAAACGCATCCTCATCCTTCTTTCGATCACATTTATTCTTCTCGTTTTTTTCAGTCCTGATTTATCCGCGCAATGCGCCATGTGTAAAGCCGTGGCTGAAAGCGGAACAGAAAACGGAAACAAAGCCGCAGCAGGATTGAATAGCGGTATTCTTTATCTGGTGATGATTCCTTATCTCATCCTCGGCTCACTCGTTTTTCTGTGGTGGAAATATTTTCGCAATCGCGAAGCAAACTGAATTGCCCACTGCCCAGTGCTAACTGCTAACTGCTAACTGCTCGCTGACTTCCACCCACATTCCGTTTTCTTTAATGAGCGAAATCAATTCATCAACAGCAATGGAGGAAGGCACATTTCTTTTCACCACCTCCTTGCCTTTGTAGAGCGTGATTTTTCCGATACCGCTACCTACATAACCGAAATCAGCATCCGCCATTTCACCGGGACCGTTCACGATGCAACCCATCACCGCAATTTTTAATCCTTTGAGATGATAAGTGCGCGCTTTGATTTTTGCGGTGGTCTCCTGCAAATCAAAAAGTGTGCGCCCGCAGGAAGGGCATGAGATATATTCTGTTTTTGAAATGCGCGTTCGCGTTGCCTGGAGAATTCCGAAACTGCAACGGTTGATGAGTTCAAATGATTTGTCAGCATCCTCCAGGTAGATGCCATCACCCAATCCATCAATCAACAATGCACCCGCATCAGTGGCATTGTAAAGTGTAAACTCATCGTCATTCAGATTATTTGTAAGCAGATTAATGATGACCGGAGTTTTGATTTTGTTTTCAATCAGTTTGATAAAAGCATTTCTGATTGAGTGCATCGGATGTGAATCTGAAGAGGAGAGGAGGATGACTGCGTTGGAATCTGTTTTCAGTTTACTTATCAATTCATTATTTAACTGATGCACTTCAACTTTCACGAAATGAATTTGTTCCAAATATTTTTCTTCGAGATATTGATCAAGGGTCATCATCCATCCAAAATCTGAATGCACTTTCTTAAGCCCCTCTCCTCCGGAGAGGGGTTGGGGGTGAGGCTGGAAATCAAAAACTTTTTTCAGCGTTCCAGGAATTTGAAAATTCAAATCATTTTTTCCGAGATAGATATAATCAGCCGCCTGATCTCCAATGTTCCACTTATCAAGCAATTCATTGTAGCGATATCCAAGAAGAACCAAATCACGATGTGATTCAATATTCTTTGATGAAGCATCAATCATCACAACCGGAACATGATGATTGCCGATGTTTCCAACTTCAATTGTTTCTCTTCGGGAATATTCAAAAGGGTTTACGACAGTAACAGCAGCATCTGACTTAACAACTTCATTTTGATTTTTATCAGGAGAAGCTGCTTCATTGAAATTCTTATATCGTTTCACCAGATCAATACAAACGGGAACTTCGAACTCCGGTTCTTCCGTAAGCGAAACACGAATGGTATCACCTATTCCTTCTTCGAGCAATGTGCCGATTCCGATCGCAGACTTAATTCTTCCGTCTTCGCCATCACCCGCTTCGGTAACTCCGAGATGTAATGGATAATCCCACCCAAGATCCGTCATTTTGGAAACGAGCAAACGATAAGCCTGCACCATCACCTGGGGATTGCTCGACTTCATCGAGAGCACCAACTCATGATAATTATTATCACGGCAAATGCGGATGAATTCAAAAGCGCTCTCTACCATGCCCAGTGGCGTGTCACCATAACGACTCATGATGCGATCTGAAAGCGATCCGTGATTAGTGCCGATCCGCATAGCGGTTCCGTATTCTTTGCAGATCAAAACAAGCGGAGTAAATCTTTGGCGTAATCTTTCCAACTCTTCCTGATATTCTGCGTCCGTATATTCAAGCAGTTCAAATTTTTTCTTGTCCACGTAGTTGCCGGGATTCACACGAACTTTTTCTACAATGCGCGCAGCAACTTCCGCAGCGTTCGGTGTGAAATGTATATCGGCAACAAGCGGAGTTTTATACCCCCGCGCATTTAGTTCATTTTTTATGTTCTCCAGATTTTTTGCATCGTTCAAACTCGGTGCGGTGATGCGAACCAGATCAGCACCCGCTTCAATGATTCGGATACTTTGCTCAACAGTGGCGAGGGTATCCATCGTATCCGTAGTAGTCATGGATTGCATGCGTATCGGATTATCACCACCGATACTCACATCGCCAACTATAACTACTCTTGTCTTAAATCTTTTCATCACTGCATGAATTCTTGTTCAATCATAAATCAGAAATCAAAAATCATGAATTACAAATCTCCTTTCATTGGTCGCATTATTATTTCTTCGATGACTGACCGGTCAGATAGTTTGTAACTGCTCCAGATCATTTCTGCCACATCTTCTGCCGGCATCATTCTTTTTTCGGGAACCGAAGTTCCTTTCCATGAGTCGGTCCAGGTGGCACCCGCAATAATGGATGTTACGCGAATATTGTGATCCATTAATTCAACTCTCAACGCACGCGAAAATCCGAGCAGCGCATGTTTAGCGATAGAATATGATCCGCCATCAGGATATGAATGGATACTTGCTATCGAACAGTTATTGAAAATATGACCGTGTTTGTTTTTTTTCATTCCTTTGATCAATGAGCGCGTGAGATGATAAGCGCTCATCAGATTTGTATTGAGCAAATATTCAAGCCTGCCTTCTTCCTCACTGTGTACCTGACCGGATAAATAAATACCGGCATTGTTGATCAGAACGCTAATTGATTTCCATTTCGATTGAATGGTTTTTGCAAAACTGATTACTTCTTTTTTTTTCGAAAGATCGCAGGCAACAGCAATCACATCAATGGAAGGAAAGTTTTTTTGTAGTTCTTTTTCAAGTTGATCAATGTCCTTTTTTGTTCGGGCGCAAATGGCAAGATCAAATCCTTCGGAAGCGAATCGAATTGCGATTGCTTTTCCAATTCCTTTCGTAGCGCCTGTGATAACAGCTTTTTTTCGTGATGATTGCGGCATAAATTCTTCCTGCAAAATTCATCTATTTTTACCGACCACCTCTTAAGATTCATGCATCTCCTCTATCATTTAGGACGATATATTATTACACTCCGCAGGCTTTTTGTCAGGCCGGAAAACATCCGCATGTATTGGAATGAAACCATGCGCCAGATGAATGATATAGGCATTGGTTCATTGCCGATCATCTGTATCACGGGTTTGTTTATCGGTGCCGTAACAGCCGTTCAGTTTGCGTATCAGTTGCAGGACTCTTTTATCCCGAGGTATTATGTAGGTTTTATTGTTCGTGATGCAATGATTCTTGAACTGGCACCGACAATTGCCTGTTTGATTCTTGCCGGTAAAGTGGGATCAAATATGTCGAGCGAGTTAGGAAATATGCGGCTTACTGAACAGATTGATGCATTGGAAATCATGGGTATAAATACATTTGGTTTTTTGATCCGTCCTAAAATTCTGGCAGGACTTTTTGTGATCCCTATTTTGGTTGTGCTCGCGTGTTTTCTTGGCGCTATTGGCGGTTATCTCGCTGCAACTATTGCAGATTATGTTTCACCTGCCGACTATAAATATGGATTACGAAGTTGGTTTGACGGATTTAACGTCTTTGTTATGTTTGTAAAATCTATTGTGTTTGCGTTTATCCTCACTTCCGTTTCCTGTTATCAGGGATTTTATGCTGAAGGGGGTTCTGTTGAAATTGGCAGGGCAAGCACCCGTGCGGTGGTGTACAGCAGTATTCTCATCATAGCCGCAGATTATACCATTGCATCATTACTGTTATGATTGAACTCAAGAACATCGGAAAATCGTTCAACGGGCAAATGGTGCTGGAAAATGTTTCCGCACAGTTCGAACCGGGAAAATGTAATTTAATTATCGGGCGAAGCGGATCGGGCAAAACTGTATTGATGAAGTGTATGGTTGGTTTGATAGAACCGGATACCGGAGCAGTGCTATATCACGATCGCGATTTCTCACACATGAGTTTTCACGAACGCAAAGAAGTGCGTAAAGAAATCGGCATGTTGTTTCAGGGCACAGCACTTTTTGATTCGTTAACTGTTGAACAGAATGTTCGTTTTCCGCTTGATATGTTTACCAAACAAACTGCACAGGAAAAAGAAAAACGTGTTAATTTTTGTTTGGAACGGGTAAATCTCACCGGATCAAATAAAAAATTTCCGTCTGAATTATCAGGTGGCATGAAAAAGAGGGTAGGCATTGCGCGCGCCATGGTACTCAATCCCAAATATCTTTTTTGCGATGAACCAAACTCCGGCCTCGATCCTAAAACGGCTATTGTGATTGATGATCTTATCCGCGAAATCACATTGGAGTACGGCATCACCACGATTGTAAACACACACGATATGAATTCGGTGATGGGCATTGGTGATTACATTATTTTTCTTCATCAGGGAAGAAAACATTGGGAAGGCTCACAGAAAACCGTTCTCACAGATCCTGATCCTGAGCTCAATGATTTCGTTTTTGCCAGCGAGTTTTTGAAAGTGCTGAAAGAAAAGAAATTTTGATTTTATCCGGGTTACCATTCATTTGCTGATCTCTTCAATCGTTTATTTTTGACCATCTTTTTTTATGCAAAACCATTTCATCAGAATTATGTCAGTCTTAGTCAATAAAAATTCAAAAATCATTGTTCAGGGCTTTACCGGAAGCGAAGGAACATTTCACGCGCAACAGATGATTGAATACGGAACTCAGGTGGTTGGCGGAGTTACACCTTCAAAGGGTGGTACGCGACATCTTGATCGCCCGGTGTTTAATACAGTTGATGATGCGGTGAAAGAAACCGGAGCTGATGTTTCGATCATTTTCGTACCACCGGCTTTTGCGGCTGATGCTATCATGGAAGCTGCTGATGCAGGAATCGGTTTGATTGTTTGCATTACCGAAGGAATTCCGGTGCAGGATATGGTGAAAGCGAAAAATTTTCTGATCAATAAAAACTGCAGATTGATTGGCCCGAATTGTCCGGGGGTTATTACAGCTGGCGAATGTAAAGTTGGCATCATGCCTGGCTTTGTTTTCAAAGCAGGAACCATCGGTATTGTTTCAAAATCCGGAACATTAACTTATGAAGCCGCAGATCAGGTGGTGAAAGCAGGCTTGGGAATTTCCACTGCGATTGGTATTGGCGGTGATCCTGTAATTGGTACAACCACCCGCGAAGCGGTGGAACTTTTTATGAATGATCCTTTGACAGACGGCATTGTGATGATAGGTGAAATTGGCGGAACATTAGAAACAGAAGCTGCACGGTGGATAAAATCTCACGGAACAAAACCGGTGGTAGGATTTATTGCCGGGCAAACTGCACCCAAAGGTCGCAGGATGGGACATGCGGGTGCAATTGTCGGAGGCGTGGAAGATACGGCTGCCGCAAAAATGAAAATCATGGCGGAGTGTGGAATTCATGTGGTTGATTCACCAGCGGTGATTGGAGAGACTGTGGCGAAGACAATTGGAAGCATGCAGTTGGCGAAATAAATATTCATAATCCAGGAATCATAATTCAAAATTCAAAAATGGGTTTGCTGAAAGGAAAAATTGCTTTGATCACCGGTGCAGGTCGTGGCATTGGTGAAGCGATTGCAAGGAAATTTGCCGCGCAGGGTGCGAACATCGCGTTCACCGATTTGGCGATTGATGAAAATATTTTGAAACTTGAAGCAGAATTGAATGCTTCCGGAATTAAAGCAAAAGCATATCAATCGGATGCATCTTCTTTTACTGAGGCTGAAAAACTCATTGCAGAAGTAATCAAAGATTTTGGAACGATTGACGTTGTAGTGAATAACGCAGGCATCACACGCGACAACCTGATGTTGAGAATGAGCGAAGAGCAATGGGACGATGTGATACGCATCAATCTTAAATCTGTGTTCAATATCACGAAGCATGCATTAAAAAATATGTTGAGGGAAAGAAAAGGTTCGATCATTAATATCAGTTCGGTGGTGGGCGTGATGGGAAATGCGGGACAGGCGAATTATTCTGCTTCGAAGGCAGGAATAATAGGATTCACAAAATCAATTGCCAAAGAAGTAGGATCAAGGAACATCCGTTGCAATGCTATTGCCCCCGGGTTTATTGAAAGCAAAATGACAGATAAATTATCTGACGAAGTGAAGAAAGACTATTTCAAGAGTATCCCACTGAGTCGGTTCGGTCAACCGGATGAAGTGGCTGATGTTTGTGTTTTTCTTGCCAGTGATCTTTCCAAATATGTGACCGGTCAAACGATCCATGTTTGCGGAGGATTACTGATGTAGTTTCAAAAATTCCGAGTCAGAATCATAAACCACTGTGAAACAAACGCAAATCCTGACCATAGCTTTCGCTTCAATCAAAAATTATAAATCCGGAATTAAAAATTGAAAACAGGATTCACTTTCGACTACCCTGCGTGGTTCATCATCTTTTGCTTTCTGCTCGGATTTATTTATTCATTCGGTCTCTATTACCGAGAACGGATTTTTAAAGATTCGGGCAACAAAATTTTTCTGAGCATTTTGAGTGTTGTGCGTTTTCTCACGGTGAGTTTCATTGCTTTTTTATTGCTCTCTCCATTTTTCAAATCAAGAGTTACCAGAACAGAAAAACCGATCATCGTCATCGCGCGGGATAATTCACAATCTGTTCTCACCACATTTAAGAAAGAAGATTCCGTTGCTTATGAAGCAAAGATGACGGAACTTGTGAATGCATTATCGAAAGATTTTGAAGTTCATCAATACACTTTCGGAGACAAACCGATAGAGAGCGGGGAATTGGATTATGCTGAAAAGTTGACTGATATTTCTTCCTTGATGGATGAACTCGGGGATGTTTTTTACAACCGGAATCTCGGAGCAATCATTTTAGCAACGGATGGTATTTACAATAAGGGAAATAATCCCCTTTATTCAGAACTGAAAACAACCACCCCGATTTATACAATTGGATTGGGTGATACATCAACACAAAAGGACATCAAGATCAATAAAGTTTATTACAACCGCATCGCATATCTTGGTGATAAGCTGAGCATCGGCTATGATATTGTTGCTGAAAATCTGCAGGGAAAATCGAGCATACTGAACGCCACACATATTGGAAAGGGTAGCGATGGAAGTAAGTTGTTAAAAACGGAATCACTTAGTATTAACTCAAATTCCTTTCGCTACAGTTCAGATCTGATTGTTGATTCGGATAAACCGGGCGTGCAGCATTACCGCATTTCAATTTCAAAAATTGAGGGTGAAATCACTACAGAAAATAATGTGCAGGATATTTTTATCGAAGTGCTCGATGGGCGCCAGAAAATATTATTGCTTGCCAATGCGCCTGATCCTGATCTTTCTGCTTTGAAAATGGCGCTTGAGAAAAATAAAAATTATCAGGTGGAAATAGAGTTTGCCAATCAGTTTTCAAAACCGCTTGGAGGATATAATCTGGTAATACTTCACCAACTTCCATCGGCTACCAATCAGGTAAAAGATGTGTTGGAAAAAATCAAGCAACAGAAATTACCCGTTTGGTTTATTGCAGGTTTGCAGACTAACGTGGCCGGGTTGAATGAAAACCAGTCGGTGATCACCTTAAAAAAATCACAAGCAAAACAGAACGAGGTTGTTTCGGTTGCTGCCGATGATTTTTCATTGTTTAGTGTGGATGAGAAAACATTTTCATTGCTGGCAAAACTTCCACCGCTCTTTTCTTCTTTTGGTGAATACATGGCAAACGGGAACAGTAAAGTTTTATTGTATCAGAAAATCGGAGCGGTGAAAACACAATATCCGTTGCTGGCTTTTAATCAGGATGGCGAAGCGCGGCAGGCGGTTTTAACTGCGGAAGGTATCTGGAAATGGCGATTGTACAATTATCAATTGAATCAGAATTTCGAAGCGGTGGATGAAATCATCAGCAAAACAATTCAGTTTTTAGCTGTTAAAGAGGACAAGCGACCGTTTCGTGTGATGTTAGATAAAAATATTTTTTCGGAAAATGAGCAAATCATTTTTGACGCAGAATTATATGATGCGAATTTTGAACTCACCAACGAACCCGATGTGCAACTCACCATTGCTGATGAGCAGGGCAAGGAGTACAACTATACTTTTGGAAAGACACAGCAGGCCTACACTTTAAATTCAGGATTTCTTCCGGTGGGTACATATAGTTATTCTGCACGAGTTCGTTTCAACGGAAAGGATTATTCTGCTGCCGGAGAATTTTCTGTCAGCGCTTTGAATGTCGAAGCCCTTGTTACGCAAGCTGATCATAATTTGTTGAATTTATTGAGCCAAAATACGGGAGGGAAACTTTATTATCCTTCTAATCTGAATTTGATTGCCGGTGAAATTTTGGGTAAGGAAGAAATCAAACCCGTGCTATACGAATCATTCAAAACCGTTTCCTTCATCAATCTTAAATGGATTTTCTTCATCCTGATTTTTCTATTGGGAGTTGAATGGTTCTGGAGAAAATATATGGGTGGGTATTAATAGGGTTCCACTTTTACCCGTCACCTTATTTTCATTCGTAGTTCACTATTTTCGAAACGCTAAATTCAAAAACATGAAACATATTCATTTACTCATCGCGATTTTCGTTCTCTTCTCTTCCGTTAACACAAAAGCTCAACTCTTTCTCGACAATAGTTATTCTGTTGATACGATGATGATGGATTTTTTTGACGGACATTGTGCGTCTATCTCCAATGTTGTTTATCAGGGAGGTTCAAATATGATTTCATTTTTTGATGCAGACAGTTTGAATCTCGGTGTGGATGCGGGAATATTCTTTTCAACGGGAAATGTTTTTGAGGCGGACACAGCGGCTTCTTACTGGGCGGGGTCAGTTATGTCGCAGGATGGTGATTCTTCGCTCAATGCATTGATTCCGGGATACTGGACTTATGATGCATCTGTTGTTGAGTTTGATATGATTCCTGATTCTTCCGCAATTTCTTTTCGATATGTTTTTGGATCAGAAGAATATCCTGAGTATGTGGGCTCATCGTTCAATGATGTGTTCGGATTTTTTATCAGCGGACCGAATCCTGCCGGTGGTTATTATGAAGAAGAAAACATTGCCACGCTTCCGAATGATACGGTGGTTTCAATTAACAGTGTAAATGACCTCACCAATTCTGCTTATTACCAGGCAAATGATGCCAGCTTATTTATTGTTTTTGACGGATTGACTGTTGCACTGGATGCTATCGCAAGCGTGATTCCTGACTCCACTTATCATGTGAAAATAGGTGTAGCAGATGCGGGAGATTACATTTTTGATTCAGGAGTTTTTCTTAGCGTTCAATCTATGTGCGCTGATTCTTTACTTGGTCCGAATTCAAATTTCAGTTACCAACTCAGCGGAAAAACCGAAGCATTAAATGTTGTTTCTGTACTTAATCATTCAAAGTATGCACGAGAATTTCTCTGGAATTTCGGTGATGGATTTACCACCACAGAAAGAAATCCTGCCCCTCATACTTACCTGAATCCCGGAACATATACAATCAGCTTGACTGTGTCAAACTACTGCTGTATTGATATTTCAAGTCAGAGTGTAACTATCGAATTTGATCCTTCAGGAATTGAATTGCTGAATGAAAATGGATTCACTGCATATCCTAATCCTGTGATGGATGAACTTTTTGTTCAATCTGTTTCAGGCGAAGAAGCAACCGTGTTCATTAGTGATGTAACAGGAAAAACAGTTGAAACTGTAACGCTCGTTGATGAAGTGATGATTGATATGGAAAACTATTCAGCAGGAATTTATTTTTTGAATATCGTTACGGAAAACAAAACTTTGACAAGCAAACTGATAAAAGAATAGTCAGTTTTTATTTACGATGATGAAGATATCTTCATCATCGCGTTTCATCCAATAATTTTCTCTCGCAAATTTTTCAAGCGATGTCATATTGCTTGAAAGGTCGTTTTGTGTTGCCTTTGTTTCTTCAATTAATTGATCGTAGTATTTGATTTTCGCATTTTGTTTCGCGAGATACGAACGCATTTGATATTGTTTGACAATCGTGTAGTCATCGAAGAATAGCATCCACGCGAAAAAAAAGAAAATCACGAGCAGATATTTGTTCCTGATAAATGGCGGAAGTTTTCTCCAAAGTTTTTTCATCTGCTTGAAATCAAATGTAGAATTGAACTCAAAATATCAGAACGATATTTTTCAACCCCAAATATGTGTATTGAATTTTTTCTTAGTAACCGCGAAAGGCGGTCTTGCCTGGGAACACAGACACGCCTTCTAGTTCTTCTTCAATGCGCAGAAGTTGATTGTACTTTGCCATCCTATCGCTGCGCGATGCTGAACCGGTTTTAATCTGCCCTGTGTTGAGTGCAACCGCGAGATCAGCAATGGTAGTATCTTCTGTTTCGCCAGAGCGATGGCTCATAACGCTGGTATAGGAATTTGATCGGGCAAGATTGATCGCGTTAATTGTTTCCGTCAATGTACCAATCTGATTTACTTTAATCAGAATGGAATTGGCGATGCCTTCAGAAATTCCTTTCTGCAACCGCTTCACATTCGTCACAAATAAATCATCACCAACCAGTTGCAATTTGTTGCCGAGTTTTTCAGTCAGCAGTTTCCATCCTGCCCAATCATCTTCATGCAAACCGTCTTCAATGGAAATGATCGGATATTTTGAACTCCATTTTGCCCAAAAGTCAACCATTTGTTCCGAAGAAAATTTTTCACCGGTTGCATCCAACTCGTAGCATTTTTCTTCTGCATTATAAAATTCAGAAGCAGCAGCATCAAGCGCGATGTAAATATCTTTTCCGGGTTTGTAGCCTGCAGATTCTATGGCTTTCAGAACAGTTTCAATTCCTTCTTCGTTTGATTTCATATCAGGAGCAAAACCTCCTTCATCGCCTACATTGGTTGAATGTCCTGCAGTTTTCAAAACTTTTTTCAGATGATGAAAAACCTCCACGCCCATTCTTAATGCATCAGAAAAAGTATCGGCACCAACAGGTACGATCATGAATTCCTGAAAATCAATTTTATTATCTGCATGCGCTCCGCCATTTAGAATATTCATGAGTGGTACAGGAAGCGTATTTGCATTTACTCCTCCCACATAACGAAACAAGGATTGACTTGATTCTTCTGCAGCTGCTTTTGCAACTGCCAATGAAATAGCGAGGATAGCATTGGCGCCAAGATTAGATTTGTTTTCAGTGCCATCCATTTCGATCATCAGGTTGTCTATATAATTCTGATCAAACACACTGAGTCCCTCAATCTCTTTGGAAATTTTATCTACATTTTCGATTGCGCGCATCACACCCTTGCCCATGTAAATTTTTGGATTGTTATCACGCAATTCAACGGCTTCGTGGGCACCCGTTGAAGCGCCTGATGGCACAGCCGCTCTTCCGATAATTCCGTTTTTGGTAATTACATCAACTTCAATGGTTGGGTTTCCACGCGAGTCGAGAATTTGTCGTCCTTGAATAGAAAGTATGAGACTCATGATGAATGAAAATTTAAGATTTCAGAATTTGAAAATGGAGAAGAAGGGTGCGCGATCAAATATTTACATTAGCAGATGATGCAATCACTTTTGAATCAACCATTTCCAGAAAGTCATCAAACAAATAGCGCGAATCATGAGGGCCCGGTGCTGCCTCAGGGTGATATTGAACAGAGAATGCTTTCTTATTCACCACTCTTAATCCCTCCAGGCTTTCGTCATTCAGATTGATATGTGTGATCTGAACATCCTTTGATTTTTTAATCGCTTCAGCATCCACTGCAAATCCATGATTCTGTGTAGTGATTTCTAACAGACCGGATATGATATTTTTCACCGGATGATTTAAACCGCGATGTCCGTGATGCATTTTATATGTCGGAATGCCACATGCCAGGGCAAGAATCTGATGACCAAGGCAAATTCCGAAAAGCGGAATATCGGTATTCAATATTTTCTTCACTGATTCAACCGCATAACTCATTGCTGCCGGATCACCGGGGCCGTTGGAAAGAAATATTCCGTCCGGATTCCACTGTTTGATTTCTTCAAAAGTTGTTTTGGCCGGAAACACTTGCAAAAAACATCCTCGATCAACGAGATTGCGAAGAATATTTTTTTTGACACCATAATCAATAACAGCAACTTTTCGTGATGAACTGCTATCACCCAAAAAATAAGGCGTCTTGGTGCTCACTTGACTGGAAAGTTCAAGGCCAGCCATAGATGGAACTTCTTTCAATCTTTTCTTCAAATCTTCAATATCCGTTATCTCGGAAGAAATAATTGCATTCATCGCACCGCGAATCCGGACATGACGAACAATCTGGCGCGTATCAACATCTGAAATGCCGATGATATTCTGATTAAGGAAATATTCCTGAATAGAAGAGTCTGCCTGAGTTCGCGAAAAAAGATTTGTAAAATTTTTGCAGACCAGCCCTGAAATTTTTACAGAATCTGATTCTTCTTCCGACATTTTTATACCGTAATTGCCGATATGTGCAACGGTGGTGATGAGAATCTGACCGAAATAAGAAGGGTCGGTAAATAACTCCTGATAGCCGGTCATACCGGTTGTGAAGCAAATTTCTCCTGTGGTTGTTCCGATTTTTCCGAGCGATGTTCCGTGAAAAAAAGTGCCGTCTTCAAGAAGGAGAACAGCAGGCACTTTTTCAATGTATTTCATTCGCGAACGGTCTTAATTCACGCGCAAATTTAAGTCATTTGAAAAAGGAGAATTTGAAGAAAAATTCCTGTCCACAATCCGCTAACAAAACTATTTAGCCCGCCAAAGCCGCATCTCCAGTGACATCCTGGTTTGATCAGGATTGAAATTCATGGCGCCACCATGAATCAGGTAAGGAGAAAAAACAAGCACTTCCCCGTTTTTAGGATCAGGTCTAAAAAAATCCATTTTTCTTTTCGAACCGGTTACTGCCGGAACGGTAAATGGTTTGCCATTGACTAATGCGCCTTCTGCAGTTCGCTCAATTTCCGACTCCATCCAAAGATGACTTTCCGGCACGATGCAAAGAGATGACAATTCATTACTTCCGAAAAGAGGTAAATAAATATTCACGGCATTTCGCAAACGGTCGAGCCATACATCGCGATGAAGCGGATTGTTATCGTTTGAATTGGGTCTGACAATTCGGATGTGAAACAATTCAAGTTGTGTAAATGGATTTTTGATAGTGAGCGGTGCATGACAAATTTCTGAAAGCCTGTCAGTAAAAACTTTTGCATCAACAGGAAGGATATTAGTAGGGAAAAAACTTGTTTTTTGCATGAGTCTGGAATAAAGTTCTTCATCAAGCCCGGGCATCTCATGAAGTTTTTCAGGGTTGAAGTTTTCAGGAAGATGAATATTGAGGCTGCCCAGAATGATGCTCAATAATTTCCGGATTCCATTCAATAACTTTTCGTTTTCCAGTTCGTCCAGAAAACCACTGATAGTAAATCCTTCGTTGGCCCAAATTGTTTCTTTAATCAGGTTGTCATCCTTGTGAAGTAAGATGATTTCTTCTCCGTGTGCAGTCTCACCATCAATGCGCACGTTAATTTTTCGGTTGTTGATCGTGTATTCCATGATTACTGATATGTGCGCAAAAGGTCGTCAACTTTTTCCAACCTTTTGATGATTTCTGATTTATTATTTCTCCAGCCAATAATTGGAGGAGCTGTTTGAATAAACGGTGGTTTGAAATTGATGGTGTAAGCGCCACAATTTTCGAAAAGCAAATAATCTCCTGCCCTCAAATCAGCTTTAAAATCTTTAATGAGATAGTCATCCTCCATACATGTATACCCGCACACATCAAATCGATCAACAGATTTGTTATTCCTGAATAAAACATGAGCCACCGGAGTCTTCGCATGGCGAGTTGGCTTTATATTCTGATAACTTGCATTTACTGTAGCCAGATTTTTGCGACTGATGTTTTTTGTGTCAATCACTTTGCAAACAAAATCCATTGCGTCAGCGACCATTGCAGTTCCCGGTTCAATAAAAAATTCTGATGATTCGCGGTCCGCACCGAACTGCTTTATTAATTCTTTGCTTACTGTTTCGGCATATTGCTTAATGGAAGGGATTTTGTTTTTGAACTGTTTTTGCAATTCAACCGGCATATTGCTGAAAAACCCGCCTCCGATATTGTAAATGCGAATCGGGAAAGTGTAGAAATGTTTGAGCATACTGCGAATCAATTGCCCGGTTCGCGAAACGAATGAATCCAACGAGCGGTGAGGTGTTGAGTAATGAGCATGCAGCGAAATCAATTCAACATTTTTCATTGAATCAAAAGCATTTTTGATTTGAGTTGCATTTTTCTGGTTGACTTCAAAGCCAAATCGCGAGAACTGACTTCCTTTAAAATCATAATTCAACCGAATACCCACCTGAAATTTTCGTTTCAAATTTTCGTTCGCAACTTGTTTGAGAATACGGATCATATACCACGAGTCGAGATTGATAAGACTCTTGCTCAGAAGAACTCTTTCAATGAATTTTTCAGAATGGGCAGGACCGTTCACAATAATTTTTTCGGGCTTAACTCCGCTGATTATTGCAATGTCATATTCCATTTCGCTGGAGACTTCAGTGTATGCACCAAGTTTATCCAGCAAACGGATGATTGCAGGAGAGTAATTTGCTTTTACTGAAAAAGCAACATGCGAATGAGCATAGTGATGCTGCATGGAGTTAAAAAAATCAAGATAATTTTTTTTAATACGGTCATAATAAACCAGATAAAAACAGTCGCCATATTGATCGATCAATTGTTTTAACTGAGTAGCGGAAATTTGTGGAGATCGGTATTTCATTTGCGCAAAGCGTTCAGTTTTTCCAAACGGGAATAAAAGAATTTTGATTTTTCAGTCTCCCCATTTTCCTCGTAAATATGAGCCAGATTATTGACAAGAGCGAAGTTGCCGGAGTCCATCGGATAAACCAATGCATAATAATACAGCGCGTTTTCACGATCACCACTTTTCATGAAATTATCTCCAACGGTATTATAAGCACGTGGAATCATCAAATTTGAATCAGCCAACTTCTTATTGAATGCGATCCACTCTTGATAATTATTTTCTGAATCGAATACGCGTTTAATCTGTATCCATGCTCTGTTATCAGAGGGGTTTTGCAGAATACACTGCTCATTGAATTCGATCGCTTTTGCAGGTTGATTGAGTTGTTCATGCGCTGCTGCGAGGTTGAGCTTCACTTCTAATTCATCCGGTTTCAATTGGTAAGCTTTGTTAAAGTGTTTTAACGCCTGCTCAAACTCTCCAGTAAAAAAATAGGTGGTTCCAAGATTCGTCCATCCATTAAAATATTCGGGAACAAGAACGGTAGCCCGTTCAAAGCATTCACGGGCTTTTAAAACTATTTCCATATCCGATTTAAATCCCAGGTTGGTGAGTTGATCTTTTAGTTCCTGCAATTGAATTTTCTTTTCAGGAGTTTTTTTCTCTTCGGTTTCCCATTGGTTTTTGTTTTTAAAGGCGAGAAGCAGTTGTGAGCCGTAATCAAGGTTTCCTTTCACCGAGTTCGAGAGAAAGCGATGATCGTTCGCGTAGAGTGTAATTTGATTTTTCCAATCCGCATTTCGCGTGACTATTCTTCCAGCACTTACAATGAAAAGAACCGCGCATAGACTAATGAAGAATGTGAGTTTGCCACTCAGCAAGGTTTTATTTTGATAATTTATTTTGAATAATTTCAATATTCCGACTCCGGCAAAAGTGCAGAAACCAATGGATGCCAGGTACAAAAAACGATCTGCAACTAAACCCGGTGAAGGTGCGGCAAGATTGGAATACATAGCAATTGAACCGAGATAAAATAAAATGGCGAAGGAGAAAATATTCTTTTCCCGTAGTTTGAACATTGCAAAACCAAAGAGCAGAACATGGGCAATCAAGGATAAGATCACCCAAATATTACCGATGCCAACCAGCGGAATTTTTTCGTATCCATAATAATAAAGCAGCGGATGCGGGAAAAAAACCAATCGCAGATAATACCCTAATGAATAAAGGGAGGTACCAATACGCATTGAAATGTCTTTTTCAAAAGCAAGAGGATTCTCATGAAAAACATATTCCCTCGAATTTCCCTCCGGCAATACGAGCCGGACAAATGCAAACAAGGCAAATGAAAAAAGAACCGGAACAAGCGCAGTCGCTAATATCTTTTTCCAGCTTGCATGGGTGAAAAAATAAATGGTAAGCGGAGCAAGAAAAATGACAGGCAGAGCAGATGCTTTGGAAAGAATACCCAGAAAAAACCAGATACCTCCTGTCAATAAAAAAATGAGTCTCGCGTTGTTGGCATAGCGGAGAAATGCGGTGAGTGACAGCACAGAAAATAAAATAGCCAGCAATTCATCTCTGCTTTTGATATTGTTTACGGGTTCTGAATGTATTGGGTGTATCAGAAATAAAAAAGCAATGAGCAGCGGCACAATTTGGTGAACAACAGGAAACAGCTTCTTTAAAAAGAGAAAAAGAAAGTAACAAGTCATTGCATATAGAAGTAGATTGATGAGATGACTGATTCCGGGTTTTTCACCAAATAAACTATGCTCGATTGCGAAACTTGCTAAAACCAGAGGGCGGTAAGAATAACTTTCACCTTTGGTATTTGTGATCGTATGGTTTGTAAAAATTTTCGGAATGCCTTGAATTCCTTTGATAACGTATGGTTGCCCATTGGTAACGTAGCTGTCGTCAATGCTAAATTTATTTTTCAGCGTATTTCCATAGAGTAGGAAGCAAACGAGGAGGATGGCAATTCCGATTGTACTGTTTTTCCAGCCAAGGAAATTATCAGCAGCCGGTTTGCTCTTTGATGCAGGATTAGGATTGATATTTTTCTTGCCCACAAAATTTCAACTTAAGGTGTTCCAATCAATGCTATGCACCTTTTCAATAATCTCAGTTAGCTGATTTGAAGAATCGCCTTTGAAAATAAAGTATCCCTCAGGATGACTTACGTGATTGTCATGTTCAGTTACTGTATTGTCGTAAGAATATGAATCAAATGCCACAACATGGCTCTCCAATTCACCAGGTGCTTCTTCATGATTTTTCAATGAATAATCATGAGGTCCTTGTTTGCCAATGATGATGTAAGCGGCAACGGGGTTTGATTCAAATTGATCAGGTAGGTCTATTTCATCACCCAGTGAAAATTGAATTGCAGCTTTCAACGTGTTAAAACCTGTATGCAGTTTCATCAACTGGGGCAAACAATTTCCTCCCAATCGAAGCCCCAAATCAATCAACATTGGTTCGTCCTGATCAAAAATGATATCGAAATTGATATTTGCATTTTCTATTCCAAGTGATTTTGAAGTTTGAAATATCAATGATGATGCTTTATTCAATTGCACCGAAGTCAAGTTATGAGGTAAGAGATGGGTGTATGGCACAAAAGCATCAGTAATAAATTTTTGGGTTGGTTGAAAAAAAATAATTTCTCCTTTACAAATCACTGCTTCGCCACCAATTTCCTTACCGTGAATAAATTTTTCAATAATAATTTCCCCATGATATGAGTTTGATTGCGATTCAGTAAAATATTCTTTCAATTCACCGGCATCATTAATTCTGAACGCGCCTTTGCTGCCTGATGCCTCCGCTGGCTTAATAAAAACCGGAAATGAAAATTGCTTTGTAACATCCAACGCTTCGAAAATTGTATGGACAGAACGAAACTCAGGACACGCGATGCTGTTGTCGCAAAGAAATTTCTTAAACGATGGTTTATGACAAACAAGATTGGCAACTTCCGGTAAAATACCCGGAAGGTTCAATTGATCGGCAACAAACGAAACCGTTGGGACGGCAATTTCGGAAGCTGCAGTGATGATCGCATCAATTTTTTCCTTCTGAGCAATTTCCAGTACACCCTTCTTATCTGTCGTTGAGCATATATAAGAACGACCTGCAATTCGAAGCCCCGGATCTGATTCCCGATAACTTAAAACAATGGTTTCGATTTTCATCTGATGGGCAGTTTGTATCAACGGTACCTGAAAAATACCCGCTCCCAAAATCATGATCCTTCTCGCAGCCATAGCAGCGAATATAAAATTGATTTTGTTTGTTCACCATTTTCCAAACAGGCTCAACTGCATTTTTTTACTTTCACGCTTCAGGTTATTTATGGAATTACAGGAAAGTTTGGGTTATGTAGCAGCCATCGCAATGGGTTTTGTGTTGGGGTTGATCGGAGGAGGTGGATCTATTCTTACTGTTCCTATTTTATTTTATCTGTTCAAAATTGAAGATTTAACGATTGCCACCTCTTATTCTTTATTGATTGTAGGCTCCAGTGCATTGATCGGCTCATTCCGTTATATGTTCAAAGGATTAGTTGATTTCAGAACAGCATTATTATTTGGGAGCCCTTCAATTATCGCTGTTTTTTTTACACGCAAATGGATTATGCCTGCATTGCCCGATGAGTTTTTTACCATGGGCAATCTGATCATTACCAAGAATATTTTTCTCCTTTTGTTTTTTGCATTACTGATGATTGCGGTTGCATATACAATGATCAGAAAGAATAAGCCGGTAACTTCAAAGGTTCATAAAATAGGAGTTGACAATGCGTATATCCTGCTATTCATCGAAGGAATATTAGTCGGAATGGTGACCGGGTTAGTAGGAGCGGGGGGTGGCTTTTTGATTGTGCCCGCCCTTATTCTTTTTGCAGGACTCGATATGAAATTGGCTGTAGGTACTTCGCTGGTAATCATCGCTGCAAAATCTTTGATCGGATTCACAGGAGATCTTTCCACAGATATTCATCCCGATTGGACTTTCCTTTTGATTTTTTCCTCTTTTGCGATTTTGGGAATCTGGATCGGTGTTTTTGCTTCACGTTTTGTATCTGCAGAAAAACTCAAACCTGCTTTCGGTTGGTTCATATTGATAATGGGTTTTTACATGATCATTGATGAGTTAATCTGAATTTTGATCATACCATGCCGAAATGTATCTTTGAACCCCCGGCTATTAAATCGTTGAATAAGTATTGACAAACAAATTGTCACGTATTAACTTGCGGTTGATTAGTTAATAAAACAAATTGTCATGAAAACAAATAACAAACAAAATATGATGAATCGACTCACAAAGATTTCAATGGCTACCGTTCTTTTCTGCAGCGTGTTAAGTGCAAACTCAGAAACACTTAGCGGAAACTATTCGATCGGTGCTGAAGGCGCAGATTTTAAAAGCATTAAAGAAGCCGTTGACGTGCTGAATGCTGATGGTGTCAGCGGGCCGGTCAATTTTCTGATGCAACCCGGAGATTATTACGAGCAAATTCAAATCAATGAAATCAAAGGTGCTTCATCTTCAAACATGATTACCTTCAGTTCTGATGATGGTGAAAACACATCAGTGGTTTGGGGCTATGCATCCACCCGCGGAGCGCAGAATTATACCGTGAGTCTGAACGGTACAGATCATATCAAATTTGTAAATCTGACAATCGAAGCGCGTGGTATTGATTATGCTCGATGTATTTACATTGCCGGCACTTGCAAAAACAAAGTGTTTGAAAACGTCATATTCAGCGGACCTGAAACCACCATCAAAGGACAAAATACCGCGCTTATCTACTCACCAAATGGATCGGATGATGATGAAACGGTTATTTCAAATTGTGAATTCAATGGAGGAAGCCTCGCGATTTCATTGAACGGAACAGGCGCTTTCAACGATCTGGAATCAAGTACAACTGTTGACGGGAACAATTTTTTCAATCAGTATGAAGCCTCCATCGATCTGTACTATCATGATGCACCGGTGGTATCAAACAATATCATCCAAACTAATTCTGCTTACGCTGAGTATGCAGCTATCAAATTGGTTTCCTGCAACAACAATCTGGATGTGGAGCGCAATATCGTACAGACTGAATATGGCAAGTATGGCATCTTTATGAATAATTGTTCAGGCACTGAAGAAAAACCCGGTAAAATCGAAAACAATTCTGTTTATCTCAACGGTGCGTTTTCCACTAATGGAATTTATTTGAGCGGAAACACCGGACATCAGAATCTGAATTTTAACAAAGTAAAAATTGCCGCTTCCGGTAACGACAACCTTGCATCATTTTATACCAACAATTCAGGCGGGCAATACATTGTACTCTACAACAATATTTTCTTCAACCTTGGCAACAGCGGCTATTCTGTGGTTGGAGATTATATCAAACTTGCAAATTTTGAAGTTCGTCCGAATGATATGCAAAAAACATATTTGAGTGTTAAACGGGTATCTAAGGAAATTGATATCAATGCAGATAACATTTCTACATTCAATGATCCGGATATGTTTATTCAATAAGCTAAATTTTTCAAATTGCATGAAGCCCGAAAGTCTTGACACTTTCGGGCTTCGTTATTTATGTAGGTGTTGAATTAATCGTTGCCGAATCAACCTTATTGTTTGGTCAGCATCAAGCGGGAAGATAAACGCCCTGAAGAAATTTCCAAGAAATAAATTCCTGCCGATAATTGTTGGCCTGGAACCGATAGCGTGATTTTATTTTCACCAATCACACAATTTTCTTTTGCTGATACGGCAACTGTTTGACCAATTGCATTGAATAACTCCAACTTAACCTGATCAACCTGATCAAGGTTGAAAGTGATGTGTATCAGATCGTTAAATGGATTTGGAAAAACGCGCATAGCCAACAACGACATTAAATGGTCATCCATTCCGGTCGTATCAATGATGGTATCCGGTGGTGGACAATAGCCTGGCAAATTAGTATCAATCCATAAAAGTCGCTCACCAATAAAATCTTTCATTTTCTGAATTTCTCCGGCATATGTAGTTGGAATAGGCGATGGATTGGGCCAAACATAGGTACCAAGAATTGGCCAGCGTTGAAAATTCATTTGTTGCGATGAATCAATATATAATGCAACAGAATCGATGAATGCAAACAGAGTATCAGTATTTAAAATGGTAAGTCGCAATTCTTCCCATCTGCATTTCATCTTGGTTTGAAAAAGTGAATCACTATAAAGCAACTGCCAGTAAAAAGGCATTTGGGTTGTTTGGCTGTCCTGAATGGCATAATTCCAATCAGTAGGTTGCCATCCTTCAAGATAGTCAGCATTGCCAAACGAGAGATCGAAATCCCATGGTGGACCACAGAAGAGTTGATTATTGTTAGAGTTTTTATCCTTATAAAAGAACGAACTGAGTCGATAACCATCTACATTTTTCGACAGTTCGAAGATGATACCCATATCAACAAAGGATTTTACTGAAATATATTTTCTGTAACCTGTTGAAGTATCGTTCCAATTGACGGAAGCAAAAACATCTTCAACCGTATCGATAAATGAAGCAATATAGTTGTGTTGTGGCTGGGAGATCACGTCCCATGCAGGATCCTGATGAGCGTAATAAAGCGGTCCACCATTAACGGCATTATACTCAGAAACAATTCCATCACCATCCCACCAATCTACTTTCAGAATATAACCTCCGGTAACCTCATCGCCAGTATTATCCAACGGGGTAAGGTTTGCGATGTTAACACGGTTAGAATCCACTTTTATTTTTTCCGTGAACATATAAGTGCCGACAAATTCACCGTTCAAAACCACATCGCAATACTTTACTCTTGGAGCATACCATCCCATTTTTCGATAAAGATCAAAAGCAATTGCGGGGCGCATCAAAGTTTTATCAGAATAGCTGGCTAACATGACCCAATCACTTTCTGCCGGCATTCCAAGAATGGAAACTGCTAAGTCTGCACCGCCAGCACCATCGCGTGTTTCCAGTCCGTAATTTTTTTTCGGAAATCCTTCTGAAGATTGCCCGCGGGTTTCAATTCCGATGTCAACATCAAGAATATGAGGGTCAGTGAGATTGTTGATTTGTCCTTGACCATTATCAATGATGCCTAGGGTAGCGTCAATTTTTGGTTCATCCGGAATGATCGGAAAATCAACATCAATAATTAAGATTGGCAGCAAAGAATGTGTAAACGGAAATGTATCAGGCGAGGGAGCATTATTATCAAAAGTTATATCCCAATCAAATAAATATCCCACATCAGCAAATGGATAAGTATCAATAAAAAACAAATTCCAATCACCGTTTGGATTTTGCCCGTTGTTAACATCACCAATATTACCTTCCGGAACAAAAGTTCCTGTGTAAGGCGCCCAGCTATCGGTTATCAATTGTGCTGCTGACATGTTGAGGCATGTGTTAGAAAAACTATCCGCATCGCCTCCGATATGCGAAAACAATTCTACTGCACTGCCATCCGGTGCAATCAGATAACAAGTCAAATCATCATCCCATGTGTGTGTGGCATTCAAGCAAACTGTTACACAACCAAAATTCGAATCAATGGAAGAAGGCAATCCGCTAACTGTAACAGGAAACATGACCGAGTTTCCATCATCAGGAATTGGTCCCCCTGCTCCAAAAAAAGTTTGAGATGGAGACAAAAAAGAAATGAATACAAATAAGAGCAGGAAGAGATATTTTTTCATTTCGCTTAAATATTATTGACGTTCGAATTCAAAGCCTAACTTTCTATGACCACCTTTGATCTGCATTTTGTCATCTTCTTTATTCAGTACTTTGAATTCGTTTACTAAAGATCTTCCATCAATACCGATTTTGGTGAGCTCTAAAGTAGAATTATTGATATCGAATTCCCAGGTTCCGAAGATTGTTTCATCGGCAACTAATGCTTCGCAACTTTTATCCGCATTAAACAACAGGTAAGAATTGCCTATTATTTTATCTTCCATTGAATTTATTCTTTCCGTTTCAAGGGCATCTCCCTTTGCGGAATTCAACAGTTCGGAAACATCAACTTTTGTGCAACCCCATCTTCCTACAAACTCAGCATTGTGAAGAGCATCAAGGTCAGCATCTGATTTTGCAGTTATCAGCGAATCCGTTAACGGCAAGTCTTGATCGACCGTCTTTTCATTTTTGCATTGCGTTAAACCAAATGAGATAATGATCAGGATCAATTTCAAAATACGTTGAATCATGAATTGTTTTTTGAGAGGCAAATATAACTTTTCAGAAAGTTTGCTTTCGTAATCAACTTGCCGGGTTCAACGGGAAACATGAAAACCCGCTGTTCGTCATTTATTTTTGAATCTTAAAGACAGAAAGAATATGTATGCAGGATGAGAGATTGAAAAAAATGGAAGATATCGAACTGGTTGGTTTATATAAGCAAACCAGAGAAAATTCCTATTATGGTGAAATCGTTGAGCGATATATGCATTTGGTTTATGGTTTATGTTATAAATATTTTGAGAACCGTGATGAATCAAGAGATGCGGCAATGGAAATTTTTGAAATCATGATGCATGATATTCCAAAGTTTGAAATCAGGAGCCTGAAAAACTGGATGTGCATTGTCAGCCGGAATCATTGTTTGAAGAAATTGGGCAAATCACGCGCAACAGCCCGTAAAAATGTTTTGTACGGAAAGCAACAGGATCGATATGTGGAATTCAGTCCTGAAACTACCCTTGGTGAAAAAGAGTTTAAAGATTTGAGTCTGGAAAAATTACCGGATGCGATGGAAAGCCTTAATAATGATCAAAAAAAATGCGTTGAGTTGTTTTATCTTCAGGATAAATCGTATCACGAAGTCGCAGATATTACCGGATTCAGCATCAAGCAAGTGAAAAGTTACATTCAAAACGGAAAAAGAAATTTAAAAATTTATTTAACCACAAAACATGGCTGAGACATTTAACAAGGAAAAATTCCTATCCCCGTCTTCCTGCTTGTCGCTTGATGTCATGATGGATTATCTGCATGGCAAGCTCGATAAGTCCGCGATGTTACAATTAGAGAAACATATCACAGATTGCGAATTATGCAGCGAAGCGATGGAAGGACTGGAAACAGAAGGAAATTTAGAATCTGTACCTTTTCTGATTGGCGATATGAAAGATGAATTTACAAGTAAAAATCTCTCGGGCAACCAATCTATCGAATCAAAAGGAACGATTTATTATTTGTATCGCCTTACGGCAGCAGCGGCAATTCTTGTAATAGCAGTTGGCGGGTTTTTCTTTATTCAAAAATCTATGAATAAAACCAGCCCTGATGATTTGAATAATATTTATGCGCAATATTATCAGCCATATCCAAATGTGATTTCAACTACACTTGACCGCGGATCAATAGTTATTGATTCTTCAGGTGCTGCATTTTTTGATATATCTCAAGAGGAAGGTAAAATTCCTGCGGACGGTCTTGTTTCAGCAAATGCAGAGAACAAAGAAACCAAGAATCTGAAAATTGTAGATGAGGCAGCAGTTGAATCCGTCAAGGATATGAATGGTGATGACATGACTTCTGTAAAAAAAGATGCAGTTAAAATGGATACTGCTGAACTTGTAAACGCCAATGATAATACGGTGGGTGTGAATTCCAACACGGGCACTTATAACTGGACGAATAGTTCAATTCCGGCTTCACCTAATTCTCAAACGGGCAATGATTTCACCATGTCTGATAAAAAAGGGGAAGAAGATCTTAAAGGAAGATACGATATCACCACAGCCAAGAAAGAGAATCTTTTGACAGAAAATTATATGGTAGCTGAAGAGCAGCCAACCCGTGCAGGGTATTTTGTTCCTCAGATAACTTCTACACAAGAGAATGAAGAAATTTTGGAACACGCTATGACCAAGTATGATAACAATGAACATGACAGCGCCATCATTTTATTCAATGAGATCTTAACTGAAGAACCGAATAATGTGACTGTGCAGTTTTATCAAGCTAATTCCTATTTGGAAGAAGGAGATTTGCAGAATGGAATTACAAATTTGAACCGTGTTTCTCAACAGCGCGATAATGAATACTATGAAGCCAGCCAGTGGTATCTTGCTCTTTCCTATCTCAAAGCAGGAGATAAAGATTCTGCAACCAGGATTCTGAATGATTTGATTTTCAGCGAAGGGGTTTATAAAAACCGGGCTGAAGAAGTTCTCAAACTTTTGAACAAATAATCTGACTCTCGGTTTTCAAAACCGGATTTCAAACGATGATTGGTTCTAACTCAGCCAGTTTTGCTTCCAGATTATCCATGACTGAAGCAATATCACTTTCCTTGCAAGTTCCGACTGACAACCGATACCACGAAGAATCTTCAGCGCTTCCAAAAGCATAAAAGGGAACGAGCGCAAGTTTCACGTCATTGAGTAAATATGCGGTCGTGTCATGTGAGGTCTTAATCACTTTTCCCGAAGGCATTTTAGATCCGGTTAAATCAAATTGCACTGTAAGATATATGGCTGCCTGAGGTGCGATGGCATCCACTTTATATCCTTTCGCTTTAAGTTGCATTAATCCGTCATAAAATTTTTCGAGCCTCCAATCCACTTTTTGGCGAATGTTATAAAGATATTTTTCCACCGCCTCATGATCTTTCAGATATTGACCAACTGCTACCTGCTCTGCTTTGGGTGCCCACGCTCCGATATGCGTAAGTATCGCTTTCATTTTTGCAATAATATGTGATGGACCAAATGACCAACCTACCCGAACTCCCGTTGCAGCAAATGCTTTTGAAATACCATCAACGAAAATTGTATAATCACGCAGTTCAGAACGTAATGAAACGGGATCAAAATGTTGAGTATCTCCAAACGTGAGACACCAATAAATCTGATCATACATGATGTAAAGTGGTTTGCGCCCTATTCCTCTTCGCTTATTTTCTGCAATCACAACATCGCAAATGTCTTCCAATCCGCTCTTCGTAAAAACCGTGCCTGTAGGATTTTGAGGAGAGCAGAGAGCTAACAATGCAGCATCATGAAGATGGGGTTCAATTTGATCAGCCGTTGGCATAAAATCATTCTCAGCGTTGGTATCAATCATGACAGTTTGAGAACGGGTGAGATGCGTGTAATGATTATTGTTCCATGATGGCACGGGAAAAACAATTTTATCTCCCGGATCAATCAACGTTTGATAGAGTGAATAAATCAAGGGTCGCGCACCTCCGGCAATCACAAAATCCTTCAGGTCATATTTCAGTTGCTGATATTTTTCGATAAAACCTGAAACTGATTCACGCAAATCTGCCAACCCATCTGCCGATGGATAATTTGTATGACCATCTTGATAAGCCTTAATGATTGCTGCAGTCAATTCTTCAGGAATCGGGAAAATGGCCGGATCAAAATCTCCAATAGTGAAATTGTAAATCGCTTCACCTTTTGCCTTCAGCGCATTGATCTCGGCAGCAATCCGAATGATCTCTGAGCCGATCAACGTCTCTGACATTTGTGAAACTTTCAATGCCATTGTAATTCTGTTTATTTTGGTAATGAATTTATTCCTGCTTCAAATATAGAGGGATGTAATATTCAGTCCGTTGAAAAATTATTGACAGGTTCAATATGTATCCATGCTGAAAGTTATATTTTCACCACCCATAAATTTAATAATTATGAAAACCGGAATTACCACGCTATTTTTTTTCGCGTTCATCCTGAATAATTCTTTTGCACAAACGTATGTTCTTGACACGCTTTATGAAGATTCATGGGATGCCGGGTCTTCCGTCTTCTTTGAAAGTATAAGGTCAAATTATGGTTATGATGCCGATACCAACCGGTCCGAAGCCGTTCGGCAAGTTAACAACGCGGGTGTTTGGGGAAATGTTATTCGTAACCAATATACTTACGATGTGAATGGTCTTTTGACGCAAAACCTTTTTCAGACCTGGAATGTCGACAGTAGTGATTTTCTTGATGCAACTCGTTCAAATTATTCTTACAATGGCAATAATCAGGTTTTGGAAATCATTGAGCAGAATTGGAATTTTGTTACTTTAATCTGGGACAACAGTTCGAGAACACTTAATGTTTATGATGCCAACAATTTGTTAACACAATCAGAAAATCAGTACTGGGATGGATCTAACTGGGCCAACAATCTTGAAGATCTTTTTACGTATGACCTGCTGGACCGGATTGCTAAAAGATACAGTCTTTACTGGGGGGGATTTCAATATGATTCTTCAGGCCAGTTTATCTACACTTATAACGCGGATGACAGCGTAACGCAAATTTATGGTTTAACCTATACGGGACTCGGATGGGATCAGAGCACACAGGAAAATTTTGTATTCAACGGATTGGGTCAGCGCGATTCGAGTAACTCACAATATTGGGATGGAAGTGTTAATGGATGGTTTGGGTTTTACAACAGTTATTACTATGACGGGAACGAGAATCTTGATTATTACATCCGCTTTCAGGATTACTATAATGCCGGGAATGTGGAAGTTGATACTATTAGCCGGTATCGGTATATCTGGAGAGAATTTGTGGGAGATACTACCGGCATCAACACTTATGATTTGCACCCGGTTGAATTAAATGTTTACCCTAATCCTGCTCAGGAATATTTTACTGTTTCCTTTGATCAAATTCAAACCACTGCCTTGAGTCTCGAAGTTTTTGATTTGATGGGAAGAATTCTGATTCAAACCAATTATAGTTTGTTACCTGCAGGAGAGATGAAGCTCACAGAAAATATTTCAAAACTTCCTCCGGGAAATTACTCAGTGCAAATCACTTCAGGTAAAACACGATTCACTACTTCGTTCATCAAGCAATAACGGCAAAATGAAAACGAGAAAGCCGGAGGTTTTGCTTCCGGCTTTTTAATTTGCCCCAATGAATTCTAAATTTGATTTAAGTGGATTGAATGAAAAATATTGAAATGCAGTATCGGAGAATGGGTAAATGGGGTTTGCAGTTGAGTGCTCTGTCATTCGGTTCATGGGTTACGTTTGGAAATCAGATCACCGATTCAGTTGCTGAAAAATTGATGAAGAAAGCATTTGATTCCGGAGTTAATTTTTTTGATAATGCAGAAGGTTATGCAGCAGGTGATTCAGAAAGGGTGATGGGGAAATTGCTGAAAAAAATAAAATTTCCCCGTGATGAATATATCGTTTCGAGCAAAGTTTATTGGGGCGCTGGTGGCAAAAAACCAAATCAAACAGGACTAAGCAGAAAGCATGTGGTTGAAGCCTGCAATGATGCGTTGAAAAGATTGCAACAGGATTATCTCGATCTTTATTTCTGTCATCGTCCCGATTGGAACACGCCTATCGAAGAAACTGTTTGGGCAATGAATATTCTCATTCAGCAGGGCAAAGTTTTGTATTGGGGTACATCAGAATGGAGTGCGCAGGAAATTATGGAAGCACATCATGTTGCAGAACGGTTTAATCTCATTGGTCCATCGATGGAGCAACCGCAGTATAACATGTTTCATCGGGAACGGTTTGAAAAAGAATATAAGATGCTTTACTCCCACTACGGAATGGGAACTACCACTTGGTCGCCTTTGGCATCCGGAATTTTAACCGGCAAATACAACAACGGAGTTCCGGATAATGTCCGGTTTGCACGTGAAGAATTGGGAGGATTGAAACGAAAAATTTTTGGCGCGGATATTAAAGAGAAATTCGCGAAAGTTGAAAAATTGAAAAAATTTGCCAAACAATATGATATGACTTTACCGCAGCTTGCCATCGCCTGGTGCTTAAAGAATCCGTCAGTTTCATCCGTCATCCTCGGTGCTTCGAAGATTGACCAATTGGAAGAAAACCTTTCAGCAATAAATTATTATGAAAGAATTTCGGAGTTATTGACAATCGAAATTGAAACCATACTGCAGAACAAACCGCATATCAGTATGTTTTAACCTGCGAACATTTTTTCATTTACCTATTTTTAGCATCGCAAAAAATTATACCATGAACATGAAATTATTTCCACTGCTTTTTTCAGCCGTTGTTTTTTCAATCCTGATTGCTGCCTGTAAAAAGGAAGAAGTTGATATTATTCTGGATGAAATTCCACCGGTGATTACATTGATAGGTGCGGCAGATATAACGGTTCCATTATATGATACTTATACTGAACCTGGTGCTACAGCGATTGATGACATAGACGGTAATATTTCAACGTTGATCGCTATTGCCGGCTCGGTAGATACAGATATGGTAGGAGATTATACGCTTGAGTATTCCGTTTGTGATGAAGCAAATAATAAGAGTTCTGTCATTCGAACAGTTCATGTCGTGATTACGGCTGATAATTATCCGGGCTCGTTTGATATGACCTCGGATTGCACAGGAATTTATGGACTTAATACTGCATGTACTGTAACCGTTGATGAACCCAACAGCGCATTGACCTTTGTAGAATTTATTGATTACGGTTTGGGCACCTTTGATTTACTCGGCACCTTTTCGGGACAGGATATTACCATTCCTAATCAGGATTTCACACTGTTTACCATTGAGGGAGATGGCGATTTGAGCAATGACGCAAATGTTATTACACTTAATTCAACTTTTACCCCTTTGTTTGGCACTGCCGAATCATGCACTGTTACTTTGACAAGACCTTAAATATTTTTGGTCAGATTATTGATTCATTTCTTTGACAAATTAAATTGAATTATGAAAAATTTACTCTTCTTCTTTGTTTTAACGTTTAACTCAACACAGATTATCGCGCAAACTAATTTTGATGTATCTGCTGAAGGAATGTCCTTTACTCCTGATGCCCTGACCATTCATCGTGGCGATACAGTTACCTGGACTAATAATGGGGGCACACATAATGTGCACGAAGACAATGGATATTTTTTCAACGGAAATCCGGATAATTCCAACTGGTCTTTTTCTGTTGTGTTTGATACTGTTGGTACTTTTCATTACCAATGCGATCAACACGGACCGGACATGGATGGAGTCATCACGGTGCTTGAAACAGGAACAGGAATTTCTTCCATAAATGAAGGCGTTAAAATTTCATTGGAGCAGAATTATCCAAACCCGTTCATTCAACAAACCACGATTGATTATGCGCTTTCTTCAGCTGGAGATGTAAAGATTGAAATCTACAATATGCTCGGTCAGAAAATAAAAACCGTTAAAAATACTTTGCAGCCCGCGGGCAATTATTCCATCATCTGGGATGCAACGAATGATAAAGGCTTGAAAGTGCCGCATGGAAATTATTTCTACCAACTGCAAATCAATGGTGAAAAACTCACTAAACGAATGTCGTTTACACAATGAGATGAAGACGATTTTGAAAAACCCCGGTTCATTTGGTTGGATCGGGGTTTTGTTTTTCTGCACTGTGAGAAGTTTTTTCCTTCCACTAACTTTGCGGTTCAAATAAAAAATTACAATGACCGATACTCAAAAATTACCTTATAAAGTCAAAGACATCTCCCTTGCCGATTGGGGACGAATGGAAATCCGCTTAGCTGAAGCTGAAATGCCCGGCTTGATGTCCATCCGCGATGAATTCCGCAAGCAACAACCACTCAAAGGGGCGCGAATTGCAGGTTGCCTCCACATGACTATTCAAACTGCTGTGCTGATTGAAACACTGGTTGATCTTGGTGCCGAAGTGCAATGGTCGAGCTGCAATATTTTCTCCACGCAGGATCATGCTGCCGCTGCCATTGCAAAAACCGGTGTGCCGGTTTATGCCTGGAAAGGAATGAGCCTTGAAGAATATGATTGGTGCATCGATCAAACTTTGTTTTTCAAAAACGGTGAGCCGCTCAACATGATTCTGGATGATGGTGGCGATTTGACAAATATTGTTCTCGATAAATATCCTGAGATGGTGAAAAACATCCGGGGAATTTCCGAAGAAACAACAACAGGTGTTCACCGCTTGTACGATCGTATGAAGAATGGAACGCTACCAGTTCCGGCTTTCAACGTAAACGATTCAGTTACCAAATCGAAGTTTGATAATAAATATGGCTGCCGCGAATCATTGGTGGATGCCATTCGCAGAGCAACCGATGTAATGATTGCAGGCAAGGTTGCCGTAGTTGCAGGTTATGGAGACGTGGGGAAAGGTTCTGCTCAATCATTACGTTCTTGCGGTGCGCGTGTCATCGTAACGGAGATTGATCCGATCTGCGCATTACAGGCTGCGATGGAAGGTTATGAAGTGCGCACGATGGATGAAGCGGTGAAAATTGCCGACATTGTTGTTACTGCAACAGGTTGTGTGGATGTGGTGGTTGGAAAACATTTTAAAGCGATGAAGGATAAAGTCATCGTTTGCAATATCGGTCACTTCGATGATGAAATTGATGTTGCATGGCTGAATAAAAATGCAGGTAACACCAAGGAGACCATCAAGCCGCAGGTTGATATTTACAATGTGGATGGTCATGATGTCATTTTACTTGCAGAAGGCCGTTTGGTTAATCTCGGTTGTGCAATGGGTCATCCATCTTTTGTGATGTCGAATTCATTCAGCAATCAAACGCTGGCGCAAATTGAGTTATGGACCAATCACGGGAAATACGAAAACATCGTTTACACTTTGCCGAAACATCTGGATGAAAAAGTTGCCAGGCTGCATTTGAAAAAATTGGGTGTTGAATTAGAAACACTCAGCGACAAACAAGTTGAATATTTGGGAATACCTGCAAGTGGTCCCTACAAACCGGATTATTACAGATATTAAATCATGTACCTGAATTAATCATTTGAAATGAGCAATCTGAAATGGTTGCTCTTTTCATTTTTAAACCTTGAACTTTGAGTTATCAAAATAAAACAGTTTTACTTTAACAAGTAAGACTGAAGAAACCCCCACTCAATGATGAAAAAATTATTCCTTGGTCCGCGCAAACTGATGAAGGTTTTAATTCAAACCGCAAGATCGTATTGGGGAAGTGATACGGCAACATTGGGTGCAGCACTTTCTTATTACACTTTGTTTTCGCTGGTGCCTGTTTTAATTATTGTCATGGCCATAGCGGGTTTGGTTTTTGGTCCTGATGCAGTTCGCGGTGAAGTGAAAACACAAATTCAATCCGCTATTGGTTCAGGCACAGCTGAACAGGTTGAATCCATGATCGTAGCGGCCAGTGATCGCAAGCGAGGTACCATTGCAACCATCATCGCCACTTTTTTATTGATTCTGGGAACAACCGGAGTTTTTAATCAGATCCGAAGAGCGCTGAATAATCTATGGGAAGTTAAGCCCAAACCAAGTAAAGGATACATCCGCTATTTGCGCAATCGTGTTTTATCATTTGCCATGGTGGTTTGCATTGGTTTTCTACTTCTCGTTTCACTGACGCTGCATGCATTGTTAGCCGCATTTTCAGATTATTTGCTTCGTGTTTTTTCTGATTTCTCTATATATGTTCTAAAAGCTTTCGATTTGATTCTGGCATTTGGATTAACAGTGGTTATGATTGGAATGATTTATAAATTCATGAGCGATGCAATTATCAAATGGCGCGACATCTGGATCGGTGCCGTTTTCACAGCCGTTCTTTTCACTTTGGGAAAATACCTGATCGGATTATATCTCGGCAGAAGCAGTTACAATGATACTTATGGCGCTGCAGGATCAATTGTATTGGTTTTAGTGTGGGTTTATTATTCATCTCAGATTTTGTTTTTCGGTGCCGAGTTCACACAAACAATTGCGACAATTCGGGGAGACAAGATTGTCCCCGAAGAATATGCTGTTCGAAATGTCAAAGTTGAAGTGGAACAAGGTGTGGATGAAAGCGGAAAACATTTCAAAGAGAAAGTCACGGAATTAAAAATAGAAGCAGATAACAGCAATGAGAAATTGACAGAGAAAAATGAAAAACTTAAACCGAAGTGACAATAGTTTTGTGTCCTCATGACTCGCCTTTCTGTTAACATCAATAAAATTGCATTGCTGCGAAATTCGCGTGGTGGAAATCTTCCTGATCTTATTCAAACTGCAAAAGATTGCGAGCGGTTTGGTGCACAGGGCATCACAGTACACCCACGTTCGGATGAACGTCACGTGCGTTATGCAGATGTTTATGACTTAAAAAAAGTCGTAAAAACTGAATTTAATATTGAAGGCTATCCGTCCGAAAAATTTCTGAAGATGGTTTTGGAAATAAAACCGCATCAATGCACGCTGGTTCCTGATTCTGAAAGTCAACTCACCAGTGATCATGGATGGAATACAATTAAAGATGAAGAGCTTTTGAAAGACGTGATCAGTACTTTAAGAAAATCAGGAATTCGTGTTTCATTATTTATTGATCCTGCATTCAAGATGATTGAAGGCGCGAAAAATGTTGGAGCAGACCGGATTGAACTTTATACCGGACCCTATTCGAAGGAATATCATTCAAATAAGACCATTGCGATTGAAAAATTTGTAATGACCGCAAAATTTGCAGATTCCATTCAGCTTGGTATCAACGCAGGTCATGATCTCAATCTGGAGAACCTGAAATTCTTCAATCAAAATATTCACAACTTGCTCGAAGTTTCCATTGGTCATGCGCTGATTTGCGATGCGATTTATCTGGGATTGGAAAATACGATACAGATGTATTTGCGTCAACTCGCTGATTGAACACACATCAAATTTCTTCGGTAAGTTTTTTAACGATTTTGAACTCGAAGAAAAATTCTTTCGCAACTACACGCACCATTGTATATACAGGAATAGCGAGAATCATACCTGCAATACCTGCAAGTGTTCCGGCAATCAGCACAACTAAAAATATTTCGAGCGGATGAGATTTCATTGTCTTCGAAAAAATGATCGGTTGAAAAAAATAATTGTCCAACACCTGGGTAATTCCCATTACAATCAAAATCCAGATGCATTTCGGTAAAAGCACTTCATTGAAATCTTCGGAATAATTAGAGGTGATAAAAATGGAAATGCCAAATATGCTTCCGAGAAAAGGACCGAGGTAAGGAATAATATTGGTGACTCCGGCAAAGAAGGCAATCAGCAAGGCGTATTTCACTCCCAGAATCCATAATCCCAGGCCGGCAATCAAAGTGATCAACAAAGCTTCAATTCCTATTCCGATAAAATACCGTGACAACATTTTGTACGCGTTGTGCATGATGTTTTTTACCTTCTGATCATTGTGGTTTGGGGTAATCAATAGCAAACTGCGGAGAAAAAGTTTATCATCCTTGATAAAAAAGAAGGAAATAAATGTGATGGAAACCATCGCAATGGCAATGTTTCCGAGAATACCAATGATGTTGTTGAAAACAGAAGTGAAATTTCCGAGACTCAGGAAATTGATGGCGTGCTCACGAATTGTTTCGGATGGAGATTTTTCGCCCTGTTCGATGATATTGTATTCGGCTAACCGATCGCTGAGTTTGTTAAGCGGTTCTTCCAAAGTAACCATTACATTGTTGATGTCAATCTGGGAGAGTGCATTGATTTGATCAATAATCAACGGAGCGAACATGGCAATGAAGGCGATGAAGATTAAATAGACCGTGCCCAGAGCTATTAATGCAGACAGTGCATCCGGTGATTGAAATTTTCCGATTTTAATTTTTTCTATTCGATCATAAATAGGTTTTGCCATCAAAGAAATAATGACAGCTGTAATTACATAAACAATGACTGCAGCGAGGTAATAAACAATTGCACCGATAAAGAAAAGTGTAATCAATAATGCAATCCATCGAGGAAAGCCTTTGAAAATACCGTTAGAAGAAGTCTCCGTCATAACTTGAAATTGTTACATTTCCCATTTCCACTCCTGTCCTAAAACCAAAGCTTCTTTTAATTTTTGTTCGATCAGATAATCGCGTGTTTGATTTGAATCAAGTGTTTTCACAGGAATTTCCTCGCAGTTTGCGATGGCATACAAAAGCATCGCAGTAAAACGCACTGAATTAACGAGATGATCTTTATTCACCAACTTGAATTCATCCCCGTTGGAATGATAAAAGTCAAAGCAGGCATCATCTAGTTTGCTGTTTTGCTCAATAACGGGAATTCCTTCAAGCATGAAAATTTCATGATCGCTGTGTAATCCGGCTTCACTCGTGTTTGTGTTTTTATAAACCGTATCAATTGCATTCATCATTTTTCCCAATTCGTCAAACATGGTTTTCCATTCCGGTCTGCCGAAATCATTGAAGCCAATCGGATTGGCAGCCATATCCAGATTAATATAAGTTTTCACTTTGTCAATATTTCCGTTCCCCTTCCAATTTGCAATCATCGCTTTTGATCCGAGCAATCCTTGTTCTTCGCCCATCCACATGATGAATTTGATCGTGCGTTTTGGTTTCAGGTCAAGCGCATTCAATGTTCGGGCAGCATCCATAATCGCAAAAGTTCCGATGCCGTTGTCAATAGCGCCTTGCGCTAAATCCCAGGAATCCAAATGTCCACCGATACAAATCCATTCATCCGGTTTTTCGATGCCTTCCAAAGTGGCAATCACATTCCTTGATTGTACTTCATCAAATGTGTTGGTCATTTTTAATTGAGCAGTGAATAGATTTTTTTGTCCTGTCAGTGCATTCATTCGTTCACGCATCATCATTCCATCTTCGTAAGTAACACATACTGCAGGAATTAGAACCAATTCATCCGTAACAGAAGCAGTACCCGTAAGTAAAACACGACCTTCCACTTTGTTCATGAAAATGCAGCCTGATGCGCCATACTCAATTGCCAGCGCAGTTTTTTCAGAGCGATGAAGATTTGCTTTGGTTGAATCTTCCGGATGTATTCCGAGGTTGACTAGAATAATTTTCCCTGCAATACTTTCTTTTCCGATACGGTCAAAATCTTCTCGCAATCCGTTTCCGACATCAACCATTTCAGCAGTTACATCTGCAGAGATAGGAGTAAGCGCAAGACTTACCGCATCAACAGGAATTTCTTCGCCATTCTGATAAAAATGAATTTCAACGGTTTCGCGCTGCCAGCATTTCGTGGTGAATTCAAAAAACTCAGGGGTGTAACCATATTTCGTAAACAGATCGAAGGAAAGTTGTTCGGCCTTTTTACCATTTTCAGTTCCGGTCAAACGATGTCCAATTTGATCGCAGACTTTTTCCAGCTCTGCAAATGCTTCTGAATTTTCCAACACATCTTTATTGATATTTTCAAAAACCGTTTTCAGATCATCTTTCTTTTCTTTTCCGAAGTTGCATGAGGAAAGGATGGAAAAAAATATGACTGCTATTAAAAATTGTTTTGAGTATTTCATGAATTAATTGTTTTCGCGATGGGTGTAAATAGAATTGGCTTGAGAAGTGGCAGTAATAATTATATCGTTCAAATTTACATGAGCAGGTTGGTTTGCCGCGAAATAAATTACTTCCGCTACATCTTCCGCGCTTAATGGTTTAAATCCTTTGTAAACGTGTTTGGCTTTTTCCGCGTCACCATTGAACCGCACGAGGGAGAATTCGGTTTCAGCCATTCCCGGATTGATGGACGTCACCTTGATTCCCTGCTCGAGCAAATCAATTCTCATGGTGCGTGTAATCGCATCTACCGCAAACTTGGTAGCGCAATAAACATTGCCTTTCAGATAAACTTCTTTTCCGGCTGTAGAACCAATGTTGATGATATGACCGGATTTGTTTTGAATCATTTGAGGTACAATCTTTCTTGTGATATATAACAATCCTTTCACGTTGGTATCAATCATCTGCTCCCAGTTATCTATGTCTCCATCCTGAAATTTATCGAACCCGGCAGCAAGTCCTGCATTATTCAACAGGATAGAAATATTTTTCCATTCTGCAGGCAATGATTCAATTGCCCGATCAACTTCCTCTCTTTTTCTGATATCAAAACATAAACTGAAAACCTGAATACCGATTTTCTTTTTCAGACTTGATTCAATTCTTTCAAGCCGGTCTTTTCTCCTACCTGTAATGATCAGATTGAAATGATTCTGTGCAAATTTTTCTGCGGCTGCTTTGCCAATGCCTGAAGTTGCACCTGTGATAAGAATAATGGGATTCACGCGGGTAAAAATAACATTCAGCAAGAGGTTTAATCTACATTTACAAATCAGAAAGTCTCACTATTTCTCTCTTTGAAAATTCAAGACTATGAAAAATCATCTTTCGAAAGTGCTTTGTGCGATCATCATGATTTCTATTGTTTCATGCGGAGGTAAAAAAGAAACACCTCCAGCTGAAGGCACAATTAAAATTGGTAACACCGAAAAACTCCAAATCAAAAATTCAAAATTTGATGGCATAGTGAAAGAGGGAACTGTAGAAGTGAGTTATGATGCGATGCAGAATTTTATGTCTGCAGACATGGAAACCGGGGTTTATAAATTCACTGATGATGCAGATGAAGTGGAATCTCTTGGGACTGGAAAAGTTGTTCTACGGTCATTCCATCCGTAAAATAGTGGGAGTTGAAAAACAAGGTGATGAAATAATTGTACAAACAGAATATGCTCGCTTCACAGATTATTATGAAGAAGCCCATGTGGAGTGGGATGATAAAATACGCTGGGGAAAAGTTTTGTCTGAATCCAAACAAAATGATTTCAAAGTTTCATTAGCGGGTGTTACTCTTGCGCAAAATGATGATGGCGGTGATGACGAATCAGAAGAAGAAGAAGATGGCACTTGCGATCAGACATTTACCATTAACAGTGGTCATCAGAACGATGTGCAAGCATGCTTTGAGGGAGATGTTAGAGGTTACCACTTGTTTATGAAATTCAAAGCATCTTCATCAACCAGCGAAGAACTTGAATTGGAAATGGGCGTGATGCAGGGTGATCTTTTTGGGATCAATGTAAAAGGCACCATGTCATCTTTCAATCAGGTTGGTCAGGTTGATGTTGATCAAAGCGCACTATCCAATCTGACTATTCAGCAAAATAATATTGAAGGTGAATTGAAATTTGAAATGGGCGCGGTAGGATTAGTAAGCGGAGTTGAACTGTTTAATATTCCTGCCGAAATTAAATGGATGTACATGGTGGGTCCGGTTCCGGTTGAGGTTGCGTTGAAAGCAAATTTCCGTATCATGCCGGTGCTGACAGGTGATGGAGCATCAGCAACGATGGATCTTACCATGAACTATAACTGCACTCAGGGCTTCACATTTAACGGGAGCAATGTTGCATCCACTTCAGACATAAGTGACCAACAACTTTTTGATGGAGAGACGGGGGCTTCCGGCACCATTGCAGCAGGCATTAGTGTAGGAGTTGAGTTTCCTCGATTCGAAATCAGCATTTACGGAATTCCTGTTGTACCTTATTTACTCATGGATAATTACTATTCGCTGTTTGTTGATTCAGGTATTGCAAGTGCAACAAATCCATGTCGGGAAACGAGATTGAGAACGCGGGTGCTTTGCGGTATTCAGGCAGATTTTTTCGGCCTTCTCGGTTATGCTTACGAAACTGAACTCTACGAAAACACGCAGCGATGGATGTCCGAAGGATCTGATTGCGGACCGCTTGAGGATGAATAATTACGATTTGATGCGGTGAAACATGCCGATGAATTTCATCATCTCCATCAGGTTGGAGATTTTTATTTTCCCCATCATCACAGCCATTTGCGCATTGGTTTTTCCAAGTTCCACTTCTTCGTAAACCTCATCTTTTGTTTTCACGGTGCAATTCGGTTCGCCCTGAAATCCTTCTTTCAAAACGCATGTTCCGTTTTTTATTTCAACTGTAAATTGCCCTCCGCGATCACCTTCTACATCAAGATGAATAATAGCTTCATATCCTTCTGCACGCGCTGCCGCAAACCGGGTTGGAAGAGATAAAATGATTTCGCGTGCGGTTGTCAGATTGCTCATAAAAATATTTTGCACGAAATTAATTCTTGTCGCAGTCAATTATATTTACAACAGAGTCCTGAAAAAATTTAATTACTATGAAGTGCCTAATTGTTGAAGATGATAAAATGAGTCAGCAGGTACTGGCTGATCTGCTGAATGATTCAGGTGAAGATGTGGAGATTACCGGTTATGCAACCACGATAAAAAAAGCAGTTGAAGAAATAGAAAAACTTAAACCCGATCTGGTTTTTCTCGACATCGAACTTCCTGACGGGCAAGGGTTCCAACTTTTCGATCAAATTGGCAAAGCGAATTTTGAAACCATTTTCATGACCTCCAACGATGCCCATGCAATTAGGGCGTTTAAATTTTCGGCCGTTGATTTTTTAATGAAGCCAATCAATCCTGTTCAGTTGAAGGATGCCATCAGACGCGCGCGGAAAAACAAAAATGAATTAGTGACAGCTTTGAAAATGCGTTTGCTCATGGATCATTTCAGCGACAGCGAATTGCTTTTGAACAAACTCGCCTTGCCCATTTCAGATGGATATTGTTTCGTAAAACCCTCTGATATTCTTTACTGCATCGCTGACGGAAATTATACCACACTTAAAATGCTCAACAAAACCAAAATCGTTATCACGCGTATTTTGGGCGATTTCGAGGATATGCTTTCCACAGAAACATTTTTCAGAGTTCATAAATCATATCTTGTCAACATGCGATACATCAGTATGTATGTAAAGTCCGAAGGGGGTTTTATTGTGATGGACAACGGGGACAAACTGCCATTGGCTACCAGAAAAAAGGAAGCCTTTATGGAGAAGTTGAAAAAAGTCTGAACTCGTTTTTGATTTAATCATCGTTTCTTCCACACCTGTTTTTCGTTCATCCGCCCAAACACCACGTTCGTACATCCAAACCCTGCGTTCACGAACTCACCGTGGCGAACCCGATATCGCGCAAGTACCTTAGCCGCGTAATCAACAAAAAACAATCACCATGAACCACCAAAAACTCATCATCAGGCTGATCATCGCGATCATGATTCTTACTTTGAACGTCAATGCACAAAACGGATATTCAGTTCGTCAGGTAAGATGTGGGTATCACCATCAAACTCAATTCAGTTTGATGTTAAGCAAAAGCATGTTGAGTTATCAGGTGCTTTCACCGCTCGCCCAGCATGATGCTGTGGTTGCTGATTTGACGGGAAAAATTTATGATGCGGAGAACATGATGTTTTTGTTCCGCGCATTTTCAAAAAATCATTTTGCCCTGCGCCTCGGTTTGGGAAATGAAATGAGTTCATATACGATTGCGTACAATAAAACAGATGATTTTGAAAACGCAGAACGTGTGAGCGCCAACGAATATTCCGCTTACAGGCGCGATCTGATTTTGAATATCGGATTTGAAAAACATTTCCGGCTGAGCAGATATTTCGAAGCATTTGGCGGAGTGGGAATTCCGATGCTCATTCTCGGTCAGCCGAAAGCGGATGATGCCGAAGCATTATCTGAATACACAAACAGAAAAGGATTTATGGGAATAGGAGTTGGCGGTGGCTTGCAAGTGAAAATTGCCAACCTGATTTTGATCGGGGGCGAGGTGGAGAGTTCATTCATGAAGGTATCTTATAGTCTGAACAATGATTTGGAGGAAGTTGATCATCTCGGTTTTATCCGTTCTGCGATGAGCGCAAAACTTTTTGCCGGCATCTTTTTTTGAAATTGAAAATGGGAAAATGTTATTCAACATAAAGACGCAATCAGTAAATCAATTTTTGGGGTTTTGATTTCTTGGTTCTATTCACGCTATGCCGGGTTTCTTGGGGAAGAAACCCGGTTTTTTTATGTTGTGCTTCATTTGCTTCATGAATAACTACAATTCAGGTTTGATTATTGTTCATCGCATTTTGTAATCTTGCAATAAATAATCAATCTTTATGAAAAATCTTTTGAAAAATGTTCCGATGCTCTTTGTTTTCGGTGTTTCAGCGGTCCTTTTTTTGGATTCATGCGAACCGGATAGTAATGTGGTGAACTGCGATGAAACGGGTTGCCTCAATGGCGGAGACTGCATTAATAATGTCTGCTTTTGCCCGGTGGGTTATGAAGGAGCGGAGTGCGCTGATCTTTCGCGCGATAAATTTCTGAACACTTATAATTCATCTGCTGATGATTGTGTGGGTCCGACATATACCATCATCGTCACTATAAAATCTTCAAGTGATACTGCCATGACCATTAAGAATCTTGGAAATTTCGGAAACAATACCACTGTTTATGCGTTGGTTTCAGATGAAAATAGTTTTGAAATTCCAAGTCAGCAGGTGGCAGGATTAGGCAGCGTTACCATAACCGGAAACGCCTCATTGAGTGGCACACAACTATCGCTCAATTACACTAAAACAGTTTCCGGTAACCTAACTAATTGCATCGCAACCTACATTTCACAATAATGGTGAGTTCTATATTGTCGTAAATAAAAAACCCACTCAATAGCTGAGTGGGTTTTTTATTTAATTTCTGATCTTGATTATCAGTTAACACCAGGACTGTCAATTTCCATCATCATGGAATCGGTATCCGTTGTGTCATTCATCATGTCATCCAGATCGAGATCCATGTCTCCGCCTCCCATTCCTTCTTTGCCAAATACTACTTTCCATTCACCGTCAACTTTAGTGAGTTCGAGTGACTGATCACCCTCTTCACCTTCAACAGAGTAGGTAACAGTAGCGTTGTCACCATCTTCCTTCACGTCCGAAATTTCTACTTTCTTAGGTTCTGTTTTCGCTGCATCACCGCCCATATCGGAAAGTGACTCAAGCGTGCTGAGCATTTCTTCGCTTTCAGGTGTTGCTAATTTTTTAGCAGCTGCATAATCCTGCTTTTGAAGAGCATCAAGAAAGTCCTGCGCTACGGCTTTGGGATCGTTTTTTCCTCCTCCGCATGCATAGAATACAGTGGTCACTGCTAATAAAAGCACTGACAATTTTAAGGCTTTAGTTGTTGTAATCATACTCGAAAACTTTTTTTGTGTGGTTATTTAAATAAAGGTTATCAATCGCAACGATGAATTCATCGTTTCTTTTTGTGAGGGGAATGTACGCAGAGTTGCCGGTTGCTTCAATAAGCGATTTATAAACAAACTCGGAGCAGTACATCCGGTCATTGGTTGTTAAATCAAAACTCAGGTCGAACTGAATGCCTGAATGATAATAATTTTCGCAGATGGTTTTCATATCCGCAATTTGTTCTTCGTTCATATCATACCGATAGACCGCAAACGAAAGTGCATCATTGGCGTTGCAGAATTTGAACAATTCATCTTTGCGAACTACGTACTCCTTTCCATCCGTTGCTCCGAGAATGTGATACACATAAGCAGTACCATTTTCATCTTTGCCGATCAAACCCGAATGCGAATATTTTTTCTCCATCTCCGAAAATCCTTCTATCGTTTCGCTCATTATTCCGAAACCGCGTCTGAGGATCAAATCGCCTGACTTCAATTCACTCACATTCAAATCTGATTTTTCAAAGAATTGAATGAGCTGCTCTTTGGTAAATTCCTGCTGAACAGTGCTGTTAGCTTTTAACTTGCCACAGGAAGAAAGTCCGATAATTGCAAAAGCAAAAATGAGAAATGAAGTGGTGGTTCTGATCCGTAAATTCATGAGGACGCGCAAAGATAGAAAAGTGATTATGTTATTGGTTATCGCTTAAGAACTTATGTTTCGGGTTGTTTTCAAATGTGTACAACCTTATTCTTTTGTTTTAGCGAGTAAAAGTGCGCGAATGAATTGATCAAGATTCCCATCCAACACAGCCTGCGCATTGCCGCTTTCTTCACCTGTTCGAACGTCTTTCACGAGTTTGTAAGGATGCAGCACATAATTTCTGACTTGCGATCCCCATTCAATTTTAAGTTTCCCGCTTTCAATTTTATCGCGCGCTTCATTGCGTTTTTTGATTTCCAATTCATATAATCTTGATTTCAGCATCTTCAATGCTCTTTCGCGATTTTGAATTTGAGAGCGCTCCTGCTGGCATTCCACAATTATCCCTGATGGGACATGGGTTGCCCTCACCGCGGATTCTGTTTTGTTTACGTGCTGTCCGCCTGCACCTGAAGCTCTGAAAGTATCCCACTCTAAATCGGAAGGATTGATTTCAATTTCAATGGTATCATCAATCAATGGATAAACATAAACGGAAGCGAAAGAAGTATGTCTTCGCGCATTGGAATCAAACGGAGAAATGCGCACAAGGCGGTGAACTCCATTTTCATGTTTCAGATAACCATAAGCAAACGCTCCGTTGATTTCAATTGAAGCGGATTTAATTCCTGCCACATCGCCTGCCTGATAATCCACCTCTGTGATTTTGAATCCGCTTTTCTCGCCCCACATCGTGTACATGCGCAGTAGCATTCCTGCCCAATCACAGCTTTCTGTTCCACCCGCTCCTGAATTAATATTTAAAATGCATGGCAGTTCATCTTCCGGTTCATTCATAGTGGACTTAAATTCCAGATCGTGAAGAAGTTTATAAGCTGCATTATATTGCTGATTCAATTCGTTCTCGCCCACATCACCGGAGTGGTAAAACTCAAAGAGTACTCCCGTATCATCATAAGATTTTGAAGCTTCGTTGAAAATATTGACCCAGTATTTATTTGACTTGATGTTTTTGAGAATGGACTCGGCCCGTTTCGGGTCATTCCAAAAGGTGGGTTCGCTGGTCAGTTTTTCTTCATCATCAATTTTACGCAGGCGGTTCTCAACGTCAAAGAAACCTCCTCAAAACATCGCGCACTGCACCCAGATCTTTGTATTGTTCTTCAGTCATGATGGGATTATTTTTTTTTCGAGGTGCAAATGTAATCGTGTTATCAATAGTTGAAAAGTGCTTAAATTTTAAGTCACATGATGATTATCAGAATGATCTTTCAATTTTTTAATCCACTCAGCGGGTAAACTTTCCGCGTAAGTTCCAAATGCATTCACAACAATTCCTTTAATCGTTCCGGATTTTGATGAAACTGCGTAAACTACATTTTCATCACCGGGGTCTGTGTCACCCTCAAAACGATAAATCTCATCAATCACAAAATCTTCAGCCTTCAGTAGCAATTCATTTTCATTCAGATACAATCCATCTTCTTTCAATAAAAGATTGTAGGAATATCCGCGTTTCAAAAGATCATTCACTGCTTCTGATAGGGTTTCATAATTTCTCATATCTGTTCCAAGATAAAGAGAGTTTGCCGATAAGAAATCCTCTGTTATCAGAATTACCTTTGCGCCTTCATAAATCACTCATGCTCAAACGGGTTCCACATTTATTGGTCAGTGATGGCAAAGGCAAAATCAGCAAACACCCGCAGCTTGAAGTAGCAGGGCGTTCAGGTTTTGATATTGTTCGTTTGAAGACGGAAGATTTTATTGAACTTCCCGAAGGCAGCGAAGTTTTTGAAATGCC